>WLWD01000318.1_pt1 | contig 110768 bp, 63 predicted proteins | sample 6712731 | NCBI WGS metagenome assembly WLWD01 (sample SAMN12718690, study PRJNA576275) | sponge metagenome | isolation source: marine sponge | host: Mycale hentscheli | place: New Zealand: South Island, Marlborough, Capsize Point | collected 2014-11-01 | reverse complement strand
CCCCCCCCCCCCTTATCCCTGAAATGTTGGCTCACATACACACTATCACTTGGGGACCTTGGAGAGATTGATTCTAGAAATAGTCGATATGTATTTCTAGTTTAATGTTTTTCTGGATTGTTTGTTTTGTGCGGCTTAATTAGATGCATCATGTAGAGTCTCTTTTCATGACCACCTATCCTTGCCCATACAAATTTTTATCATGTTCCGCACTCAGCTAGTCCCATAGGAACAATAGTATTTGAACTATCTCAATATTTTACCATGTCGCGTCCCCTTCGGCTCTCCAAGTGTTATCGCGCCCCCTTTACTATGGGTTACTATGGGCACATGATAAATAAGTTTCACTTTGAATACGGCAAAGTATCACTAGTCTGTACAGCGTTTTGGCAACTCGTGCCAATACTACCAACAGACTTGTGATACTATGCCGTATTCAAAGTATAACCTATATTTAATATGTGCCTGATAACTGTTGCCACACAGAAAATGCACTAAAGTAAGCAGGATGAGGCCTAGGATAATATTTTCCCATATCACCTGTGTTCACAGTTATCATGTGGAGTTATTACGTCCCTCTAGGTTACAAACTTGTTTACAGTGTTTACAATGCCGTAGCAATAGTAACTATGGCATCAACACATGAGCAGTACATAATAAATTTATTATTCATTGGATACTGAAGAATATCATTCGTCTGATTGACCTGCGGCACTCGTGTAAATGCTAAACAACAAACTCGTGCATGATATTTTCCAATATCAAATGAATAATACATACGTATTGTTTTCTGTATGCATCCTTTAACATACTAAGCCATGAAATTTTTTTTAGACTGAAGATTTTGTGTGTGTATGAGTAGGCATGCATTTTTGATGTATGCATTTAAATCCTCTTTTCATGATCACCTATCCTTGTGTTTACTCAATTTTGTATATTTTTTTTCTCTATGCATCCCTTAGTATTAAACACGCATAATTTTATCGCATGAAGTAAGTACTATTATTTATTATGGCGTTGCTGTTTTTGCATTTTTTGTATTCGGTTTGTTTGATAGTGCAGTAATAAATAATTAGTGGCATTAATTGTACAGCACATCTTGCAATTTAATTAGGAGGTCATATCACAAGTAGTAGGGTGAATTGCATGAGGCATGGCCAATTGCTATATTTAACATAATGAGTGCTATTGTGGTCGTTACGATTTGTTTTATTTGATATCAAATGAGTCATGTCCCTGGCGATAGAATGCTGGTATCAAGTATATGTAAAATACAATTTTAATGAAAACTGAAAGGTTTTGATTGAGAAAGTTCCATATACTATACTATATGCTTGCCTCATGAACTTTCTCAATCAAAACGGGTCTGAGAAAAAGGAAAGGAGAATAAACGGGGAAAAACAACAAAACAATACAAAAAAAACTTCAGGTCGTTTGATTGAGAAAGTTCCAACTTGGTTTTTATGAAGGGTTAGAAATTTAAATTTGTAATATTATAAAGCCTTTACAATCCACTAATTATGGCTCTTCTTCAGAAGGAGAGGTGTTTCATCGACACCAGAAAGGGTTCTGACAGCACATAATTGGTAGTCTGTTAAGTATGAGTCTGCAGCATGCAGTCTTACTTAGCAGTATAAAGGATAAATTTGAAAGGCTCGGTTGTCGTAGCTTAGTGGCAAGAACACTGGTGGCTGAAGCCAGTGGCCTTGGGTTCAATTGCCGGCGATAACCTGAAGTTTTTTATATTTCTCTCCTTTCCTCTCAGACCCATTTGATTGAGAAAGTTCAAACTGGGTTTTTATGAAGGGTTAGAAATTTGAATTTGTAAAATTTTAATGTTAATAGTGAACACAGTAGTTTGTTAACAGAAAATGTATTAGAGGTTATTAGGCATTTCCACGTAGTCTGCAATTTTGCAATTACATTATGTAACTACACAGTGAAATAACGCAGTCATTCACAGTAAGGTGAGAGAAATAGTGGATGTGTTTACTCATAAGAATGGAATTAGACTGAAAAGACATACTTGCTGGATTTTCGGGGCGCGAAAATACTATCAATAAACTTCTAAAGAGTTGTTACCATAGAACGGAACTATTAGCTGATTTAAAAAAATTTTTCCATAGTAATAGCTAATGATTTACTAGGATGCTAGACAACAATTAAATTATTGATATGTAGTGGAACTCATGAATGTCTATCCATATCACCTCTCAATGTGTTATGTAGTATGAGTGACTGTATGTATCTGTGTTTGTTTCTAGGTACATGTCTCAGTGTGCTTAACACATAGCATGGCAAACCAGAGGAAATATAGAATGCTCAGACATCATGTTTTCTACAGGTAAGAATTACATATGCTGGGTAAGATTGACAGTGTGTGAGGTTTGAATCAGCGACTAAGGTGCAGAGTAGCATGTCTGGAGATAAGGTTATGCAGTTGGCAGTTAGTAGAACACAGGGATAATAGTAGGCCCCAGTAGACCCACGTTTTATATGTAGCTCAGGACCACTGCTACAGAATTAGAGCTCCACTCCTATCATTATTAACAATTTGTCAAAATGGAGTCAGTCTTAGACGTCCCTGTGTAGTACTTGTGACTGAGTATCACTGTCCATCCTAACATCCACATAAGATGTAAAAAAAAAATACAGAAATAAATCATAGCCAGAGAGGTATAGGCAGCCACTACTGTAGTGAAAGGATTGATTAGTATGTTTGGTATTCCATAAGCTGAGGTCACATTTCTGTTTGTGAATATTTTACCTTTAATTCATTGCAGGATTAGTCTTGTTTGTTTAGACTACAACTCTAGTACAGTGTTCTCTGATGTTCTCATCTGTTATCATGGCAAGAAATAATGTTATTTATTATTATTATTATTATTTTAGGTTCTGATATCAATCCAGTCTCTGATCTTGGTCCTACAATGCACCAGGATATGAACAATTCAGAGGGAAACTCCCTAAGGAGAACAAAGTCACTAGCCTACAACTCAAAAGTTTATGGGGCAATCATCCAGTTGGCCATGAAGGTGCAAACTTGCAACAACAAAAAAGTTATTTCATATATCAGATGCCGCTCTCCAATAGTTGCTGCCCTCCAATTCAGCCACATATATTCTTGCCTTAGTAGTATAACTCGCTGCCCTTGAATAGACATTATCTACGGCACAATCATTGTATGTATTGTTTGGCGTATGTACTGACAACTTAGTTTAGACATTGAAAAAATATAATAATTCTTACTGTGTGTTGTTTCATTGGTTACAAAATTATCTATTACACTTTCAGAAATTCCGTTATCCAGCATAAAGTTCGCCAGCTCAGTGCACGACAATCCTTCCATCGCTAGTTGCTGTAAGTGCAATATTCTGTCAGCTTTCAAGTTAATCCTTATATAGGCCGAGTATGCTTGTGATCATGTGATCACCGAAACTGTGTTAGCCACTATGTCTGCTGGGGGCGCTATTGGCTCCCATAAGTCGAATTCAAATCTATTTAGCCAAAAGTCTACAAGAGGTTTCAGTTTTTTTTAAATGGGGAGAGAGCTATTGGCTCCCACCAAGGTCAAAATTCAAATCTATTTATTATTGTTGTTGTTGTTAATATTATTATTATTATTATAATCATTATTATTATTATGATGATGATTATTATTTGTGATGATGATTATTATTATTATTATGATTTTTATTATTATTATGATTTCATGATTATTATTATTATGATTATGATTATTAATATTATTATTATTACTATTTTTATTATTATTATTATTATTACTGTTATCATCATTATGTTATTGTTGTTGTTGTTGTTGTTATTATTATTATTTATTTTTTTTATTAGTATTATTTTTTTATTATTACTATTGCTATCATCTGGAGAAAACTATTTGCTACCATAAGTCTTTTATAGAGAAATTTGCTCGCCATCTTGTGAAAACGTACTATGTACTAGACGTACGACATGACAATTTTCAGATACTTTGTTTCAATTTACCATTGAACTAGTTGTGCAATCTTTTTCCACAACTTAATTTTTATTCTATTGTACAGTATGTGTGTGTGGTGTGTATGTATGTGTGTGTGTATGTGTGTGTATGTGAGTGTGCGTATGTATGTGTGTATGTGAGTGTGTGTATGTATGTGTGTATGTATGTGTGTGTGTATGTGCGGGTGTGTGCATATGCATGGTCGTAGCAAGTGATCTGGCAGATCCACTTTGATCGGACCACTTTTGAGTTTAAGAGTGGGTGTGTCAGATATTTAACTGGGCATATGCTACATGCATGCTGCTGAACTGGATTTTTTGTGGCACATATGACCTCATCTTCTCTTTCAATATAAATCTTTGTTAACATCCCATATTTTTCAAGAGCCACACTTATCACTGCACCCACTTCCTGGCCTTACCATTTCAAGTGCTTGCTACAGTGTGTATCATGTATTATCAACCTCTGTATAAGTCCAGGGGATTGCGCCTGACTGTTGTTATTTAAATCAGTAGTGTGTGTGTGTGTTCCTTTATTTTTACTTTCAGTTGCTTATTTTTTCTCTCTTTCTTTCCTTTTTATTAATTTTGGTCCCTCCCTTCCTCCCTCTATCCCTTCCTTATTTTTTTGTTTAGTGTATCATGTATTCTTAACCTCTATGTATGTGTTGTGTGTGTGTTTGTTTACTTCATCTTTTCTCTCATTGTCCTCTTCTCCCTCCCGCTTAACTTGGAACAGTCACCCCTCATTAATTATAATGTAAATTTAACAAAAAAAAGTGTGTGTGTGTGCGTGTGAATTATTATATATATAGAAATGTAGAAACAATAAAAGCAACAATTAACTCATTATCCAAACTATTTTGCTTCATCTTTTCTCTCTTTCTCCTTATTCCTTTCTTCCTCCATCCGTCCCTCTCTCCCTTCCTTCATTTTTTTTCCTTCTTTTTTTTTTAATGTGTATCATGTATAACTTGTGTGTGAGTCCAGGGGATTGTGCCTGACTGTTGTCAGGTCAGTGGACAAATTGATCTTGGAACACCCTCACCCCTCATAATAAAAATGAAGAGTTTATAAAAAAAATTAAAAAAAGTGCATGTGTGAGTGTGTTAGAAGACAGAGACTCTGTACTAACCACTATGATTTAGCAGAGCCTCCGGGTCTTCTGGCACATACAAAAGCAGCTGCTATTTGTAGGCACTGGTCAACCACTATGGTTTAGTTGGGGGTGGATGGTACATGTTGAATTACAAGCATGTGTTGGGTACTAGTACTCATGCCAAACTCATGATGGTGTACTACTACTGGGAGTATCATATAGATTAAAAATTAAATGGTACATTCACAACCTTCTTTGGGATATGATATTGAAAGCTTTAAAATGGATTAGCATGCTCCAAAAAATATTATAATGAAATGTGGTTTGCACACACACACAAACACACACTATCACTTGGGGGTACCCATAAAGGATTGATATTAAGCAAATTACAGTTGTTCTGTTTGTTTGTGTGTTGTTTTTTGTTTTTGTTTTTACCCAAGTCAGGGATTCATACAGGATTTTTTGCTTGGGTGCGGGAAACGACACATGCGCAAATGAAACTTTAATGTCTATGTACGGTGCTTCCTGCTTAACACTTTTGTTCCTGACTTATATCGCGAGGTCATCGATCTTGAGTACCTCAGAAAGCATTTTTTTTTTTTTGGCTGAAAACTATTTTCGAAGTTTCTGTAATGCTTTGGGCTCCTAAAGTCTACATTAAAGGATGAATTATGAATTCCGGCTGAAATTACTTTTCAGAAATAGCATATGATTAGTTGTAGAGTTACAACCCGAAACATTGAAAAATCCTACAAAGTATGCGCATGATGAAAGTTGAAATCGCAGAAATCGCATCCACAACCTGACCACATATTTTTGCGGCTGCTTTCATACGTGGTTATAGGTTATTGATATGTGGGGTCATCTGCTCAGTCTCAGTTTGTGAACTTTCTTGTTAAACAGAAAACATAATTTGGGTAAATTTAGTCATTGTACTACTATTATTATATTTTTTTAACAATCACCGTTTAGAGCCTCTTTTTATTAATAGTAGCAGTTAGTAGCCCTAATCCTGAGTTGTGTTGTCACTGTGTGTATGCAATACTTTTAGTTTTTATTCGTACATCTTGGTCAGAGTAGGATGCAGTAATGCTTGCTCATTATAACATTTCCACATTATTGTTCTTTGACTTGTGCAATACTTCTTGCTCTACTATGCTTGAAGTGAACTTATTGGTGAATTGTTGTATTATCTGTTTCAGGATTCTTCTATAGAGAAGATGTCCAGGATATCTAAGTAACTATTATAACTAAACTGATTCCTTGTTTCAAAATTTCCAGCTGTTTTTTTTTTGTGGTATTTTGTAGTCATATTCATACATTATTTTAATATTGCCAGTTTCAGTTATTCAAAATAAAAATTTATTTAAATGTGAATATCCAATGGTGCAACCAGTCGATACATGTGGGCAATATATCAGAAATGAATGCTTCTACGTTGCCTACCTATCAAATTTTGCATGCAAGCATACACATTTATTACTTTAAATATACCTGTTTGGCTAGGGATAGACATAACAAGGTTTTTATTGAAACTCCACTAGCCTTTATTTGTTGTAATTCGGTTCATCACACTAACAGTGACCTTCATCAGTGGATGACATACAATAAATAACATGGTGACATGAGGGTGGTGGTATAAAGTATAAACATGTTAAGATATGTGAAAAACAAGCACACAGTTTGGACGCACACGCACACACGTGCATACTTGTCTTGTCTCAATACTGCCCACAACGGGTCACGCGTCCCTCCAATGGAGGGTGAGTAGGGCCTCAACTCGGCTGGGGAATGTGTGCGCCGATGAACAGCAAGACCGCCGGCACTTCGAAACAATCGCTGGCATACTCCACATTGTGCAGTGCCTTGCTGGTCCTTCTCTGGTTTCTGTCGTTCTTATAAACACTTGTGTCGTTTGAGGTCTCCAGGCCGTGCGAAGTTCCTTCCACATACACTACATATCACATCACATACACACACACTCACGCACACTCACACATATATGCTCCATGGAGCTTCCAAGTTTTCTTTTATAATGGGATGTGCCCTATGTGAGGCTGTTATCCCTGCGGTGCTCTGTCAATGATAGCTCAAAACATGCAAGGAGTGGCTGTATTAATTGAATTTGCGAAGGGAACCAGCTTGCTGAAAAAGATTAAAAGATATATTTACCAAATTTTGTCAGTGATGAACATACAACTGTTGATACACTACCTGTGAACATACGCCAGGCAGAGGATAGGTTGTGTTATAGTGTGGTAACAAACCAGTCTGACAGTTGAATATATTATTGTATATCTTCTCAGTTCTGCACACACATACACACACACACAATAATTGTCCTCACCAATAAGGTGTGCATTGTTGTACAAAATACTTGTTTTCTCCAGTTCTTGTGTAACTGAATAGCTACTTGAATGTCACATATCCGAACACACTGGGATCGAGGGGTGTTCGGATAACTGAATCCTATAGAAAAATGTATTGTAGAGTGCTATGAGAGGGTGTGGTCAAGCAAATAATTCGTGACTGCACGTGCCACTATTGAGTTTTGGTTGTTTTCGGATAACTGACATTCTACTGTATGTAGTTAAATTTTCGGAAAGATAAGTTCATTAAAAAACATCTACCAAATTAAATATATAATTTGCTGTGTGTGTATGTATGTTTGTATTGTGCATACATGTTGCTAGATGTTACCTGGTGGTTTTTATTCAATTCATACATATGCATAAAATATACCTACGTGGATTCTAACATTGCCTCGAAAGTACTAATTGTATACAATAATCAGCATAAGAACTAGGAAGCACAAAAACAGTGCTCAACCACAATCTTTGCTACGTATGGCATTGGAACACATTATGGCTACTGCTTTATCATGTGCAAGCATTTGATAATCCAATAGGATTCAATATTATATTTATTTTACCCTTGATATTTTATCAAAGTATTTCCACATAATTAGTGTGTTGTAATTTCCCATATTAAACACAAATGCTCTATGGGTGAAACTCCACATTCTGGAACATTAAATGAAGAAAATTAATCACTTATGATTGTGTTGTGAACTATGCATCATAATTATACTTCTACTCATGCAATAATTTCCACATCACTACTCATGCATCTGCGTAGTGAGCAAAATCAATGGAAAATCAATGGAAAAAAATTGTAACTGGTGGAGTAATAATATCACGAGAAGTACAAGAAATCACTTATTGCAAATACATGTGGGTTCTCTCACCATATATCACTCCAATTTGGCACGTTAAAGAAATGGTGTGCTATTAAATGTTTTTCCGTTACTCAGTATAATAAGTATACGTATATATAAGTGTGTGTGTGTGTGCGCACCAATTTACAATTCAAATATATACAGTGGAGTCTCCGGATAAAGGACACTTTGGGAGCTATATAAATTCAGCGCATTTTGTCCCTTGTAGAGGGATTATCCTTAGGAGATTCTATTTGTATTATTTTGGTACAGGAATTAATTTTGGGGGATTTCAGGTTTGTCTTTCTAAGAGAGATTATCAATACATAGTCCCTTCGTCGGAGTGTCCTTTATCGGAGACTTCACTGTATATAACTTGTTTCATAGTTTGCCTAACATGTTTATCTATAATGTATAGTCTGATAGTGTAGTAACTTTTTATGATTCGAGGTGGTAGCTATGCTATGCACTAATCTGTATCAAACGTGTGAAAATGTCTCCAGTATTATTGTTCTTCATTCTAGTACAACTTATTAGATAATGAACTACCAGTATTTTGTAAATGTTCAGATGACCCAACTCCCTATGCTTGGACAACCCCAACCTTTCCAAGACGTCAAGTCAAAGTAGTTTATTAGAGTACATTTTAATTTAATAAAGAGCGAACTATGTGGCTATCCTGGGGACAATCAGCGGCGTCAAGTGACCTTCATTTTTATAATAGCTAATATTTACCAATTTACATTCTCCTTTTTTGCTGTGATCATAAAATCAATGTTATTAATCATTATAATAATAATAATATTACCGGTAATAATAATTAAAAAAAAAGAAGTTATTCATTACAAAAGAATACATATTATATAACACACAAAGTGACAATAAAGATGTTGGATTTTATGTACTGGTCATCAGAGTTCACAGCTTCAGTGTCACAAGACTTCAGTTCATCAAGCTACATAAAAACCAAAAAAAATTATAAATATGTATATATATATTTAATATATATATATAATATTCAGGCCTAAAATCAACTTCCAATCTGAACTTATACACTTTGTGATACGTAACCTAATCCCACCACCTTCATCACGCCACAATCATGCATAATTCAATATCTATTTTCATATCATGTGTTCACTCACAGTAGACATTGATAGCATAACAACAACAAAAACAACAACATCTCTATTATTATTTCAATGACACAATACTACAATAATACAATGTCATGATAAAATATGACCGTCTACAGGAAAACTGGGCACAACGCGGCGAACGTAAATATCGAGAAAATATCGATCGATTTCTTAAAAATGTATTGTTTCAAGCCGACGGAAGGGAACGGTTAAATCTATTATAGCGGGAACGACTTAAGCTACGACGATAAAACTTGGAGAGCTCAATATCTGGACGCCGACAACTCTGTAAGTGCAAAAAATATTTTTCGAAGGGTGCCGCGTTGTGCCCGGTTTTCCTGTAGACGGTCACAAATACAGATTGAAAATTTTGAGGCCAGCTAATATTCAACCAGAGTATTGAAATACATTGCAAATACATACATAATACTTGTAGCACGAGTCAGAGTGCAATATGGGAAAATATTTTAGAAGCATGCAAAATATTTTCATGAGCCGAAGAGAAAGTGAAATATTGTGTGAGAGTAAAATATCATTCCCATATTGTACAACGAGTGTGATAAGTGATTCATTGCTGCCTTGATATTTTTTCTTAATCGGTTACAATACAATTCTAATTGATTTTACTTGCCATGCGTGCTTATTCGAGCATTCAATAACAAGCATACAATTATGGGAAAATACAGAACGCTCGCGTGATGCAGAAATATTCAAGCTAAAAATATCAAGGCTGCAATAAATATATATACAGTAGAACCTTTCGTATCCGGGCGCCTTGGGACCAGTGGGTGCCGGTAACTCTGAAAGTGACCGTATCTCTGAGACAAAGTATTTTCAATCTAGTTTTGCCTGGAAAGGTCACTAGAATGTCAATCCACCCACTCATTTAATTGATTTTGTCCAGATTTAGGCACCTGGATAATAGAGGTGAGGAGTCCGGATACGAGAGGTTTTACCAGTACTCTATGTAGCTAAAAAAAATGCAATTACCGGAAATTTTTTTTAAATATTCCAAATTAAATACAAATGTATACATTTTTCTGTAATTGCGGCTGCGTTAATACTTCAAACAGAACTGCCAGGTAAGTTATCTTTAAATTAATCTAGCAAGTGTTAGCTTACACGATTCAAGTATAGCTGATAGCTAAATATATTTTTTATGGTAAAAATAAGTCTAGATAGCCACCTATCCCTGCGTACAAAATAAGGTTAACACGTCGCGGTATAGGTACTAAAGTAAACCCTGGCAAAGTTCCAATTGTTTTGTTATAAATGTTTAACTACTGAGTTGCAAACCTAGCTAGGAAACGCTTCTGTCGCAACTGCTACTAAACCTCAAACGTTCGTAACAAAACAAAAAAAATTTGTATATAGCTCGCTACCTACGCTCCTTACTTACAGCTAATTAGCTAAGTGCAATAAGAGTAAAGTTGTAGCTAATTGCTACACAAAGAATACATAACAAATTTCTATTATTTCCACCACTTCTGTTTCCCCCCTATTTTTCAATGGTTGCTATGAACTATATCAGAAACCAGCTCATCAACAGGAAGCCACACCCATCATCTGCACCCACCACACAATGGCCAACAGGAAATGAACCCACAGGTGACGTCACAGAACCACACCCCCAACCACCACCCCCGCAGCCGAACACTACCATACCCCCCACTCCCCACCACCATGTTTCTAAACAAGAGTCAACCTCCACAAGGCACACAACAAGAAACAACACTAACCGATTAAGCGACAACCGGACAGAAGCACTGAACCAGGAGAAGCCACTCCCACACAACCAACCCCATCCCCCGAGATAGCTTCACAGTAGCAGGGAGCATGGACCACGATGAAGAGAGAGGCAGACACAACACCTGTAACGCAGCTACAGAGACCATCTACAACAACACGATAAAAACGATTGTGAAGGGTTGCGATCAATCAAACACATTGGGACAGATGATTAAATCTAAACTTCAGTAAGGTCCATCTAATCCTAACCAACCCAGTACTACAGATAGATGCACTGAAGGAAATGACACCCACCCAACCCACCCAACTAACCTTACCCAATTACCCCACCTATCCAACCCCTACCAATCCTACCTAACACACCCACCATTATCTTACCCCCTACCCCCCACCCTATTCACCCCATGCCCCTTACATGTGCCTTCCGAGGAATCCACAGACCTTGTCCTACAGTCAGGTGACTGCAAACAACAGACCTACAAACACACAAACAAGAAATAATAACAATAGATACAATAGGAAAAACAATTTTTCACTAAAGGGGAAATCTCACCCCCTAATACTAATATAGATAGCTAACATACGTAGTCAACTCAATTAGCATACACATACATATAACAGATATTCAACTTTATCATTTGATCGACCATAAAGAAACCAGTGAAGGCATCATTAAATCTAAATTAATTTTCAGAAGTGTGCATGATTTGTGTGAAAGATCATCTACACAACAACATACACCTAAAGCTCTCCTGTGCTATTCACATGCAAGCAGATTATTTTTTTCATACCCATAGCCAGGGGGGTTCGGTTTAACCCTTTTCAGTGACCAGAAGTTAATAATTAGCCACAATATGTACTTCGTAGTCCAAAGGCCTAGCCACCACAAATGTATAAGACTAGCACCAATTATCCCAGGTACCACAAGGCATGCAATTGCAGCTAGCGTGCACAGTGTTAATACTACGTGCATGCACAGTGCTAGCACTAAGCACACAGGTAAGTCAAGCTATGTTACATTTAATATTTTAATTTAAATTCTTAGTTACAAGGCATATGAACCTGTAGGAGTTTGAGTATCGGTTCATCCTTCTTTGTTATTAGAAGCCCACTATGCGAGAAGTCTATTGCACTATCACAGTGGCAGAGAATCCAGGGGGCAGATGAGGGCTTGAGCCCCCTTACTTTTTAGGAGGGGGACTTAGCCTCCCCCCCCATATTGTGGGATAAAGGAATTTCAGAATACTTCATAGAGGTTAAAGTCAATTACAGCAATCAAATTTCATATACTCTTAAAAGTATTAGCTACTCATGTACAACATGATGCACTCTCAGTGTATGATAGCCAACCTGAAAGGTGACCGTAGCACCCCCCCTCCCACTTTTCATTATGCTGTCTCTGCCACCACCCGCTTACTGCTTACACTACTCAGAGGTCCATTACCGAGTGCTGTTCGACACCAGCCACGCAACTTAGATTTTCCTGAACCAAAGTTTTGGGAAGGATAAGCCCGTATTAAGGAGGGAGTTCCCTCTGGTTTTCTAAATGGCCTTTCCTCCATTCAAAGGTGTAGTGCTCTTCCAGACCTCTGCCTCCTTGGATACAATAGAAGAAAATAGCTAATAGCATCTCGTATGGGCTCTCAAGAAAGGCCAAACTATCTTATGTTCATAAGGACCATTCGTATAAATTTTAAACTTTAGTGTTTTTGTATTTTATTGTATTTCTAAAATTACGATTTTGAACTTTATTGAGACCACACCCATTTCCTGGCCAGACCACTTGAAATTTGCTTCCTACAGCCTTGTTCATTCAGTATTCAATGAACTTAGCTATAGAGACTAAATTAGTGTCATCAATATAGATAGCTATCTCCATCAAAATTTTTAATTATGTGTAAAAATGATTGAAGAAAACAAAACAGTGGATGTGGCTTTCGGTGCAAAATTAGAACCCCTATTCAAAGTGCTGGCTATGGGTTATATGTGCCACAAAAAACATTAAAACTCACCTTTTATATAAAACATGCATGGCGCAGCTGAGCCCCCTCCCGTCATCGCGTCATAGAGTAGTATACGTCCACAAGTCACAGCAGTAGAGAGAGAGACGTCGCCGCGTATTTTTTTCCCCGCCCACACAATATCCAAAGCTAAAAACTGAGGAATTGAATATGAGCATGCGTGCAGAGTGGGCGGAGTAAGTTTGTTTAAATTACTGCGCGCCGCTCCAGACTATTCGTAGCTCGAGCGTGGGGAGAGAAGTAGTGGGTTGTGATAGGGACATTCGACAAGTAAGTTGTGTTAGTGTGACTTCATAAAACATATTTTCCTATTGTATTGACTATCTGTAAGTTTGTTTAAATTACTGAGCGCCTCCAGATTATTCGTAGCTAGCGAGCTAGCGAGCGTGGGGAGAAGTAGTGGGGATTGTGTACCTTTACCTAATACATAGTTAGTGGGTAAAGGGGAGAACCATGTCTCTTTACCTATTACTATTACATGTCCCTTTACCTATTACATGTCCCTTTACCTATTACATGTCCCTTTACCTATTACATGTCCCTTTACCTATTACATGTCCCTTTACCTATTACATGTCCCTCTACCTATTACATGTCCCTCTACCTATTACATTACATGTCCCTCTACCTATTACATGTCCCTCTACCTATTACATGACCCTATACCTATTACACGACCCTTTACCTATTACTTTTTAACCTAATACTTTTGGTAGAACCATGTCGTACCTAATACATAGTTAGTGGGTAAAGGGTAGAACCATGTCCCTTATACCTAATACTTTTTTACCTAATACTTTTGGTAGAACCATGTCCCTTTACCTTATACTTTGGTAGAACTTAGTCTGGTCAAATGCAATAGTATGACCTGTTCTGACTCATTATACATTAGTGCGTGAAATGTCAATTTTACCACAAAATGCGCACAATTCTGCAGCACGCATTTCATTTTTTTAGCTTGTTAATTAAAGTGTGGATTTCAAGTGTGGATGCAGAAGGTGCAACGAGGGAGAGCATGCAGTTACTTGGTGTCACTGAAAGAAAAGATGAAAGAAGCTATATGCGGAAGTCACTCTGATCTAACAGCTTGAGTTGTTGCTCCAGCTCAGATATTTTGTGAAGCTTAATAACGTCACAGCTTCTTTTCTAGCTAATACCATATAATTTCTTCCTCCGCTTCTTCGCCTGAACAGTAGATAGATCACTCCTGCTTATGCAGCAAGTCGCCATTGCTAGCCCGTCTGGATGCTGCAGCAGAGATTCGATTTTTACACGCATTTTATTAGGATAGCGCGGTTAGCTAATGGCCATTGCGGTTTCCCCCACTTAACGTGGGGAACCAGAACAGGTCATACTATTGCATTTGACCAGACCCTTTCCCCGCTATGCGGTAGGTAAAGGATCTGGCTATGCCAGACAGGTAGAACTATGTACATTTACCTAATACATTTCTATTTAATACTTTGGTAGAACCATGTCCCTAAACCTAATTCTTTTTTATTTAATACTTTGGTAGAACCATGCCCCTTTACCTTAGTAGGAGTCAGCTGGTGAAAGAGTAAATTTGAAGAAACTAAAGCGTTTTTATCATGGTTATAATATTATGTATACTAACATCTCCCCAACTACTTGTTTTTTATGTAAGCAATTTGTAAGCCCAATATTTCGTGTGGGTGTTTCTGTTTTGTTTTATTTTTCACTATTGCACAAAATGTCTATTGGGTAAAGGATATCAGTTAGTAGTTGGTAGTTGGTAGTAATCGGGTAAAGGGTTTAGCTGGCTAGATTTTTTGGCCCATTTCTTTGCTAATGGAGTTTGCCTTGTGATGAATAATAGTTGTGTACTTATACATCATGGTGATTGTAACTACAATAATTACTTAACACAGTATCAGTACAATTATTTCGAAAAACCTGATCAGACAATTACATCTCAATCAGTTAGCCTTGACACTTGGTACAAATTGACACTATAAAATGTTACGTAAATTTAGCTAGAAATGGAGGTATTGATTCTTATGTGATGATTTATAATCTGAATATTTCTTTTTTCATGCAGGTGTACTTAGTAACCTAAAACAAGTCCCTGTAGAACTGTGGCTATCTGGAGTATTCACAGATGTGAGATGTTTGAGTAAGTGATTACCTAGGGGGTGGTCAGTTAAGTACTAAGTTGCATGAGCTATGCACATCTGAAGTTTTGTGTGTTTGTAGATTAACTTTGCCCTGCGTTTAGCTCCTCTTAAATTCACTTTATTCTAGTCTGAATACCTTGTCGTGTCATGCCCTTGGTCTTTCATTGTGTTCCTCCTTATGTACATGGCTTGAGTCATGCAAAGCCATTTCTAGCATTTCTTTTTACGCGTAAGGTAGATGTTGAGTCTTTAACATGACGCTGTCCCACCCATATAGTAGAGCCTCATTTTTCCGACTGTGAAAACATTTGGGAAAATATGTGAATTTTAAATAGGAAACCTATCTGATTGAGAGCACTGACATTTAAATGATATTGAAAATTTTTACCAGACAATACCTGTATGACAGAGATAGTGATGGAAAGGTGGCAGAAGGGAGTAGACCTCTTATCAATTTAAGTGCATGCTAAGGTGATATTTATGAATCCTCACTTTATTGCCAATGTTTGTCAAGGCAACATAACGATTAACTAGGACCTGTATATAGTTTGGTTTGGTAAATGGTCGTCATGCTAAAAAGTAATGCCTCTTTAGAATACTTTGGCAAACAGTGCAGGTTTCATTGAAGTGAAGCCAGTGGGGAAAAACTAAACATCATAGTTCAGAAAGCTAAAATGTGGCATTTTAAGAATTTCAAGGATCCACTATACAGCGTAGTCTGGCTTTGCCGACCCTTACCTTCTTTTAATATGGTGCGGGGGAGGAGGAATGGGTCTGGGGACTTTAGTACTAATGATCAGTCCAGAGCGCCAGATTCTGGCGCTAACCACCCATTAAAAATATTCACCGCAATGCTTGTATACTTCACCTCAAAGAGATTGCTACCTTCAAACCAGAGCGAGGTTGTTTGATAAAAAGTAAGGCAATCTTTTTCACTACCATGCAATACAAGCGCCTTCTGAGACTGACATAGCATATAAATTGCAAAGTGAGGGACCTCTCTTGGATAATAGACTGCAGGACTACCCGAGTGTCCATAATTAGGCTTAATTAGCGCATGCACAAAAATTTATTTTGAACTGGTCATTGGCACTAGAGTCCCCAGACCCTTTCCTCCAACCCGCACAATATTAAAAGGAGATAAGGGTTAGCAATGTCGGGCTATATGCAACGGTCATTGAATGTCTTTAGGTAAAGGGTTTTCATATTAAAATATCTTTTTTATAACTAAAAAGTACTTATAAATATGTAGGCCACATAGGAGTTGTATTAATATACAGAGGTCTCCACTAGTTTCATGATGGTACACAATGTTTCATAGAGCAGTCAGGTGTGTAGAGTGCAACCTAGTCTACAAGTTATCGAGGAAATGTGTATACCATGGCATATCTACCTTTACTTGGTAAAGGGTCTAAGTAGAATATTATAATTAGTTGTGTGTGTGTGAGAAGTCGTAACCAACTAAAGTAAAAATAAACATAGAATGAGGATTTATTCAGTGATTGTGTAAATGCTTGGCTGTTCAACTTCGAGTATTTTTTTAAAATTATAACTAGAGGGAGTGTTTGATAATGGAGTCAATTCAAACAAATACATTTGGTGATTTTTCAGCATATTATATGATCAGTCTGAAATTGAATATTTATAAATATTTAATGTTATTTCCATTTAGGCGAGAGTGTGGAGACCTCCAGTGCACCAATTTTCTCAAAATGTCCAGAAATTTGAAGAAATGACTGAAGGTTATTTCTGTGAACAATACAAGCAAACTATAGTGAAGTCATGAACATGATTATCATTTATTTTACTCATATTCATTGTTTTTATTGAATGAACTGTTATAAAAGAAAGTATAACAAAAAATATGAGAACTGTAGGGTCGTACTAATAACACTGAAAAAGGTGCCCACTAAACATTACTAAGGGTGTACTAAAGCACCACTAAAGGTGTTCTGGATCACATGCTAGAGGTGCATGCATAACACTGTCTAGAGTGTCACACAAACACCTACAGAGGTGTTTTAAGGGTGTTTCATTACACCCTACTAGGGGGGTTAAGGGAGCACTATGTGAGGAGTTGTAGAGGAGGCGCCGTTCTAACACCCCATAAGGTGCCCATAAAGCACCCCATTTTTTACTGTGTAGTGCTCTAACAACTGAGCTATGACAACCCTAGACCTCCAAGACCTTCACATTTTCCCTTTATACGGTTGAGTAGTACAGCTTGCTGCCAATCTTGTACTCAACAGGCCACAAATTATGTGCCGTCCAGAACACCTTTTCGGTGTCGACGGGAAACAGAAACACCTCCCCCTCCGGAGAGGAGCCAGAATTTGTGGATTGAAAAGGCTTTGTTGATAAAGCCTTTTCATTTTTTCAGACCCCTTTAGGTGAGAAAATTTCAATCTAGTTTTAAAGTTGTCCTTTCAACACTACTAGGAGGAATATCACGATATGCACTCCATTTAAAACCCATGATGTTCAAGAGAGATAACCTGCAATGACACATAAAAATATAAACAAATAAATAAGCAATTATACAGCAATACGCAGCAACACTCTACTGCAAACACACTCACAAAATACAACTAAACACTATTGCAAACAACTACCAAAAACTATATTCTTAAAAACATGCACTTTGCTTGCAAGTATACACTCATACACATAAATGCAACTAAACACTCGACACACACAAGCTCAACTAAACACTCTATTCTAAACACATACACAAACACAACAAAACACTAAACACAATCCCAAATGCAAATAAATATTTGTAATCATATTCACAAAAAACAAGCCTAAATAAAAACTCAATTACAATGTTCTAATAAAAATGGATTAAAAAATAGAAAACTAAGTAAAACAAAAGTAGCTATTCATCATTAAAATAATTTGTTAAAGCAAAAAAAGTAGCTATTTATCAATACAAATTTTTACTACATCACAAACTACACAGTCTATAGCATTATAACATTTCTGAATAGTCTGCAGCATCATACTAAATACCAACTGAAGTTTTTTTAAAGTAAACATTGGCTATGAAAAAAAAGTTATTTGAGGAATTTTTGGTATGGGTCAAAACATATTTCATAGGAAAAACATAACATAAACATATCTTGTGTCATCTTTAATAATGGGGGAAAGGTGTGGGAAAGGATAAAAAAAGGGGAGTGAAGTAAGTAACTGGTTAGGAATTAACATTCTAGCTATTTTCTCAATTGGGTGGTTTCTACAAGAAAAATATCAGGTTTACTGGGCATGTCAGGATATGTCCTGCCACCAGGCATAAATATCATAAAAGGATGACTAATGAGAACAATCCACACATGAAGGCCACATACATAACCAAAGAGAAAGCTATAAAGATGTTTGTGGTGGGTAATTAAGTAGGCAACTGTAATAATTTTGTGTTAACTTGTACACTCGTACTTTGTTAAACGAGGAAACTAAAGTAGGTGTGGCTTTATGCGTCATCAAAATCCGAACCCCCCAATGCGAACTTCTGGCTATGGGCCTGATTATCACATCTATCTTTGATTGATCTGTTGATAGACCTGAGGATAGAGATGGTGTGTTCAACCAGACCACCAACAGTTTCATCACAAGTCATCACAGAGGAGTGACCAGCAGGGAGGTTTGAAGTAAGTTTCCTCTGCATCCGACATGGAGTGCACGTCCAGGAGTATGGGCTGCTCCATCAAATGGTGAGGTCTTGCAGAGGACTTAGCGTAAGTGTCCCTATTATCGCCACAGTTTTGTCCATTGGGGTGAAAGGTCGCTTTGTAGGTAAGGTTCTCAGGGAATTCCTTGCCTCTTCTTCAATTTTAGCACTAGTCTGCACATCAAGAGTCTCGTAGAAAGCTCGCTCTTTTTTCTTGCGAGTTGAAGTATTAAGTGAACGGGTTGCCATCTCTGTTCTGCTCATTCCATGGTAGCTACGCCGTACCCGTCGCAAATCGATTAGGTGGTGGATTATTAGGTAAAGGAACACTTAAGCTACATGCCAAAAGTTGCAAGAAGTTTTATCAGTCAATATAGGCCGACTTATGGAGCGATCATTACCAGGACTCAAGTGGCGATATTAGGAGCCGCTGACCCGATTATCGCCACATTGACTCTTTATTTTATTTTTCAATCCTAAAAGATTTTTAATGAATTTTTATATCATGGCAAGTTGTTGAAAGTGTTGTGGTTCATATAAAAAAAAGAAATAAAGGAAAAAGTACTATTTCTTGCAAGAAGGACGTAAGTATTGTTTTGTGACGCTGTTATTCCCAAATTCACAAACATTGTGCACCCATGCGCCACATTTATCGCAGTCCACCCAAAAAATGGTGCTTGCTGATAAACCTTCAGGCTCATTCAAGTCACAAATGGTACACAGGACCCCATCATTTCCGTCACTATCCTCAGCATCTCGAAATCGAGCCCGTAACTGTCTACGTAGACCACTGGAGCTTGAGGGAATGGTGTTCATTTCAGTATCTGAACTCTACATGGATTCATCAGTGCTATCACACACTTCATTATATTCTGGTATACCGAAACTGGCTTTGTCTTTCTCTTTACCACTTCCTTTGCCCCTTCCACTTCCTTTGCCTCTTCCACGCCCTCGACCTCTCCCCATATTTTTCATTTTTCCTATTTTCTTTCTTTCATTTTCTTCTCTAATCCGCTTTCTCTCCTCTTTCTTTTTCTTCTTATCTTCCTCTGCTTCTTTCTTTCTTCTCTTCTCTTCTGTGATCCTATCAATGTATTAATTTGTCGTTAGATCTCTTGCACCATCAGGTTCAGGTGTGGCCAATATATTCATGAGATCAGGACTGATTAATCCAGCAGACACTAATGGATTTACTATAGGAGATATTCGAGATGAAGATGATTGTGGTCTAGCAGGCGTAATAGAAGGCAAAGACACAACAGTTTCAGTAAAATCAGATGCTGCGGCAGTACAAGTGAAAGAAGCAGATATTGGTGATGAAATAGATGTTACAGAAGCAGGAGAATGAGATGAACCAGGTACCACAGAAATAGGATCATGTGAAATTAATGTCTCTGAAGCAAGAAAATTTGATGTAGCTGGTATCTCAGAATAGTGGTTCGATGTAGCAGGTATCTCAGAATTAGAGTTGGATGTAGCAGGTATCGCAGAATTAGAGTTGGATGTATCAGGTATCGCAGAATTAGAGTTGGATTTATTCTACACAATACTCTTTCATTGATCAATTTGAAAAAAGAGCACAGTGGCCCTTACACCTGCAGAGGAACTTATAAAGTTCTTGATACCAGATGCCTCCACATTTTCCATAATGCAGCAATAGTTATTGTGGACGGAGTTTTATGTCGGATTAACAATTGAAAACCCACAGGTACCAAGTGTGATTGCATAATGTCATAGCTACTCCTGTCTTTTATTGAATATTGATTGTGAGCAAATGCCTTATAAGTATATTTTACTTCTAGCTATTACCCATCACTCATGATTACTACAGTTTATATGTCATACACTTTCTTGTAAACACACTTTTATACATGTAACTCTTATAGAATCAGGTGATATTATTAGACACATCTAATGTAATAATTTGTTCTCATGGTATTGTTACACCAGACTGAATAATTTTATTCAAATTTTATAGTATAGAGGTGTGACTGTTATAAAACTTATCTGGGAGATTTGGATCTCCTGTATTTTTTGGCAAGGAGCTGACCCACCCTTGTATATAATATCCCCATGCTATTATTTATCAAAAAAAAAAAAGATTGATGGTGCTCTGTTTAACAACATCATGTATAGTGCATTAGCTGTTAATTTTGTTTTAAACATTAAAATACTGATACAGGAAAAATTGACATGTACCAGAGGGAGCACAAAAACGATATTTAAAATGGCTTGAATTAAAAAAGAAAAGAAAAAGGATATTAACTAGCGAAAGCAGAATATACATTTTAGCCTATATTGAACTCTGCGTTCCAAAGTTCCTATTATTCCATTACACAGCAAACATTTATGATGAATACAGCTTTCTATCTACTGTTTTCACAGCATAAACTATCATCTATTCATATCTCTTTATGATTACAGCCAAGAAGATTAATTTTTGTGTGAGAAATTTTGTGACTAGTGTGTAGCTCCTCATCTTCCTGAGTACCCTCAGGAAAAATTCTGACGGCCCTGGTGCAAAACCCTGGATGCGACGATGCCCGCGTTGCTGCTTACGTAGATTCAAAATCTATAGACAGATTCTAAAATTGCACAGTGATACGACCAAAAAGGGCTTTAGTCACCTCTAAAAGTACGGTATAATAATGGCGTTGAGATTCTTTTGGTTAAATAATGTTTTTTCATTTATCTTTGGCAATAATTGGCGTGAAATAAACCTATACAACAGAAAAATGATACCCGGCAGGGTAGATACCACTGAAAATTCTTCCGTAACTATTTATTGTGGCAGCTCATCACCTGTAACCTGGACGGTTTTGTCGATATATTATAATTACGGTGGAGCTTCAGTCCCAGACTACAGCAGGCACGCCTCTGGAACCAATCACTTAACACTCAATCAATTAGTACGGCAAGATACTGGAACTTACTACTGTGCTGGAACACACCTGTGGGAAAACTTTACTCTGGGCGTGTTCATAGCAGTGTATATAGCAGTGCCACGAGGTAAAGTGGTACCGAACTGGGTAGAAGTAACCGAAGGTGGCGCTGTTACTCTTACTTGTAGTAGTTATGGCCCGGTGGAATGGTTTAGTGTTAACTTTAGAAGTCAAAATAAAACTATTCTACACAATACTCTTTCATTGATCAATTTAAAAAAAGAGCACAGTGGCCCGTACGCCTGCAGAGGAACTCATAAAGTCCGTGGAACTAAACACCTCCACATTTTCCATAATGCAGCAATAGTTATTGTGGACGGCGTTTTACATAGGGTTAACAGTTTAAACCCCAGGTACCCCAGGAACCCCTGGAACCAACTTATGATTCAATGAAGTCGTAGCTACTCCAGTCTTTTACTGAAATTTGATTGTAAGAAAATATTATTGCCTTATAAGCATACTATATTTCTAGCTGTAACGGATTATACTGATGATTATAAAAGTGTATATATCATACACTTCCTTGTAAACAAACATGTTGTATATGTAACTCTTATATAAAAGCAATAATATTGGACTCATCGGATGTAATAATTTGCTCTAGTACTGTTACACCAGACTATCCTTCACAAAACAATTTTGAGGTGTAGTTATTCAAATTATTCATTTTTACTAACAACAACAAATAACACCAAAGTATAATTTGTACAGGTGTATCACATCTGAGAAATTGGGATCTCCAAGATTTTGTTGTCCAGGAGCTGGACCCATCCTTCTATATATAATATCCCCATGCTATAGTTTATCAACTTAAAACTTAATTGATGATACCCTTAAATAGCATCATATAGCTAAAGAGGTTGTTTAAGGGTGGCCGCCATAGCAACGCGCACTGCCTGTAGATCCGGACATTAATTTATTCCCCGCCAATACCCCACCATTTGATAATACGCGAGCAGAAACTATCCTGCAGTAGTAGCAGAAGTATACTTTGCGAAGTTGTGGTGTTTTAGTTTAGCTTCTTGTTGTCTCATATCCGTTTACAGCAACCCTCCATACGTCGTCTGAGCTCACGCAGCAAGGTGCACCAGGCTGCCTCTCCTCCTGTAGCCGTTCTCCGGACTCTGCTACCAGAACTCAAGCGGATGGATATACCAGGCTCGATTTCTGCGGAGCGAAGACTTCCCAAGCTGCGCAGATCTAATACCTTCACCTATGGCTATCTCCAATAAACTGCTGTCTCTTCTGACTCTCTTGTTATTGTTGTATTGATATTTGTTTACTCTTGATATAGGCGGGCTCTTCTTAGAACCAATACAAACTAATTGAAAAAAAATTGCTCGCGTACTCGTAATACGAGATAAGGGGGTGGGTCCATTTCTTAAGAATTGCGAGTGGAATAGAAGTATACAATTTTGAATCAGTTTTTCTTGGAATCAAATAATGAGAACGACTATATTTTTTGCACACGTGTAGAACACAAAAAAAAGAAGGGCACCACAATTTGAATTTTTCAAAATCTTTTAAAAGAAAAAAAATGTAAATAAATCATAAAGTAATATTGAAATGGAAAAAAACTCGTTGTCTTGCCCTAGAGTATCGTCTTGGCTAGCGGCGTACAAAATTCTGGAGCTCCAACTTGCCGCACCGCTCCAAAAAGTTGTTTCAAAGTTTTACATCGGGGCCATGATATTTCCTTCAGATTCACTCCAAAGTCGGTGTGCAGTATCTTCGGCAGGTACTTTATCCTTCTAGTGTAGTAGAGTAGCCCTGCAAATAAAGAAAGTAGCAGAATCGTGCTTAGCAACCAACCGGTAAAAATTGCGTGGGCGGTGTGCGGCCACCCTTAAGCATTATAATAATACAGGGAAAATATTGACTTGCATCAGAAGAAGCATAAAACAAGCAAAAAAATGATATAGTTTTAAGGAATGATCTTAAATTCTACAATCCCAAGCTCCTCAGTTTTATCTTATTTTCATACATCGCTAGCTATTAGCACATTATTTTAACTATTGTGGTTATTCCTTCTTTTCTTTCTTTTTTTCCAAATTATCCATTTTTAAAGTTAAACTAAAGCATACTCTGTGACATTTATTTTTACACTGTACTACAAGCATTCAAAAACAAACTATTAGCTGGCAATAGATATAGTGCCAAATTTGTGGAGAGATATTTGAACAAATAGGATAGACAAAAATATTAAACAATTCTGTGAATTAGATGAACAAAGAAACAAAAAAAAAAAGGACTGGAACGATTCTGCTGAGAAAATTAACAAATTTGGGAATTGATACAGTGCAGCAGTTCAAGTCCAAAAGCTCTACTATAGGTCTCACAGGGGAATATTTTAATGGATTAGACCACCAATTTCTATTTGAATATTATTTGAAGGGACTATAGTAGTGATTAAGATGACAATTCCACTGGATTCACTCTGTCACGTTATTCCAGTCATCAGCCTGATAGGCTATTAAGAGAGTTCCAACTTCTGCTGATTTACACAGCTGCAGCAATCTTAGATTAATATTTTGTTAGTGAACATGAAAGTAAACTAGAACCAGTACAAAAGCAAAACTGATTATTAATTGAAAATAACAAAATGACATTATAGTTCTGCCAAGTGGCTATTGAATTCTGTAGTATTCAGTAGAGTTTCACGCTATAGCTACGCATAAAAATATAACATATCCTTTAGCTAATTAATATAGTCCACTTTTTACCAAGTTAGACTTCATCAACCTCGTCGTAAAAATCGACATAAAGGTCCAGCCAGTCGACATACAGCTTGGGCTAAGCATTTGCGATGAGGTTGCTTTTGGTTCTCTTCACATTTTTCTGCTCTCTCTCTTATACAATCTTCAAAGCCATCTCCTAAGCTACATTTCATACCCATTCCTTTCATACAATCTTCAATTAATGACTGCATGAGCTTGTTACATGCTCTTAATTCTTTCCTAACATATTTCTTGTTCTTCTTCTTCTGCTCTTCAGCATTATTCTCAATGTCTACTTCATTTCTGAAGTTTGGAATTTCGTCTTCACTGTTAATTCTATAACCTCTGTATTCTCTGTCCTTTCTTTCGCTGTTTGCAATAATATTCAAGTCTTCCTCTTCATCTTCAATGCTATCATCATTGTCTTCCTCAATACCCACTTGAAGGTAAGCATTTTCATAGTCACCCATTAGATCTAACTCATGTCAATCTTGCTGTACTGCAAATCAGATAATTCATACTCTGCAGCATCTACAGGTAAAGCTATTCCATTCGGTATGAAAATAACCACAAAATATATAAAATTATACTTTTTCATGGCTCCTATGTCTCTTAATTGCTCGCTATAATTCTGCAGTATAGCTTTCACCTATTGCAGTATCTTTAATGTGCGTGATTTCCTTATGTTGCAGTTACTATTCACACATAACCAGACTTGCTAAAATAATAGAATACTCTACTGTGTGGAAGCTATGTGCCTGACACTGCAGTATTGCCTATTAATTGTCTTGTCTCATTGATTTAGACTTCCATTTTGTAATTACGTGGTTATGCACTTTATAATTGCATTCACAGCATATCGATGACTGCTTAAGTGTATGCTGTTAGAAATCAGAGCTTATAGGTAGGACTCCAGCTCTCTATACCCTCTTCCTACACCCCACACATTTTCTTTGAAATCATTTTGATCTTTGTATAGGATGCAGATTGATACATATCGGTTTGGTATATTGTTACTTTTCTATGCTCCCTCCTATTGGGCTTTGCATTTGCTACAGCAATAAGCTTCAGGAATTTTCATTCCTGCTGTTACTAGCTAGCTTGGGCTTACAACCTTAAAACAATCAGGATTAGTTTATTTCTTGAATACAGAAGTTAAGGCAACACCACATAGATAAACAGCACCACACAGATAAACAAGACCCATAGATAAACAACACCATATGTATTATTTACATAACCTATAAACTTTCAGTCAAATAAGTTGTTGAATAGTTACTAGTGTTCATTGAACATTTAACAATTGAGCCCAAATTATTAATTAAATTACAACAATTCGTGAAATACAATTCATGAGCCAAGCAAAATTATTTCAACTGGTTCTTTAATACCTTGCTACTTAACATAACATTTTTGTACAGCTATATTCATCCTACCTTAAGCACCAAAATTATATTACACTCACAATTAAGTCAGTGCCAACATTATGACATCTTATATTGGCCAAGATAAAAAAAGAAGACAATGGTAATGTATTGAATGTGTTTCCTTGCATAAGTCAGCAGAGTATTGTATTTTTACAATCATTATGGTAATGTTTTCATTGTCTATAATATTGTTAAAAACTGTGTGTATACTGTGATTATCCAAACATAAGAACTAACAGTTTACGAACACTAGCTTCACTAACAGGAAAACATAAGTGAACATAAAAAGCAATTTTATTTTTATTGTAAGCAGCAGTATTGGAACGGTAGAGTACAACAAGATTTGTAATATACCACTGGAATAGAAAAAAATAATGGCAAATGTCATATTTCCCATTGTTTTGATTGTGGCTTTCCTACAAGGTAGTATAGCTCTACCCGTTGACATTAAAGAACCCAATGGAGTGGCTAGTACACTTGATGATGAGACAGAGAAGATCAATTCTGAGCTAGACCTTCTTGATGAAGAGGAAGAAGCACTTCTTCAAGATATTGAAGATGACAATAATGCAGATGTGGCAGTACAAGAAAAATACAGTCCTCAAGATAATCCGGCAGAAAATGATGTTGATGATGAAGATGAAGAAGCAGAAAATGAGGAAGAATTCAATGATAGTGGTGTTGGAGCTAAAGGAGAAGAAAACAATCTGTACTCAGATAATACCAGTGCACTTTCTTCAGAAAACATTTCTGATGAAGAACAGAATGAGAAAGATGTGCAGGAGCAAAGAAGAAGAAAAAAAAAATGTCGTAGAAGGAGAAGGTGTGTTAATAAGATGACAATTACTGGAAAAAGAAATAAAAAATCTGTGCAGACAGTCTAAACAGAGGAAGTCGTAACTGCTGATAAATTGTAACTTATGGAGTGCAAGAAAATTAGAAGCTAGTGTGAAAACATTGTACAAGTCTAGAAAATTGTGACTTTTATTCAATTATAGTTAGTTTTTTTATTTTATATTCAAAGATAGAACATTATTCTTCTATGACTAGCTAGGTATCTAGAGATAGAATATGTCATATTATTACATATAATGCACATGAATTTCACAGCAGTGTTTATATTTTTATGAGATACAACATTCAGTTATTTGAAAATTTTATTTGTAGTACAATGATAGGTTGGTATACAGATTTGTTACTACTATGATAGATTTCCATTTGTTATAAAACAAATGGGATCTAAACGTCTTTTTACTGAATTAGTACTATACTACAACATGATTAAAAACATGATATACAGTGTTCATGTCTGTAAAAGTGATATGTCAGGTTTTTATTCCATGCCACTTTGTAGAATGTGTATTATTCTTTATATCATTGATAGGCAAAAATATTTTACTTATTTCATTTGAGAAAATAACGATCAATTCACAAATGAAAAGCTACATTCAATTGTGATAAGGTAGCAACATCTGGCAGATGTGACATACAAATTAATATCTTTCCATGCCAGCATATTTATGCCATAAAAGGTGAAAAGGAATAGAAAGTATAGTTGTTCTACTTATTTTCTACCATAGCTATTAATGTATTATATAGTACATCATCATATAAGTTTTACTGCTCAATATTCATAATAAGTGATTACTCACTGTTATTCTACATTCTACACTAATTCCTTGTTCAATGTTCTGAATTCAATATATCTTCCTTTTCTTGGTTGCCTGCTTGGATAGTTTGGCCTACAATGCCCATGTCTGTTTTTCAAGTGTCTTACAGTATCTCTAGTAGGTGTTTGGATGATCTAGTGGAAGCTTCATGGATTTTTTATTATGATGCCAAGATAAAGCTAATTGTTCCCCATCATTTCGTCACTTACACCCCATTTTTATATAGATACGGATAAAAGATGCAACATGTTTAAAGATGCATAGAGATTGCTTACGAAAAGTTTCAAAGAATCAAAGTTCAATCTTATGACAATATATTATTAATCTTGACAGTCCCACGCACTAGTTTGAACACTACAGAAAATTCTTGAGAAAAGTAACATGCTGACTTAAAGCACTGATTAAGAGGTCACAGGATAGTTATGCAATGAGTGGAGAGTATGGACCTGTGATTCAGCAGCTGTCTGAAAATCTTATATATGACTGTCCCAGCATTTAGCTAGAGAAAGTTACAAACAGGACAACTAATGAGCTGTTGGCAGAATAAATTAGTTTACTAATGTTAGATAAGTTTTACTATTGTGTTACTATTATTTAATTTAGACATGATTTTTGAGCTGCTAGTTAAAAATAAAGTAATGCTGTAAATGTGCACTACTTCTCCCTAAACTACTTGTGCAGCCATTTTGACTTCCCCCATTTACATACTCATAGCTAAAAACCCGGTATATTTCTATCCACTCTCTACTTCTAAGGTGGTGTTCCTGCCCAGATACCGGAGGTTGGAGTTGAGTCCACGATGAATCGCCCAATTCTCTGGCGTCGATATTTTTGGGCGTCTAGCGGAGGTGGCAAGGACTAGCTAAAATTGCTGCATAATTTCAAGTAACATGGGAATAGTATTCGTTTTGCAAATTTATTTTATCACTTCTAGTACTGGTAAAAACTGGCGGACAATAAATATATACAATAAAATGGTGACACCGAATAAGGTGTGCAGTACCCAGAATTCTTCAGTAACTATTTATTGCGGAAGTTCTTCCCCAGTGAGATGGACGTATTTACCCGTAATTCCCTCTAACGGGGCCCATGTGCCGGACTTTAGGAGGCACACCACAGGAATGAAACAAATAACACTGAACAAATTATTATGGACAGATTCCGGTATATATTACTGCAACGGTACACACGAGGGGCAGGCTTTTACCGTTTACTCAATAATAGCAGTTCATTACGGAATAACAAAAAATCAAGTAGTACCGAACTGGGTAGAAGTATCAGAAGGTGCTTCAGTTACTCTTACTTGTGGCAGTTATAGCCCTGTGGAATGGTTTAGTGTTAACTTTAGAAGTCAAAATAAAACAATTGGATACAATACGCTTACCTTGTATAATTTAAAGAAAAAGCACAGTGGCCAGTATGTATGCAGAGGAACTAATAAAAAAGTTAGACTTAATGGATTTACAATAAGCAGACACTATTTTACCAGTGTTTTCCACAGTCAAGCATTAATTGTTGTAGAAGGAATTGTTCACAGAATAAACACCTTAAAACCTGGGAATAATGAACAAGCTATTGTTATCTAGTACAGTGACAATTGTTGTGATGCATTTATTATTTATTGTATCTTAAGAAGGCATACTTCCGTGTTTAAAATCGTCACTATGATTATTGAAATAGTGAACTGTTTTCCCATTTAACATTTCCAGCTGTAAAGAGCAAAGAGGGGGGGGGGGGGGGGGGGACGGTAAGTTCTTTCCTGAACAAAATGCTTTTGTTTACTGATCCATACCTGTATTATTCAAGGAAATTTAATTATTTACCCCTTTAAAATAAGTCGTCTCTGACATGGCGATCGGAATGTTTAAGCATGCATTTTGTATGGTGATAATCTTGGTTATGCACAGTTTGTCATAGCTACATATGTGGGGGTTACTAGGGGTTAAGCCAAGACCTCTCCGATAATTTGAAGTACTGCCGTAGATAGCTCCGCAGACAGGTTTAAGGTTTTTAAATCTTATCTTGTCAAACGGTAGCACAGCACAGAATAGTGAAGGTGAAAACAGAACCAAACCGCCAAAACTGATACACTTCCTTAAATATGGAACTGATGCACACGACACTTTTGCACACAGACTTGCAAGTGAACATTTGCACACGCTACTCTAGGTCTATGAAGCACAATCACAGTCTGCACAAACAACACAGTCACACACAAACACATAAGTCTCTGTCCCAGCCTTATTAGGCATAGAAATCTTCTACTTCAGGGCGTCTGGGGTCCCACAACATACCCTTAAACTTACACAAAAGTATTGTTCTTTGTCCAAAAAGTCACCAACAGAATAATATAATGCAAGTTTTCTGTTGGTTTATATCCAGTTACACAAGTATTTATGCAAGTGTGCATGTGATTATTTATAGCTAGGCCAGCTTGCTCCCATTTGTGCCAAACAAGACCACAAGCACTCATCTCACCATTACTGATTGCAAATCCTGGACTGATTTTTCTTTAAATACCAGGTGCAATCCGAAATTATGAACCCTCATGGTATAACTTACTATTAAGTTTGAATATTTAGAATTATCCTGATTTCAAATAGGACATGATATATAATTGTTATTGTACACTTGTACTAATGGTCTGTACTTGGTAACAATGTTTAAGTAATTAGACAGTCATATTTATTACATCTAAACTTAAAATATAAAAAAATACTATTTTCTGTATCATTTTGCTACAAAGATGAAGTAACTCCAAAAAATCTCCATCAATTAGAAAATACAAATAGGGTAAAAAGTGTTTTTACTGAACTAATATTGTAGTACAAAAAAAATATGAATAAACTACTGAGTTCACATATTCGAAAAGTTCTTTGATACTGGATAATAATTATGTGTCTCAGTTCTTAATGTTGTGGACAGGCAAAAGTATTTTTCACATCTGATCAAACCAAAGTGACTTAAATGACCTATAATTAATAGTAATATAACAAAAATTAAATATTATTATAATTAAAAATTATTAATGACATTAGCCTGCCCGACCTTTAATCTGTTATCTATTTCCCCATGTTGGCAGTTTGGGCTAGGTGGGGCTTCCGTTCGGACGCTAGCTCCTCCCCCCCCACTTCCTCCCACTCGTACCACTTTGACCCGGCTTGGGGGAAGTGGCTGATGGGGATGCTGCTATTTCCCTCAGCCCCACCCATCCCATCACAGTGACTCTGGCATTATCCTCTCTACCGCCACTGGACTCAATCTATTCTCACCCCTTGAATGCTGTGCCTAAGGGAGGCGGGTGGGCTGCTCACTGCTATCACTAGCACGCGGTATTGCTGGATTATTGCTACGCCCTATGACTCTGCGCTTGCGCCAGCCCTCGCTTGCAGGGTGCCCTTGGCCCCGCCCTGCCCGCCTTCGTGATGTCATTAACCTTGGTTAAAACTCCGTTCTAACCTCCCATTAACTAGTGATGTGCTTGAGCACAAATGGCGAGCGAGCCTAAAGACTATACTATTGTTATATGAATGACTTTGACTTCTAACACTGAAGCTACTGAAAATAAGGTCCAGGTTTTAAATTTCGCATACACGGTAAAGGGATTTCAGTGCCATAGTAACAACTCTCTGCAACTGCTTGAATTGAAGGAAAAAAACAACAAGAAAACAATACACGTTAATCAAAAGTTTTCTTTGTGATATTCTTTAGCTAAGTAGTGGTTGTAACACACTATGCTTTGACACAACTGGACATGCACCTACATAGACTAGTGGACAATGTATTTTCAAGTAAATACTGTTGCGCACAGCTTATAACCATGACAAAGAGCGCATTGACTTACCACCGCCACTAACTGGAATAGAAATGGAAGTCCCTTAAGTTTTCAAGTTTTAACTGCACCCGCAAAAGAATTCAAAACGGTAAACAATTCAATTTCTAGGGTGATACGGGTACTGATCGATAAACCAGAGGATTCTGTTTAGTGCAATTTGGGACGGGGTGGACCACCTAACTAACACAAAAACGCGAGGGTCAAAGTACAAAATGACATACGTACGTCCAAACATATATACAAATATATAAACATCCCCGATTTTTTCATTTTTACCCCTGTAAGTGTCTCGCTCGCTACGCGCGCTCGCCAATTATTAAATATTACTAGTGGTGTGCTTGAGCACAAATGGCGAGCGAGCTTTAAACTACACTGTTGTTACTCAAACTACTAAAATAAAGTTGAGTTGCTAAATTACTAATATACGGTAAAGGGGATTCAATGCCATAGTAACCACTCCCCTCAACTGTTTGAATTGAAAAAGAAGCAACAAAATCAAGTCACGCTATTTAAAATTTTCTTTGTGATATTCTTAATAGTAGTTGTAACGCACAATACTTTCACACAACTGAACATACCTACGCAAGACTTACCTTCGTGGTTCGTCTAGTGGACAATGAATTGTCAAGTAAATGCTGTTGAGTAGTGCTATAACTGTGACAAATAGTGTATAAACTTACCACCGCCACTAACTCCAATAGAAATGGAGCTCCCAGCACCCGCAAAACAATTCAAAGCGGTAAACAATTCAATTTCTAAGGTGATACGGGTAATGGTCGCTAAACCAGAGGATTCTGTTTAGTGTAGTTTGGGACGGGGTCGAACGCCGAGCGAACACAAAAATACGGAGGGTCAAAGTACAAAATGACATACATACGTCCAAACATATATATAAATAAATAAATAAACAAACATCCCCGATTTTTTCATTTTTACCCCTGTAAGTGTCTCGCTCGCTACGCTCGCTCGCCAATTAATAAAAATTTTTATTAATAGAATGTAATTATTCAGCAACTTTTAATAGGCAGACATGCTAAATGCTTTTCCATACATGCAAGTGTTATATTTGTATGCCTTCTTTAAAATGTCCAACTTGACTTTGATTCAATCTAGTGTGCTATAAGTACACCAATCAATTTTATACAGACCTAAATTGAACCATGTAACAGTGTTGGAAAAATTAAGAGCATGCACTTCTGTCATGAGGCAAGACATATCTATATAGGGCTGAGTTCATTGAAAACTATCTTTCTTGTCAATTATTGTTGTTATTTGTCACCTCTATCAGCAGCGTTTATGGAATTGGTTACAGTGGTCAAGCATATTAAATTGTTGTGTATTTAACTTAGGTCACTATCAAATATGTTATTGTTTTTCTTGAAGTAAGTAATTAATACAGTTATTACAGCAAGAAAAACAATATCATATATGGAAGACTGTTGATAAGAAATTGCAAAAAAAATGCTATGAAATTAATTCTTCAAAGATGGCAGTGTACAATTTGTCATGTTATTAACATGATGTCTTAATGTCTTGCTTCATTAACCAGCATATCGTCACTCCCAAGGTGGTCTCCGTGCTATAGCATCAACAACGGGAAATGCAGTTATAACGTTTTTGTTCAAAACATTCCCTTTTAAGTACATATCACACAAGAAGTTTCAGTACAATGTGTATACTATGAGTGATTCTTCCAATTGCTCGTTCAACATGAATTCGAATTATAGATAGAGCTCTTGAAGAGTTAGACTTCTCTCTGAGATAGCTGTGCCTTTCCCCTAATTAATGGTGATTGCCCTTTCTTAGCAAATTTACTGATGTTGAAATTGACACTGTCTCTCAAATTCTTGCAACCATTGTTGTTTTGGCTGGTATGCCCACTGACTCAAGAGATTTATCTTAATAGAGACCGCATCAAACATTCTTTTATCCATGCAGTTCTTTGTGAATACTGATTTCCCAAAGGCCTAGATATTCTCATTACCACCCCAATTCTCACAATCACTCTGGCAACTATGGCAATCATTCTAATAGAAATTCTAACAATAGATTTGGCCATTCCTTCAACCATCAGCATAAACCCCATTTCAATTCTCATCCTTCTTCCTATAATCCCAGTTCCCATTCCCATTTCAATAGACCTCATTCCCTATCAAAAAGAGTTGCTATAAATGCAATAATCTTGGTCATTATTCAAACAATTGTCCTAGCCCTCCTTCCATTCCTTCTAACCCTTCTCATTCCAATGATCAATTCCAAGCCCCAATATGCAACAGTCTGGTTCTAACAACAATCATGGATCTCAAGCATCAAATTCCATACCTCAGTCCAATATCCCTGTACCAATTCCCAGAACAAATTTTAGAAAGGTTGATCTTTTGACTTCTGATCCTGATTCTGACACTAACACTAAAGTACTTAACTGCTTTGACGATGAATTTGTTACTCATGGTTACATCAGCAACATCTATACATCAATCATAGTTGATTCTGATGCAAAAAGAAGCATAGTGTCATCAAATTTTACTACCCTCAACATGTCACCTGTCAAGCAAGAATTATTGTTTGGCATTTCTCAAGTCATTTTCCAGTTTTCTGTGTATGAATTACCCATTGACATTCCAACTCTCAAAGGTGTTGCTAGGTTTGCTGACTGTCCAATAACACTGTATTGTTAGGCATTGACTTTGGAAAAGAGAAGTTTGTGGAACTCATCAACTCCATCAAGCAGGTACCTGGTTCAGTGCTCTCTGTCACAAGAGCCATGTGTACAGAACAAGAGCTAGCTGACCAAGTGTCTGAATCCTTGCATCAGTCTGAAGGTGCCAACACCTTACCCTTAGCTGACATCCCAATTATCAGTGAGCTTGATGTATCAGACACAGCTAACACTGAGTGAGAAGACTTTCTCAGCAGTAGAACTGGAAGGCCTTGTTCTTCTGTCAACTGTGGAACACTTTCGGTTCTATTTGTCAGGAAGACATTCAACTTTGTTTACAGACCACAGTCCTCTCACTCACATTGTCCATGGTGATGCTCCCACAGCAAAGTTGTCTAGATGGCAGGAGAAACTGTCAGAATTTGATTGCGAAGTAGTCCAAGTCAAAGACAGCCATAACTTGGTGGTTGATGCCCTCTCCAGGCAGAGTTGGCTATCACTCCCTGACCCAGCTGCTCAAGCAGCAGAAGTTTCAGATGTTTCTGCTCCACTCCTTTGTTAAGATTCTACTCAGACTGGAACATCATTTTTCCAGAGGGGGAACCCTCGCACATTAACACAAGCCACACCCATGGACACACCCTCAAGCTATGAACATTGTCATTGAATCATTGTATTATTAGCATGCCTGTATTATATTATTTCTATCTAACTAATTGCATGCATTCTATCTAACCCACACCTTCATTACATCATCCCCTTTACTGTATCATATGATGACTATTCATTGCACATGCCCAGACTGGTTCTGTATAATTCCCAGCTTGATCATGTGCCCTTTTGAGTTGTCATCTAGCCATATCAGTCCCTTTGTCCTTCTAACTATTAAGATCAGACTTAAAACTATGTGACTTGGGTTAGTTGGAAGACTTGAAAAGCTTGGACTAGCTAGAATTACCACTCTGGTGGCAGCATTCCTGGAACTCTCTCTGTTGCTTACACTACACTGAAAAAACAAATAGGGTAAAAGTGTTTTTTACTAAACTAATACTGTACAACAGAAATTAAAAACACGAATAAACTACTGTGTTCACATAATCAGTTTATACTAAAGAAGCTAAAAGCACTGATTGTTATTGCTGGTCCATGGCCAATCCAATAAAAAAGGCCAAGACAACTAGCCTCCCACCTTTAAATTGTCAAAAATTATTTATATTATTTTAACGAATTCCAGAACTTTGTGAATTCAAAGCATTATTTGAGTTTCTCCCTTTTCCCACTTGATCAGACAACTACTATCAGTGGGTATATATTTGTTCATTATTACTGGGAAAATTAAGGGCGTGCATTTCTGTAATGAGACATGACATAAAGGGCTTCTCTTGCCTGAAAAGAGTTCATTGAAAACTAACTTTCTTGACAATTATTTGTCGACTCTATTGGCAGTTTTTATAGATTTTGTTATGGTGGTTAAGTAAAAGTTGTGTATTTAACTTAAATCACTATCAAACATGTTATTGTTTTTCTTGAAGTAATTACTTAATACATTATTACAGCAAGAAAGTCAATATCACATATGGAAGACGTTGTTAATAAGAAATTGCATATAAATTGCTATGAAATTAGTTCTTCTTCAAAGATGGCAGTGTACAATTTGAATAATTTTCTTGTCAATTATTTGTTGACTTTATCGGCAGTTTTTACGGATTTTGTTATGGTGGTTAAGCTTAAGTTGTGTATTTAACTTAGATCACTATCAAACATGTTATTGTTTTCTTGAAGTAAGTTATCAATACATTATTACTGCAAGAAAAACAATATCATTAATGGAAGACTTTGTTAATAAGTTCTTCTTCAAAGATGGCAGTGTACAATTTGTCATGTTATTAACATGATGTCTTAATGTCTTGCTTCATTAACCAGCATATCGTCGCTCCCAAGGTGGTCTATGTGCTCAACAACGGGAAATGCAGTTCTTACTTTTTTGGTCAAAACATTCCCTTATAAGTACATATCACACATGATGCTTCAGTACAATGTGTGAACTATGAGTTTTACTATAAATTAACTCACGAACAAAATATTGAAGACATCAAGCTCCTCTGTCAATAATGAAATTTTCGCTGAGCTCTGGTAAGTGAAAAGAGTACTAATATTAGCAGAGTGAATATTTCATTATTGTTTATAATATTATTTGGTAAACATTTGCAGCTGTAGCATTGTTTTTGTTCATCAGTGAGTTACTTGCTGTGGCACCAGACCAGAATACCATCAGCAATGGCACGGCGGCAGTTGACATAAATTTGACACTGTGGAATGAGGACATGTTTGAAGGTGATCTTAAAATTCCTGAAAAATTGATTATGGATTATTACAATTTAAAAGATATACCTGGAGGAGAAGAAATTTTGCTCAACATTTCAAATAATGCTAGAAGCAAGAGGTCACATGAGAGGTTTAATAAGCGAGCAGCTGGAAGCAAGATTCGTCTGTGGGAGAATGCAATAGTACCATATACAATTTCACGGAATATGCCAGCTGAGGCTGCAATGAATATCTCAACTGCAATGAAGGTATTTGAAACGAACACATGTTTGCGATTTAGAACAGTCAATGGAGCGAGAGACTATGTTAAATTTACCAAAAAGGATAAAGGCTGCTATTCCACTTTTATTGGAAGACGAAATGGTAGACAAATTATTAACTTGGGATCTCCAGGCTGCTATACCGTTCCTGTAATACTGCATGAAATTGCACATGCCATTGGCTTCTGGCATGAGCAAAGTCGACCAGACAGGGACAGTTATGTCACAGTCCATTGGAATAATATTGAGAGAAAATCTTCAGGATTTTACCAATTTTTGAAAAGGAAAGATTACAGCATTGACTATCAAGGTTCAGAATATGATTATAGCTCTATCATGCATTATCCTGAACAAGCATTTTCTAAATCCAACTGCAGGGGGAAAGGCTGCATTACTATGTCAGTGAGAAACCCAACAGTGTATGTCAGTCAGGGAAGTCCTATTCTGGGAAAAGCGAGCACGCTCAGTCGTGAAGATATTGTCCAAACGAATCGCTTGTACTCATGCCCCCAGCCTGGAATAAAAGGATTATTGATTATAGTCATAAGATATGGTATTTCCATGCGAGATACAGATGGATGGTTGAACAACCCGGATCCTTATGTGTCGCTGAAGGCAATCGATTCCCAAGGGAGCAGCTACGCTTTCAAGACACCAGTTGCAGGAGGCACAAGAAATCCAGTGTGGAATGAAGTTGCAGTTTTAGGTGAACGTAACTGGCAGTTTTTCAGAATTAGTTCTTGGGATGAAGATTGGGGCAAAGACGACCAGCTGACGATGTCTGAGACTATTCAAGTGTCACCTGGGAATCATCGAAGTGTAAAGCATTGCGAAAACCAAGCATGTGCAGGATATATTATATTTGATTATTATTTGTATACTAATACGAGAGAAATTGCAAGACTCACTGTGAATATTCACTTTGCTAGACATCTTCGAGACACGGATCCTATTTGGAACAAGCCCGATCCATATGTCCAGGTTGAGGGTTACAATGTTGTCACGGAGCCTGATAGGAGGAGATCAAATATTGTATCAGGTACCACACATCCCACTTGGAATGAAATTATTGATTATGGGTGCAATCGTTGGAGTTTAATGACACTTCAAGTAAAAGATAATGACGGTAGAAGTGCTGATTTGATGTCAGACAAACACTGGATCCAACTAAACACAGGTTACTATTATTATCACAGAAGAGAAGCATACGACAGAGGTTATTTTGTATTTGATTATGCACTGACAATTGACAGGGATGATTGTTCACCAAGTCCATGCCGCAATGGAGGCTCCTGTGTTGACAAATGCACTGGCTATCTGTGCAAGTGCCGTAGAGGATTCTTAGGCGCAACATGCCAGCACTTAGCTGGAAATTTGAGACTTACGGCACGTTATGGTCGCAACCTCCCTGACAGTGATGGCTTGTGGAATGACAGTGATCCGTACATGGAATTTGTGGCAGTTGATGTTTTTGGAAAGACAAAGAGAAAGAACAGTAGATCTGTAGGTGGCAATCATAACCCTGAGTGGAATCAAGTACTGGACTTTGGTTATGGAGCTTGGAAGAGCATCAAAATTAGAGTTTATGATTCTGATTGGGGCTCGGATGATGCATTGTCAGCAGAGCAGACTGTCAAAGTGACTAAATACAGATCTTCAACAAATTTGAGACATGAGTGTTACTCTGGTTATACAATTTTTGACTTGAATTTTCATTAACTGCAATCCTTTCATAAACTTTATCATCGCCGATGAAATAACTATTGTGTTATCACATGTTATTCTAGTATACGCAATAAACTTATTAATTCATCTTGTTACTAATACAGTAATTATTAATCAATTCATATTAATTAATTTTGTATATCCAAAGTAATGTGTTCAACTAACTTCATACGCAAGTGAACTCTTTAGCTGCATATTTGATGCACTCATAATATTATATAGAAGAGATGCGTAGATTGGTCTTCAAATAAGAATCAAAGTTCTATGTCGTAATAATAATAATCTTGACAGTTCCATACCACAAGCTGGATCACTACCAACAATTCATAAAAAAAGCAACATCCTGAATTAAAGAACTGATTAAGAAGTCACAGGATAGTAATACAATGAGTGGGGAGAATGGACCTGTGTTTGAGCAGCTGTGAATGAAAATCTTTATATATATGTACAATGTGGCTTTTAGATAAAGTTACGAACTGGACCACTTATGAGCTTTTGACAGAATAAACTGAGTTTACTAATGTTAGATAATTTTGAATATTGTGACAAATTTTTGAGCTATATTAGTTAAATGTAAAGCAATGCAGTAAATGTGTAATAGTTCTCTAAACTACTTATGCAGTAGTTTTGATTTTCCTCATTTACACATTCATAGCTAAAAACCTGGCATATTTCATAGGAGCCCTACTTCTACAGCGGTTTTGTCTTGTTGTGCAGATGTTTCAATTAAGGTATTGAGATCCCCCAGTCCGCCTAACTCCCTCCCTGGATACTTCGCGCGTATAAACGAGGTGCCAAAAATTTACATATTTTAGACTACTAGTGGTGTGCTTGAGCACAAATGGCGAGCGAGCCTAAAGACTATGCTATTTTTATTGACTTCTAACACTGAAGCTACTGAAAATAAGGTCCAGTTTTTTAATTTAGCATACAGGGTAAAGGTATTTCAGTGCCATAGTAACAACTCTCTGAAACTGCTTGAATTGAAGGGAAAAACAACAACAACAAAACAATACACGTTATTTAAAAGTTTTTTTTGTGATATTCTTTAGCTAAGTAGTGGTTGTAACACACAATGCTTTGACACAGCTGGACATGCACCTACACAGACTTACCTTCGCAGTAGTCTAGTGGACAATGTATTTTCAGGTAAATACTGTGCGCACGGCTTATAACCATGACAAAGAGCGCATTGACTTACCACCGCCACTAACTCGAATAGAAATGGAAGTCCCTTAAGTTGTCAAGTTTGAACTGCACCCGCAAAGAATTCAAAACGGTAAACAATCAATTTCTAGGGTGATACGGGTACTGATCGATAAACCAGAGGATTCTGTTTAGTGCAATTTGGGACGGGGTCGACAACCGAACTAACACAAAAACGCGAGGGTCAAAGTACAAAAATGCCTTGCGTACGTCCATACAAATATACAAATAAACATCCCCGATTTTTTCATTTTTACCCCTGCAAGTGTCTCGCTCGCTACGCTCGCTCGCCAAAAATTGCTGCATAATTTCAAGCAACATGTCATTAGTATTCGTTTTACAAATGTATTTGATCGCTTCTAGTAATGGTAAAAACTGGGGGATTATAGATATATACAATAGAATGGTGATACCAAATAAGGTGTACCGTACCGAGAATTCTTCAGTAACTATTTACTGCGGAAGTTCTTCCCCAGTGAGCTGGATGTATTTACCCGTAATTCCCTCTAACGGAGTCCAGGTGCCAGACTTTAGTAGGCACACCACGGGAATGAAACAAATAACACTGAACAAATTATTATGGACAGATTCCGGTATATATTACTGCAAAGGTACACACGAGGGGCAAGCTTTTATCGTTCACACAGTAGTATTAGTTCATAACGGAATACCAAAGAAAAAAGTGGTACCGAACTGGGTAGAAGTTTCAGAAGGTAGTTCAGTTACTCTTACTTGTGGCAGTTATAGCCCTGTGGAATGGTTTAGTCTTAACTTTAGAAGTCAAAATAAAATCATTCGATATAATACGCTTACCTTGTACAATTTAAAGAAAAAGCACAGCGGATGGTATATATGCAGAGGAAAAGTAATAAAGTTAGACTGAGAGGAGTTAGAATAAGAAGATACTATTACAGTGTTTTCCACAGTGAAGCATTAGTTATTGTAGAAGGTGTTGTTCGTAGAGTAAACACCTTAAAACCTGGGAACAATGAATAAACCATTGCTATCTAAGTTATATTGTTCTGATTCATTTTTATTCACTGTACTAATTAATATTTTAAGAACGCTACTTCCATGTTTCCACAAAAATAGAAAATTGCTACTTTGATAATCCTAAAATGATTATTCAAATAGAGGACTGTTTGCCCCTCAACTTTTCCAGCTGTGTAGGGGTAGTTGGGGGGGGGGTTCTATTGTTTTGAAACTATTGGGGGGTAGGGAGGAAACTTTCTCCCAAACATCCTAGCTAGGAGTATGTTTTTAGACTGAAGTCAAAAGTACAAAATTATTTCACACTAAATTATACTCAATAAAAAAATTTTTTTTTTGGCCTAGTAATGTAATATACAATAATAATTATAAATAATATAAATGGTATAGTGTGCATTGGACTTGCATCAACTTTCCACACCTCCCCCCATCCTTTCCCCATCTTTCCTGCCACCATCCCTTCTCACCCCTTTTAACAAACATTATTGTGGATGTAATAATGGTGTATATTAATTCTATAAATTTGTTGCTCAGTTTAGTGAAGCATTGGTACTCTAGAGTATTAGTCCTATTACACTGTTAAAAATGAAGTGTTCCAGTAACACTTCTAGGAGCGTTCCACGTGAGGGAGGAATTTATGCCCCAGCCATGTTTCCTTAACACTGAACAAAGGGTTATAATAATATAACACTCTGAGAGGTGTTCGAGATCTTTAGCAGATCTAGAGTTGTATTTAACAATTCAGCATGCTTATTATAACACCGAGAAACATATTTCAAAGACGCTAATAGCATATATTGACCATCCTCATTCAACTACGTAATTATTGATAAATGATAGATTGACAATGAAAATACAAAAAAATAGTTTCAATAAATAGAATATTATTAAAGTTATAAAATTCTGACCATTCATACAAACAGATTGAAACTTTGTCACCTAAAGGGGTCTGAAAAAAAAAGCAAAGGAAAAAAGTGAAAAATCTTAGTTGTCACTGGGAATCGAACCCAGAGCATTGGCTTTAGCCACTAGTGCTCTAACAACTGAGCTATGACAACCCTACACCTCCAAGACCTCCACATTTTCCCTTTATACGGTTGAGTAGTACAGCTTGCTGCCAATCTTGTACTCAACAGGCCACAAATTATGTGCCGTCCAGAACACCTTTTCGGTGTCGACCGGAAACAGAAACACCTCCCCCTTCGGAGAGGAGCCAGAATTTGTGGATTGAAAAGGTTTTGTTGATAAAGCCTTTTCATTTTTTCAGACCCCTTTAGGTGAGAAAATTTCAATCTAGTTTTAAAGTTGTCCTTTCAACACTACTAGGAGGAATATCACGTTATGCACTCCATTTAAAACCCATGATGTTCAAGAGAGATAACCTGCAATGACACATAAAAATATAAACAAATAAATAAGCAATTATACAGCAATACGCAGCAACACTCTACTGCAAGCACACTCACAAATGCAACTAAACACTATTGCAAACAACTACCAAAAACTATATGCTTAAAACATGCACTTTGCTTGCAAGTATACACTCATACACATAAATGCAACTAAACACTCGACACACACAAGCTCAACTAAACACTCTATTCTAAACACATACACAAACACAACAAAACACTAAACACAATCCCAAATGCAAATAAATATTTGTAATCATAATATTCACAAAAAAACAAGCCTAAATAAAAACTCAATTACAATGTTCTAATCAAAATGGATTAAAAAAATAGAAAACTAAGTAAAACAAAAGTAGCTATTCATCATTAAAATAATTTGTTAAAGCAAAAATAGTAGCTATTTATCAATACAAATTTTACTACATCACAAACTACACAGTCTATAACATTACAACATTTCTGAACAGTCTGGATGGCATCATACTAAAATACTAACTGAAGTTTTTTTTAAAGTAAACGTTATTGGCTATGAAAAAAAAGTTATTTGAGGAATTTTTGGTATCGGGTCAAAACATATTTCATAGGAAAAACATAACATAAACATATCTTGTGTCATCTTTAATAATGGGGGAAAGGTGTGGGAAAGGTAAAAAAAGGGAGTGAAGTAAGTAACTGGTTAGGAATTAACATTCCAGCCATTTTCTCAATTGGGTGGTTTCTACAAGAAAAATATCAGGTTTACTGGGCATGTCAGGATATGTCCTGCCACCAGGCATAAATATCATAAAAGGATGACCAATGAGAACAATCCACACATGAAGGCCACATACATATCCAAAGAGAAAGCTATAAAGATGTTTGTGGTGGGTAATTAAGTAGGCAACTGTAATAATTTTGTGTTAACTTGTACACTCGTACTTTGTTAATCTCCAAGAGCATCTCCAGTTTTTCACCACAACAATGTTTTTGTAGCAAAAAAATAAGTGAACAGTATGCAGTACTTCTATTTTGACATAACTGCAGATATAGTCTGAAAAATTAGTGTAGTAAAATTCATTAATGCTTAAGAAGATTTGTTCAAACGGCTAACTTTATTCAAATGCATCATTTACATTGCTAAAACACTCCACCGCTTTCAATCCATCTAACGATGAATAATACACATTTTAACTTATTGGTTCTCCAAAATATCTAAGATGAGACCAGCACTAGAAAACACTAATAGCTAGTGATGTGCCTGAGTACAAAAGGCAAGTGAGCCTGTGCACAAACGAAACACTTCAAAATAATCTACAGCAGGTATCTCAGAATTATAATAGAGTTGGATGTAGCAGGTATCGCAGAATTAGAGTTGGATGTAGCATGTATCACTGAATTAGAGTTGGATATAGCAGGTATCTCTGAATCAAAGTTGGATGTAGCAGGTATCGCAGAATTAGAGTTGGATGTAGAAGGTATCTCAGAATTAGAGTTGGATGCAGCAGGTATCGCAGAATTAGAGTTGGATGTAGCAGGTATCGCAGAATTAGAGTTGGATGTAGCAGGTATCTCTGAATTAGAGTTGGATATAGCAGGTATCTTAGAGTTGGATATAGCAGGTATCTCATAATCGGAGTTCAATGTAGCAGGCATCGCAGAATTAAAATTGGACGTAGCAGGTATTTCAGAAGTAGAATCAGATGTACCAAGCATTGAAGTAACAGAAGAAGTTGATAAAGCAAATGTCACAGAATTCGAAGTAGCTGAAAATATGGTAATTGTAGAAGTTAAAAGAATCAGATGAAACAATTGATGTAGACACAGAATTGGATGAAGCTGATACGGAGTTGGTGTATGCAGTGAACTTGAGCTTGAAGACTCTGAAGCAGATTTAGTTGAAGAATATAGTGAAGAAGGCAGCATTTTAGACTTGACAATTGCATCTCTGTTCAGAGAATATATGCCACATTTACTAAAACCTTTTATGTTGGTTATCGAAAAAGCACGTTCAAAAAAGAGTCTTAACTACTTTAGAATATTCACGTTATGGTTACAGTAAAATTCCTTTTCATAAAACACAGAGCCCACACTGACTTAGAAAACTGGTATTTAAGAGATTTAAATACAGCAACATCAAGAGGCTGAAGAGCATGTGTAGTATATGACAGCAAGCAAAACAAAATTAAATTATTTTGCTTGCACAAATCAATGGCCTCCAGAAAAATATGGGACTTATGGCCATCAGTAAGAAGAAATACTGGTCGCTGTTGTCCAGTATAAATTCTCTTAAGGCATACTAAAAAATGGCTCAGTATCTATCCACCCAGAATCACTCTTGGCTAGACTGCATCGTCTGGACCTCCACTGTAAAAATTATAGTGTGAAACCCACCAAATTCACACCAAGCTGGTGGTATGAATGCCCACCATCTATGCATAGTGTGTCCTTCACACTTTCTGCCTAATGTGAATGCACACTTAGTGTGAAATTCACACTCAAGGGAATAGTATGGACCCTTTACTGAACATTAATTATATTAATGTGCAGGCAAAAACCAATGCTATTGTCATTGTAATCTACCTTACACTGTAAACCAAAAGGTGTGTAGTTCACACCAAATTAAGCGTGAATCACTTGTAACAATAGTTACACCAAAATATGGTGTAATGCGCACACCTCATCGTTTGGGTGTGAAGTACACACCAAATTTAGCGTGAATTCTCACCACAATCACGTATAACTCAATTCGTGTGCCATGTAACATATTGTACCACTTGTACCACTTGTTGTATGTGTAACATTATTGTACCACTTGTACCACTTGATGTATGAGACTAGAATAGCACGGATAAACTGTTGCTATATATACTTTTTCATTTAACTTATAAACAAAATATGGTACATGCAGTACATTTCAAAACATGCACTATGAACTCATACTTATATTAATGCTGAATTATTTTAAGTTACATTGATTCTAGTAATACATATCAAGATTATTTTTCCAAAAAGAGATTGGTGTAATCCCAGATTTCATTAATCAGACGACTAAAATCTTAGTCTACTCTTTTATCTAGTACACAAGTGTACAAAACATTTATAAGGTAGATTACAATGATAATAGCATTGGTTTTTGCCTGCACATGAATATAATTAATGTTCGGTAAATGGTCCATGCTATTCCATTGAGTGTGAATTTCAAACTAAGTGTGCATTCACACTAGAAAGAAAGTGTGAAGGACACACTATGCATAGGTGGTGGGCATTCACACCACCAGTTTGGTGTGAATTTGGTGGGTTTTCACGCTATAATTTTTACAGTGTATAAAGTTGTACACTTGTGTGCTAAGTAAGAGAGTTGAGTAAGATTTTGGTCCTGTGATAAATGAGATCGGGGATTACACCGATCTCTTTTTGGAAAATAATGTTGATATGTAATATAGAATCAATGTAACTTAAAATAATTCAGCATTAATGTAAGTACGAGTTCATACTGTATATTTGGTGTGAACTCACACTGAATTTGGTGTGTACTTTACACTTTACACCAAAACGACGAGGTGTGCGCATCACACCATATTTTGGTGTGATTATTGTTACAAGTGATTCACGCTTAATTTGGTGTGAACTACACATCTTTTGGTTTACAGTGTTCAAACCGATACTGTCCACTGGGAAAGCATTTGACGTAAATGATCATAGGTGGAAGAGGAAAACCTGCTACTGAAGCAGCACAAAGCATAGTAATATGTTCACTGGATCCCAGACAGCGACACTACACATTTTTTGATCCCCTAACTGTGACAGCTTTCTCTTCTGTGTAATCTAGAGGGAGGAAATTTTCGTCGCAGTTATATAATTGACGTGGACAACTCATTATCCGTTAAAGATTTCTTTAAAAGATCAAAATATTCTCAAACTATAATAGGATTAAGATATTCAGCACGATATCGTTCCAAAGAATCTGTTCTTCTCAAAACGAGTTTAGGTTGTCACGGTTTAAAACTTGCCCACCAGTGATTTCCTGGACCATATTCAGTATGGAAATGATGATCTTTGCCTGAACGTTTCGCAATCGCCCATGTAAATGCTTTTACCATAATTCTGGTAAGAGGAAAATCCCTCTCAGCTATATAACCTAAGTAACTAAACTAAAGATTCTTCCTCAGTCGCTGACAGGACAGTTGAAGCACCAGGCTTGGTGCCATGTTTAACCTTTCCTTTGACTCTGTCCTCCAGAGTCTTCCGAGGAACATTAAACGACTTAGCAGCAGCAGTGACATTCATTTCTCCACTATAAGTTACTGTTGAAGAGACACATCAGTGTCATGGATATTCTGCCATTCTAGACAAGCATTGAAGGAGGTTAGAATAACGCCAGGTAAGCAGCTGGAGAATGGTGGACTGCACTGCGAAGGTTTAATCCTCTGTGGCTATATGGGAGAGAATACTTCAATCCGGACCAATTAGACACTGGACCACCAATAATGGTCTAAGAAAGATGAGGAAATAACCTTGGGGAGGGCGAAATGGGAGCGTACAAAACCTGAGCGTCACCCATACCATGCAGGACTCCGAGGGAGACTTTCAGCTTTGACAGTCTGGACTGAAAGACTTTCTCACAGAAGTCTGGTGGACCTATTGGGCATCCTAAAAGGGAGAAACCATGACCAAGTGATTAGAATGTATCAGAAGGGTAGGCATCATCTGGGATGATGTAGAAGAAGAACTTAGAGAGGTTGAAGTGCAGGCCTAGTGTGAGACCCTCTTGCTCCACACTCTTAAGAGCAGCTGCAAGGTCTGCTGGGGAGCCCACCAAGATACCATTATCTAGGTACCACACTTTGAGGCAGCTACCAGGAAAGTCAGCCTGCATATGCTCAATCAGAGACTGAAATGCAAAGGCAAAACCCATAGGACCCAGGGGGTCACCTTGTTGCACACCACAGCAGCTATGGAAGGAATCCTCACTCAGAAGGAGCAAAGGCTGGCGGCAAGAATAGCAGGACTCCATATATTCAGCTAGGTGTGGGATGTGTCTCCTGATTTCAACAAACATGAGATGCGATTGGGTGAATGATGGTCTTACAACCACCCTTGACTCACAACCTAACTGGAGTGGAGCAAGGGCAGAGACGGCCAAAGGCCGGAGGCCAAGTTAGATGTGAACCAATGCAGAACTTCCCCACAGCAATAGAAGTCACAATGCAACCATTTGATATAATACGCTTATACTCTACAGTCTAAGGAAAAGCACAGCTGCTGGTATGTATGCAGAGGAACTAATAAAATAAAGAATAAGAGGATTGTTTATTTAGAAGGAATTGTTCGCAGAGTAAACACGTTAAAACCTAGGAACAATGAATAAACTATATGGTTATCTAGTACAATAATAATTGTTACAATGTATTTATTATTCATTGCAATAATTAATATTATTAGAGCGCGTACTTCAGTTTTCTGACAAAAATAGAAAATTACTGTGATGAAAATCTAAGCAGAGGACATCATAAATGTTGATGAAATGTAATTAACGGAATGCAAATTCGCTTGAAACTAGAGTGTACAACTTATGTTTTAATTTAAATAGATAATAAATAGAACATTATTAATGATTTTTCAGTGATTGAACATCCCAGCTCAGGTGAACCCCCCTAGATAGCCTATCAACTTATCAATCATCTTTTTCACTTTCTGCCTCTTTATCTGAATAACTGATTAATGTTCTTGTATTTCATGGTAGTGTCAGTAGTAGAAGTAGAAAACTATCATTATTATTATTATTATTATTATTATTATTATTATTATTATTATTATTATTATTATTATTAATAATAATAATAAAGTAGTAGTACTTAGTGATAATAGTAGTAGTAGTAGTAGTTCTTGTTGTTTTGTCGTTGTTGTATCCAAGTAACTAATAGTAAGAGTACAGAGGATTACTGACATTTGTCTAGTGCCAGGGAGTAGCAATTGTGATGTTACTGCTACATTGGGTGTCCAGGTGGCCCTCAAATTCAGGGACAAGAATGCAATATGGGATTTCTCCTTGGGCTCTCACATTCATAGCGTGGAAGTGTTTTTTAATCGAAGTCTACTGCACTCTTCATTGTGGAAAGGGAGCTAGTAGCCAACATAGGTGTGGTGGTGGACTAATTACTAGCAAGAAATTGTGGTCTTCCTAAGACAGAAGCTCTTTTTTCAACTTGGCACAACGCTCACATCAAGTGTGACAATATTCTTCAGACCAAAGTTATGGAAATTTGCTTCTCTTCTCTTTTCTCTCTCTATTATTTTCTTCTCTTCTCTTTTCTTGCACTCTCTCTTACTTTTCCCTTCAATTTTTGTTCTTCTCCTCTCTTCTATTTTACTCCTATTCTCCCATTCTTCCTCCATTATTTTCTACCTGTTCATTCTTCTACCACATCACATTCTTCTTTGCATTATTTTGTTGTCATACTCTTTTACTTCTGGGATTGTCTATCTACTAAAATGTGTTGTGGCATGCTGATGAACTCAAACAAGAGCAAAACAATCTCCTAATTGTTAATTAAAGCAGCAGTAGTAGCAGTACTAGCAGCAGCAGTGGCAGTAGTGGGTGGTAGTAAACATGATGATGATGACGATGATGATGATGATGAGTATTAAAAACCCCAGTAATTACAAGTAATTAAATAGCAATTATAATAGTAATACAAGAATAATGACAATTAATAAAAGTTACAGAATAAGAATCATGATAAGAAAGAAGAAGAATGATAATTTAAAAGAAAAACATGTAATTAAATCATTAAAAAGTATGGTAATAAAGAAAAAGAAAAAAAAGGAGGACCTCCTGATGAAGAGCCAGAAAGTATGAGGCAGGTCCTCAAGCAGTATGTAAAGCAATCAACCCAGTTAAACAAGAGGCTTACAAAGCACAGCACCAGCTTACTGTGACAGCCTGTTCACTGCCGAATCTTCAGGTTCAACGACAGTTGGTTTCAACGGTTGAACGTCAGCCAAGCTGCTGCGTTCAGGTCATGCGTTTCAGTTCGTTGGACGCTCCGGGTAGAAACGTTTGCGCTCGGCGGTGAACGCTGGCTGCTACGCAACACCACCCACGCCTGGTAATAAAAAGACGCTCTAAGCCATCATAATTAATGTTTGTCTAACTTTAGATCGTTACTGTTGTGCTATCTTACTTCGTTCAAAGAAAGTACTTAAAACTGAATACCACCACAGTTTAGGTGAACACCTATGGATGGCCTACGTTCCAAGTCCGCCCAACACAACTTGGAATTGGGAGAATTGGCACACTGAGTTGTGAGAGCCGATTTGTCACCATACAATGCCAAAATGGTTAGTAACACTAGTTCTATTTAAACTAAGTAGCTAAAGTTGTTAGTAAAGCTATTGCTAGTTGGTTAGTAGTATAGCTAGGGTAAAATAGAAGTGGCTAATTAGCTAGCTACTTACCTCTCAGCTTATTAGCTACTTAATTCTTAGTTATAAAACTAGTTTCAATTTAAACGAAGTAGCTAAACTTGTTAGTAAAGCTAGCTAGTATGTTACTAGTATATAGCTAAGTAGAAGTGGCTAATTAGCTACTTAACTCTTAGCTTAGTAGCTACTTTATTTTTAGTTATCAAATTTGTTATTCTGTTCATTTAAGTTGCTGTTAATACAGAGTGTCACTTTGTTGGTAATACAGAGTGTCACTTTGTTGGTATCATGGTGGTGGCAGTAGTAGTAATAGAAAACTATAATAATATCATTATTATTATTAATAAAAAGTAGCAGTACTACTAGTAGAAGTAGTTGTTGTTGTTGTATCCAAGTGACTAGTAGTAAGAGTACGGATTCTTGACGTTTGTCTAGTGCTTGGGAGTAGCAATGGTGCTGTTATAGGGATACCTTTATACTAGACTACAGTCTTTATATAATAGTACATGCAATATTTGAAATACAAATATACTTCATAACACTGTTCAAGTAATTAGAGAGCCATATTGATTCATCTAAGCATAATAATAATATTTATTTAAAAAAAACACTAGCTAGTTTATTTGAACAGGTGAAAATGAAGTCCGATATTATGCTAGATACCATTTATATTTCATTCACAATGGGATTCACAAACACACAACAAAATAGACATAGATGGGCCAACAGACAGACATGTGGACATGCAGACAGACAGACAGGACAGATGCATGGAATAATAGCAGACAGACAAGACAGATGGATAGAATAATGACAGTCATAAATACAGACTAATAATGGAGAGACTGGACAGTCAGACAGACGGATGGACGGACGGATGGATGGACAAAGACATACAGACAGACAGACAGACAATACATAGACACTAATAATGGAGTTAGACTGGCTTACAAACATTCGGATCAAACAAACATGAATGGCACAACAATTAAAGATGTGTTTAATGAAGCAAGACAATACTTCAATGAGAAAGTTAACAGAGTGCTAAGGCTTACAAACATTCGATCAAACAAACATGAAAGGCACAACAATTAAAATGTGTTTAATGAAGCAAACAATATTAATGGAAAGTATAGAGTGCTGATATATGATTGAAAACCAAATATGATAACAGGTGGTAATGACTTACATAATAGCAGAGCAAAGTCGGACTGAACAGGGAAAAAAGCAAACTCTTAACATAAAATGAAGTTAAAAAGAATAATAAAAGGTGTAGTACATGTCGTAATGCAGGGGGGGGGGGGGTAAACTCCATGCAAAAGTTGTGGGTGGTGGCAACAGAGACTATTACAGATCATCTTGTTTAGATAGCTATTTGATTCTAATAATTGAGAGTCTGTCATATAATCTGTGGGGCAAGTTATTGCCGAAAGGAAGGGGGAGGAGAGGTGAAAATAAATATAAATATAAATATTACTTCATGTATTGAGCTTACAAAAACCTCAGTTATTAGCATGGCCAGGTACCACAGAAATTTGATAAATCCTTGGAGTACATAATTATTATAAGTTAGTTATATGATAACAATTCTGACTGCACTCTAATAATGAATTTGCTAATGCATTCATGCTTTGAAATCTGCTAGTAGTAATTATGCACATTTTAAAAATTTCTTTTTATGATGCCATTATATGCTCAAAAACTGGAATGGGAGAGCATTTTTGCTACCGAATCTGTGTAGCAGGCAATAGCTTTTTTGTCATGTGAATTTTTTTTTATAAAATAGGAAATATACTTTATTTCCTGATATCAACTTTTAATCAAATAAATTGGCTAACAATTATGAACATACATTATGTTGAACTTTTGTTGGCCAAAAGTTAGGGGAAGGGGGACATTTTTTGATGTCCTTTTGAGTATCGAGGGTCAGTTTATGAGTATAAGAAATATTTTGAGAGTTGATGAAATAGTTGTGCACTGGCTTGCCAGCAATTTGTACTGAAGTACACTACTGCAGCGGAGCAGGAAGCCAGATGGTATTGTTGCAGCTATTACAACTATACCCACTAACCACACCCACCTGTTTATTCAAGTAATAAGTTGTGTTAATAGAAATGAGGTTTTTCTATAAAAAAAAACAGAGAGTTTAAGTCTTTTTTGTAGGATCATTCACTTAAATGTTACTGTATTCATAGTAAACAATTCAGTATATGCCATATTTTATTATAATTACAAAGCAAATGATATTTTTTTATAATCAGGAGGTTCATTAAAAAAATAATGTTTTATTATAGTTATACCTATGATAGCAAACAATATTGACCACTTGATTTCAACCACAAAACTTCATAATGAGCGATAGTAGTTCAGGGAGAGAGGAGAAAATAATACACTCGCCCCTTTTTCGTTAAAATACTGAAGCAGCCATGACTGCTCGGCCTCACCCATTCTGACGCCCTTGCACTGACTTATTTTCTGTGGCACTATAGTTGGAAAACTTCTCATGATACAGTTCCACACATTTGGCTACTAAATCTTCACTTGTCCTTTAGATCATACAGCTGGAGGTTGACAGTGTTGAGGTTTTAACACGTATCATATTGTTTTTCTGTTTAGTTGAACTAAATTGAATAATTTCTTTTCTTTTTTTTTCAATTTTTTTTTTAAATAGATTTTTGTAGGATCATTCACTTAATACAATTTCACTCACTTTAACTTGTGTCAGATTTATCCATAACTATAGTAACATTATCTTTGTCATCTTTCAAAATTGCTGTACTTTTTATCCTTCTTTAATCGCACTAATTAATTCATCATGCACATGATAAATTTGATTTAGGAATTTTACTGTGTAATGGTGTTGTTAACTTCAGATTTAAATTTGTTGCCACAATCTTTATCCATGTATTCAATGCACACTATTATCTCATATATTTTTTCAATTATATTGTGAGTTATTTATAATATTCAAACCCATTTTTACAACTGAAGAAGACTAGTCGGAGTTGCAACATCTCTTGATGGACTAACTAATAAACTATACCTACTATACTAATAAAGTTAAACAGTTTTAGTTAATTTGTATACTGAAGGAGTAGTAATAATGGAAATATATGATATACTAATACTCAATTACAAAACAGTAAACGTGTAATTTCATCATTAATGTTAATCAACTTGATTATTGTTTAGAAATACTAGTTTTTGTTGGTGTGGCTTTTTAGAAGAATAAATTTTATATGTAAAAGATGGTTATAAATTTGATATAAATCAATTCACTTCTCTATTGTTATAATTAGTGCAATTTATTCCTTATACCCATGGACTAATATAATATCAGGTATTTGCTTATTGTGACGTTGTTTACACTATTTATGATATTTAGAAACATAATAATGTATATATCAGTAGGTATAGCCATTGCCACTGGATTATTTATACCAATAATCCTTACTTATTGCGTGAAATATAAATTATCTTACTTATAATTTAGCATAACATTTAACAACAATAATTAATCTATTAGTAGGAAAAACGTCATTTATTTCAAAATTTACAGCATTTTATTCAAAAACATCTCAAGTAGAATTGGAAGAAAAAGACCGATTAGTTTCGATGTAAAGGGTCTCTTTATAAAATTCCAGTTAGAGTAACTGTTGATTTACTTGAAGTGAAACTGAGCAATGATTCTGTGTTACCAGAGAGAACAAATATGACTGCAAATGAGATATGTGGCTCAACAGAATTTTGTGAGTGTTCTACTTATTATCGCTTTCAATACCATCATTACGAGCAAGTTGAGGGATTAGCCACGGGTCTCTGTTGTTCCCAGCACTTATCGAACATGTTCATGGAAGATTTTGAAGAACATGTCATATTCAGCCCCACTAAAACCAAATTATAATACAATTATGTAAGTGAGCAATGTATCAATTTTTTTCAACCATCTCGACCAACGAAAACCATCAATCCAGTTTACAATGGAGAAAGAACAATAGATTCCTTGATGTAGAGAATATGAAATCTGAGCTTGAATTTATCACCAAAATTCATATTGAATTTTAAATTAACGTACCCAAACATATATAAATTTAGAATCAAGCCCAGAGTATATACTAACTGGAACATTGAATTGTTTGGAGAATGGAGCCCAAAATAGCTATCTGCCACAAAGAATATTTGAATGATGAAAATTTGTGTCCGTTTGGTGCATTCAAAGAAAATAGTTATCATTCTATGTTCATCAATAATTTTTTTTTTTTAGAACGATAAAAGGTGAAGTTAGGATCAAGAGGCTAATGGTATGAACAAGCAATAGTTATACCATATGTAAAAGCAGCTGGTACAAAAAAATCTAGGAAGGAAATTCAATGTATGAGCAATTATTTAACTATGTACAATGACAGCATATCATTTGATGAAAGTGAAAGGGAAGTTGAAGTCAACAGAAAAAATGGAGTTGTTTATGAAACCTCTTGTGGAGTTTGCAATCCAATTGAAACTGGCGGAATCCTTTCTACTAGAATAAAATAACATAAATATGTGATCAAATAAAGAAGCACCCAAGTAGGATTGCAAATCATGGAATAGAAATGACCACTTACCGAATTGGGAACAATCAGCACTACTCTACACAATCAACCTAACATCATAATCATAAAAAGGAGAATATTAGAATTTCTTAGAATTAAAGAAGGGAGTACATTAAGATATGTGGATGCAGGATATAGAATTGATCCGGAGTTTGCTGGCTGTTATTAGTCTATATAACTATTCAAATGAAGTATCAATTGGTAGTAACTTACAGAGTCATTTATCTTTATTTTTATTACTGTTCCAAACTTAATAAGTTTTGGCTCGATATTAATGACGCAAATTAACTAAATTGGTATAATTAAAGTAAATGACACCAGTTTATATTACTTGCTGTGAAGATTATTGAACAATGAATCGAAAATAAGCACTCCTCAATAGCAGTTTGTTCCTCTTGTCGAGGTTCAAAACAAACTGGCTCGTTGGTCATTTGTATGCTGCTGTAGTGCAATACTTGATACTTAGCTCAATCGTAAGCACCAGGAAGGCTCTCAAAATGTACGATATTGTATGGTTATGAGTTTATGTTAGGCCTTGGCTAACACTTTAGTTATCCAGTCTCTTAAGAAAGTGTTTAAGTCCGACTTGTACCGTCTTTATCCTTACTCGTTTTCTAGGTATAAGGGCTGAGTACGCACTAAAGTATAATATGTAATACATACGAGGCGAATTATTTTTGTCCAGGCTGCATGTGCTCAATACCTCGATACTTCCAGAAGGCTGTCATTTCCTGCCACGAACTATATTATTTAGCAGAAATTGATCGCAGCGCCGCACTGTACGGGTTGCCGACAGAGGGAAGATTCATCTTTTGAGAAAGATTTCACCGTTTTACTGAGGACAGATTTTCACTTATCTCTCTCTCTGAATTTGCTGAAGATGGGTGGATGCTTGGTGAGTTCAATATCTGTTTGCTAGTGAAGTATTTTTACTTTGGTTCTGTATCTTTGGGTAGTTTAAATACAACTTGTGTTGTCTTTATGGTATTTTTTGTATTAGTCTGCTAGAGCTCAGAGAAGAAGTGGTGGATGTTTAATTGAACTGACCATGTGGCTCAAGTGGCTCAAAGGCTCCTTATCACGTGGTACCACGTGACTCCTTAGGGGCCCTCTAATTTTTCTGATTTTAGAAAACCGGCAATTGCACAACAGCTGGCTGTCCCCACCTTGTTTTGTACCCTTTAAAGCAGCTGGTTGTACTTGTCTATTTGTGTACAACTGAGTTCAAGTAGTAACTTTGCAGTAGCCTGCTTTGAAAAGTAGCCTGGGGGGGGGGGGGGGGGGGGTGGTGGATGTTTAATTGAACTGACCATGTGGCTCAAGTGGCTCAAAGGCTCCTTATCACGTGGTACCACGTGACTCCTTAGGGGCCCTCTAATTTTTCTGATTTTAGAAAACCGGCAATTGCACAACAGCTGGCTGTCCCCACCTTGTTTTGTACCCTTTAAAGCAGCTGGTTGTACTTGTCTATTTGTGTACAACTGAGTTCAAGTAGTAACTTTGCAGTAGCCTGCTTTGAAAAGTAGCCTGGGGGGGGGGGGGGGGGGGGGGGGAGTATATGTAATATGTACAGTTCCGTAAAATTTTACTAGTATTTTGCTATATTGTAGTATTTTAATTGTCTTAATACTATAGGACTATATTTGTTCTTCTTATAATATTTTCTGTATTTCTCTCTTATGTGAAAAAGATCATCTTGATAGTGAAAAAAATAAGCATTCTTTAGGAGCACTTGTGAATACTGCAACTTGAACTCTGACATAGCAGCACAGATGCTTTCCCATGATCTCTTCTCTTAATTAGTGTGTGCAAGTGATATATATAATGTGTATACCATTTGCATAGCTATGTGCAAAGAGTTATTGACTGATGATCATATTATAATTCCGAGATTTATAAACAATTATATATATCATAATGTTAATTATGAATTACTGGTGATTTTCCAGGGCAAGTGCTATGTCTCTATCAAGAATAGGATTCGGGCTCGTAGGCGAAGGCAGTATACTGCTTCTCTTCGGAATGAAGTAGTCTTGGCCACTCCTACCCCCATAGAATTGGTAAACCATGAGAATAGTTATGCGATATTATATTTATGTTTGTTCAGGCATTTGAATTTGGTCTTATGGATGATTGAGACAAAAAAAATAATTGTATAGTGTTGTAGTTGGTAGCACATTTAATAATTGAACAGCTGAATACAACATTGTGTGATGTGTGTGAGTATATATATATGTGTGTGTGTGTGCTTGTTAGTGATGAGTATGTTGGTGAAAGAAAGGGGTAACATATTACAGGATACCAATATACGTACTCTGGTTCCACTATCCTGAATAAGAGAAGTTTAATACTAATTGTATTGACACATATTTGATGGCCATCACATTAATTTTATGAATGTCATCTTTCAAAATTAAATGAAATGTGCAGAGCATTCATTAATAATATACATAGAATCAGCCAAAAAAAAATATTATGAAGTAAATAAAACTAAGTGTTGTGATTAATTTATTTTGTTGTAATTTTTGCAGTCTGATTCGGAGGATGAAATGCCCCCTCTCATTGACATTCCGGTTGAGAATTTAAAGTCTGTGCCAAGTGTCGACTCTGACCTACAAGATGAAAATGCCACCTCTGAAGATTCGTCACCTGATGAAGACAGTGATTCGACAAGTGAAAAAGAAGGAGTAGGTTTCTGCCCTTCTCATGGTGAAGAATTTGAGCAGACAGCTGTAGCAGGTGCAGTGGGTTCCTCTCCTCGTGGCCCAGACATTGAACCAGCAGGTGAAGAAGGTGCAGTGGGCTTCCCTCCTGCACATGGCCAAAACAATGTATCGGCAGATCCACCAGGTGCAGTGGGCTTCTCTCCTGCTCATGGCCAAAATAATGTCTCGGCAGATCCACCAGGTGCAGTGGGGTTTTCACCCCCCAACAACGGTGCACAAGGTGGGGACTATGATGAAGACAAGGAAGTATGGAGAATGGGCAGTTACCATGCTGACAGGGGCGGGCCCTGGATGCTCACTTTAGACTTTCGACGCAACAGGTTCCCGGGGGCTATTGACCTGTCCAACTACCTCAGGAGGCAGTGACACTAAAGTCTGCTCATTTTGAACTTGAATTGATGCTAGGTAGATTTAGCTCGTAATGAACAATTGATAAAAATAACCTAGCTTTAGATTGTAGTTATTCGACCTTTGTTCTCATTTTTGTTAGTTGTAAACCCCTTTGCTGATTTTTAAAAGAAATTGATATTACCAATTAAAAAAAGACATACTTTAATGGAGGCGAACTAATTTAGTGCAGAAGACGTTGATTTTGATAGTACTCAGGGTAACCCAGGACTCTTGGTACACGATACATATTATGGCATTCATACCAAACTTTCACACCATTCAAGACATTTCAAACATTATCACATTGTCATCTAATCGAGACTCATAGGATTTACTGGGCTGAATAAATCATCAACCACATAAATAGAGAATTAAAATTATCCATGTAGTGATTAAATTTATATGTTTTTTGACCCTTAACCATTTCATATATTAGTTTACACTAATCTGAAGCTTTTAAAAGCAGCTTCAACCAATTCATAAACACACCCACGTCCTTCGCATACACACCCATGACACACATATAGCTATCTTAAAATGTGCATACATACACACACATGACACTTGAATCACACACACATGTATTTCATAAACGTACAAGTATCAAATAATTATATGCACATTTGTTGTTGTTTTTCCAGTTAAAGTGGCATCATTTGTTGTGTCCAAAACATTATTCATTACATGACACCTTATACAAACACATAAGCATGCATACAGATCATAAATGCACACTTTTTATTTATTAGTTAATTGCAACTGTTTGCTATAGATCTAGCATTTTTATTCATATTTTCTAAATGCAGAACAAGATAACTCTATTTTTTTAACAGCTACTACAAAAGAAAGGAAAATATAGCCAATAACCACTAATAGAATGATTTGCTACAGCTGCATATAATTACTATAACCTGGATTATAAGCATCATCATTACTAGTTCTTGCAAATAATCTAATATCAATGACCTGAGTACTATGTTAGGACCAAATAGGAGCTATAGAATTGATGGGTTGAGTACATACACTGACAGGATATCCTGCTCTCAGTTTTTAATAATTACTAATTTATATCCAGAAAGCTCTCATGGGCATGCTCAGTATCTTGACTGGCCCATAGATTTCCTCTAATAAAGCAATCTCCAGCAAATATCCTCCATTTTGGTGCTTGGACAAGTTCTGGAGACAAGTATCACGTTTAACGTAGCAGATAACCTTTTGTAGCTGCTGTGGTAAAAGTGCCAACAGAATGGGTTGTGAAGAAGGAAAATGTGATTGGATTCTACCAGCTCTTGCAGGAGGAGGTCTAGCTTTTGTAATAATTGCATGTGCGTTGTGGAAAGCAATGAAGGTAAGAATGTGTTGTATTGCTAGTTAAGTAACTTGTCAGATGTATTCACTCTCTTTCACAGGCTTTTTTTAAGCAATAAAGAATAAAAAAGCCTGTGAAAGAGAGAGGATACATAAAAAATCCTGTGAAAGAGAGACAATACATCTAATGAGTAAAAGAAGGCTGAGAGAGAAAATATAAAGTAAATTGTCATGTGAATCTGAAAAACAGTAAGATAACTTAGGATTTAGTACCATGGAGAAATTTTTACTACATATGTGCTGCATTGATCCGAAATCCAAACACTCTATCTCTATATGAACTTAGTGCTTTAGACCTTTTGCCAGTTAATTATAAATGTTTGCCCAAAATTTCATTATGTATTATAGCAGTTTCATTGCATATTTAATCATTATAATGTACAGAAGAGTGTTTGGGTTATTATTATTATTATTATCACTATGCATTTTGTTATAAACAATGTATATTCTGCACTTTTTTTTTTTTGCAGAGCTGTTATGAATTGATCAACAATTGGATCATCAATCGTTCACGAGAACAAATTTTTGACGAGAATATGCTGGAAGAGGATTTTGAATATGATATTGATGACGATGTAAGTATTATGATAATTATTCAAATTGCTAGTAGCTATTTGATCCAATTACCCATCCTTATTCTCGTATTTTTCATATTAACATCATCTTGTTTAAAATAATTATAATATAGTGATTATTTCGAGTTGAATATAATTGTTGTCTATATAGACTCTCTATGAAATAGATGTCTAGTCATCTAGAAAATCTCAAGAAAGGAAAACAATTTCATATTTTTTTGTGCTTCATAGAAAAAAGTAGATAGTAGAATATTGGTAGAATGCTTAGACTTTTTGTTGGTTTTCAGTAATTTTTTTTATAGACGATGGATAATCAACTTTAGTAGTGAATACGTAGAGCTATTTCTAGGACTGTACCACTATTATTACATAAAGTAGAGCTAGTTATAAATATGTACCGCATAATTGTGTCAAATTTCAAGACTAGTTTTGTGACATTGTATATGTTTTTTTTACAGTTGGACAATTAAAATAATAATAAGATTTAACATTAATCATAATAAAATTAATTATAATGATAGCAATTCATTGTAATAATAAACAATATAAAAAATAAGAAAATAGACAATTAAAAATTAATAAGTAAATAAGCATAATACTTAAATACATAACAAAGACACGAATGTATGTATGAATGATAAATATATTAATACATAAGAATACACAAATAAACAAGTAAATAAATAAATTAAATAAATAAATGAATGGATGAACGAATGAATGAATAAATGAATGAATGAAGAAATAAATTAATAAATCAATTTATCAATCAATCAATCAATCAATCAATCAATCAATCAATAAATATGTATGTGTGTGTGTGTGGTGTTTGTGTGTGTAGTATGGTCTACTTATCTGAGACAATTTACTACACTTAAGTTGGACGCTGGCATCTACCTAGCTTAGCTGTATTAATGCATCATATTGAGCATATATTAAATTGATTTAATCTTTAATAATCACACATTCAGTGTTTTTTCACCTACTATACAAACAAAAAACAGTACAAACCTCTTTCTTGAAATGCCCTCATCATACTAATTAAATAATTATTATAAAACTTACATGAACAACATTAGCTTACTGGATGAAACTTGTACACTTTTTACATCTGCTTGAATTTCAACTATTTTCATCAAAATTCACTGTTCATAGTTTATACCAATCTCTAGGTAATTATAACAATAACTAGTGAGATTTAATATAGTTGGTGTAACCAACCTTTTCAGGAATTTGTCTCGGCAGAAATCTTGGTGAGTTGCATCACATAATAGTGTGATTATAGTCATAGCTAGTTGGTCATCAGTGCAATATATATAGCAAACCTAATAATTTGGAAGACTGAATGAGATAAATAGGTCTTTTGTAATGTATGATGCTAAGTATGGTAATCAAATTTAAGTAAACTAAAATAAAAAACCACACTGAATTTTTGCTGTGAAGTCGTCCCAGTTATTTATTTCATATGCTTTTAGCCGATCATTATAAGCAAAACTATTACACTTGTATAAATTGACATTATAATGAATTATATAAATATTTCTACCAAAAAAATTGAAATTATAATGACATGAATGATCAAAATATTGCAACTAATAGAACTTTGCTCCTAATTCATAGACAATGATAATAGTAAGTCTGTTGGTTGACCTGTGTCTCTTATCTCTGAGTTCTATGCTATAGGATGACTAGCTTTGGTTACACATCATGACTGACTTGAGCTGATGGAACAGTTATCAATAGTGTTGTGTGGAAGTTCTTGACCTGGATTAGTGGCAAGATAGTTTGTTGCACTTAATGGCTCCTGCAAAAAAAAAAAGAAAAAAAAAAGGTGGAACTATTTCTGCCAATTATGTTCATTACACACTACTTCTTGATACTTACTTGAGTTTGGACACACTGAGTATGTCTCAAGGCATCTTTCACAGAAGAGTAGAGCCATTGTATGGTGTATTCTTTGAAAAACTGTGACCTTTGAAGCATCTTCACATTTGCATCTAATAAAGAAACGCATCTATCTTTACTTTCATATTCCAAACTGGGATTGTGCTATAATAGTTGTGGGATCTAAAAGACAAGTTATTTTTTGTCTGCATGCCTCATGTTACCTTATATTAAAAGGATTTTTAACCCTCAGCGCACATACGCGAGAGGGTTACAGTAGTCACTTTGTCTGTGTGTCACTGTGTGTGTGTGTGTGTGTCATTCAACAACGGATCTCGAAGACGACGGCCTTCCGGGCTCTGAAACGATGCAGAGATAGAGAAATTAAGTCCCTTTAATGTGCTAGAATTTTTTTGTTTTGACTTAGTTTTCAAGAAAAAGCTAATCCATTTTAGCTGCACGTATGATCGTTGTGCTATTGCGCTACAGGTAACTCCCCTTTACCGCACGTTATAATCATGTGAGCTGAAAATTGCAGATAGAGAGTGGCCGGCCGGCTTGTACTGCTGTTGCAACCGCGGAGCTGATCTGTTTTAACCTAGAGGCGTTCCCTTCGCTTTGTTGTTTGCTTCTTTCTTTGTATCATCGTAAGTAGCAACTGTCTGTGTGTAAATGCTAAAGGTTTGAAATGATTTTTAACAGACGTTCGCTTCTACTGCTGATCTCTGCAACGGGGAGGGGTTTTAATTGATCGAGGCTATCTGGTGGACATACGCTGAGGGTTCGCACCTCCTGGTGCTTCATTCATAATGTAATTAGGAAGCTAAAATAAAACTAAATTGCAATGCCATTTTTAAGCAGTATAACAATATACATAAACTCAACTCTCCAGGGCCACAACAACAAAACTCCAAGTTGTCTTTGGTAAGTTGCGTAATTTTTAGACAGACCTAATTACGAGTAAACTGATACCTGTTACGGAGGCCAATACCACTTGAATATCTCTGGATCCAAAGTCTTCTATAATCTAATAAGAAAGAGAAATGCCTTATAATAATATATTAATTATTCCCTTATTTTTAAGAAAATGTTGTAGCATTATTAATCTAATGAATACTCAGCAACAGCTTACTTTAGTAATAGTTGATACAGCCACTGAATCCAAGAAGTTAATAGCAGAACTATCAATTATTACAAAATGAATCAGATCTCTAAGAAAAATACATTATTTGTGAATGACAAAAATAGCATATTATATTAAAGTACCTGTGTACTTCACTTTCCACAAAATCAGGGTCGAAATCCTTTCTTTTCATAACACCACACTGAATCAATATCATACATAATAGTCAATCGGTACACAATAATTGTAGTAGTATACTAGCTCTCAATCATGGGATGTATCGATGTGATCAAATTATTTGTATATAATACAGTAAGGCAGTATTAAGGATGAATAATTGAACATTAGGTATGCGTTTAATTAGGCAAGCATGGTTGTTGTTGTTGTTTTTTTTGTAGTATAATATTTTAGAACAATGTTCAGTTTCTTCTAGTTCCACAACTATAAGCAGCATTTGATTGTTAAAAATTACTAGTTTTTCCTAAAAATGCTTGATTATAGAAGTCACAAAACTTATGATGAGTGTTTGACATAGAAGACACTTTACCAAATGCAATATGAAAAAAATTGCCAGTGCTTGTCATCCATGGCTGCAGGTAATAAATTGAAATACTACATAAACTTTAATTTTTTTTGTTAACAAAGATAATCATACTTTGTACTTCAAAACTTCTGAATTATATAAATATGAACAAAAGCTAGAGTGTCTTTTGGTAAAGCTAGAAATAGGAATAACTGATCTTGATATGCTATATTGTTTTATGAGCAATTAGATTTTAATTATAATAGTTTTCAAGTCTCAACAAGCTGCAGTGAGTGGTTGCTTTATTATTGAAAAACATAATTTAAAACATCCAGCTATTCTTTTTGAGTCTGATTGCTTATTGTCAAAAACCTCTGGCAACTCAGATAGATCACCAAATACTACTACGGCTAGAAATTCTACTTATTGGAAAAATTGAAGCTATAACATCATTCTGTACTTGTTAGCTAAAATGACAAACAAATTCTGGCCTATTATATATATAAATATATATATAAATAATATATGTATGTATGTAATATACATACATGTATGTATGTAATATACATACATGTATGTATATAACTGTATATAATATGTACATGACTGAGCCAGAGTGCTGCATATAACTGAGCCAGCATGCTTGTTGTCAAAAGATGCTGGCAATTCAGATAGTCAGAATGACTTACCATTAGATACTACACAATCTACTACTTTTTGCGAGATAAAGGGGTGCGAAAGTCATTTTTCATTAGTTAACTATAAGTTAAAATGAAGAACCGAAAGTGCAAACCCTCAGCAGCGCTATTAAACACTACCTAGTTATTACAATATAATCTCCTTCCAAAAGGACAAGCAATCTGTTAGCTTTTTAAATCAGGCATCAATATAGCCCAAGCAATGAAAATTGTACACGGAAACACTGTCTTCATAAGGGAAGAAGCTAAACTAGCCAAAAAATTTCACCTATATACATTTTCAATGTGAACCTTCACTTCTTTTGACTCCGTTAACTTCCCTGAGCATAAGACAAACTACACCACTGGGTGCAAGAAATTATTTGCTCACATGAATATGTGACAATAGGGGGCTTTGCCTATGAAAGCTGGTTCCATGCAGAACTGATAGCTTCGCGTTTTCTCAACAATTAGCCCGAAACACAATAAAAGGTCTTAATCCTAAGTAAGTTAATCACTAAATCAATGGTTAATTGTCAGTAGTCTTCAAAATCAGAGCGTGATAGACAGACAGACAGACAGACAGACAGACGGGACGACTACTATAACCCTCTCGTACATGCGCGCTGAGGATTAATAAATCATATAACAATACTACAGTTTTATGTAGTCTAACCAGGCAGGCTCGTATGCCATTTGTCCACTGGCACTCCTCTAGTATATTATATGTACTTTTACATCAAACTATTACTATAATATAAAAAAATACTTTTAGCGAAGTCATTTACCTTGTAGAGAAGTGTTTGTATGCATCCTTCAGTATCCCAGTCCACATTTCCATTGGTAGATATATTACAAGCCTCTTCCAGTTGTTGCCGAAATATGTTGCAATTTATGAAGCAAAGAGGTGATTGAAATTTAAAAATGCGAACTCCAGGATAGTGATTTTCCTGTAGTAACATAATATCAGTGTTTAAAAAAATTATACAATTTTCGATAATGAATTAATATGGCTGTTTATGGTGAAATAAAAAAAGATTTTATAATCGACCCCACTGTATAATGCCTTAGTATTAACTGTGCAATCCATACAGATGACTTCATACAAAAAAATAATGCCTTATTATTTTACAACTTAGTCCAGTCTTTAATGGATTATCGCTGAATTACATGCTTCTGCATAAAGCATGAGGGTGCTTCACAGCACGAGTTACACATTTTTGCATTACTGCCATTGTACCCACTTCTAATAGCTACCAGCTGCAATCGCAAGTGTTTCAAGAGCTCTCATAATGCCGTAGTTTCTCCTGTCAGGCAAGTGTAAGGGGAACAAGGTCTTAATGACCCTTATCATAGAAAAAATTATTTTTTGTAGATTGAAATTGTAGCACTGTTTGTGTATAAAGATAATCAAAGTTACAAAAAAATATAATGAACAGAGATGAGGGTTTATTGCCTACAGTGTACAACTGCCTCATTCACAATTCTAACTACTCTTAAGGGCTTGTTTCCTTAGTTATTGTTAAAGCTGTTTATTTATTTTCTGTCACCCTTAGGGTTAATGCATTGTATCTTATTTATTTTCTGTCACCCTTAGGGTTAATGCATTGTATCTTTTTCATATTCATACTGAAGAAGGCCACTGTATAGTGTGTCGAAACGTTTATGTTATAAATTCTATTAAAAATGGCTAGTGAAGTTCTAAATATTAATGATATAAACATACCTAGCAACACAGGTCTATTTAAAGTAATATGATATATAGTTGTCAATAAAAAATTAAATATTGCAAATAATTCTTTATAAAGGACAGCGATGAAGAATTTGATGATCTGGAAGAAATGGAGATAGAAAAAAGCTAATTTTCTTCTTTTGTTCATACCCATAGGGTTATTGTATAGATTTTCTACTAAAAAGGCCAAGTTAATATTGCATCAATCCTCCCCTACTTCTAGGTGCCATAAAATTTCTCAGGAGAAACTATTTCAGGTATGAAGAGAAGTGGCTTTGTCACCATTGAGTTCAATCTGACTTCTTCATAGTATCATCAGAAAAATCCTAAATTTCAAACACAGTAGTCTATATATCACTTCTTTGCTAGTTATGTTATGGTGGTTCCCACAAAAAAAAGGCAAAATCAACAGTTACAGTTAGCAGGTGGCTAGTGAACATTATAAACAACTATGACACATGAGGCATTAGCCTAAACTTTTACAATACTGATGCTAACGATAGCATACTTACTTTGAAGTTTGTAGTTTCCAACAAGTGCGCATTTCATACATTTCAAATGTGTAGAAACTAAACATAATTTAGCCCGCCGGTAGAATATGACTATAACTTAAATTTGTTAATACACCACCGTCGGTTACTTCAAAACGTACCGCCTCTCGACAAGAAAAGCTCAGGCATTTAAGCCTCGTGGTGCCCGTCGCGATTTCTTGTATACACAATTTTGGCGTGCACATACTCATGAATTTAATTTTAGACAATAATTGGTTAATAAAATGTTTAATTCCAACTGTAAAGAAGCATTAAGTCTTGAGGTTACAATAGGAATTTGGTTGTCACTTCATTTTATATGGTTGACATTTATTAGTTATTTTTTATGTTAAAATCTGAAGTGGAAAAATTATCGGCGAGCGAGCGTAGCGAGCGAGACACTTACAGGGGTAACACAATCGAAAATCGGGGATGTTTATTTATTTATTTATTTATTTGTATATATGTATGGACGTATGTATGTCATTTTGTACTTTGACCCTCGCGTTTATGTGTTAGTTATGTGGTCGACCCCGTCCCAAATTGCACTAAACAGAATCCGCTGGTTTATCGATCAGTACCCGTATTACCCTAGAAATTGAATTGTTTACCATTTTGAATTCTTTTGCGGGTGCAGTTAAAACTTGAAAATTAAGGGACTTCCATTTCTATTCGAGTTAGTGGCGGTGGTAAGTCAATGCGCTCTTTGTCATGGTTATAAGCCGTGCGCAACAGTATTTACTTGAAATGACATTGTCCACTAGACTACCGCTAAGGTAAGTCTGTGTAGGTGCATGTCCAGTTGTGTCAAAGCATTGTGTGTTACAACCACTACTTAGCTAAAGAATATCACAGAGAAAACTTTAAAATAACGTGTATTGTTTTGTTGTTTTTTTTTTCCTTCAATTCAAGCAGTTGCAGAGAGTTCTTACTATGGCACCGAAATCCCTTTACCGTGTATGCGAAATTTAAAAACTGGACCTTATTTTCAGTAGCTTCAGTGTTAGAAGTCAAAATCATTCACATAAAAGTGGTATAGTCATTAGGCTCGCTCGCCATTTGTGCTCAAGCACATCACATGGTATTTAATTATGTTTACAAGATTATTCATACTTATAATTTGTACTCTATATCATATCAGTGTCTATTTGATGCACATAAAATTCCTGATGTTTTATTACTCAAACTATTGTCTGAGAATAGAAATAGAGTGACATTAATTACCTGTGTACTTTCACACAATTTTAGAAAAAGCAAATAATACACAATATAGGACACAGTAACATTTCAATTTTGTAAATTGCAAACCATTACATGACTTACTTTTGTAAAATCCACTCTGTCTGCAAAACTTTCTAGGTTTTCAGTGTATGCTTCTGAGGTTGATGAGGAAGGGCTGTAATGTTTAAAGCATTAGCAATTATTGTGCACTGAGACCCAGCACTGTAAAACATGCTTTTCTCATTTAGCTCCATACATCAAGGATGAGTCTTACAGATAAATATATACACTTACAGAATGATCCTGATCAATATTGTCAACAGAGAAAATCCCACACCTACAGCCAAGCCTAACTCAACTCCCAATAAAACTGTGGCTATAAACACTGTAATCCACACAGCCTAAAGCAAAACAAAAACATATACAATAACAATATTTTGTTGATTACTTCTTTTAAAGCTAGTATATTTAGTAGTATTTAAGTAACTAGAGATTTGTTTATTCTGTGCTTACCACAGGATTCCAAAATGGTACCAACACTGAGTAGTATCATAAGTTCAGCTCATAGATCTACTGAACACTTCAAAGCTAAGCAATCATGTTGGCCTTAGCGAATGTTATGTGTTTTTAATAAGCGTATACTGAATAGGGCCTAATAAGTGTTGCCATGTAGGAAATGCATTAAAGTAAACAGGATGTGGCTTAAAGGCAATATTTTTCCATATTACCTGTGTTCAGAGTTATCACATTGGGTTATTACTTCCTCCGCAGGTTATACAAGTTTTTACACAAGTAACTTGTTACTATGGTATTCCCACATGTGCAATAAATACCAAATGTATTATTCATTGGATACCTGCAGAGTATCACTCATCTAATTGGTCGTATATACATTAAGACAACAAACTTGTGATACTGTCATGTATCAAATGAATAATAATATATTTATTCCACGCTAGATATCTTCACAATGATATTTTTAGGTACGTGAACCGTCACAAAGTGTTATCTCATGGCTGTATTGAGCAAGCATATTACCAGAGTAGTTATAGCAACAGACTTGGCGTACAAGTTTTCTGGGGTTTTACAGCTACCTTTACTCTATTGGAGCCTACCCTGCCAGGTTAGAGCAGCTGCTATAATATAAGCTGGGGTTGTGGGGAGCCCCTAGTGAGTTTTCTTCGCTAACTTTACACCATGAGTTACCAAAAAACGACTTCAGTGAAGATATCTAGTGTGGAATAAACCACTTATTACACTTGTGAGAGTGATATGGCTAAATATTTCACTCTCAGGCTTTATTTTCACTCGCCTTTTGCTCTTGAAAATAAATTATCCTGCTAGTGAAATATTTCACCATATCACACTCTGGCTCATGTAATAAGTACTATATATATGTCTATAAAGTTCCAAAAATAACAATATGAGAATATGCCAGGTCTTGACTATTGCCAGTTTTGTCACAAAAACTTCGTCAACCATGTAGGCATGTAGACAAGTTTGTTTGCATTTATGCTTCCTACATAGGAGTGTTTATTCTGTACACCAGCCACATGACATGGATGGGAACACATAGTTGCATTACAGTATGTCATACTCTCTTTTCCATCAATGTAGCATGAAGAAATATCATCTTAAAAAAATTAAGAGGAGAATAATTTTTTTTGGTCTCTATGAAGTAATTTTAATTAAAGGCAAATGAATTATGTGAAGACTTCATAATTGTTTCTTAATGAAGTGATAGTGTGTGTATTCATTTCCTATTACTCGAGTTTACCAAATCTCAATTCGGTTGGAGAACACTACATCACAAGGTTGCCTTCGACCTCCTCAATTGAGGATATGCAGTGCTAACAAATATTTCCATGATGGAACATACTATTAGAACATTGTACACAACTATAAAACATGCCTTTTCCATCATCTACCCAAAAAACAATGTCTTTGTATATTGTCAATACGGAATACTTAGAGTATGCTCGTACCAGCCTTATGAGTATTATAATTTGATACTATAGACAATTAGTGTTATGAAACAAATGTAATTATCATGAACTACAAGAAAAATACTTAAATTACACTAAGTAGCTCTTTGATTACGCATGATACCACATAAGTTTCCTTGCCTATGTATTACATTAATCTAATAATGTTTCGCAACTCCTATGTTGGTGTAATAACCGTTGTTAGAGGATAACTGACTCTTTACTACAAACATATATGTACACTTGGCCAAAAATTAAAATTTCTGACATGTCCCATGCTGAAGGAAATGTCTCCATCCTATATACAATAGGTGTAGAATTGGTACAATTCCTATAGTGTGGGACATGTAGGATATTTCAGTTCTGGCCGTGGTACATACATGTATATTTTCTATAATTGAACTTACTCCATCCCATAATAGCTTGGAGTAGGAGTAGACATCTTTGAATTTCTTGAACATATTTATCAAGGATACCCATATCAGTGAAGCCAAGATTGCCTGAGAATAGAAGACTACATGTAATTTTTGATAACCGAAATGGGCTTTTTCCTTAATTAGTATGGTAAACATTACAAAATGAAACAGCTATCACACTATGTAGACAGAAAAAATACATGCTAAAAAAGAAACACATTATCGTAAACGCTAATACATCCATATAAAATATATATTATTTATAATGCTGACTACATCAATTTGTTAGTGTTACGTAACTTCTTTATGCATATATAAAACGTAATCATATAGCTTAATAGGTGAAAGCAACAATCACCTTAGGAAGTGGCTCTACCAGAGATCCAAGTTTAAGTAGAACGACAAGGACAATGCCAGATGCCAGCATACTAGCCACTTGAGTCTTTCCACCAGATGACATCTGCAAGCTGGTACGTGACAAGCTGCCTGAAGCAGAAAAAGAACTGAAGAAGGAACCAAATACATTGGTAATTCCCAGGGCAAGAAATTCCTACAGAGAAAGAGGCAAAATATTATTTTCTATTTGTTATCTTTATGGCCACCAGGTTATTGGCGAGCGAGCGAGACACTTACAGGGGTAACACAATTGAAAATCGGGGATGTTCGTTTATTTATATATTTGGACGTACGTATGTCATTTTGCACTTTGACCCTCACATATTTTTGTGTTCGCTCCGCGTTCGACCCCGTCCCAAGCTTCACTAAACAGAATCCTCTGGTTTAGCGATCATTACCCGTATCACCTTAGAAATTGAATTGTTTACCGCTTTGAATTCTTTTGCGGGTGCAGTTAAAACTAAAAAAACTTATGGTAGCTCTATTTCTATTCGTGGCGGTTGTAAGTTAATACGCTAATTGTCACAGTTATAGTATTTACTTGAAAATTCATTGTCCACTAGACGAACCATGAAGGTAAGTCTTGCGTAGGCATGTTCAATTGTGTGAAAGTATTGTGCGTTACAACTACTATTAAGAATATCACAAAGAAAAATTTAAATAACGTGACCTGATTTTGTTGCTTCTTTTTCAATTCAAACAGTTGAGGGAGCGGTTAATATGACATTGAAGCCCCTTTACCGCATATGCGTAATTTAACAACTCGACTTTATTTTAGTAGTTGGAATGTTTGTTGTTAAAATCAATAGTTTAACAATAGTGTAGTTTAAGGCTCGCTCGCCATTTGTGCTCAAGCACACCACTAGGTATAATTGGTGCTTCTTCTTCTTTTTTTTTTTAACGTGGCAGCTTAGAGAGTTAATCACATTGATACCAAAAAAGCCACACTAGTGCAGACTCTCCCACGTTAATACTTTGCTGTACAGTAAGATAGTTTATTATTGATTACTACTGACCAAGTATTATTATTTTGGTGCACATAAATCTAATTATTAGCTTGTGCTTTCTCCCATTATTCATTTCCAAGGAATAAAAATCGATTTCAATTGAATCTCAACATAAAATGTCAGACAATGAGTACATCAATCCTGTGATCATTGAATGGTTTAAAGTGTGATACTATCAGTATTGGTATAGCCTAAAGTTGACTCAATATTTTTATATTATATAGTTGAAGCAAATATTTTAATCAATGTTGTCTTTGAGATCTGCTACTGAAGGACATAAAACAAATTGGCAGACAACAGACAAAACAATTACCTGAACTCTCATATGCATACATGTCAATGACGGCTTCACGAAGCCAACCATTTGTAATTAATAACTCTATTTACTCCATACTGTGACAAGTTTAAATGTGCTAATTTAACGTATTAATAATATAAAAAATGAGATAATGCCATATTAATAGACATATGAACTATACCTGATTGCTATTGATCTTGTATCCCAAGTCCTTGGCTGTTACTTTAGATATTGAGACACTTATTGAGTAGGAGATTATAGCAATGACAAAGGCATCTTGAATGAGGTGTGAAAATAACTCAAGATTGGGCAGAGACGTTCCAGGTAGACTATTAAAAATATACATATAATACCCACAAAATACCACAACCTTTAACAACCATTTAGTGCACTATTTAAAAAGATATAACTAAGATCATTTGTAGTGTGCAACAATTAGCTATTTTACTTGCAACTTACTAATATATAATGCAAAGTGTACAAACATTTGACTAATCTACTCCGCCATTGTGGCTATACCGAACGGTACATGGCATAGGATTATATATCAATAGCACACACATTATAATCCAATAGGTGTTGGTATATCTTAACAGGATATTTCCTGTTTTATAAACTTGAATGCATTCGTAATACAAACACATGAATCTTTTTGACTGTATAATAGTGAGGTTTCCGACATGAACAAGTTCAGAGCTTATAAACTACAGCTTTCTGATTTTTTGTGTGAAAAATAAATATTTCTAGCAATTAAAAATTATCATTATTTACCACAGGAGACTTGAAGGAGACCAAAAAAATTAGATCACAAGATAATAAATAATTTCAAGTAACTAGCCGTGTTGTATTAGTTGGGAGACTAAGAGCTAATGTGATCTTTTAGCTATTGATAAAGTTTGAATTCTACTTAGCTGTAAGAAAAACGCAATATTATACACACTAATTTCTACAACAACTCACCCATTGGGAATGTTACCTACAGGGGCCACATTAAATTGCTCTTCAAAATTTCCAAAATAAGCAATAACCGTAGCAGCAACGATAACAACCAAAGCTGCTGGAATTGGTATAGGCCATGAATACTTCTTCTTCATCCACTTCCTTTGATTTCGGCTGTACACTTTGACAGGTAGATGAACTCTTGAAGAGAGCAGAAAAGCGTTGGTAATTTTGAAGATTAGCAACACAAATATAGCCACTAAAGATACAACGACAGTAGCCCAATTGATGGAGCCAAAGTTCTCCAGCATGGCTATCCAAGTCTGTAATAATTGACGAGAAAAATACTTAATTTTTGACTTTAATTATAGTTATTAGAATTTGATTATTAAAGGGTAAGCGACATTCATTTGAGGGATACTTTTTTAGTGCATTTCCTTAAAGATATTCACTAGCTTGAACCTCAAACCAAATTGTGCTTTTTTAATTAAGCAAGTTATGTCTGCTAAGGGTGAAGATCGACAAATTAGTTGTAAAAAATTAGTCTAAGGCACATAAGTAGACTGAAATTTTGATAACTTCAATATTATTGCTATAGCAGTTGATTTAAGATATATGAGGCAGCGTAAAATATGGCGAAATATTTTTAAGAGCAAGCATTAGTACGTCCCATGCCGAAGGTGATGGAAAATACAAGGGTGGGAGTGAAAATGTTATCACCCTTAAAGTACGATAAGAGTAATCTATTGTTTATTATAACATATCGGATATTTTCCCAAACAGTAAACGGTTGTGCTGCAAAGCATTGTTGTTCAGAAGTATGTAACTCCATTATACATAAAAAAAAATACAGTTGCCCAGAACTATTGATGGCCACGTTGGAACCTTCAATATGCAGCGTTGAATATGGAAATATTTGTGAACACTCACGGGATGCAGAAATATCCAATGTACGATAATATAACGAGAACGAATAATTAACTGCCTTTGATGTCCATTCATCTCATTCATTAACTAGTTCTAATTTTAATGATTTCATTACAAACAATATAACATGCCAGTAGATTTAATAAATTATAATTCCATTATTCGCTCAATATTTCTCATTGTCACTATAATAATATATCATTTTTAAGCATTATACTGTAATTTTGGTCCAATTTTTAAGAACAAACAGTTTAAAGTGTTTCCTACAGGCCTATATGTATCATATATACATAAAACGCATGTACTGATTTAATGACACCTCAAACGATGTACTTAATTGCCTTTAACTCTTCCAGATGTAAGTATACACGTATTTAAGTTTTGTTGTCATTGAGCCCACGTAAAGATTATACAAACAAGGAAGTGGTTTTCCCACTTGTAAAAATATCAGCAACATTGTTCAATTATCTAAAAAGCAATGCAGCGTTTATTCTGGTTGAGTAGCTACCTAGGTTACAAAACAATCAAACAAGGATGTACATAGTCTCCTTTATAAAATATAGACACATTTTTTTAATTTATATTATTCTTGTGGATATATTATAATCGTTGTTATTATTATTGTTTTATTATTATTATTTATTTATCTATTATTATTTATTATTATTATTATCATTATCATTATTATTATTGTTGTTATTATCATTATCAATACTAGTTTTTACTGATTTACTGGAAGTAAACGTTATTGAATAAAATTTGCATCTCCAAAGCATTAATAAATGGTGGAGAAAGCTATTTATTTTGATTCATTTTACATGACCTTACTTTAGGAATTCGTAATGGCCCAGGGGGTATAGCTATTAGACTTCCAAGGCCGGTGATGTGCTGAAGCTGACTATTGAAGACATGAATGGCTGCAGCAGTGGTGTAACCGGATATCAGAGGCTCAGATAGAAATATGGTGACAAAGCCTAGCATAAACAAGCCCATCGTTAGCTGCATAGAACACATGGAAAGCAAAATCACATTACCTGGACTTACTTTAAATCCTCACTCACTAACAATAAAGATTAATAAGTAATAATAAATTAAATATTCTTTAACCCATTTACATAATGTATTTTTGCTTCGTGATCATGAGGGAACACGAGACATTTTGGCAGGGATGATACCTAGAGTTACACAATGCTATTCAAGATCATATTACAATGCTTATCTTCTTCTGCTGAGGGCATGTATTTTATATATTTTTGCAAAATGTGAGAGCAATTAGTTATTGGAGTCATAGCATCACTACAACTGATTTATTCATTTAGTACAGTTAGTTCCTATAGATCACAAGCTATTATAGTGACACTTATGGCATGTCGTTACAGCGTTTGAGTTCCTGTATATGTCAGAAGTGTTGTTTGTATTGTCTATTGACCACTAGTTCAAAATTTTCCAATCAGCAAAATTTATATGACGGGCTAACTAAATTCCATCTAACGCTCACCATGATCGTTCCGGACAAAAAGGCCAGAGTAAATACTGTATCAGCTTTCACATTATTACAAGTGGTAAATTCCCCATGAAAGAAAACAATAGAGTCAGAGTCCTGGTCTTCTGCTGAAACTGTACAGTTTTTCAATTCGTCAAAGGCTGCAAGTGTAGACACCACTGAGTTTCCAACTATTAGCTGAATGACTGCAAATGTACCTATAAACATATGCAATATAACTCAAAATTATATTATTTAGCTATTTTTACTATATTTACTGTGCTAAACGAGAAGAAAATATTGACATAATCATATCAGCTAAGTTTCTTCTGTAAGTGTATATAGTAGTTGTGATACTTTTTTCTACTTCATAAAAAGAATATTCAAATTAATAAGTGGCAAAATAAATAATTAAATTCTATTATATATATATATGCATAACATACTTTATGTTACCATAATTGGAAAGAGAAGAAAAAATAATATTTTAGGATACCAACCTACTGACAGGTGTCTCGATGTCCCGAATAGGGAATACACTAGAGGAGCAATAAATGCTGTGTATAGTCCAAAAACTGGAGGAACATTAGCCAAAAGAGCATATGCCAGACCTATGAACATAATGAAGTAGTTTCTAGAATGTAATATTCAATATTTAGGGTTTTCTTGGGAGGGGATTGTACATAGAAAAATTGAGCAATTACGTAATAAAGACACTTTTACTGCCATTTATAAAAGTAATACAATATTATTTTATATTTACTCGACTTGTGGAAAATCTGAAATAATTTTATGACTGAATTTGTAACTATGGCTTAATAATTGAATTAGATTCCTAGGTGATTCGTTCCATTTTTAAATGCAGTCTCATTTAGCTCAATATTAAATTATTAAGGGACTTACCTTGCGGAACATGAAATATAGCCACTGTTATTCCAGCCACTATATCACTCAATATGAATTCGAGCTTGTATGTCCATACGAGTTGAATAATGGGTAGTTTAACCATAAGGAATTCCAGCCAGTCCTGACATGAGAGTGGAGGTCTACATATTGGAGTATACACATGAGGTTAAATTATCAAGTGACACAGATTAGCTGCATTTTCTCTTTTAAATTATAGGGGCTAGATATTACAAATCATTACAGAAGCAACTGAAATTAGTGAAAACTTCTTTTAATAAAACAGGCTAGAATACTTTTTTTCCAAAAAACAAAATAAATCAAACACCACATCAACAAACAAAAAACAACACCCAACAAAAACAACATAAATACTTTGTCTAAATTCAGAGAACTTGTTGAAACTATATTTGTACTACTTCCAATATTTTCTTGTTTACACTTACTTTAAAGAGGATCTGATAGGTTGAGGTATTCTTCTGAGAACCCTCTTTACTGACAGACATGTCTTGTTTTCTGATCTCGAATCTATGTCAATGTAGTCTCTCTCCATTTCTTCTATTTCTGCATTTACATCCTCATCAAAAACTACGGGCACACTTGAACTAATTAGAATAAAAAGATAAATATAAGCTGCTAATTATAATTCTGGCCTTACATACTTGCTCAACGCTTCGACCTGTTCCGAATTTCCATCCATTTTGTAAGGCAGGTAACTTTCTGTCCGAGTGCTAAACTACAAGAATAGGAAGTCTGGAACAAGAGAGCTAGCAATAACAGCTAAAGGTGTGCGGGTTCCAATCTTGCCCGTGACATTCACGTGGTCTTGTTCGTTCCGGCTGGTTTGACGGGCCGGAACGGAACGGAACGGACAGGAGCAGACAAAAATGTTCGATATTCGATCACTGTACTAAACCTACGAATATTTGTTAATTATTTGGAAGGGGATATGAAGGCGGGGTTATATTTCAAGTTTAGCAGATCGAGTTATGTCTACCAAAAAATCAGCCCACTGATTAATGCTTACCAATCACAATTTTTTCTATTCACAGTGTATTTTATATGCATGTTTTACGTGACATGAAGTATGAATAGATTAAACAATCCTGGCTATATTATTACTGCTTATGTGTTTCACCAATAAATATCTGGTTATAAAGATTAATTATAAAATACAATCTATAATGATAAAGTAGTAAAGTTGGAATGGAACTTTCATTCAGAGATCATGAAATCATTTAAAAAAACCTGCAATAACAACAATACTTTTAAATTATTAAAAAATATATACATATTTAACTTACATCAATTCTGTGGAATGAATGGAATCTTGGGATGATTGCTCAGATGTTCTCTGTATGTTTTATAAATATGATTTTTATGCATGGTTGATATTGAGTTTATCTTACTGTTTCACTGGCATGTCCTACTTGCTCGATGGCTTCTTTGAGTGAGGAAAAGAATAACTTTCTATTACAATTCTGAAAAGTTGCCAATTTCATCATCATTTTCTTACTTTGACCTATTGTGTGTTATAATGTTGATTATTATACAATTTTATTGTTTATTTAAATCAGAGAATTTAGTTAAGTTGTGCTCTAAAATACTTATTGAAAGTAAATATTATGTATCTACCTTTTACTCAAAATATATGATAGTGACATGACTTTCATGACAGACAAGCTTACTTTACCTAACATGTAAAGAGTTGACAGATGCTGAATGTAGACTTGGCTTCCTTAAACAATGTTTGCTTAACTGTTTTCTTTGGCTATGCTAACTATACACTGATGTACTTCCTTCTTTTGTCAGCATAAATAAGTATATTGACGTAATGTTGGTGATTGTGGTAATATACATCTAGTTTTGTAGATATATAATACCTTAATAATCGTAGCTACCAAATGACAAAGACTTATACAGGGACAAGTAACACTTAAGAAAACACTGGAATGGATTATTTTGGAGTGTGCAGCATTTGTGCCAAAATCTGCATTAAACTTCTTCTTCAACTTCTCCCTCTCATCTTCACCTAATCTTTCATGCCATTATTGTGATATTGAATTCATTCAGAATAAATGAATTCTTCCATTTCTATTGCCCATTTATTGTGTGACATTGATGATTGTGATTCTGTATAGAGTGGAGTCACACACAAGAACATGGCAAGGTTTCATTGTTTATCCAGTAAGTAAGCCCACGGTTTAGCTTGTGTTTATTAGTAGTTGTTAATAATTGAAGACATAAAGTGTTTATTATAATAATTCAGAATAATTAACCTGCTATCATATATTATAGTTGCAGTTAAATGTAGACAAGTGGTATTGGATATCCGTTAATCTCACCGTTAAAATTAGAATAAAGCAGAACAATTCCAAATTTCTGAAAATCTTCAGTGATCTGTGTAAAAAAAATAATTATGATTTCATATTTTTAAAATGAATTTCAAAACGCTTTATTTAAAACTAATAAGATAGGCTTCTTCCTTGTACTATTGCTCTATCTTCTATCAAATAACTATTTGTGTGTTGATAATATTTGAGTTACAATAAAGCACAGTCCTGTATTGTATAGGACATACCATCTGTAACGTTTGAAGTCCACTAGTGTCAATGAATGAAACTGGTGCTCCATCAATAATAATTGTGTTAATTGAGTTTAAAAGCAAGCTATAACATAAAGAAATAACTGTTACTACAATACATACTAGAATAGGTAAGCTGACCTAATACTTCCATCCAATGCTTTTATGTTTACTTGTTGTCTTTTTCTATGTGTTGTCTGATGAAGCGTAAAAGCATCATACTTAAAATAGGTTTAACACATGTAGTTAAAATACCAACTTTGTGGATGCAGCCACAGAGGTTATGGCTTATGTGCTTGTCACAACTGATATTTGCAGCTATTTTTAGTTGTCGTTCAAATACTTGGCAGTTTAGGAAGCAGATTGGAGCTGGAAATCGGAACACTAGCAGGCCACTAGGTAGAGTAACCTTGAGTACAAACAATAATACAGTAATACAGGTGCACCCAATGCATAGTAAACCATTTGAACAATAACTCTAAACTCATATCGACCATTACGCAAATAATTTGACATCAATTAATAGTATAAATATATTGTGAATAATACCTTTTCAAAATTATCCATAATTGCAAATTGTCCAGAAGCATCTCCACTGACACTTGAGTATGGACTATAAAAATTGAATAAAAACCTCATTGTATTATTATTACAAAAAATTAATAGTAGCATAATCGATGTAATAAATCTTTGTGTGCTTTAAAACAGTTTTACACTAATAATCTTACCAAATTATTCTAACCAAAACCATGAGTGTAGATGAAGAAATTCCTACTGCAAGCCCAATGTCAATGTCTACCAGTGATCCGACAGCAAATGTTAGTACAAGCACCAACTACAGGTATGCATAAGATAGATGCTTTATCATGTTAATAGAATTGTTGTTGTTTTTCACAGGTTTTCTTTTTTTTTTTAAGTTTTCTGTCACTGAGATAGAACCCATTACCAATTAATAAATGCACAAGTGCTCTAACCACCATTAAGCTTTGACAAACATGTGGCAACTGAAAAATGTATATATATTGTTAATAATGTTTAGGGGTACTGATTTGCCACAGTCTCACCATCAACATGAAATAGATCATATTCTTTTTTCAAAGATTATTTTTGTTAGTGAAATACTCCATTATTCTGCCTATTTATCACTTTGCAAACTCTTTCTCAGCCTTTTAAAAAGCTTTAAATGTAATTTGTTACATTTCTTAAACTATCAGTAAATATTTTGCTATCCACAGGATGATTGTAATGTAAACTACCAATTATGTTTATACAATTAACAAAGTACCCCTTAACAGTGTAAGTATAGAAAACAATTTGTTTACTGGCTGGTTGTTGTAGCTTAGTGGCAGAGCGCTTGTGCTTCATGTAAGCGATCCTGGGTTTGATTCCCAGTGGCGCACAACCATTTTTAATTCAGTAGCTATTGTTTAATAAAGTCTGAATAAGAGAGAATAAGTGTAATGAGTAAAAGAAGGCTGAGATATATATTGTGAAATGAACTATTTATTATAATAAATTCAATATTCAGTATAAAGTCAGTGACCCAGCAATTAAACACTCCTAATCATAGTTTCATCATAGCATTGATTATTGTAACAATCATTCAGTTAAAAATAATAATGTGGGCACATGCATTTGGTTCGTAATTCTTACCCAATCTTGAAATGACACTTGGAAGTAGTTCTGAAAATCTTGCAAAAATAGCTTAAACGTTCCACTTGCTGCAACCCATACAATAGCTCCCACTATAGCCTAAATGCAGGTTATTGATTTAAAGACAACAAGAATTAGCACATCATCTTATTATTACCAAAGGTAAATTTTGAAGTATGCTTCCCAGCCTTATCATCACTATCATTACCACTGCTGATGCTATTAACCCAGACAGCTGGGTTTTCCCTCCCTTGGAGGCTTGAATATTAGTACGAAATACACTCCCTGAGGCTGAGAATGATGAGAAGAAAGAGCCAGCAGTATTTGCCAATCCCAGAGCAAGAAGTTCCTATAATTACAACAGACAATTGCTAGATATTTATTATACAATTTAATTATTGATAGATTACATTTACATTGATATGTTATAAATTGTATTTTAAAAATTTTGAAAATAGCAAAATGTCATAAAATCGCAATATTCACAAAAACACAAACAAAATAGTAAAATTCCTGCTAACCTGATTGGTATTAATTTTGTATCCGTAATGATGACCTGTGGCTTTACCAACGGACACTGAGATAGAGAAAATTACCATTGCAATGAGAAAGGCATCCTTCAAGAGAGAAGACATTAGAGAATGATTAGGATAAGATACTCCTGGTAGCCTACAAATGTAAGACCAGTGGTCATAATGGTTATAATTAAACACATTGTCCTTCACTAAAATAATCATAATATGAATATGCCTTTTTGTTATTTAATTGTACCCTAATTGATATTGTGATACTATTAGCAAATTTTGTCGTTCTAACAGCCAATATTATGGTAGTCAAAATTATTTCACAATGCAACAAGTTCACAAAATATATAATTTATTTACCCTAATTGATATTGTGATACTATTGGCAAATTTTGTCGTTCTAACAGCCAATATTATGGAAGTCAAAATTATTTCACAATGCAACAAGTTGACAAAATATATAATTTATTAATTAAACCTACCCAATTGGTAGTTTGCCAATAGTTTCTAGAGGGTATATGTCCTGCACTGAAGTAAAATGGGAAACAATGATCGCCGTGACTACAGCAATGATTTCTGATGGGACAGGAATACGGCTTGGACAAATTTTAATCAATCTTTCATTACATATGTTGTAAAATGTCTTTAAAAAAATTGGACGATTAAGCAAACCTTTGAATGCTTTAATCAATAAAAGAAAAGATATAAAAATGATAAATGTAATGAATGATGCCCAGTTCCAGTATGGCATGTTATCGAAAGTTGAAATCCAAATCTAAAATTTAAAAAAATGTTTATAAAGAAAAATTACTAATACACTGGTGACATTGTTATTCAAAATGTATTAACAATTCAAACGTCATGTTAGCTTATATATACGGGACATAACTAGAAATTTAGAAAAGAGTAGGCAATATATTTTTTGTTACTAAATTAATATGTCCAAAATTATAGCCACACTTACTTTAATAAAGTTTAAGTTGGTAATCAGCTATACTAAATGAAATCTGATGAAATTAATAGCTGGCTGTTTTACACCCACCCAATGTGATGCTAGTGAATATAACTAAGGAACATACAAATCCATTACAAAGTTGGTAAAAATCGTTAACATAATCTGACGGCGATCTCCTATAGATTGTGATGAATGGAGTTGCTTCTAACTTCAACATCACGTTATTAAAATTTATTTTAGCTAGTTAGTGGTAACAATATTCTATCGTGAAGTGATTTTTATAATTTTGTTTGTCTGAAAGAAGGGATTGTTTAACCAGGCTGAAGTAATTTGAGGAGGCAGTGGCCTCTGCCTCAATGCTAGTTACGGCCCTCTATATGTGTATATAAGACTAGCTTCATATAGAAATTTTTTTTTTTTTTTACCTTTGGGATACATAAAGGTCCCTGAGTGACATTTATAACAGTATTTGATAAACCAGTAATATGTTGCAATTGATTAGTGAAGACGTGTATAGCAGCAGCTGATGTGTAGCCGGACAACACGGGCTCTGACAAAAACATGGAAGTAAATCCAAGTTGCAAAAAACTCATTGTCATCTGAGCAACAATAACAACATGATCAAAATTTAGCAAATTAAGCAAATCTTAAGTACCAGGATTATTCCGGACATGAATGACAGTGTGATCACAATGTCAACCTTTACTACTCCGCAGCTGGTTATTTTCCCATTGAAATGGATCACTGTGTTATTGTTGTCTGAGGTAGTAAGCTCTCTGCAATCATGCAGTTCACTGTTGTCACTGAGCATATTCTCTACAGCATTCCCGATGAGGAGTTGCACTACTGCAAATGTTCCTGTCATTGATATTGTATATGTAAACTCAGCACTTTAGAAATGACTTACAATTATATATACCCATGTGGCTAGTAAACTTTAAAAAAACAAGGAAAAAAAACAATAAACATTTAAAGTTATTTCCATGCATGTTATTGAGGTAATCTTCAATGTTACTTCCTAAGACTTTTTTTTTTTTTTTGATCAAAAAATCGAGAAAAAGCTTTTTTTATTATTTCTAAGTTGGTTATCGAGGTAATTTCCAATTTTACTTCTTAATACATCTTGTCATTTAACTTTAAATGCAACTTACCAACAGATAAATGTTTGGATGTACCCAATAAAGCGTACACAATTGCAGGCAGGAATGAGGCATAGAGTCCATAAATTGGTTCCATTTTAGCCAATAATGAAAATGCTAAGCCTAACATAAGATGAAAGTACTTTAATAAAATAAATTCAATATAACATTGATCTCACTTTGATATATAGTAATTACTGCCACTGTTAGACCTGCTATTACATCTCCAAATAAATAGTGTTTCTTGTAACACAAAACCCATTCCAGTATAGGTAGCTTGTGTTGCAGGAATTTGAGCCACCCATAGAATGTGTGAGGTGGTCTGAAAAAAAAAGTCAGCACACGCAAAATAAAAATTGAATATGGAGAAATTTTGATTATAAGTTTATTTTATACATGAACAGTGTAATTTGTGTAGGACCCGCTCATATTTTAACAGAGTAGTTATTATATAAGCCATTCAGTTATCCTGTGTAGATTTTGTAGTGAAAGACACATTTAAATTTATCGAAATTAGCCCGATTGTATTACTTCTTCTTAACCTTATGGTTACAAGTATTATTACTTACATACCATACCTTAACGAATACTTGACTGGCTCAGGAATCCGATTGATACAACCTATAAAGAGTCTAGAACATTTTCTTCTTTTCTTGGAATTTATATCAGGTAACATCTCTTCCGTTAGTTGAACTCGCTTAATGATTACTTTTTCTGGTACATCATATTTTTATCCGCTGGAAGCCATTGAAGCAGGGAGATGTCTTCTATAGGAAGTGAATAATATAATGTCCTTGAACAAGTACAATGTATACAACATTCAAGTCAACAGACAACATGTACAGTATATTTAAATACTATCAAACTATTGATGATCTAGCTACTTGTACACTGAGATGGAGACACTTGCAAAAAAAAACAAAAAACCTGTGTTATCTTACTTAAAAGTGAATTGTGTTACTTGTATTTAATTTCACTTTTATAGTCTGTAAGTATTTTTGTAATAAATTTGACTCACCCTACTATACTAAGGATGCCAATGAAATCTATTGCTTGCATTATTTTAATTAAAAAATTATAATTTATTTAATTTCATTAATGTTGATTTGTTGCAAGATATTTTGAAATTAAATGAAATGAGAACATTTATACTTTATCAATACTGCTTATTTGTAAGATTATTCAGTTTAGTTCATCAGCCAGTGGGCAAAGCAAAGGAGATACTATTAGGGGTGAACAAGTGAAAATTGGGTGCAATTCGATATTATTGTGTCAGGCTTGTAAGTTTGCCCCCAAATGCACCCACCTGCTCTTTTATTCCGAATAATACAGCTCTGATGATTTACCTCCAGTTTTTTTCTGATATTACAGCTGTAGGTTAGTCTTGTTTGGGCTCAACACCTTGCTAGAGTTCGCCAGATTACGTTAAAATAAATTGTTGCAGAGGATACTATGGCATAGAAAACCCTTTACTTGACGCATATTTAAAAAAAACTTCGCCATCCGTGTAATAGCTGAGTGCTCGATGGTTTGGTTCTCAAGGACTAATTCAGAATTCCTAAATACATTTAGCTAAGCTACCCGAAAAAATGACCGCAGTACGTAATTTTGTGTTTGTTAGAATTACAAAAAAAAACTCTAACCGTTTTTCTTTCGTGCAGCTGATTGTTTAGGCACTAGTTAGCTACTGGTAACTCAGACAATCACAATGGCTGTAAAATAGATGCTACACAACCAACTACTTCTTCTGTAAGAAAGTAATTTCATATTTGTTTACTACTATAATATCATAGTTTTATGTAATCTAACTAGGCAGGCTCGCTAGATATTTGTGCTCTAACACACCCACTAGCTATGGTTGAGCTATAAAAGAAAATCAATAGCGCTTATTTTTCTGTCTATTTCGTTTACAACAAGGACATACACATTTAGAAATGTGGTTATAAGGTAGAGATTCATTACTTGAGCTGGATTTGTGTTGGCCACTTAGTTATTGTACTTCCAAAAATGAAGAAAAGTTTGAAATACTGGGAGAATTGTTAGCTCAGGCTCAGAGTTAGCAAATTATCTAGAGAATTGCAGAGGATACTATGGCATTGAAATTATGGTCATAGCTTTTATGAATTACTTGGCCAGTTGATGGAATTGTAGCAAACGTAACGGATAGTTTTAATGTAATTGAACTAAACAGAAACTGCTATAGCAGATAAGTTTAATCAATCGCCATTCCTTCACATCCTGTCAATTGCTGCCACCTGTCATGCCGTGCTATATAAATTAGCCAGGATGAGTGATAAAACTTAGGATTTATATCTTATAGCAATTAAATATTTCATCTTATCAAGGCAATGACTCTCAAGTATAAGCCCAGAAAGATTCAAAGTATAGGAGCTCAACTTGTTCTAGTGTGGAATTTCATTGTGCTTGTTTCATTTCTTCACATTCCAAGTATTCATGGTAATTTATCTGTACTTTACTTACTCCTTATTCTATTTCTACCAATAATGGGTTATGTTTCAGATAAGTATATTGGTAAATACAAAGTTCTGAGCTATGGCTTGAGGATAATTTTTGTTTTAGCTGTCTCAATTAATATTACAATGCTAATAAATCGATATTACGCAAGTAACACCACACCGGTAACAATTGCGAATTACACTCTTAATGTCCTATTTCTAATTGGAACAACAGGAATTGTAGTGAATATGCTATCATTTGGAATTGACCAATTGATTGGCCTGTCATCTTCCAATATAACTTCCTATATCAGCTGGTTTTGTTGGACAACAGCTTTTTCCTACATATTTATCAGCTTTATACATAGTTGTTATTGTGGGGAGTATAACTCCCAAACTACATATATTGCTCTTCCACTATTCCTTGCTATTGCTGTCATTACTGATTTTATAAAGGGAAAATTTTTGATAGCTGAACCTCCATCAAATCATAGTCCGTTTTCTCTCATTTACAAAGTTCTTAAATTTGCTGTGAAAAATAAATATCCGATAAAAAGAAGTGCTTTCACATACTGGGAGGATCAGCCATACACAAGAATCGACCTTGCTAAAACTAAATATGGAGGACCATTTACGACCGAACAAGTTGAAGATGTTAAAACTTTTTTTCGACTTCTTCCCACCATCTTCCTAATTTGTGTTCTTGGTGGAGAAGTGTCTCTGTTATCTCAGATGGGGTACAAAATTGATTCTAAATTCTCAAATTGCTTCGGGTTGCCACTGACTGGTTACTTGGCTGTTTGTTATAAAGAGGCCATCATCAAAGTTTCCAACTCTGTGATTGTTTTTCTTTTTATACCTCTCCTAGAATTTTTACTTTATCCAATATGTTCCTCATATAAGTGCTTTATTAAAATTGGAATACTGCATAAAATCTTGATTGGTGCTTTTCTTACTTTCTTGGCCAAAATCAGTCTTCTCACCATGGAAACTGTAAACATTTTGAACTCTCCCAACAGCAACACAACTTGTCATTTTAATGAGGATAGCTGGCCTTTAGTTCACAATAGAGACAACAGTGACCTGAAGTGGCTGCTGCTTATACAAGTTCTATCAGCTGTGACTGTTTACCTCATGTTTACGAGTGTCTTAGAATTCGTTTGTGCTCAGTCTCCATATTCTATGAGGGGCTTGCTCATAGGCCTGACCTACAGTGCTGTGGGTATTGCTATATTCATAAGTTATGGAGCAATAGCTTTGTTTAAACTTTTGACCAAAAGTGCTGGGAAAAAATGTGGGATATGGTATTACACAGCCAGCACTTTTTTCTCCTGTTGTGTGATTTGTTTCTTGTGTATTTTGCTGAAACGATACACATTTAGGAAAAGGAACGACGTTCTTGGCAATGACCAAATATTTGCTGTGAATTACTTCACTAAGTATACTACTTCTAGGAAATACTAACACAAATATATTGTCAAACTGGTTCTTGTTTTAATGTATCAATAATTATGTGATCAGTATAATTACAATGGACTTATTTTTTGTGGGATGTATATCATATTGTATATGCCTGGCCGATAGATTATGTAAAAAACAGCTATATAAGCATCATGAAATTTTATTAAGCCAAATATAATAAAATATATTGTATAATGTGTTTCTGCAATTTTTTAAGGAATTAAAATTAGCAAATCAGTGTTAATTTATGAGAAATAAAAGTTTGAAGCAGTGAAAATATTGATGTTTATGTAGCAAATTGTCAGATACAGATACAATGATGCAATGTATTAATTAGTAGCTAATGATTTAGGATTCCTATTCTTAACATAAAATATATTTTCATGGCAGCAGTAGACAGCTTTACTGAGTATAGACACAAAGCTCACTTAATACTTTCTCATCAATATTTTTAATCCTTCAATCACATTCAAAGAAAAGAAACCATTTTATTACACTTACAAATGCAAATAAATTAAAATGCTAAGAAAGCACATACTTCAAATGTTAGTTTTATGGATTTTTGATGTTTATATAGCTTGAACAATAATAGTATAAAAATATCTGGATTCCTTACTGTACACATTGTATTCATTTTAGAAATTCCAGTCTTAACGTCAGTATTTTAAAACAACCTTAGACTTGGATTCATCTGAATTATTCAAAGAATGTTCAGGTTAATATTTCCTCACCCAATCTATGACGAAAGTTAATACATTCCTGTAGTACAATATGTACAGTGCAGATATCATCTATCTTACTGCATTTTCAGGAATTAGTCATCAAATGGGTTAAGTTATTTAGCTGATTTATAGTTTGTTCCAAATGTACAGACTTCAAGTGCCTTGCAAATGGGTATTACGTATCCTAGACTAACTCGGGATATTACGAACACAAAAATACTAGAATAATAACACTTATTATTATTGGCGAGCGAGCGTAGTGAGCGAGACACTTACAGGGGTAACACAATCGAAAATCGGGGATGTTTATTTATTTATTTATTGGCGAGCGAGCGTAGCGAGCGAGACAGTATTAGGGGTGGATAATGCAAAATCGGGTATATGTTTATTTATTGCACCTTTTATATTTTTAATTGAATATTTCCGCATCACGCGAGCGTTCTGTATTCTCCCATATTGTACGGTTTATATTGTACGGTACACTACGCATGCGCGTAGCGAGTAAAATCAATGAAAATTGAATTGTAACCGGTTGAGAAAAAATATCAAGGCAGCAATAAATCACTTATCACACTCGTCGTACAATATGGGAATGATATTTTACTCTCACGCCACATTTTCACTCGCCTTTGGCTCGTGAAAATATTTTGCGTGCTCGTAAAATATTTTCCCATATTGTACTCTGACTCGTGCTATAAGTATTATATATGTATGTATGTATGGATGGTACGTATGCTCTTTAAATGCGCGCGCTTCTAATTACGTAAGTTAGGTAAAGCGTTCACAGTTCCAGTTTTTTTCAATTAACGAGCGCGGAGTATCCAGCTGCAGACGCAACATTGTTTCAACCAAAAAGTTTACAGCTACTCTCTTCTTGAAACAATTGTGAAGTCTTTGTCAAGCTGCGCTTCTTTGCCACTGCTTTCGAAGTTTATTCAGGTAATTGTTAGTTTAGTCTGGGATCAGAGACTTTAGATTCTCTGATGCTAACTGAGAATGGAAAGGGTTACACTGTGCACTACAGTTAGATGTAATTTCTGTCCTATTTTTCTGTAAAAAGAGTCTGCTCGCTCGCCATGCATTTGCGCTATTCGAGCGCACCACTAGTTTATATATATGTTTGGACGTATGTATGTCATTTTGTACTTTGACCCTCCGTATTTTTGTGTTAGCTCCGCGTTCGACCCCGTCCCAAACTTCACTAAACAGAATCCTCCGGTTTAGCGACCATTACCCGTATCACCTTAGAAATTGAATTGTTTACTGCTTTGAATTCTTTTGGGGTGCAGTTTAAACGCAAAAACTTATGGGAGCTCCATTTCTATTCGAGTTAGTTGCTATTTGTCACAGTTATAAGCCCTACTCAACAGCATTTACTTGTAAATTCATTGTCCACTAGACGAACCGCGAAGGTAAGTCTTGCGTAGGTATGTTCAGTTGTGTGAAAGTATTGTGCGTTACAACTACTATTAAGAATGACACAAAGGAAACTTTAAATAAAGTGACTTGATTTTGTTGCTTCTTTTTCAATTCAAACAGTTGCTGGGAGCGGTTACTATGGCCTTGAATCCCCTTTACCTCATACGTAATTTAATTACTTGACTATTATTTTAGTAGCTTGAGTGTTACTTGTTAAAATCAACCATTTAACAATAGTGTAGTTTAAAGCTCGCTCGCCATTTGTGCTCAAGCACACCACTAGTATAATGCATGTATGTATGGATGGTACGTATGCTCTTTAAACGCGCGCGCGGGGAACTCTTTTCTCCTAAAAACACGGCTATTTAGGCTTGACTCCAGTTTATTCTGAAACTACAGCATTAAGCAAACCTTACTTTATACTTAAGCTCCAAAGTATGAGAATATTCCTGCTAAAACGCTTTTTTTCAAGACACAAAAAGTTGATTCGACAGGTTACTATGGCATTGAAGACCCTTTTCCAGACTTCATTTCAAAACTTCGCCGTTTTATGGGGGGATACGGAGTGCCGTTTGTTGGTTGTCAAGAGCCGTTGGTAGCCAGAATGCCGTAGTATTAATGCTAAGGAAGCTACTACTTCTCGAGGGAAGCTGAGATAAGTACGCAATTCCATATTTGTTAGCTAAATATGCAAAATTAACTCTGGCCTTTCTTTTTTGTAGCTAAGAGCTTGTCAACAGTGACGGGTAAATTCAAATAGTCAGATTGGCTCAAATTTGGTACTACAAAAGTTACCACTGCTCAAGAAAATGAGGTAAGAAAGTAATTTTGTATTTGTGTACTAAAATTGATTGTATTTTGTTTTTGTAGGTGAGAGCTTGTTGTCAAGAATTCAAGGCAATTCAGATGGTCAAAGTAACTTCAATTTGATACTACAGAAGTTATCAATACTCAAGAATGATGTAAGTAGTATAATTCCATATTTGTTGGCTAAAATTACAAATAATAACACTGGTTTATTTTTTATCGTAGCTGAGAGGTTCAAGAGTTAGCTACTGGTGATTGAGATTATCGGAATGGTTGATGTTTGATACTACAAAAGTTACCATTAATAAGGTAAGAGAGTGATTTTGTATTTGTTTGCTGAAATTAAATGTCATAACTGCTATTATAGTGTTTGCATGAAGTAAGCTAAAACATAGTAACATTTTATGTTACCTAACTATCAGGCTCGCTCGCCATTTGTGCTCAAGCACACCACTAGTTTATTTGTATATATGTATGGACGTATGTATGTCATTTTGTACTTTGACCCTCGCGTTTTTGTGTTAGTTCGGTTGTCGACCCCGTCCCAAATTGCACTAAACAGAGTCCTCTGGTGATCGATCAGTACCCGTATCACCCTAGAAATTGAATTGTTTACCGTTTTGAATTCTTTTGCGGGTGCAGTTACAACTTGAAAACTTAAGGGACTTCCATTTCTATTCGAGTTAGTGGCGGTGGTAAGTCAATGCGCTCTTTGTCATGGTTATAAGCCGTGCGCAACAGTATTTACCTGAAAATACATTGTCCACTAGACTACTGCGAAGGTAAGTCTGTGTAGGTGCATGTCCAGTTGTGTCAAAGCATTGTGTGTTACAACCACTACTTAGCTAAAGAATATCACAAAGAAAACTTTTAAATAACGTGTATTGTTCTGTTGTTGTTGTTTTTTCCTTCAATTCAAGCAGTTGCAGAGAGTTGTTACTATGGCACTGAAATCCCTTTACCCTGTATGCTAAATTAAAAAACTGGACCTTATTTTCAGTAGCTTCAGTGCTAGAAGTCAATAAAAATAGTATAGTCTTTAGGCTCGCTCGCCATTTGTGCTCAAGCACACCACTAGTCTATATGATAATAGCTTCTATGTTAGTAAGGAAGAAGATGGCGGTGACCAACGACCCCGGTGACCAGCGGTAACTGACGGTGTTTGTATTCATGAATAATTCCCGACCTTGTATACTTTAGTAAAGTGTATTCAATTTTTAGGTAAAGTGTCGTCGTATATTGTTAGATAAAGTGTTGTCACATTTAATAGAAAGTGGTTTAATTCTAAAAAGACGTTGCAATAGACCTGGGAAGGAGGCGTAGGTTTAAAAAACTAAGGCGCAAGTGAAGTAAAGAAGGTAAAAAGCGATTACTAAACAGCGGGTGAAAGCGGTCGGGTAAGGCGGCGTAGGTTTAAAATATGGAACGGAAATTAAGGTCAAAAAGGCCAGCGATTAATTGTAACTAGCGGGTGGAATCAATGGGTAAACATCCAATAGCCTCCGTCACTTTTTAATTATTGACGGGAACTAAACAACTGGAGTGCGTTCTACTAGCGGTCTGAGCTCACTTTCGGTCGTATTTCCCAAGCTTTGCAGGAGCAAAGACTTGAATTATAATGGATAGGGGTAAATGTCCTATAGTGCAGGGCACTTAGCCCTATCCTGTACAGTAAAGGTGGTGAAAGCATGCAATGTCACTCTGCGACAATGTATGCGCTTTTACCTCCAAGGCTTCCTAATGCAGTACGTATTTCTAATAGCCTATTTTTGTTTATATTATATCAACGCAGAGCAAAATACTCGCCTACACATTTAACAGTCAAAACTCAGTTCCCAGTATGCTAACTCCACCACACAGTTATGCCACAGTATTTTACTGTTAAATATACCTAATAAATCATGAGTCAGTGCTTCCCAGATCCAGGAAAACTGCAAGATCAATTCTTGTGCCTGGAAAACTACGTCTGTAAAGATTTTTCTGTATGGAGTGCCCTTTCTGTCAAAATTAATAACTTTATGTAACCACAAAATTTCATGAAAATCTGGGGGGAGACGTCGGTGATTCAGAGTAATTGGGACGTTCCTAAGTTACAGCAACGATTCTTGACCTAAGTGACCTAAGCGACGCGCGGCTACGATTTTAACTGCGGCGACAATTTTAACTGTTGCGACGATTTTTAACCATGGCGACGATTTTTAACCATGGCGACGATTTTAACCGCGGCGAAGATTCCAACCGCACCACCGAAGCGACGGTACCTACCTACTATTTCCCACCTCAAGTTGGTTTCTAACTATTTTATTTGAGGGGTGGAGTTTCGGCCTATGTGGCAGTATTCTTTTCCATTCGTTTTGTGAACAATTAACGTTGGGCATGGCTAGTAGATGGGGCGATCGGCACCTAGCTCAGCCAGGACAAGCAAGAACTATTAACCTCCTTCTTGTGGTGATGATTTTGTCACACCTTGTCCTTCCCATTCTTCTGGCCGAGTATGTCCATCGAGTCAGTCAGATTCTCGACTTCACCACTTTAGGTCTGCTGCCGCCAGTACAAGTATAGTTCCTCCAAGTAAGGTCTATTTTTTTTCCTTCAAATTAGTTGTGTAAAAGGAACAATAGCTGCTGCTTATTGTAATCACAAAAATGTTGTTTTGAAAATCGCTTAGTTTGTAATAGTGGTGTTGATGATAATGGTGGTGTTATTGATAATTTTGAAGAGAACAATAGTACTGTGTAGATATATTGCAATCATGAAAGACAGTAATACATCACATGTTTGGATAGTAATAACCTGAGTAAGACAAGGGTTGCACTCACAGCACAGTGTGGCGAGCGAGCTAGCCCTGCTATACAAAATCAACCGTGGCTAGTATCAACTGTCAAATCTTTACGTTTTTGTATGATAGGGGGATGTCATTAGGTTTGTACCAGAAGCAAACAGCCCATTGCTCATCCAGGCAAAGGGTCGCTCGCCATACTCTACAGTCTCAACTCGTATGTTTCAGGTATCAATACTGTTGTTAGTAAAATTTAAAAAAACTTTCAAGCTCACCCACTCAACGCACAGCTGAGTAAACAATATTGAAACCAATTGACAGTGTGTCTTAAATGATTAGAATAGTTTTGTAGGCTGTGTAATGAAAGCAACAGCCAAAACAACAAAAACAGTAACAAACAAACAAACAAAAAATTTAATAATCTTTTAAAACAATTGTATTGGTCATTATAAAACTCCCCTTTTTATGTAAAGACAGGTGATATATCATAGCCATAAAGATGCAAGTAATTTCCCATTCAGTTAGAACCTGAGGGTGTCTCCCTCTGCTTGCTTGCCAATTAAAGGGTGAGTGTACAGATTGCAGACCAGGCTATGGGCCAGCTCGTTTATGTTGCTTCGATTGCCAGAACCTGCAGCCGCTGGATATAATGGTGATAAAAAATTGGTGCCACACAAACATTTGGTTTCGATGTGACCCTTCATCAAGAATTATACTGACACTAAATATGCCACAAATATGTGTGATAGCTAGAAGGTGAAGATAAAATCTGCTTTATTGGGTTCAGGAAACATTTTTCCTAATGACAATATTTGGATATCTGTAAAGCTTGCTGGAAGACATTTAGGAAGAGGTGGGATTCGAAAGGCAACTTTATCATGACTATAGTATTACTATCATGACAATAGTATTACTATCAGACCAATTTGTTGTAGTAAAATGTGGTAGCGATACTTCTATCACACTAATAAGAAAAACTCATTTATTTGAAATAGCTGTAACTGACAAGCTGTCTGCCAAACATGCCTGTCAGTTGTACAGGTTCATGAATTTTTTTGACTTTGAGAGATTGTGCTAGTCGGTTGTAGCTAACAAGTCGTCAGTATTGGAATCAGCTGCTCCGGAATGAAGACAGAGAAGTGATTCCAATAGCGGTGGCTGAGGAATATACTTTCCTCTGATTGACCAGCCAAACACAGTCTCCCAAACGTATAGTGTGCGATCAATAGAGAATTTTTCCCCCGGTAGCATGAGTTGATCGAGCACGTCAGAACCGAAAAGTAGATCGATCCTTCCCGGTTTGTTGAAGTTTGGATCAGCAAGAGTAAGATTCTGTAAGAAGTGAAGATTTCGGACACCGTGCAGAGGAAAACCAGGTAAGTCGCCAGTAATTTTTGATATGATGACTGCTGTCATTGGGATAGAATCATGTCCATCAGGAAGTAGAGATATGTCAGCTTCGTAAGGGAAGGCAGGAACTTCTGTTTGAGATGTGCCAGTCAGTTGTATAGGTTCATGAATTCTTTTGACTTTGAGAGATTGTGCTAGTCGGTTGGTCACGAAGGACATATGAGAACCACTGTCTAGAAGTGCTCGTGCTCTCTGTTTACGTCCTCTAGACTCAACAGTGACCTGGCAGATTCCCAATAACCTGAGCCTCTCCTCGTGTTGTATTGCTGGGTGGAGCAGCATGAGCATTAGTAGAAGATGGAGATGGACATATGAGAACCACTGTCAGATAATTTTTTGATACTTAGGAATATTGTATCCGGTAGTGCCGAAGAGACGTAGTCCTAGCAGTAGGGGTTAGTCTCTATTGTCTGGTTACTGATCCTTCATGTAAGATTGACAATCACTATCATCAACAGGAGGATCCGGCTCGAAGGACCAAAATGTTCAGGACTGTCCGTCAAGAAGAGGACTTGTATCTGAACCTCAAGTTAAATAAGATTGTATTTTATTGATAGAATATATTATAGTAGATGATAGTATAGAAATATAGATCAGAACAGAAAGAGTTACACAAAAGTAAGAACAAAACGGCTCGTTGGAGTACTGGAAGTATATACAAGTCAGTTTTTAGTATTTCTGAATTGTCCTAAAAACAGTATGTGTACCACACATTTCATTAATTGTTTATGTGCTTAGAATTACCATAATTTACAGCGTCATCTCCCATAAACACTTAACATTTAACTACTCCAATGACCCAATAGATAGGTTGGCACTTAACCAGCATGCAGTTGTTCTGATTTCATGATTATTTGCATGCAGCACTACCAGAAATTTGCATACGGCACTACTGCAGAGTTACACATGGTGGCACTAGCAAAGAAATATCTGCTATTGGTGTCGATAAAGTAGTAGAAACTCGACTATATATATGAACTATCATTCTGCAAAAAAAACTCAAGAATTATATAATATTATTTTGTTATAACATTCTATAGCTGCAAATAACTATAGAATGTTATAACAAATAATATTATATAATTCTTGAGTTTTTTTTTTCCAAAAAATTATATTGAACATTCTTCTTTAGAGCAGCACATAATGAAGTGGCAAATAGTCTTCTCTCCAGCCATTTTTGTCTGATGCATTGTGTAAAGCATAAGATGGCTACTGATCGTTTAGAGTACAGTTTAGAGATAAAAGTGGAGATTACATGCAAGAAACCGGCAGTGATAGGGACGATGGGAATTCTGACCTAGATAATGAAGTAAATGTTCTTCCTGACTTGCTGGACACACTACTACAACCAGCTGAGCCATCAATAGTAGTTATTGTCAATCCATTGACAGCTATCATGGATGACCAGGTATGGCTAGGAAATTCTGGATTTGAATTAAGAAACAATAATTTTTTGTTACAGGTGAAAGGGTTCTTATCGAAAGGACTCCTTACTGCTGCAATTCACCGAAATGCAAGTGAGGAAGTAAAAGAAGGAGTAAGAAGAGGAGCTTTTGTCCTGGTGTTTTTTACTCCAGAATTGCTTCTGGAGAGTAAAAGATGGAGGCGTTTATTGCAAACTGATCATTACATCAGGCGGCTCAAAGCATTTGTAGTTGATGAGGCACACTGTGTCAAGAAATGGTAAGTTTTCATTCTAAACATTGAGCTACAGGAATTATCTTTCCATTATATCACTTACAGGGGTGAAACATTTAGAAGTTGTCTTCTTAAAATTGGCGAGATTCGAAGCATTATTATGCAGATTAAAGCAAGAGCGTACTGGAATGCCTCGTATTATTATTTACTGTTTACGTGTGGAAGAATGTGCTGATATGTATTTGTACTTAAAAAATGGACTAGGTAAGAACTTCACAGAGCCTACTGATTCTCCTGACCTGTCAAGGTTCAGACTAGTTGAAATGTATACAAGTTGTACAGATCAAGAGGTGAAAGATGATATTCTTATATCATTTAAATCTCCTTCTGCTCCACTTAGAATTGTATGTGCCACAGTTGCATTTGGGTTAGGAGTGGACTGCCCTGATGTGCGACAAGTGATCCATCTTGGGGCCTTTCCCTCTCCCCTCCCTTCAATAAAAGAGGTAAAGGGTCGGGCGCCGCGAGACTAGGGGTGGACTGCTGCTGAGACTCTGGTGGCAGTGGGGACTTAGGGAGCTGTTCATAGACATCTTACCTGGGCGTCCTACAGACCCCCTTTCTACTTAGGTCATTCACCAAGTTCCAAAAAAAATAATTGGCGAGCGAGCGTAGCGAGCGAGACACTTACAGGGGTAAAAATGAAAAAATCGGGGATGTTTATTTGTATATATGTTTGGACGTACGTATGTCATTTTGTACTTTGACCCTCGCGTTTTTGTGTTAGTTATGTGGTCGACCCCGTCCCAAATTGCACTAAACAGAATCCTCTGGTTTATCGATCAGTACCCGTATCACCCTAGAAATTGAATTGTTTACCGTTTTGAATTCTTTTGCGGGTGCAGTTAAAACTTGAAAACTTAGGGACTTCCATTTCTATTCGAGTTAGTGGCGGTGGTAAGTCAATGCGCTCTTTGTCATGGTTATAAGCCGTGCGCAACAGTATTTACTTGAAAATACATTGTCCACTAGACTACTGCGAAGGTAAGTCTGTGTAGGTGCATGTCCAGTTGTAAAACTTTTAAATAACGTGTATTGTTTTGTTGTTGTTTTTTTCCTTCAATTCAAGCAGTTGAAGAGAGTTGTTACTATGGCACTGAAATCCCTTTACCCTGTATGCGAAATTTAAAAAGTGGACCTTATTTTCAGTAGCTTCAGTGTTAGAAGTCAAAATCATTCATATAAAAATAGTATAGTCTTTAGGCTCGCTCGCCATTTGTGCTCAAGCACATCACTAGTTTAAAAACAAGCGGGAAGAGAGACCATTAAACTTGACCACAGAACTTGCCGCCAATACCTGGGATAAAGCAGAATGACGTAATCGCTAATTGGCGAGCGAGCGTAGCGAGCGAGACACTTACAGGGGTAAAAATGAAAAAATCGGGGATGTTTGTTTATTTATTTATATATATGGACGTACGTATGTCATTTTGTACTTTGACCCTCCGTATTTTTGTGTTCGCTCCGCGTTCGACCCTGTCCCAAACTTCACTAAACAGAATCCTCCGGTTTAGCGACCATTACCCGTATCACCTTAGAAATTGAATTGTTTACGGCTTTGAATTGTTTTGCGGATGCAGTTAAAACTCAAAATCTTATGGGAGCTCCATTTCTATTCGAGTTAGTGGCGGTGGTAAGTTAATGCGCTATTTGTCACAGTTATAAGCCCTACTCAACAGTATTTACTTAAAAATGCATTGTCTACTAGACGAACCACGAATGTAAGTCTTGTGTAGGTATGCTCAGTTGTGTTAAAGTATAGTGCGTTACAACTACTATTAAGAATATCACAAAGAAAATTTTAAATAACGTGATTTGATTTTGTTGCTTCTTTTTCAATTCAAACTGTTGCGGGAGCGGTTACTATGACATTGAAACCCCTTTACCTCATACGTAATTTAAAAACTCGACTTTATTTTAATAGCTTGAGTGTTAGTTGTTAAAATCAAATTTAACAATAGTGTAGTGTAAGGCTCGCTCGCCATTTGTGCTCAAGCACACCACTAGTGTATATTTAGTAGGGCTAGTATGAAACTCTACGACTTCCGGTTACGCTGGTGATTAGGCTGTAAAGACGGGAGTTAGAAGGCGGAAGTACGAAAAGAAGACAAGTTTCACAATGCTTACGTTCACCATCATGATAGAGATAAAGGGGACTCTATGACTTAAGAAGAAGGATCTGAAGAAAGGCTAGGTGGTGGATAAAAAAGCTCAGATTAGTTTTTATCTTTTAGGTAGTAATAATTATAATTTATAATAAAGACATTTCTTATCATCAGTTTAAAAAAATATTAGAATACAAGTACCCAGCCACGGTGACATCCAAACATTTAAAAAAATAGCTGAGAGAATACAAATAATACAAATAATAAGTAAAGAAGGTTGAGAAAGCAATTTGAAAAGATTCCTACTACCAAATTGAAGGTTATAACCTTTTTTGTAATTGTGAACACTAATAATATTCACATTAAAATATATTCCAGTGTGATATTGAACTATGATACCAAACTCAATGCCATTTTTGTTGCAAGTTATTCTACCAGAAGTTCATTGTGGTGTACACAATGAAATGACTAAACCACAATTTTGCTCACAAATACTCATCTATGGAGTATACCACTGCATGAATATAAACCCAGCACTTTTGATAGAAAACCTAGGGCAGTTGTCAGCACTAGATGTATGTGTTAAGGTACTGGTACTATAGATAATTGTTAGGCACTTTTTTCAACGGAACTACCAGTTTGAGAGTCTTAAGCTGCAGGTTCTGACTGCACTGAGGACACTACTTAGGGCCTAAAGGACCCTAATAGGCTGCACAGTGCCTATTTAATACATGAAGTAGCGACTGTTTCTAACAACATAATCGACGGTAAAATGTGTTACCAGACGAATTTGATCACAGTGATCATTCCGCTTGTGTAAGAGAAGAAGTGTTATAGTGTCAATGTGGAGCTCTTGGATTATGTGAGACAACTCAACACAACCAAATATTGAAAAATTATACATTCTCCAGAGGCATACGGGATAGTAACAATAATTGTAACTTTGACTTGGGAATGAAATGAGGTGAAAGAGAGGGTCCAGGTTAACATGGAGTTTTGAAAGGATGTCCCTGCACACAAACACGAGATAAGTGAAAAATGTTGTAAGTGTGGACAAGTTTTTAGTGCCTTAATTACTAAAATGTTCAGCTAGTTCCTATAAAAACATCCACAACAAGCAAAAGTGATAATGAATTATACTCAGACTCTGAGGAAATATAGAAATAATCTCTGATTTCTGCAATGAAACTAATGAGGTATAACTATAACACTTCTGTAGCTAGCTCAGTTTAGTTTCATTCATTAGATATTGTGTTTTTACAGGAGATATTTACAGGATATATTTCCATTTAGCCCCTAGTGTGGGAGCTCGAGTGAGAGCAACATCAGGATAGCTGTATGCTAGTATTGCAACTAGAATGCAGTGAGACCTATGGAGAAGGTACCATAATCTCTAGGACAGTTTCTTCGCTGACTTCCTGCAATGCTACAATGTCCAAATTACATTTATGTATTGTTGAAGTCATGTTAAAAGACTCTCACTGCTACAGCTAAATATATTTGCAGCAACAGTTAATGTATCATTTAACAAACTTATCTTGGAGATTCCTATATAGACTCCATATATTATATCAAACGGTTAATGGATGCCAATGGAAGCAGATTTTTCTGTCAAAAATTCCTGGAATATCAGACTTGTGAATTTCAAAGTCAAGAGGTTATAAATACAAGACTTAAGACACTTAAGAGACAAAAGAGACTAAAAGATATTAAACTGAATAGACTAGACGGGACTAATGTGACTAGAAGAGACTAAAGAAACTAGAAGAGACTAGATTGTAATAACGAGACTTGAAGAGACTAAAGGAACTAGTAGAGACTAAAGAGACTTAACAGATAAAGGAGACTGAAGAGACTAGAAGAGACTAAAGAGACTAGAAGAGGTTAAAGATACTAAAGAGACTAAAGAAACTTGAAGAGATGAAAAGACTAGAAGAGACTAAAGAGATTAGAAGAGATGAGAAGGTACTATGGAGACTAGATAAGACTACAGAGACTAGACAAGACTAGAATAGGATAGAAGAGACTAGAAGAGACTAAAGAGATTGGGAGAAGAGACTAGAAGAGACTAAGGAGACTAAAAAAAACTAAAGAGACTACAGAAAATTGACAAGACTAAAGAGATAAGAAGAGACTAAAGAGACTAGAAAATACTAATACTAAAAAAACTAGAAGAGACTAAATAGCTTTAGACTAAGGAAACTAGAAGAGACTAAAGATACTAGAAGATACTAGAAGAGACTATGGTGACTAGAAGATACTAAAGAGACTCAAATAGATTAAAGAGACAGGAGAAATGGGAAGGGTCTAAAGAAACTAAGAGAGACTATATGAGACTGCGGAGACTCGAAGAGACTAAAATACTCAAATAAATTAAAAAATCTAGAAGTCTAAAGGGACTGGATGAAACTAAAGAATATTAAAGAGACTAGAAGAGGCTAAACTGACCAGTAGAGACTAAAGAAACTAGAAGAGATTATTAAATAGACTAGAAAGTGGCCAAAGGTACTAAAAGGATATAAAAAGCTCTGGAAAATATTACAAATACTAGAAGAGACTAGAAAAGACAAAGAAAACTATAAGATATTAAAGAGTCTATAAGAGACTGAATAGACTAAGGAGACTGGTAGGGACTAAATGACTAGAAGAGACTAAATCAAGAGATTAGAAGATTCTAAGTAGATTAGAAGAAACTAAAAGGACCAAAGAAACTTAAAGAGAGACTAAAGTGCCTAAAGATACTATCAGAGACAATGGTTATTTAGCTTAAGCTATGGGATATCATATTTTGTAAATAACTCTTAAAATGATGTAATGAAGAAACAACCCAAGAATGTGAGTGAGAAATTGTCTGTAAAGAATTCTTGAAGCTCACACATTATATTGCATCAAATGAACACAGACCATTGTACAGCTTATGAATTGAATAAGCCCCCCCCCCCCCTTGTGCTTTCATTATAACTTATTATAAGTTACAATTATATTTTTAACTGTTTTATGGAAATCTGGGATCAAGATGTTGATTGCATATCTTGTCTTCTCATTGTAGCTATAACCCAATCAAAACTTTGAAAAAATGCAAAAAAAAGTTTGTATTGTGAACAGCAGTGAGTATAATGTTATCAATGCCGGTCAACATTATTATGTAAATGTCACTCTATATTTTTTTTAATCAGTAGCTGTATTACATGCACTCATAATAAAAAAAGTTCCATGTTTGTCCTTCACCTGAGAAGACATATGTGGCTATTTCTAATCAACTTTTTAATACAAATATTAGGTATTTCTTGGACATAATGCACTACAAAATATATTATTATATTTTATATTGTATCAAAGCTGCTATTGCTAGAAACTAGTCACAATACTTACATACAACTATCATGATGTAATAAATTTTATATTATATTAACACACTCATAAGTATAAAATATATCTAAAATAATAAAGGATTGTACAAGGTCATACTTTATCTACAAAAAAGCTATTATTTTTCAAAGTTATGCTTGCTATACAGTTCATCACAGCTACTGATAGCAGTTTTTTCTGTCGATAATTCTTGGAATATATCAGGCTTATGAATTTCCGCTAAAAGTCAAGAGGTGATAAACATACAAATGACGAAGAAGTTATTAAAATGACTGAACTTCTATGTTCTAAATACAGTGATAAAGACAAGCATGTGATTCCCCTTGGAGATTTCAAACTGCATTCCTAATTATTCCGGTCTAGATCAACTGGGATATATAAACATATTCAGCATACAATAGACTACACAAACACAAAGTCCTATGAAACCTCCTATGACAACATCATAGTGCCTCACACTCTGTATCCTCAGCTTGTGAACAAGGGAATCGACGCCACATTGGATTCCAATGCCCAAAAAGATGACCATATTTCTGATCATCGTTTAATATGGACTGAGTTTGGCTACTTATAGTGATTGATAATTGGCTTCCATTTAAAGTTTGCAATCTCAACACCATACCGAGGACATGCAATTCTTGGAGTTCTGTATAAGAATCTCCCAGATAATGATTTCTCAGCACTTTCAAGAATTTGCCAATTCACTAATGGATTATCTGTTGCTGCTATACATTTAGTTTTGCCATAATCTCTAAGGCAGTTTCTTCGCTGACTTCCTGCAATGCTACTATGTCTAAATTACATTTATGTAGCTCTTTGTAGTTTAATGCACTATGTTGGCTTGGCTGGGGGTGGTGCAAATTCCATGAGCCAATGCGTACTGTTCCCATCTTTTTTTTTTCACGAATCTTAACTATCTCAGAAATCATTCCCTTGACTATTGTAAATTTCTGGTGAGAGGATGAGATATACCAGGGATTGGTAAGCTTTTCATAGTTGCACATTTCTTGAGATACAGCATCAAGCATTGCAATTATTTTGTTCTCTTGTGCCTTTAGTACCTTGTCAACATTCGATTGCATTGCACGGTTAATCTACAATTGCAGAATAATTTATCAATGGCCTGAAGATTTACAGCAGTAATTCCATACAAAAAATGAAACATCATCTCACAATAATAGTCTAACATGTAAATATCTTTCCTTAAATATAAAAGTATCCTTAGAGACTCTCTCAATAATTGAGTGGCTAGGAAAATCATACACTATATGATTTTTGCTTCAAACAACACTTAAGTTTAATATCATGTTTATAGACACAATTACTCAATGACAATCATTATTTTTATAATGTCAAATAATATCACCGAAGTTTCTCACTATAACAAAAATGGGTAGTGCATTTTAATATTATTACTCTCTTAATACATAACTGATGACTTCTTTAATTGGATTCACAAAGACTTTGATATCTGGAGTGAACCCAGTGCTGAAAGAAATGTTGATTTTAAACGATAATCATTTCCTGTTGAATAACAATATCCTGTGTAAAATGAATTATGTGGATTAAAGTGATATTCACTGATTAAATAATGAGTGTTTTCTTAAGACAATTATCAGGAAACATTTCAGGAATACAATCTATTTAGACACTATAATTGGTGTGAATGTTATTTTAAAATTTAGGAAAAACAGAGGAAACTAATGAAGACATCAGGAGGTATAAAGGAAAACCAATAATTTGTGTCTTTCCTAAAATAAGATTTTAGACATAATAATTATGAAGTTGCAATAATATCAGATTCCCATACAGTAATGATTATTAGGATAAAAAGAATGGAGAATACACCTAATGAATTAATTAATTCAAGAAGTGACAAATTAACATTAACGAAAGTGAAAGAAAGAAAAAAGACACCAACAATTCCCTGGATAACAAATAATCTTCGATAAACTTTGCCAGCTAAACATTTTTTTAATTCTGAATTATGAAAAATAATTTTTAATACTGTGAAAAAGAATATATGGACTATAAAAGAAGGCTGACAAAGACTTTATGAAGTGACATATAAAAAAAATTCATTGGACCCGGAGTTTACACAGGTCATGTCCCATGAAAGTTGTAATTTATTACAATAAAAAAATACTCTTGTGGTTGTGGACTATATTTCTAGTGTCTCCAAAATTAAAGACCATCTCAGTCCCAGTATATGTTCTGTTGAGCCATATCAAGCTAAATCTTTATATGAATAAATATAAATGACAACAATAAATAAAATAAAAAAGCCTGACCTGCTCTAGTTACTATTATGTAATAATGACTTGTCATTGTATAGTTCCTTTACAATTATAAAACTTTGTGATAACGATGAGGGTATTTATAATTTGTACTCCTGCATAATAACAATAGTACCTCAGTAAAAAGAATTGTGTGTTTGCATTATTACATGCCTGTGGTGTGCAATCTTCATGAGAGTCTTCAATTTTAGAGACACAAGAAATAAATTCAAGTCTTAAATCACAACCACAAGTGTAATTTTTTGTGGTAATTGAAATTGAAAAGTATAAACGATTTCATTTTACTGAGCTAATTCATCACTTAACACGTTCATTCTCAGCCCATTATTATTTATTAGTTGATGAATTTTTTTACAGGATTAATTTTTTTTTAATAATAAAGATTAAAAAATTGTTTGCTGTCACGGTTTATCAAAGATTATTCTGTATTCATGGAATTCTTGGTCTCTCGTTTTTTTTTCTTTCTTTCTTTCTTTCTCAGCCTTTATTTACTCATTATGTGTATATTCTTTAGTCTTTTTATTCTGTTAATATTTATACACTGAAAGGGAATCCTTTATCATCACAACTTCATGTCTTCAATCTTACTGGTTTTCCTTTATATTTCCTACTGTTTTCATTTATATATCCTGCTGCTTTTCCTGCTTTTTATAACAACATTCAACCAATTATAGTGGCTAAATAATTATATTACAGAAGCATTTCCTGCTAATTAAGAAAACACTCATTATTTAATCATTGAGTGAATCACTATAATCCCACTTATTCAATTTACACCCGATATTTTTATTCAACAGGAAGTGATTGTTGTATAAAATCAGCTGTTCTTTCAGCACTGGGTTCACTCCTGAGATTGGTTTCAATTTAAACAGGATTTGATATCATTAGAAGAGTGACTCCAACTAAAGAAGTCCTCAGTTACAGGTATTACAGATATAATATATATAATATATTTATATATATAATGTATTTACTATTATTTGTACACTGATGCACTTCAGTGATATTCTTTGACATTGTCATTGAACAATTGTTTCTGTAAACATAAAAATAAACTTAGGTGTTGTTTGAAACAAAAGTCATAGAGTGTATGATTTTCCTTGTCATTCAAATTTGAAAGTATTTCTAATAATTATTTAAGAGAATATATTTACATGTTATTTGAGCAAGGATAATGCTGTGTGATGATGTTTCATTTTTATGTATGAAATTACTGTGGTTAAATTATTTTGCAATTGTAGATAAACCGAGCAATGCAGGCGAATGTTGACATGGTAAAGGCTCAAGAAGACAAAATAATTGCAATGCTTGATGCTGTATCTCAAGAAATGTGCAATTATGAAAAGATTACCAATCCCTGGTATATTTCTTCCCTTCACCAGAAATTCGTAATAGTCAAGGAAATGATTTCCAAAAAATTTAAGCTTCGTGAAAGAGGAATGGCGGGAACAGTACGCATTGGCTCATGGAATTTGCACCATCCCCAGCCAAGCCAACATAGTGCATTCAACTATAAAGAGCTGATGAGAATTTTTAACATAAGTACAATAATACATAAATGTAATTTGGACATAGTAGCATTGCAGGAAGTCAGTGAAGAATCCACCCGAGAGATTATGGGTCAGCTAAATATATTTGCAGAAAATGGTCAGCAATGGCAAATTCTTAATAGTGATGTGACATCATTAGCTGGAAGATTCTTATACAGAACTCCAAGTATTATATATTCTCAGCATTGTGTTGAGGATGAAAAGTTTAAATGGAAGCCGATGATAGCAGATTTTTCAGTCAATAATTCTTGGAATATCAGACTTATGAATTTTCACTTAAAGTCAAGAGGTGATAAACTAACAAATGACGAAGAAGTCATTGAAATGGCTCAACTTGTATGTTCTAAGTACAGTGATAAAAACAAGGATGTGATTCTCCTTGGAGATTTCAACTGCATTCCCAATTTTGGTGGTCTAAACCAACTGGGATATAAAAATGTATTTGGTCTACAAGACTATACAAACACAAAGTCCTGTGAAACCTATGACAACATCATAGTGCCTCATACTGTATTTCCTAGGCTTGTGGACAATGGAATCGATGCCACATTGAAACATAATGACCCAAATAATGACCATATTTCTGATCATCGTCTAATATGGGCTGAGCTTGGCTACTAGTGAATGCTAGTAGTTGTGATGAACTATTTAACAATCAGAACTTGGAAACATTATAGTTTTTTATAGAAAAAAGATAAACTTATACAATACTATATTTTCTAGATTTTGTACTATGAGCGTGCTAATATATATGAAATTAATTACATCAGGATTCTGTATGTTAATAATGTGACTAGTTTCTACCAATAGCAAATGCTTTCATACAGTATATGAATAAATTATGTATTGCTTTACATCCAATAAGTTTAATAGTATTTTGGTTAATAATAAAGTTTTAGTTTGATAATTAAAAAAATAGAGCCTCACACATTACCTCAAATAAAGGCAAACCATAAGCTTTACATAGAAGTGTTTATTATGTGAGCATGTGGTACAGCTAGTGATTTTTTAAATATTAGAGTGATACTTACAAGATACAATTGACCAAATAATGTATTAATAATTATTATACTGTTTACAATATAAAATATTTTTTTCATTGTGTTCAGAAATAGTGGACAGTTTGGATTAGGTTATTTCTACTATGAGAGGTCAAGAAATGCATTGAACATTTTGATGCTTGGTTTCCATAAAATAATAAAAAAAAAACAGTATATCTAAATTATTCTAGGATGAATTGAAAGCATGGAAGGGAGGAGGCTTTTTCATAGCTTTACAATGACATGTGTTGGTTGCAATATAACGTGTGGGTTACAAGTTACAAAAGCAATGCTTTAAGGATAATTTCTCATTCTCTTTCTTAACATATTAATAGTCTACGTTGTGAAATAACAGTTTTAAGGATGCAACATCTTTTTATTTAGGAATTTATTTCACATTATATAAACTTAATAGAATAAAATTAGATTTTAGCTATTTCTGCTTAAATTTTACAGCGAGTATACTGTTGTCATACATTATTTGGTCAATGTTATTATGTTGATATCAATATTAAATCAGTAGCTGTGTATACCCCATGCTCTTATACTAAGTTCCTCATGTTTGTGCTTCATGTAAGATGATATGTGTGGCTCATTTTAATTATCTCACACTTAACTTTATAATAGCCAAATATTATAGCTCATGAGCTACTGAACAATCTAATTGTGTATAGAATTATTTACTATGTGATGCAAGTATTCATTAATACGAGTTTTTCTTTTCTTGTTATCTTTAGACCATTATTAGCTATCAATATTGGGATAAAGCATGCACTTTGATTTCAATTTTGAAAATCTATATAATTGTTAAGTACTCAGACATTGCATCATCAGTTTTTATGATGTAAAAAAGCAAAATTTACTTATGCCCAACTATTTTACAATTTCATTATGACTGTAATTTTGAGCATATTTATATTATAATAAAATAGCTAATCTATTTTTTGCAAAAAGCAAATGAACAAACACACACACAACTATCTATGTTAAGGGTGGCCCGCGCACACCGCCTACGCATTTTTTTGTTGATTGTTGCTATGCACGATTACTACTATTGTATACTTACAGGGGCTTCTCCACTACAACACAAAGACAAAGTACCTGCCACGGCGCCGCTCACTAATTTTAGAGCGAATCTGGAAGAAATATCGGAGCCTGGTTATAAAACTTTGTAGCACTTTTTTGGAGCGGTGCGGTAAATTGGAGTAATCTCGTGCGCCAAACGTATGCGTTTGGTGACTTTCCCCTGGATTTCAGGGGAAACATATAAATCGTGTATTGCTTATGACTTAACTCGAGTGAGCAATAAAATCAACGCGAAGTTTTAACGTTGGCAGGGCGGACATTGAGATTTTGTGGCAGAGTTTATTGCAGTTTAGCGTTTGTTCTTTGAAGTTGGATTTTTTTTGTATGGAGGTAGAAAGCTGCTGTTGCTTTTGCTGTGGAGATGATCTTTCTGGCGGAGAACAGAAAAAAAGGAGGGGAAGGCTTGCAAATCCTAATTTCAAGGAATCACTCTCAGTATTAGTCTACCTTGCATCTGAGCTGAGAGCTTGCATTGATGTGTCTAGAGTGCATGATGGATACATTTGCAGAAGCTGTGCTACAATGCTGGATAAATGTTCAAGCCTCCACCAGAAGATCAGTAACAAACTCAGAGCTGCATTGCACAGGTTGCCCTCTAGTAGTGTAGAGCTGATCAATCCCTAATTGCTAGGCCAGCACGAAGGTCACTTAGATCACAAGGAGGGGATCTGCACCAATGGTAGCATCTGGAAGCACTGAGCTCCAACTATTGTAGTAAGATAATTTAATTTTTACGTAATGATTAAATGTGTATAACTAGTAAAAAGTGATAACAACAATAAACAAACAAAACAACACTGAATTAATGCAAACATAAATTAAACAGAGTTGAAATTTAATTTTTTTCAGAAGATAATCATGATCAGGTACTTTGTTATCAGATCAATTTTATATTTATGATGTGACAAATATTAAATATTATATTGTAGGCACGTGTTATGTACAAGTCACAAACGCAAAAATCGTATGCCTTTATACTCCAACTAGAAGAAGAATATGCAGACCACTGATAAGGAGGAACTATAATTCCTTCGCACGGACCACCATGCAGAACAAAGGAGCGAAAAAGGCAATACTAGATGTCGTGGGCCAAATGTTACAGAAGGAAGTGATATTTCTTTGTTCAAATTCTCACAAAAGTCTGTTGACTGAAGAGCCTAACAAGGATTTGGATGGTTTAGTCAAGCGCATCATATTCTGTGAGATGCACAATAGGGCGCCTACTCTTTTTCTGCTGCTAGGATGGGCCATGAAGACGAGGCAACCTCGCTCGAACACAAACATTCTCATCTCAACCATCACATCCATGACTTGCAAGCATCGCAAAGCATCTGAGTGCCAGTTTCAGCGACTAATTTCCTTGGCTTTATATAATGGGCATTCTTCAAAGCAGGTACTAAGCAATAATTTGTTTAGAGGATATTTTTAGCGAGGCATTGAAGCATGTACATCATACACATGAATTCCATAACTCTTATGATGGCTATAATAGGTATTTGAACGGCTTCAAAGTTGGTTTATGTCTTTCACACTCAAGGACAATAAAACTGTTGACAAACTTGGAAATCAATATGACCAAAAAGTGAAAAATTGGAAAGTTGAGTCTGAAGATATGTTTGTCAATTCTTCATTATGTGTGAGTTGATTATAATCATCAAATGTAGTCAAGTAATATACATGATATCTTTGTACATTCAATGCCGGAACAACCAGGTGTTACATAGTACTAAGAAGTGACAAAATTTACATAATCTGTGTGTATAACATCTTGTAAGGACTAATACATAACTCACATAATAATATTCTGTTTTTAATTCTTTTTTTATTATTTATTTCATTTTTGTATTTGTGTTATGTTTGCCATTTCATTACATATACTGTATTACATTTTGTTTGTTTTGTGTGTTTGTTTGTTTTTTGTTTTTTAATTTGCACAGGCTATTTGGAATGTTCTGTTCAAGACAAGATCGTCTATGGAAAGAGGTACTCTGTACCAATTGTGGAACTTGATTGACCGCAGAAATGTGACGACTAACGTCAAGTCTGACATTAATGCTGCTGAAGACTTTCTAGAAACTGTCGTGGAGGGTTATATAGTTGCTGCAGTGATGAAATACCTGGACATGAAATCACTAGATGACTTCCCTGATGAAGATATTGTACCACCCAACATCTGGATGGTCGATTCGTGCAGCAACTATAGAGAAGGTCTCCAAATGTGTTGTAGACAGCTATGTAGATCTGGAAACTGTGTTCAAGAAATTGGATGAAGTTACTGAACCTGGCACTTCATATGACTATACATGCGAAGTTATTAGTCCTTGGGCTTTTGTTTCTTGGATTCAAAGATGCCATCAGAGAAGGTGACAGGGACAGGGTCTTATGTGTGTGGAAATATCTTATGCTTATATGGAAGGCCACCGGACACAAAAACTACTCCATTGAAGCATTCACTATGCTGACCCAATACCACCTACTATTGCCAAAGAATTTGGCTGCAAAGCCCAAGTGGTCCCGATTTATCAACATTCACGGAAAGCCTGGTCATCTTGACAAGTATGCAAATATTTAAAACAAAAATATGAATATGATTTTTAAACTTAATACTTACTTAAAACACAATTGTATGCTATTATTAAAAGTACTCTAGAATAAATCAAACAATTGTAATGAATATTATAGTATCACTATAAAGTATCAAACAGGAGTAAAATAATATACAGAGAAAAATACATTTATTTCAAATGGTAGTCTTTATCAATCTGCTATTGCTATAGAAATTCATTACAAAAAAAACTTTAACATACAGGGTCTATCACAGGCACAAGAAATGTTATTATCTGCTGTAATGTCTTTCACTGAGCGAGAAACCATCAAGAAATGTGTGGAACAGCGATCCTCAAACCTTCAAAAGCAAACTGTGCCATGGCCAAAGAGTGGAGATACTCCAGTCAACGAGTTTCAAACGGAAGGATATATCACATGCGCATTTCCAACTCTGTTTCCTACAGGTGCTGGTGACTTTGTTGCCCCCTGCCCTCGCACAGTCACTGCTGGAAATTACTTTAAGCACCTTATGATGTATGGAGGTGGCCAATTTGCCAAACATCCTCGCTTTAGATACTTTGCACTCAATACCGAAATGTGATGGCGTGCACTTTAAACTGGCCGGATCTATATCAGGAAACACCCTAAAGATGGCAAACTCACTCTTGATGAACTGAAAGATATGGTAGGATGCGAGGGTGAGCGCTTGGCAAACAGGGTCCTGCACTTTGCTAATTCTCTGCGTGGGACCAGCTAATACTGGTTCAAGCAAAGGAGAAATTTGATTTCAATGGTAGACACACTGGGAATGCCAACTTTTTTTTTTCACACACAGTGCTGCTGACAGCCAGTGGCCTGAACTGTCCCGCTTGATCTGTCCCAGTATCCAGCAACATAGTACTACTCATCGCAGCAGGGCACTATCTGAGAATCCTGCCATTGCCGACAGGTTTTTCTTTCACCGCATAAGCAAATTTGTTGAAGCCTTTTACGTCAATGTTCTTGGGGCGGTAGATTACTGGTTCAGATTAGAGTGGCAGCATCGTGGAAGCCCACATGTGCATGGTGTGGCATGGTTTAGAGAAGCACCAGATGTTGAGAAGTTGCTTTCTACCAAAGATGATGCAGAATTCTTGGATGCAATAGAGATCATCAGCTATGCAGACAATCTGGTCAGCACAGTGAACCCTGCAATATCTCCTGATGCAAGAGATGCACACAATGCTCCACTCCCAAAGATCAAGCCTCATGTTTGCAACAAGTGGTATGCCGACATAGATGATCTCATTGATTTGGTTGAGCTAATTGCAACTTGCCAACGCCACACTCGGTGCTCCACAGCATACTGTTTGAAGAAGAAAAGAGATGGTCAGCTCCAATGTAGATTCAAGTATCTCAAAGACTTACAGCCAGTGACAAGGATAGTAATGAGTGACGATGATGAACCTACCATGCTTACACAACAAAATGATTCTCTCCTTAAGGGTGGCCGCACATAGCAACGCGCACCGCCTTTAAAACGTACCTCGATTAATTCCCGCGCCGAGGCCCACGACTATTATCAAATGCGCCCCACGAAAATAATGCGCGAGGGGCACAGGTATATTGTGCGTAGTTAGTTTTCCGCGTGCTGGAGCTGTGTGGTTGCTTGTTTCCACAAAAGGAAATCTGAACTAATCAGCTGCTATGGGTTCCAAGAGAAACCTCAAAAAGTTTAGTGTTGCCAGGAAGCGCAGGAAGCAACTGGTAGATGCCAGATCTAAAAGATTCTGCAGCCATGAAGGTACATTTTCCAACCCCACCTAGAGTATGTTGTTATTGCTTTGTGAATACACAGACTCTGAGGCTACTCCCGCTGCTCCAGGTGACAATGA
>WLWD01006269.1_pt1 | contig 110994 bp, 106 predicted proteins | sample 6712731 | NCBI WGS metagenome assembly WLWD01 (sample SAMN12718690, study PRJNA576275) | sponge metagenome | isolation source: marine sponge | host: Mycale hentscheli | place: New Zealand: South Island, Marlborough, Capsize Point | collected 2014-11-01 | reverse complement strand
TGGGAAGGGAGGGAGGGAGTGAGTGAGGGAGATAGTGGATCAGATAGATATACTCCAGTTATGGTGGGTGGTCAGGTATTTGGTTACTACAGCAACCTGAACACATTGCAGATGGTCTTGTCAGGTGATGTTGCCCAATGTTTTTTATTGGATTACCCACACATGTATTATATGGAAAGGCGTTTGCCAACTCAGCACTGAACTTTGACATCTAACTTCACACCTTGACAAAAATATCATCCTTGCACAATGCAGCTGACAGACGCCAGAGCACTGCACCAAATAACTACCAACATCATATGTGACCGTCTACAGGAAAATCGGGCACAACGCGGCCCCGACAAAAAAAATTTTTTTTTGCACTTACAGACTCCTTGGCAAGCAGATATTAAGCTCTCCAAGTTTTATCGCCGTAGCTTTAGCCATTCCCGCTATATATCACCTAACCGTTCCCTTCGTTAGGCTTATTTAATACAATTTTAAGAACTAAATCGATCTTTTTGCGACGTCTACGCATGCCGCGTTGTGCCCGATTTTCCCGTAGACGGTCACATATGGTCACCTCAAATTCCAGCAATTTTGTGAGGAGAGTGTCTATGTAGCCCAAATACAGCTTGAACTGTGGTTATGGAATGCCAATACTTATGTGGTATGGGATGTCAATATTTTCTATTTAACTGGACAACAAAATTACTATTTTGGGGTACAATAAAGTAAAATGAAAACTGCTTATTACAATCCCTCTTTACATTGAACTTTCAATTCATCACAAATAACACCAAGTAACTGAAAATATTGTATATAGAAAAAAATATTAGAAAATTTATCTAAATTGGTATAAAATTTTAGTAGAATCTTTATCCGTTTTTGAAACTCCCCCAGGGTAGATAATTTCATAGCAGCAATCTAACATTTTATTCATTTGTTTATTTATCTGGGAGCACTAACTCCTCATTATAATAGGAAAGAGGTTATTCCACTGATGGTTGCTATTATTTCAGTTCACTTCACCCAACCCTTGCATACAAACTTGTAACACTAATAATTATAACATAAATGAGCCCGGAATTTCTAGAAGTGAGTGAATTTAGTTTAGCTGCCATCTCTGTACTTGAGACACTCCCAGCTAGCTCTAGTAACAATCAAAAACTGGACTTCACACGTGCACTTATCCAGCCCATTGCCCACTCCGGACATTCACTGTCTCCTGCCATTGTTCAGGAACAAGTAACTGGTGATGGTTTCTGTTCTTTCTTTTTCTATATAACCTTATATTTTTATAAAACTGTAACACACGACTTTTAAGTTCACAGACACCTTCAATATGATATCAATTACCACCTCAACCAACTAGTGCTGAGTAAACAAATTTAACCTGACATCAACAATACACACACACTTCATGCACACATGCCCCATCCCATACACACATACACGCCCCATCCCACACACATACACACACAAACAGACAAACACACCACACACTCATAAAACAATACAACAATAATTTGTAGTTTCTAGCCTCCAGCTGTGCTCACCCATGAAGGTGTCCGACCTGAAGACTGGGAGGGTTTCTTAATAATCCATTCCAGACCTTCTCCTGATCCAGCCAGGATCCGATAATTCAACCACGGACTTCTCCACGTAATAGGTTTATTTAGGTCACCCGATGATGTGACAAAAAAAGGAAGACTACAAAGGACAGGAGATAGAAATATTTAATATCTGGATCATTAACACCTTTCAAGTAATTGACACAACTTGGGCTTGATTAAACCCAACAAACTTAATGTGTAACATTCTGTCACTGTACTCTGTAAACCCTCACTTAGACCTTACAGTACTCCAGAACACAAATGGGTAAAGTGTGGGACTGACTCCAATATTGTTTATTTAGACCAGAGCTGCCTTATTTCAGATCGAGAGAATCAGCTGACTCACCCACCCTACCCAAACCATTTAGAATACGACTGAATAAACTATAACTCCTATATTACAGTTTTTAAATTCCCAACCTGAAAGATATCACTATAATAGCCACGAAAGCCAAGACAGTACGCGGATAACTGGCACACATCAATCCATGGCTGTAAAACAGCCCGTCCAGGCTCAAAGGCTTGCGAAATTTAAACCGCTTTCGTCCCATTCCAGTTGCGGAACGTACAATGTAGAATACTAGCTAGAAAGAAACACAGGAGATGAAGACTCGCCCCGCATTCTGCACACCTCCTTCTCCAGCTCCTGAGTGCGCAAATTGGAGCCGTTTTTTTTTATTTTTACGAATCTAATTTTGTTGACTGCTCTCCAAATAGAGATATTGCTGACTGTGCAGTATGAAATATGAAACAGCTGAAAAATGTAGAAAGGCTAATAAGTCGTTGTGAAAGTGTCCTTTCTGGGAAGAACACATTCCCTGGTCAAGAATGGAAGCTGCAACGGGTTAGTGTACTAATAGTGTGCTTTTCTACCATGTTTTATATGCATCTGTTACTATAGTATATAGCTGCCTTAGAAGATAAGCTTGGAGAACTTCAAAGACAACCGAAGTATGTTGTACTTTTAAGTACTTTCTCTCTAGTTTGTAATATTCTATGTAATCTAACTAGTGGTGTGCTTGAGCACAAATGGCGAGCGAGCCTTAAACTACACTATTGTTAAATGATTAATTTTAACAACTAACACTCAGCTACTAAAATAGAGTCAAGTTTTTAAATAAAGTATATGCGGTAAAGGGGATTCAATGCCATAGTAACCGCTCCCCGCAACTGTTTGAATTGAAAAAGAAGCAACAAAATCAAGTCACGTTATTTAAAATTTTCTGTGTGATATTCTTAATAGTAGTTGTAACGCACAATACTTTCACACAACAGAACATACCTACGCAAGACTTACCTTCGTGGTTCGTCTAGTGGACAATGAATTTTCAAGTAAATGCTGTTGAGTAGGGCTTATAACTGTGACAAATAGCGTATTAACTTACCACCGCCACTAACTCGAATAGAAATGGAGCTCCCATAAGTTTTTGAGTTTTAACTGCACCCGCAAAACAATTCAAAGCGTACTGAAACAAGTGAAATAGTCCACACACAAACCACCGTAACCTACCAACCCTCCCTCCTTATTAGCAGCTGCAATTCTGTTATTGTTTACAGCCAACATGCAAACTTGGCTGGCACTCTGTCAGGTCATGGTTCATGGGTGCTCTCTGTCGCCTTCGGTAAACAATTCAATTTCTAAGGTGATACTGGTAATGGTCACTAAACCAGAGGATTCTGTTTAGTGAAGTTTGGGACAGGGTCGAACGCCGAGCGAACACAAAAATACGGAGGGTCAAAGTACAAAATGACATACGTACGTCCAAACATAATATATAAATAAACAAACATCCCCGATTTTCAATTGTGTTACCCCTGTAAGTGTCTCGCTCGCTCGCCAACTAGTTCAAGATACACATCAGGGCAGAGCTACTCTTAGCAACCATTATTCTTTAATTATAGTTATCTTTTCAATTGTTTGTATGCACATATTTAAGAAAATTTGGTATAATTCACAGTAACGACTAACATAGCCTCCAATGTATATATAGCGTAGCTCATGTTTTTGGAGTAATTAAATCGCTGTGGCTGATATTCCCACTTGCAAGTGTAGTAGCTAACTAGATACATATTCCAACAGCTTTCTTTGACAACTAATCTTCCCAGAGAAATTAGGTGCTCTCACCTTGTTGTTAACATGCCTGCTGGTGATATGTTTCAGATAGCTATTTAAGTTGGGGTCGTCGAATGATTTTAGTATGGCAAAGACCCGTGCAATGGTTGCATGCTATTATATAAAGGAAGGAAGTCAAGCATACCAATGGTGTTGGCATGGTATCCTAAAGTTCCTCACACTAGAACCACCACTGTCACCAAAACAGGTGTTCCCTCTTTTTCTCTATTGTAATTCATATCCCATCCTTGGGCCTTTTTTTTTTTTTTTATGGTAAGGGTAGGGTGGGTAGGACCATTGATGAGTTCCACTGTCCCTTCTTCATAAAATTCAGAATAGTATGCAACCATTGCATGGTCTTTGCCATTCTGAGATTATATTTCAGAAGCTCTGTCTCACACTGCCAGAGACTTCTGCAGTCTTGAATCAATGCTCAGGTTGATCTTCATGACTTGTCAGGTGCACTGCCCCAGAACTCTGTCTGGGGTCATTGCTAGCAGTAGCAGGACTCTCGTCCACTGACATCTTCATAATAAATAGGGTATGATGTGGGCTTATAGAGAGAATGAGGGAGTGCCTCTTCCGGTGGCCACATGGTTATCTGTAAGTCGCTTGAGCAACTTGTATTCTCCAAACTAGCTAGGAATCTAGGCCAAGCACCATGATGTGTGACTGAACTTCTAAAATATAATTAAATTGGGTATGGGGAGTTTAGGGAGCCAAGCTTTAATTACTGAGACAGATACCACTAAAGTAACATGTTAATTAACCATTGAGTGTTGAAGGTTCTGGGCTGAAAATATTTTGATCTATGATTGTTTTATTTAGTTTCAATCAGTAAGACCTGATTACCACTTCATCAGCTCAAGCATAATTCACTTAGTTATGAGCCTGTAGCCAGCTGATGTAGTTTTGTTTTGTGACAGAAATCTAAATTATGTGGGTCCTTCACAAAAGGACACTGTTAAATTAGTGTCCCCTTGAGGGCAGGGATACTTAGTCCCCTTCCAGTACATTGTTTAATCGGCAGGCAATGTGCTTCACCTTCAATTCCATTGTTGAATGGTCGCTATGTTCTAAATTAATTGGGCTCTGCGCCGCCATCTGAACTACCGTATTGTACCCTTGGGCCCTAGTTGTGCCCTCACTGCACTCAAGACAATATAGCCTAGAACTTTAGGGACCCTAAAAAAATGGTAGTTCTCCCAGAGGCAGCAACTAGCTAGCCATTACATAATGTGTATTCTGTATAGTGTATAAAGTTACTTGCTGATCTTCAACTGTTTGTACTTCTGACAGCTATGTACTAAGTACTTACATATATACTAATTACAATTCTTGTATGATGTGTGAACGTTATGTAATGTTTGCAGTATAGATGTGGACCAGTTGAGGTCATTTCAGCAAAAGCTGAGTGTCTTGAGAGAAGTATTGAGGAATGAAGAGGAGGTTAGTAACCTTTGTTCATAAAGTGTGGTCCTACTTACTACAGTTCTGTGGATGTGTTAGCCTCAGGGACTCTTCTCTACCAACTCAACTAGCACATCCTTACACAGCAATGCTCAGTCTCCCAACCAGTCTGTATCTGGTTATTCCCCCATGGTGCTTCCTCACTCGAGAGGCAATGAGCTCCTTATGAAGGCCAACAACAAGAAGCTTGCCACACTTAGAGATCAGCTGTTCTCAAAATCACAAGTACAACACTATCTTTTTTTTCCCCTTATTCTTTGATTTGTTTATCTGTATGTTAATTTTTTATTTTAGTATTCTGATGCTAACGACTCCCTCAGAGAAAGACAGTAAGTACAACACTTGCAGCTGTGTTCTTACTACTACTTTCTCTTCTGTTCCTGTGCAGAATAAGGACAAAAGATGAGATACTGAAGCATCACGAGCAGTTGCAGGAGGAAGTGGCTGAGGACATGATTAAGATGGCGCGTTCACTGAAGAGCAGCGCAACCTTAGCTAAGACTATTATTACTAATGATAACGAGGTGAAGCTATATCACATACGTTCTGAGTTTCTCTGAGCACTGCTAGGGACCATTAGAAAGAGAACAGTTGGTGTTTCATTATGCATATTTGATGTCACACTAGATAGTTTATTTTGTGAATATTCATTATTTTTCAGGCACTGAAAAAGACTACAGAAATTGCTGAGACCAACATAGAGAAAGTAACAGACAGTACAGCCAAGCTAAAGGGGCATAATCGTGGCTGTAACTGTGGCGTGTGGATTCTGTTGCTAATTGTTTTTGTTACATTTATTGCAATGGTGATGTTTATTCGTATTGTTCCCAAGCCAAGATGATGTTTTATGGCCAATCAATCATTACGATCATATTCATCTCTACTGCAGTAGTAAAACAGATACACCAAACAGTGCTGTGTTGCATGTTGCTAACACAAACGTTTGGACCAAGCGCGTACCCGTTTGGTAAAGGATCTAATTACGCGAGACTGCGTTCTCGCAATGATCTATCTGATCTCAATATGTAATTGTAGCGACCTTTTATCAGATTAAGTTTGCTAGTGGGCGTTGCTAGAGTAGTCCTCACTGCAGTGCAGCTGCGAAAACAAAGATGTCGTTTCCAGCCACTATGAAAGCTCTTGTGAAGAATACCCCTGGAGTCTCTTACGAGTATGTAGACGTTCCTGTTGTGCCTCCAGTGAATGACGAGCTCCTGGTGAAGGTCAAGAAAGTAGCTCTATGTGGTTCAGATATTATTCTGTACCAATGGCTAAGTGGTGAGTTAAAGTTGTTGCTACACACACTCTGATTTGGCTGTTATTTTTGAAGCCATTGATGAGAATATATTAATGACCATTACCAAACTTAAATTAACCTCTCCCATTCCACTCATCCACTCCCCCTCCCACCACTACCTCATAAATTTCTCTCAACTATAGTGTTTAGTCACACGTATATACTGACAGGTTTTGGCAATCTGTACCAATGAGTAGTGTTTATCGCTATGCCCCCATTAATTGTAATTATAACAACTACCACGTCAGGTCACTTCGCCAATTCATTATAGTCATTTCTTTCTCCAGGATTTCTTCAACTGACAATTCAAATTCTAGATACTTGTTGCATTAGAATGAATAGCTTCTTTTGACAACTACATAGCAGCTAGGGTTGTGTTATTTCTCTGAGAGATTAAGGCACAACAACCGAGAATTGTTTGTTTGTTTTTGTGTGTGTGTGTATTAGTAATGCTGATACTTCATGGCGTAAGTAAGGAATGTCCAAACAATGTGGACATTGCCAACAGTAGTGTATGCGAGTTTGACCAGACCCTTTCCCAATGTAGCAGTTAGGTAAAGGGTCTGGCCAGCGAGACTAGTTATTGAATGAAGGAAACATATTCGTAGCACATTCAGAGTGTTCTAGGTCAAGGGCTGTTTATAGTAGTTACTCTACTTCCCTTCCTTTCTTGGCCTAAAACTCTATTGTGGATTGGGTCCAGTGCTCACCCTAGCTCGAGTTTTGTTGTTGTTGTTTTGTTTAGTTGTTGTTACTGTTTCTTTGTTTTTGTCTTGGTCAACACACACACACCTACAGTGGACTATTCTATATTAGCATGACAACTTAAAATGGTAATTATAATATAAACATGATGAATATTGAATTTAAAACACTAGGAAAGAAGAATGCAGGGAAATTAAAAAAAAAATTGTTTCATTTACTATAGGGTATCATTATGTCCCTAGCCAAGGCAATTCTCTTTTCAACTGCTATTCTAACGTGGATTGATCAATTAGAAAACTAGAGGGCCCTCTGTGATGTCATTTATCAAGAAGATGTTGCCCTCTATAAGCCTCAAATTTGTGCCAACCTATTGGCTCGTACTTCCCCGTCGAGTACTATGAAAATACTTGCAAAAGTAATTTTTTGTGTGTGTATGTCTATAATTGCAGCTGCCCAAACAATTGCCAAGACTCCTTTTACTCCTGGTCATGAGATGGTAGGAGAGGTGAGTTGGAGTGGGTTGGGTTATTTTGTTGTTATGCTTTTGCTAATAAATAATTGAATGCAGACAATAAGCTAACGAGTTTTGTTGTTGTTGTTTTTTGTTTGTTTGTTTGTTGTTGTTTTTGTTTTTGTTTTTTTGCATTTGTAGATTGTGGCTGTTGGTCCTGATGTGCCAGAAAGATTTGAAATTGGGAAAAGAGTCTGTGTTGAGAATCACTTCTTCTGTGGCACGTGCTATCAGTGCACACATGGTATGACTAATTTGTTGGGAGAATTGTTAAGACGTGAGAGTAGATATTCTGGGGCTTATCATAGGTTTAAGTTTAAAAAAACAGTTTTATTATTATTATTTTATTTTATTTTTTTGGCAAATTTTTCGTTCCAGACTTACCGCACATATGTCAACGCCTCGATCAGTTTGGACATGGTAAAGGGACGATATACGGAGGCTGTTCTGAGTACTCCATCTTGCCAGCCAAATATGCCTACCTCCTCACGTCTGACATTGATGACGCGGCAGCAGCCATTATGGAACGTGAGTAGTTCGCGGTTGTATGGTATGAATAGGTGGAATTGATTGTACCACAATGGCAGGGAGGACTGGGGCATGTCTGAGCAGTAGGGATGTCTGAGTGTCAAATTAGAGTTCAGCAGAAAATGGTGTATTGTATTGGACGAAATGCAGCAAATTACCGTTATTTGATTGATTTTTTTTTAATGGTATGGCCATTTTATCCATGTAAATTGTTAATTTTATCAGTGTAAGTTGTTGAGGTGAATGTAATGTCCACAGCTTGTGGAGTTGCCCACCAAGCTCTGGAAGAGATATCACCAGCTGGAGACAACATCCTCATTCAAGGTATTTCATCTAGCTACAAGATGAGTGAGTGAATGTGGAGTTGATGATGTCTGTCTGTGAATGTAGGCTGTGGACCAGTTGGACTGTTTGGTGTCGGTCTGGCCAGGGCTATGGGAGCCACCACCATGTATGTGTGTGTGTGTGTGTGCACGCGTATGTGTGTGTGTGTGTATGCATGTGAGTGTAGATGTGTGTGTGTCAAATTATTTAATAGTGTTAGTAGAATCACTGCATCGCCTATCTGATTTGTGCATGCATTCTGAATGATGTTTGTAGTATAGCAACAGATATTGTACCCGGACGTCTCGAACTAGCCAAGAAGCTTGGAGCAGATGTAGTCATAAATGGTAGAGAAGAGAATTTGAGAGAGAGAGGTAAGTGGCTGGTTGATGGACCTTTTAATGAATTGGAATAAGTAAATCATTGACTTGTCTTCATTCCATTCCAATCCATTTTCCCACTGAATGGAGTTGAGGAAGATATTTGCTGAATTGATAATGATGTCTGTCCTTAGAACGATATTGTTATTGGCAATGTATGTCACAATTCTGTGCATGCCTTTCATTATTACAGTAGAGCATCAATTATTCGGACTTCAATTATCTGAATGCCGCTCACTGAAGCCGCACCCCTTCAATAGATGATGCGAATCACACGCAAGCGCTATAATAATCTACACGCTCTCGCAGCTGCAGCTTTGGTAATGCAATGCAAACTGATCTGAACAACGAGTCTTTCACATCTGCATGTGGTGAACGGTTGAATGGACTATTGATTGAGGCATCTAGGTAGAGATTTGTTAATTTAAAACAAAATTACTGATAAATTTATTTATGCTTATATACATATAATTAGTTGTGTTACTGTTCTTTGTTTAACAATGGTGGTATGGATCACTGTAAAAAATTAAAGGTTCAATTATCCAAACATTTCAATTATCCAAACACCCCTTAGTCCCAGTTTGTTAGGATAATGAGGTTGGCTGACATTTGGGCTTCAATCAGTCGATGAGTTAACTTCTTGACTTCTGACGTTCCGATGTGTGCGAACAACCTCATCTGGGTTGTGAAGGGGAGATAAGGGGGTAGTGTGTTTGAGTTGGATATGGGTATGTAATCAATGTTCATTTGTAGTCCAGTGATGGGGTAAGGGTTTAGCTCGGAGCTCTTTTGACCGTACGCTCCTTGGTTTTTCGGACAACTCATAATTGTATGACTGCATCACATCCCAGTCTGTGGTATCTTGAGGGTCTTGTTGATGCCAGGAGATGATGGCTGACCAAGTCTCACCACTGTGGTCGTGAATCACTCACCTTTTGACCTGTTACTCCATTTTGCTTGCCATGTTGGACTCTACACTACTACTGAATTGCCTCCATATTTGTAGTGCATCTCACTTGTTCTAGTCCTGAATCTCATGTGACAGTCGTGTTTCTGCCTTGTAGTATGTCCTTCAACTTGCCTCTACTGACTATTGTGCTTGTATCTCTGCTGCATTGTCCTGCCAGAACTCAAGAAGAACCTGGTAGAGAATTACTGCAAATTGAGTCCCAACCTTGTGGCTCAAACTCTTCAAATAATACTCTGACTGATGCTCTCAAGAATGTCACAGACAACCAGACTCTAGTGCTTCTTCCTGGCACTCACTGCATCAAGGAGTCCATTTTAGTACAGGGAGTGTCTAACTTCAGGATCATTGGCACCAATGAGAAGACATTCATCAACTGTGGGAGTGGCATAGGCGTGGCATTTCACGCCATAACTGGGTTGTCTCTCGTCAACGTCAGTATCGAGGAGTGTGGAACAAACTTAGACAATATCCAGACTTTCTTGATGGCGCTGAAAGTGAGAGTCGACTTTTTCTTTGAGTTTCACAACATGTCTAATCAGAGCATCTCGTTGTCCGTGGGAGACGTGGCTGACTTCCAGATGGAGAATGTTGTGGTGAGCTCATCTGGTTTGGGATTGCTGGCCATTAATCTGATGGGTCAATCCTCGCTGGATAGAGTCATGTTTAAAAACAACAGCCACATCTGTGAGTTCTTAGCCAAAACCAATTGGGCCCTTGGAGGCGGGGCTTTGATTACTTACCACGACTACACGAACGACAGTGCTGAAAACACCACAGATCCCTACTCCTTTACGAGTGCTACATTGAGCATATCCAACACCCATTTCCAGGACAACTACTATTGTGGGTACGGTAGTGTAATAGACCGCTTCACTGCTTATTACGCTTATTCTGAAGACACCCCCAGATCACCGATTGGTGGGGGCGGAGGCCTCACCTTGCAACTCACTCAGCTTCACTACGATGTCTCTGTGGTCGTGAGTGACTGTATCTTCCACAACAACACCAGCGTACTGGGTAGCGGAGCCTTTGTGGTGGTCTACACAGGTGTCCCTGATTCCTCCATCTCCTTCTTGCGGTGCAATTTCACATCCAATGGTTTGTTTTTTTCCAGCTATAAGGAGTCATTACTCTTCCCTGCATTTGCCAGCGGTATAGCTATTATATTTGATTACGTCCAACCATATTTCTCCATCAATAAGACCCGTTTAAATTCCAAACGTATTTCAGTGAAAGTGGAAGACAGCGTTTTTCGCAATAACCACGCCTACAGCGGCACCGTATCGCTTTTGTCTCTCTCCAACTTAGTAGTTCCAATGCATAGAGGGCAATTTGTTAATTTTACGCGGTGCATTTTTGAGCACAACGAAGCCGTCATAGGCCCAGCAGTTTATGCTCTTGAGCAGAAATTCAACCCATTCAAGCTGGGGGCAACTCTGGTGTTTCGCAATGTGACAATTGCTTCCAACAAGCTGGTCAAGGAACAGAGAATCCAGTCCCCATCCGATGCCTCAGGCATTATTCATTTGGTTAACTTCAATGCGTCATTTTCCGGTACCAGTCGCTTGATGAATAATGAAGGCACTGCCTTAAAACTTGACTCTAGCTTGATGATATTTGAAGATGACATCACTTTCTGTAACAACAGTGCCACTTATGGAGGGGCCATCCAAGCCATTGGGGTCTCGTACATGACCTTCACACCCTACTCTACTGTAAATTTTCTGTCTAATATAGCTGCAGTGGCTGGTGGAGCTATTTATGCCAGAATCAATTCCATCATCCCCGACCCTCAATCTTCCTGCTTGCTGACCTTCCTGACAATCTTCGACTGCTTTGAGGATTCTCTCGTCATTGGATGTGGAGACGTTACTCAACTTGGGGTCGAAATTAACTTTGAAGATAACCAAGCTTCTCTGGGGTCCGTGATGTATGGTTCTTCTTTCCGAAATTGTCTGTGGGCGATTAAATTTAAACAAAAATATGAGCAACTATTTGCGAATTGGACCAGTATCTTTGAAATATTCTATGAAGTGCAGCAGTCTCCTAAACACTACAACTTCACTCCACCGTTCACTTTCGATGCTCCTCCCAACTCCATAGCCGAGGTTGCCACGCCTGTTTTTACACTAAATGTTTCTACGGTCAGTATAGATTCCGAATCAAGTTCGGAGCCACTCACTGATCTCAAGATTGCTCCTGGGATCCAAAAGAATGTACAGTTGGCTGCTTACGATCACTTTAACAGATTAGCCCCTGCAGCTGTTACTTCAATTGTTTACAACCATGGCTTTACCTCCACTATCGGACATGGATACTCATTCATAAATTACAACAGCACAGAGGAGGCTCCCTTCTCTGTGTCAACTGATTCATTTCCTGACAATGAAACCAATATCACTGTGAGCTTCTTCACCATCGAGTCATTATCTGCAGAATGGAGCATCAACATCTCTTTCCTGGAGTGTCCAGATGGGTTTTTCTTCAATAAAACCTTAGGCAGTTGTGTTTGCTATGAGGTTTTGAGAGATTTTAACGTATACTGCACCCCTGAAGGGGATCTCTTGGTTCCTTTGAATACGTGGGTGGGTAAGGATGACGATGGGAACCTTACCATAATACACTGCCCATTTGACTATTGCAAGAGTTCCATTACAGTACTTGGGGAAAGCTCTGGTGACTTTGATTACAGTGGGCAGTGTCAGAAAGACCACAAGCGGTCAGGGCTCGGCTGTGGCGGCTGCTCTGCCAACTACAGCCTCACCTTGGGTTCCAATAGCTGTGCCAAGTGCTCCAACAAATACCTGTTTCTCATACTTCTGTTTGCTGTCTATGCTGTAGCACTCATGTGGATCATCACGAACGGAAGGCTAAGCATTACCTCTGGCTTCACCAATGCTTTGCTGTTCTTCTCCAACATTGCTAGCCTCTTTGGATCCGTGTATTCTCGCAACTTCAACAGTGCCTTCATCGTGTTCTATTGGCTTAGCTTCAAGGTGGGATTCGAAACTTGCTTCTTTGACGGTATGAAGCCGTTGCATCTAGCAGCTCTGAATTTTGTCTTCCCTTTCTACCTCTACATCCTTCTTCTTATCATTTACATACTGGCAGAGAAATCCAGCAGGTTCTCTCTGTGGCTGTCCAAGCGTCGGTGCACTCCCACTCATCTGTTTGTCACCATCCTCATCATGACATACTCCTCGTTGCTGGAGTCGTGCGTACAAGTCTTGTCCGCCACAACTGGGAATGTCATCAAACCCAACGGTGAGACTGCGAAACATATTCACTGGCGCTACGACCCAAGTCAGATTTACTTCAGAGGCGGGCACGCTGTTTTGGGCACATTTTCTATCTTAATGTTGATCTTCTTTCTCATACCTCTTCCATTTGTGTGCATGTTGAACATTTCCGTCCAGCAGATCAAGTTTTTCTCTCGATACAAACCCTTCTTTGATGCAATATGGGTGCCTTTTAAACCACGCTACAGGTTCTGGGTCAGCATGAGACTCCTGCTACGCGTATTACCGCTCATCTTTTTCTACTTGTCTTCTTTGCCGATCAACCTCTTCATGTTAGGTTTTTTGCTCATTATCTTCTCCTTTGTCCACGGTATGGTGCAGCCTTACGAGGCCATGGCGCAAAACATTTTTGATGGCTTCCTGCTGCTGATTCTCACCTTGATCACTTACGTCTCTCTCTATTATTCTTTATTTCTGGACCAGATAGGAGTGACAGATAACCTGGACTGCATCGAGTCAACTAATGAGCAACTTGGCATCTATGAAGGAAGGCAAAGATTGGCCGTCTTTATTTTGATGGGTATAGCTTACATAGCATGTGCAGTGATGTTTGTTTGGCACTTTCTGTCTATTCATCAGAAGTGGTCCAAGAATATCGCAAGGACCTTTAGGACTTGTTGGAACAGGATAACCAAGAAGAAAAAGAGGGTTATGAATGGTTTCAGTCCCACCCGCACTGACTTCACCATACCGGAGGATACTGATGATAACGATGTTGATCCCGGTGACACGTACGGCTCCACAAAAACTCTCCTCACGCCAACAATAACCACGTTCAGTGAGCTACGAGAATCTATATTGGAAGATTCCGTAACTGCTAAAGAGTTGTCATCTAGTTAGTTAGACTCAACTAGTGCTACTGCAGTCTGTTTGTTTTGTGTAGTGTTATTGCTTACATTGTGTGTTTTTTACTGGTCTCATCTCATTTAACTGAATACAGTTTGTTACATGTGTTTACTAAAACTCCTATATATATATTATATATTTTTTATTGGTTGATTCTACGATTATAACAACATAATCATCAATTCTATGTTGCATAGAAGTAATGTAACGGTTTCATTGTTTAACTGAACTGTGCTGCTCAAGGTCTGTGTACAATATTAGCCTGGGGCCCTTTAAGTTTTGATTGGACAACATATCACCATAACACCTTGCATTCATGTGATGGGAAATTGCCTCAACAACAAAAAAAAACTTTATTGAATCAACCATTTGAAATTGAGAACTTTACCACCTTTATAATGTTGGTTTTTGGTCTTTCCGTTTGCTAGAACTTGTACTGTCATCTTACCTCTTCTTATTAACCCTTTCACCGGCACAAGCGCCTATAGGCACTCAAGGATGACGTAATGCGGGAAAAATATTTTCCCTCTAAACAATAAACGCTAAAGCTTAGCTGCAGCGTCCAGAGCACGGCTAATGTGTTGTTCTATTGCATGTATTTTTAGAATAGAAATAGCTACTACGTAACTAAGGTAGCCGGGCTAAAAATAAACTTAACGTTAGTTCGAAAAATGGCGATAAATTTGTCTGCAACTGAGGCGGTGGATCTTGTCTGCGACGACATTTTCGACTGCGAACGTGAGAGGGAAGGGGTACAGGAGCTATATAGCTACCGCAGAGGTACTACTGTTGAGAATAGAGAGTTGGACTTGCTCGCTAAAGCTGTCATTTCATTACCGGTTGAGGAAACTACTAGTTATCAACTGGAGAGCTACTAGAGCACTGTAGGTAGTGAACATACCAGCAGCAATGTCAAAGAGGATATGGAACTTGATATTCCAGGTAAGAATAGCAGCTATTTACGCAGTATTGGAGGGAAAAAAGTAAGAAATAGTTTTCCCGGGAACATGGCGGTAAGTTTTATTATGCCCCAAAAGCTTTCCCAGGAATATGGCGCTAATTTGGTCACAGCTGTAAACTCTTTTCTTACAAACTCCCAGCAATGAGTAAGGATTTGACTTAGCCACCTTTGCTCTCTGAATTACTTTGGACTTCCTATTCATTCAAAGGATGGTGTCTCTACTTCTGCAAGGTCTGAATATTGAGATGATGGTAATACTGATTATGCTGAAAGCATGAAGAAAGGTTGACAAAGTATTGAATGGATGAAAAAGGAAGAGTATGAGTAAGAATGTGGCTAGAGAGAGGAGTAGTGTGTGCAGAGGACTGGAATTGTTAGTAAAATATTCTTGTATTCTTGATGTTCTTCTGCCCAGCTATTGCCCAGCAAACAGTCACGCCTCCCCTGGTGTCATCAGTGAGCAACAGCATTGCTGGCTGAGATAACTGTCAATTATAACAGTAAAAAATATCTAATCACGCACAAACAATTGCTAATATTGCACTGGAAGCATACAGATCACTTTGTTATGATGATATAGTTACATTGTGATCCCAAAACCACTTTGTGGTTTGTTGCTAAGCAACCAACTTTGACCAAAAATGTTGAACAATACATGTACTTTCACGTGATATATGGTTGCTAGGTACTTTTTTGAACTCCTGATTTTATATTTATTTTTAAACATTATTCATATAGAAAAAATAAATAACTGAATTTTATCTGCCGGTGAGAGGGTTAAGCAAAACTAAAACTTTGGTGAGCACAGGACCTGTGTGCTACACTGTTTTGATTTTTTTTAAAAAGTAGAGTTACGGCAGAAATCGGCAATAATACTTACATGGCATAGCAGTAGGCATGGGTAACCAATATAAAGATTGCTAAATGTAAACTGCCATGGTACATTCATGCTTGAGTTGCAGTTATTTCAAGCACCTATCATTTTGTATGAGGTCACATAATCGCGAATTTAGTCAATTTTGCATAAGCATGTATGCAGCTACATTATAAACATGCAACTAAAATGGCCATGATTGCTACATCTGTAGGTACTAGGAATATAACAAATAAAGTCATGCTATTGCATTGCATGTAAACCTACAATTGTCTTTTGTGTGTTTCTTAAATCAACACAGTCAAGATATCTAGACATCTCAGCTAATTGCCTAATCCTATGATAAAATCAATGCCACATTTTGCCAGCCCATATATATTTGTATTATTCAGTACATGATCCAAAAGCATTATTACAATCTTCATGAGGTTATAACTAATATAGCTATAATTGTGCAACTTAATCCATTGATGAAGCATGGCTGATCTGAATGGTTCTATAGTAATGGAGTTGACTGGGGGAGACGGTGTGGGTCGCTTGCTGGAGTGCACTGGAGCAGAGTACATGGTGAACAATTGCTTCTCCTTGTTAAGGTACTTCCATATTGGGATGTCTACAATTTAATAATTTGTATGTGTTTGGTGCATACAGAAAAGGAGGCTACATAGGCATGATTGGATTGCCTAAGGTAATTTTTTTTAATCATGTGATAATCACATGACTGCCACTTTACAGTATGAATCCTCTTGTGATGATTTTATAGACTCCAATACATGTGGAGAAGCCTCTGGAGAATGTGGTGTTTAAATCTCTCACCTTGAAGACAGTCCATGGCAGAAAGATATTTCATACTTGGGAGGAGACAGAGAAGATATTTGCAGAGAAGAAGTGAGTGTTGTTTTTGTGTCATAGAGGAGTATGATAAATCATTATGACATGCAGGATAGACACTGGACTGTTTGTTACTCATGATATTCCCATGAGTCAGTTTGAAGAGGTAAGGCACATGATGAGTGATGTGGCAATCCTGTCTTGCCCATTATTGCTGTGGTAATGGCTTACTTTTATTATTGTTCTATTTCAACTCCAGGCATTTAAATTGCTCATGAGTGGAGGAGGATGCAAAGTGGTGCTGTCACCAGAAAAATAAAGCAGACTGTTTTTTTTTGTTGTTGTTGTTGTTGTTTTTTGTTTTGTTTTTATAAAAAAAAAAATTATTTTTTTTTTAGCAATTAATGTTATATAGCTCTCCTGGTGTTTCTTAAAAAATGCTATTTTTGATACTACAGTGCAGTATTAAAGGCAAGACAATGACAATAACAGAAACTGGGCATGTGCAGACCTAGTACTGTATACAAATGAAAGCTGTTTAACAGTAACCAGTAAAATCAATATACCTGTAGTTCTTTTATTCATTAAGTAATGATATTCATGCTCTGTCTAGCGTAGTGCGTGTGTATTTGTATGGCCATAAGCGGTTATGGTGAGTAGGGGGGTGTAACTGACTTATTTGGATACATAAATACATATGCACTTCAGTGTCCCAAAGCAAGTTTAAAATGAAGTTGGATAAGAACTTATGTCTTTCTTGGCTTCAAAGTTTGTTGATAAGTTGGCTTACAGTAGCTTGCATTCTACAAGACCAGTATAGCTTTGCTGATGGAGTACTTGTAGAGGCAAGTCCTTGTTCCAGTGTACAGAGCTCAGCCAGTTCTCTGAATAGAATTTTGGTGAATTTGACAGGAGAGAGTAATATAAGTCTGCAGCTTGAACCAGGAGAGCACTGCATCAGGGAGTTTTCAGTGGTAAGAGACATTGCTGATCTCAGAATTGTTGGAAATGGAGCTGCTTACATAAAGTGTACTTTGGGGATGGGCTTGGCCTTCTATAACATGTCCGGTCTTACATTATCTGGCTTTGAAATGGACAATTGTGGAATGAATTTGGAACATTTTATGATGTTCTCAGCGCAAGCGAAGATGGACATCGACTTCTTTTTCCAGTTCAGTAACCAGTCGAACCAGTACATAGCCATCGTGGTAGGAAACACTTACAATTTTAGGTTGGTTAGCTGCCAGATATCTAATACTAGAGGTCTAGCCTTCATGGGCATTAACTTGATGGGTGAACCACTCCTTAGCAAGGTTGTGTTCAAAAGTAATGGTCTGTTTCTCTGCTTGGACACTAATAATGATACAATTTTGAACCTTGGGGGTGGAGCCATGCTACTTTACCATGACTACCTGGATGGACTGATTCGCAGCAACCCAGTTACCCAAGTAATTGACTGTGTCTTCTCTAATAACTACTATTGTGGCTACAGCAGTGCCTTGGCTCGCTATAATGCTTTCTTCACTTTATCTCAAGATACCCCCCAGCTGTTGGCCGGTGGAGGCGGTGGCCTGTCTGTGGCTCTCACTCAACTCCTGTTCCGAGTCAATGTAGCAGTTTACAACACTACATTCCGAAACAACACCAGCATACTTGGGAATGGAGCATTTGTGGCCATCTTCACTGGAGTCAGTTCCCAGGTATCTTTCATCCACTGTGAATTTGAATCCAATGGGATACCTTTTACAACTTATCAAGAATCGCTGAGGTTTCCCACATTCGGTGGAGCTATACAAATACTGCTGGATTCCATCCAGCCGAGGTTTGCCGCCAATAAAGTAATGGCTAATTCCACCTTTGCCACAGTCAGGGTAATAGACTGCTGGTTCCAAGGCAACTATGCCTTTGCAGGGACAGTGGCCATCCTGTCTTTATTCAATTATGCCGTGCCACTGCAAAATAGGAGTAGAATTGAGCTGATTGGATGTGTGTTTCAAGATAACCAAGCTATCAATGGTCCTGCTGTATATGCTCTAGATCAGAAATTCAACCCATACAAAAGTGGAACAATCCTAGCATTAATAAATGTCACAGCAGTGGGAAACAGGCTGATCACAGAACAGAGAATTCAATCTCCTATCGATTCATCTGCCATTATTCATTTAACCAACTTTATGGCTTTCTTTGCAGGGAATAACTCGTTGATGCATAGTGAAGGTTCTTCTTTGAAGTCAGATTCTAGCTTAGTGCAATTTCAAGACAACACCACTTTCTTTAACAACAGCGCATCTTATGGAGGAGCCATTCAAATGGTCAACTATGGATATATTGTGCTAGCAGAAAACGCCAGAGTTTACTTCCTCAAGAATGTAGCAGCAGTTGCAGGAGGTGCTGTTTATGTCAATGTCAGAAACCTGATTCCAGATCCACTGAACTTTTGCTTCTTGCTATTCGAAGTCAATGTCGAGTGTCTTCAGTCTGAAAATACTATCTGCGGTGATGTAACTACTTTCAACAACAGACTAACATTTGAAGGCAATGAGGCACTGCTTGGTTCCATGATATACGGTGCAACCTTTGAAGAGTGCTTGTGGGCCCAAGAATTTAGGCAGAAACATGTCTACACTCTGAAGGATATCAGCTTGTTGGAGATATTTTATGCAGTTCAACAAAATGTCAATGGCAAGTACAATTTCACTACTCCCTTTGAATTTGACCGTCCTCCTGACAACGTTGTTGAAGTTGCCACTCCAGTGACTTCTTTAAAAGCTTCACTGCCAGACTCTGGACTTGCATATGAACTAAAAGTGGCTCCAGGAATCCAGACTAAGATAGAGCTGGCCAGCTACGACGGATTCAACAGACTGGTTCCAACTTCAGTATCGTCAAGGTCTTACCAGCCCAACACAAGATCAGTGATAGGAAGAAACTATACTTTCATAAACTACAACAGCACTGAGGTTTCTCCTTTCTACCTGACAACCACAATGTCTAATGCCACGGGAACTAATGCTACTGTAACTCTCTTCACTGATGAGCCTTTCTCAGTCGAATGGAATATTAATGTTGTATTTGAAGAATGCCCAGATGGATTCTATTACAATGGAGATAATAGCAACTGCACTTGCTATGAAAATCTGGCCAGCAACAATGTCTTCTGCACTAGTGATGGTCAACTGTTAGTCCCCGTGAATATGTGGGTGGGTCTTGATGACCAAAGAATCTTGAATATCGTAGTCTGCCCATTTGACTATTGCAAACGCACTGTGTCAATATTTGATAGGAATTTAAGCACCATTGACAGTCGGTGTAACCCTAGTTACAACCGTTCTGGCCTGGGCTGTGGCAGCTGTTCAGAAGGTTTCAGCCTTACCTTGGGTTCTAATAGCTGTGCTGAATGCTCCAATGCCTATCTTTTCATGCTTATAGTCTTCCTGCTGTGGGGTATTGCCCTCGTGGCAATTCTAATGCAACTAAACTTCACAATATCTGGAGGTTTTCTAAATGGGCTTCTATTCTTTTCCAACATTTTGAGTCTTTATGGCCCAATTTATGCTCGCAATTTTAACTCCGTCTTTGTATTGTTTTCTTGGCTTAGTCTCAAGGTTGGATTTCAGACATGTTTTTTCAATGGTCTCACAGCACTCCAGGCGGCTACTTTGAGGTTTGTCTTTCCAACTTACCTTTACTTCATCCTGCTGTTGATATACATACTGGCAGAGAAATCCAGCAGGTTCTCCCTGTGGCTGTCCAAGCGTTGCTGCACTCCTACTCACTTGTTTGTCACCATCCTCATCATGACATATTACTCTTTCTTGGAGTCTTGTGTCCACGTCTTGTCAGCTACGACAGTGACTGTATTCAATGCCGACAACATGCCAGAAAACCAGGTTCGCTGGCAGGTTGATCCCAGTCAAGATTATTTCAGAGGCTATCATGCAGCCTTGGCAGTTTTCTCCATTGTGGTTCTGATCTTCTTCCTGATTCCTCTACCATTTGTGTGCTTGCTCAATTTATCATTAAAGCACATTCGGTTCTTGTCACATTTTATACCATTCCTCGATGCTGTATGGGCTCCATTGAAGCCTCAGTTCAGATTTTGGGTTAGCTTTAGACTTCTACTTCGCATATTCCCACTCTTCTTCTTCTACTTGACACCTCCACCATACAACCTGTTTGCCTTGCAACTGTTCCTCTGGATTGTATCTTTCGTGCAAGGAATGCTGCAGCCTTACAAAAATGTCGCACAAAATTGTTTTGATAGCTTCCTGCTGCTCATCCTCAGCTTGATGAATTTCATTTCCCTGTTTTACTTTCTCTTTCTCAATCTTCTCGGAGTGTCTGAAGACTTGGCCGACATAGAAAGCACCAACACTCAACTCACAGGGTATGAGCACAGTCAGAAAATGGCTATCATTGTGCTGGTTATATTTGCCTATCTTTCTTGCACTGTAATGTTCATTTGGCACTTGTGGACTGCTTTTCCTTCACTGAAACACAAACTCACTAATTTGGTACGACAGAAACCTAAACAAGTTGAATCGTTTGAAAGAAGTGTGGGCACCACCTCTGTCACTGTGGTTGAAAATGAGAATCTAGATGATATTGGTGATAGAAACACCGATGTGGTCACAAGAAGGCCAATGTATCGACCTCCAACTTTTTCTGAACTTCGTGAATCACTGCTAGACGATCCATCTGTGCAGAGTTAACAGTGTACAATCAATGTATTCATGCATCAATCATATTATTTATTATTATTATTGCTGTTTTTGTCATTATTGTTATTATTGTTGTTATTGTAATTGTTAGCTATTATTACAATTATCATAAAATTGTATTTGATGAGACTATCGAAATGATGCAAGTTTAATGATAGTTAAAAATAATTTATGCCATTGTGACTATACTAAATTCCAAAACGTTTTATATGGCTTTCGTAACGGTTTGGTAAATGGTCCCCAATCATATCAGGATGAATGAAAATGCCAGACAGAGCTTCTCTGGCTTTCCAACTGCTTGTGACTTTGACATCTTCTAAACCACTGCATCTACAATAAGAAACAATACCACTCAACTACTGTATTTACAACACAAGAAAGTGAATAAAAGAGGCAATAATTACAGTGTGCACATAATCTTCATGTTATATTGTACTGAGCTCAGGCATTCCTATAGAGATCAGTACAACTACTCCAAGATTTTCCCAACCAATATTGCCTACATTGAGTCTTTTCTAATAGCTCGACCACATTGATGCAGTATATTGACATGCAGTATTCCTGGTGCATGCACGGTGCTATGTTGCAGCACATTTTAAGAGAGAGAACCAGTAAAAGAAAGCTGAGAAAGAAATGTGAAGATTAATTCATTTGGCTATTCCTAAAGAGGTATCAATATAGCTTGAGCAATGAAAATGGCAGATGTAAATACTGTCTTCATAAGAGAAGAAGTTAAACATGTAAGAGACACTCCCAGTATATGCACTTTTTAATGTGGAACTCTAATTCAAGCACTCGGTTAACTTTCAGCATAAAGCAAAACTACCACAGGTGGCAAGAAATTATTTGTTCATGTGATTATGACGTGACGATAAGGATAAAAAACTAGTTATACTTACACAAAGCTAGCTTCACATGTACTCAAAAATCAGTCCGAAATTCAAAGAAATAGAAACATTTTAAAATTCTATATTTAAAAAAAACCCGTGAAAGAGAGACAACCAGTTTAGTCTGAGCAATGATTTTGTAATAGCTAGCTAGTGATTTATTGCTACAGTCGTGTCAGTGTGCTTGTGCACAAATGGTGGCCGCACACCGCCTACGCAATTTTTTGTTGATGGTTGCTATGCACGATTACTACTATTGTATACTTACAGGGGCTTCTCTACTACAATACAAGGACACAATACCTGCCGAAGGAGCCGCTCACTAATTTTAGAGCGAATCTGGAGGAAATATCAGGAAATATCGGGGCCTGGTTATAAAACTTTGTAGCACTTTTTTTGGAGCGGTGCGGTAAGTTGGAGCCCCGCAATTTGGTGCACTACTAGCCGAGCCGATACTCTACTGCAAGACAACAAGTTCTTATCCATTTCAATATTACTTTATGATACTAAAAGAACTGGGATTAGCCTCACAAACACATATATTCGCAATTTTTTCTATTTATAAGATATTGAATAATTCTCGTTGTGGTGCAGTTCATTTTTTTTTTGTTTACCCGTGTATAAAATTTTTGTGTCGTTCTCATTATTAGATTCCAAGAAAAACTGTTACAAAATTTGGAACTTTAATTCCACTCGCAATTCTTAAGAAATAGCCCCACCCCCATATCTCGTACTACGAGCAATTTTTTTTCAATTAGTTTGTATTGGTTCTAAAAAGAGCCCGCCTATCTCAAGCGTAAACAAACATCAATACAACAATAACAAGAGAGTCAGAAGAGAGAGCAGTTTATTGGAGATAGCTATAGGTGAAGGTATTAGATCTGCGCAGCTTGGGAAGTCTTCGCTCCACAGAAATCGAGCCTGGTATATCCATCCGCTTGAGTTCAGGTGCGCAGAGTCCAGAGAACGGCTACAGGAGGAGAGGCAGCCTGGTGCACCTTGCTGTGTGAGCTCAGACGACGTATGGAGAGTTGCTGTAAACGGATACGAGACAACAAGAAGCTAAACTAAAACACTACAATTTCGCAAAGTATACTTCTGCTACTACTGCACGATTGTTTCTGCTCGCGTATTATCAAATGGTGGGGTATTGGCGGGGAATAAATTAATGTCCGGATCTGGTGCGCGTTGCTATGTGCGGCCATCCTTAAAGAACAAAACTTTACCTGTCATAATGGTTGTTTCTAGTTTCTACCTTTTCAAATAGCTAAATATGTTACTCTCTTGTCAAAAAAAAAAGCAAAAAAAGCAAAAACAACAACAAAAAAAAGCAAAAAAAAAAAAAAAAAAAAAGCTTACTAAGTGAAGAAAAAAAAAAGTCTCAGGTAGCCCTAGTCATTCTCACAGTAGTAGCTCATGACAACAAACTCTGAGCTTCTAAAAACATCCCTAACACTGTCTAGCTTGCTTCATGTTTTAAAGCAGCTTGGATCAAGTTGCTTTGCTATATAGGATGCATGGTGGTTGGACCAGAGAGTAAATGTTGATTCCATCTATTCTGTATGCTGTACGGAGGTTAGAAGTTTTCTGATACATCAACTCTGTTTGCTCTTAATTGTAGCTGGACTCACAAGTGATTTTATCAAATTGTTGCCTGGAGTAATCTCTTCCAATAGCAAGTTAGCTGACAGACAGGCTAAAGCATTTATTGTGCTCACTAGATAATATTACCATCTTAAACCCAATCTTCATGTATTTTTTAACTCCATTTTGCACATGCGTGCTAATGTCTTCTGCAGTACCATGATTGCTTTAGCATGACAGCAAAATAAATGACAGACTTACAAACCAAAGAGTTGATTTCTTAAAGCCAGTACAGAATAATCATTGCACTGCAAATATGTAGGCAACCCATAGAGTATATTAGTTTTGTTTTGACTTGCTCACTGTACTCTGAAGCACTAGTTAATCATTAAGGCAACAAACGAACTGCGAGGAATGAGTCACGCTGTAGTATGCTCAATTTACGTACATTATAATAAAAATTTCCCTTAAAATAGATATGAAAATATCTTGTCAACTTTGTTCGTCCTCAAATAGTATTGGAAAAGTTGCAAAATATTTGCCTTTATTTGGCATGGCAATATCAACAGATGTTGATATAGCAGAAGGTGTGCTTTAACAGCACTTCATACTATTTATTGAGCACCACTGATAGGTCTGCAGTTCTAGAGACCGGCACAAACATTCACACACACACACACACTCCTCCCACTTTCCCACACCTCAATTAGCTCACAAGCTATTATTAATCTGGTTCCTCCTCCCACACCTCATTAACTCACGTGCTATATTGATCTGGTTCCTCTAAATGCAAGATCCGACCTGGCATGAACATTAGAGGCTGTTTATCCGTCTCCAAAGCCCCGCCCATGCACTCCCTGATGGACCGAATCAAATGCAAAGCATGCTCACTGTTCCGCCTCCTTGGGTTCAAAACAGTGAAAGGAAGGTAGCTCCTCAGCCTCTCAAACTCATCCTCACCATCACAAGATTCTGGCGTACTTTGCTGGGACAACTCCTCGAGGCCTACAATGTCTTCTCTTTGTGGTATGCGAGGTGGGCAGCAATGCCACCAGCTACGACCAGTACAGCACAGGACTCGATTCTTGGAGCTATCGACTGTTGTCAACATCGTCTCTATCAGCAGTCGCAGGTAACCAAACGCTCTAATTGATGCCCTGCACACAAGTGTCCACATATAAATGTTTGTGTGTGTGTGAATGTGTGCAGTGTAAGTGAACGAGTGAGTGTTTGTGTGTGTGTGTGTATGTGTTTGTGTGTGTAATGTGTGTGCATGCATATGTTTGTGTGCATCACAATTTTAAACAAGATATTCAAATATGTATCTCAAGTCTACATTACCTGGGCACTATGTCGTTGGAAGCCACCACAGTAGTCATGAATTCTTTGGTCTTCTCCGCCAGAGAATAGCTACAGCGACAAACAATAAAGCAGCTGGAAGCTAATGACTAGTCATATACAAATACTAAGACGGCTACAAAACACAAACTTGTGTATTGACAGCAAAAAGTGAGTGAATTTGAAGAAGTCTGTGTTAATGATATTCATGAACTGCATGTAAACACTGTACTTGCACATATATATTTATATGGTGACATGTTCCACTAGAAATTTTGTTGTCAATACGAGATATTTTGTAATATACAGTCAATCTGTAGCACATGATTATAAGTGTATGTGTTTAGGTTAGGTGGCTGCCCTCCATCCCATTATCACTCGTATAGCATAATTAGACGCAAAAAACTTGATTGTCACATCTACTTGGCAAGTTAACTGAATCAACTTGTGAATCACTATTACAACTGGCTCACTCTCTCTCTATCTGATGTCAACTTTAAAACTTGCCTGTCTCTCAGAAGTCCAAGCTGTCACTGTATAAGTGCCGCTGTTTAATTCCATCGTATGGTAGACACACTTTTAACAAAGTTATGACTGCATGCATTTTTGCAACCTAATTAACTGTGAGTCTTATTTAGTTAGTAGATTGTACGTCTAACAATATAACATATGCACAAATATAACACACATCCACCTCACACACACACATACATCTCACACACACACACACACACACACACACACACACTAGAGCTCTCAACCTTACGTATGTGCAACTGTTACTGACTCACTTCATGACAGCTCCAGGAGTAGCAAAAAGGAATGCCTCCAACTTGTCTACCCAGGGCTTATCCTTGTGCTCCTCCTTGAATATTATCGTGAGAATAGCTCCCGCCGCTGCCCCAAGAGAATGAGCTGTGATCAAAAATTTGTCAAACTGCATACAAAAGGACAGAAATATGAAATTTAACATTATAGAGGTTGGGTAAAGGAGTCCACCTCGTTGGAAGATAGAATGTTTGTGAAGTCTTCATTCTCCATCAGTTTCTCATATATCAATTTTGCAGAAGTGTAGAATCCCTAAAGGAAAATCATTACCAATTAGTTTAAGCACTGTTTTGAATGAGATGTAAGTGCAGTGATGAACTGAACATCTGCACATAATGAATCACTATACATATGTACACATAAAATGGATTCCACTGGTGATCCTATTGAATATGCATGCCTTAAATGCCTCGAAATAGACACAATATAGCATGGGTGTGGCAAACATTGGGTGACCAGTCAATCACCAAGCATAACAAAAGCTTCACTTTCCCTAAATAGAAGAGCACTAAACAAAGATGGATATTTACCCGATGTACAAATGCGTTCTCCACACCTAGAAGCCCTTCTGGAAACTTCACAAATGCCACAGAGAAGTCAGTCAGAGCATCCTGCAAGAGCACATATAAGGGACACACCACTTTGAAGTCACTGGGATAAAAGAAACTACTGGAAGCCTACGTGGATTGAAAAAGTCCCCCTGATGGTCACCACCAGTTCCTTCCTGATAGGATCATTGATGACAAAGTAGGGAAGCGTATAGACAGAGTTGACGAATGATGCTGTTACAATATTGCTCTGGGGCATTCCCAAAGTTGTGGATAAAACTGACGCATTGGCTACCAGACCGTCACCTTCAAACCGCCTGGAACGGCAATACGGGTAGCAGAGACAACCTCTGTAACAGGAACCAGTGAGGAATAGTAAAATATAACACATAACAGTAACAATAACAATAATAATAACAATAATAATAACATCACAACAACAACAACAATAACAACAACAATAATAATAATAATAATACCTTGCTGCTCTGCATTGTGTCAAAGTTGCCATGCACGTGGAATCAGAGTAGCAGGTGATTCCAGTGTACGAGGCTAGAGTGTAGGGGATGTAAGCACGACATTGAGCTGACAACTAAACAAACACACACACACACAAATAAAATGAACAGGGTCAACTCTAACTGCTGTCACTACCTCTTCCACTTCTTGTTCGGACAGTGGTCTCGAGCCAGGAGTATCGTATGTTGATGAAACGCTGCCATTTTCTCTTAGCAATTTGACAGTGGCCTGAAAATTAACATAATGTTAGTTAATCTTTTCAATTTCATTTAGCTTATACAAACATCCGTGCATTGCATAAGTTATTACTTTTCTCAGCTCCTCTGTTGGATTCTTTCCCTTCTTGTAGAGCTGGTACTGGTAGTTTCCAGACAGAAGTAAGCCAGTTGTAAGGTCACTGAAAGTGATGTCAAGGTCTCCAAACAGGACTCCTAAGATCCTGACAAAATCGTTTAAAGCTGATGTGGTGAAGAAGTTCCTTCTCCTCCTACAGCAGGACAGGCAGGAATGCCCGCCCAGCTGAATCTGCTGCAGTCTGTTGTACCTGACACGCCTCTCTTCTTCATGGGATTCAATGCGATCAACAACACCCACAACAGTGCAGCATCCACAAGGATCCAGGTTGATAAAAAAGAAAATGAGGAGTAGCAAGCTAATAAACCAGCTTGTCCCCACAGCTATATAAAATAACTTCACTATCCTTTGGTAAACAGTGCATGTAGATGCTGAGCTCAAGTCAGCCCCACCTGCCACGTAGGTGCTGAATACCAGCCAGCCCAGCTCCACCGCACACAGCAGCAGAAGAACGTGAAGCATGAAAACGTTACTTTGTCGAGGCTTAGGTCGTGTCAGAGAGCCTAGGCTGCTAATAACGGCCACTGCTGTGAAGACTAGTGAGATGCCTACGTGCAGAATCACCATTCCTATCAGAGAGATTGTAAGGAGCAAGGGGAGCTCTGAGAGGGTGCATCCTGGCTGAATGAAGTAGTAACACAGAAGAAATACGCCATAAGCAAGCCTGCAGGAGAGTCATTGACATTGGGTTCAATTGGGAATACCACTAATCAACCTTCAACTCACCAAGTAGCTCTAAACGCAAGCGCAAAAACAGATAAACAAAGCGGATCGTCGGTCCCGTAATTGCACTTTATTCCAAAAATGGAGACTCTGCCTGTGCGCAACTGCTTCTTCTTCGGACATTCCGACTCCCTACCACCCAAGGGTACTTCTTCCGCGTCCATAACAGTATTACCTCACTTTAATGTCCGGAAGTATTTTAATTTCAGCATGGAGTCCTCTTATTTAGTCTCTTTACCACTGCCACCCGCAAAGCAGTTTGAGCATGCGCGCTACGACACAGTGCTGTAAGCGGCCATTTTGTTTGTGTGATACCCACTGCGGAGGTCAGCTCGTTGACAACTAGGGAAACCCTGCGCAGGCTAGTCCCTACAAGAATGCAATCGCTCAGAGCCGCCAGATATTTAGGGAGGGCCTTCTCAAGGACCCTGTACACAGTGAGTGAGCGAAGAGTTTGTGTGGGAGAATTTCTATAAAAGCACACCTTTTGAATTTGATGTGCCTGGGTTTGTGGCAGGTGCCTAGAGCTTCTGTGACTCCTGCTGTACAGAAACTGTGTCAGCCTGTTTCTGCGAGATGGGCCAGTGGTAAGTGCCAATTACTGATATAAAGCACTTGGACACTAAACTTTGTGTGTAGGTGGACCAGCTACAGCAGAAGTGTCATCCATTTTGGAGCAACGCATTATGGGCTTCACTGACCAGGTAGAACTGCAGGAGACAGGCAGAGTGCTCAGTATCGGAGACGGTATTGCTCGTGTGTATGGACTGAAAAACATCCAGGCAGAAGAAATGGTGGAATTCTCCAGTGGTCTAAAGGTCAGAGTTCAATTTTGTTTGTTAACACCTCGTGTTGCCCAAGCAAATTAATATAGAGGAATTATGGAGATAGAAGGTAACACTAAGTGGCAACAGCATGCACAGAAGTTATTGTCAATCTAATAGTGTACACAAAATATCTAGTTGGGTCTAATTATCCAGGGTTGTTTTTTTTTGTGTGTGAGTAACAGATCACATGATCCTAGAAGGGATCTGGTGGTATGTATAGCTCAATAGCAGGCATGTGAGACTTTAATTAATGCAGGGTATGGCCCTCAACTTGGAGCCTGACAATGTTGGTGTGGTGGTGTTTGGCAACGACAAGCTCATCAGGGAAGGAGATGTCGTGAAGAGAACTGGAGCCATTGTGGATGTGCCAGTGGGCATGAACATGCTTGGCCGAGTCGTGGATGCTCTGGGAAATGCTATTGATGGAAAAGTAAGGTGGACTAGCTACAACAATTTTTAGCTTTGGTTTTTTGTGTGTTGAGGATATGGGTTAGTCGTAATCAGTTCAGTATAGTCATTTATAGATAGGGCAAGGAAGAAGAAATTGTCAATTTGTTTGTTACAATAAGGATTTATATTAGAGGTGTTTTATTTATGAATCGGTTTGATTTTGTTGTTTGTTTTTACAGGGAACGATAGAGACCGATCAGAGGTATCGAGTGGGTTTGAAGGCACCTGGCATCATCCCTCGCATCTCTGTGAAGGATCCCATGCAGACGGGCATCAAAGCCGTCGACAGTCTTGTACCCATCGGACGTGGCCAGAGAGAGCTCATCATTGGTGACAGGCAGACTGGGTAAGCTGTAGCGTGTGGGTGAAGAGTTGGGGGCTGGCAATGTATAGGCTGGTGAATGGTTGGTTATTGGTTCATTTGTGTCCTCAGAAAAACTGCCATTGCTATTGACACCATCATAAACCAGAAGCGGTTCAATGACGGAGATGATGAGAGTAAGGCATTACTTTAAAATATCTTCTTATGTTCTTTCACTTGACTTGTGTTCAAATGTTGCAGAGAAGAAGCTGTACTGTATCTATGTTGCCATTGGGCAGAAGAGGAGTACTGTGGCTCAGATTGTCAAACGACTCAGTGATGCTGGTGAGCATTAATTGGAGGGTTGCTCTGTGCTGTGTTCTATTGTTTAACATAATACAGCAGCTAGTAGCCAGGCAACACACACACAATTGAATAGGATACCAACCCTTGTAAACTTATAATCCTGACTTGGGTCTTGAATTCTTAAATGATTCAGGCATATTGTTGTTGTTGTTGTTGTTGTTATGCAGATGCCATGCAGTATTCCATTGTGGTGAGTGCCACAGCATCAGATGCTGCCCCCCTGCAGTTCTTGGCCCCCTACTCTGGCTGTGCTATGGGAGAGTACTTCAGAGACAATGGCATGCACGCTCTGATCATCTATGACGATTTGTCCAAACAGGTATGGTTTGTTTAACTCAGTTGAGTGTGGTAGAGTTTGAAGTTTGGAGATGTACTTATATATAGCTTATCCTGTTATTCTAAGGATAAGAATTGCAAGTTAACTTTGTTTGGCAATTGTTTTAGGCTGTGGCTTACCGTCAGATGTCTCTGCTGCTTCGCCGACCTCCAGGTCGTGAGGCTTACCCTGGTGACGTGTTCTACCTCCATTCCCGTCTTCTGGAGAGAGCTGCCAAAATGAACGATGACTATGGCGGTGGGTCGCTGACTGCCCTTCCTGTTATTGAGACCCAGGCTGGAGACGTATCTGCTTATATCCCAACCAACGTCATCTCCATCACTGACGGACAGATCTTCTTGGAGAATGAGCTGTTTTACAAGGGCATCCGTCCTGCCATCAACGTGGGTCTGTCTGTGAGCCGTGTGGGGTCTGCTGCTCAGATCAAGGCCATGAAGCAAGTGAGTGATGGCGGATGGAGGGATGGAAGATGTAGGGATTACTGTGTGGGAAACTCATGTGTGGAGATTTTAGAGTTCGGAGAGTGAGTTGGTTGGATGTAGAGAAGACCTGGGCATTCTATAACTGAAGAACCGAGGTGTCTAGTTTTCCTTGTTCATTCTAGCCAAAAAATATGGAGATTTTTTATTTGTAGTTATCCTATTTTTAAATGGGAGTATAGCTAGGGAGATTATCATACAGGTTGGCAATGTTCAACATGGCTTGTGTGTGTAGTAATCATTTGTGACCACCTAAACCACTCACTGTCCGTACCATTTTTCACTCTCCCTCCCTCTAGTGCTGCTGAATATTTACAAGTTGATTGTAATGTTGCAGGTTGCAGGCTCCATGAAACTGGAGCTGGCCCAATATCGCGAAGTTGCTGCCTTTGCTCAGTTTGGCTCTGACTTGGATGCTGCCACACAGGCTCAACTCAAGAGAGGAGAGAGGCTCACTGAACTCCTGAAGCAGGGACAGTACGGTAAACACAAGAGAATGGTGCAGACAGTTTGACACAAGATAATTCCTGAGGGCAGGGCAGGAAATGATTGTGCCTTACTTGAGCTGTTTGTGGGGCCATTATGTCATGTGTAAAACGTATATTTAACCGCAAACGCTGGATGTACGAGCTTAATGTTGTGCCAGTCTCGATTTATACTTTGTCTCAATTTTGACCGGTTTTCTCAAACAACTGTTATTTGTTGAATACGTCTAAATGTTAAGTCATTTTAAATTGGACCTCATTGTTGTATTGGTATTGTGTTATCCAGTTCCCATGGCCATTGAGGACCAGGTAGCTGTAGTGTATGCTGGTGTGAGGGGACATCTTGACAACCTGAAGACATCCAAGATCACAGCCTTTGAGCAAGCCTTCTTGCAGCACATGAGATCCACCCACCAGGGCTTGCTAGATACCATCCGCAAAGATGGCCAGATCACTGAGACCACAGACGCCAAGCTCAAGGACATTGTCACTTCATTTGTGGAAGCATTCTCACAGGAAAGCCAGTAACTTTATTTGTACTGATGGTTGGCAAGTTAGCTAGCAAACATAGGGCGTTATAGGTATTTCTGTTTATTGGGACAGCAGTATTGGCCACTCTATTTTCAACTATCTATTAGATTTTTTTTCTTTTCAAATTTGTAGTAATTGTGTTTGGGCGTATTAAACATTTTCTTCTAGAAACAAATCAATGTAATAAAAAATAATGTAAACAATGAAATAACTATTGAACACAAATTTAAAAGTGTTCATTGTTCTTTTACGTCCCAACTGCCTTTGGCAAGTACTTCATAAGACATTCTGTAAGTTGCCTTGCCCCCCACAGGAGGGCAGCCAAGCTCTATGGTGGGCTCTCCATAGTGCCCTTGGCATTGCAGTCTGACTGTGGAAGGTGGAGCAGTGCACTCTGGTGGCAGGACTATGGAGAAGGGCTCCTGCTTCACTTCTATTTTGTTTCCTTCATACTCTGCAGCAATGGCCTAACACACACACCAGTTGTTATACATCTCAAGGGAGACAATAGTACACAGACAATTTTCTATTTCCTGATTTACTGGAAAAGTGTAATAATGTCTTCATGAAACTTAGTTTTTTATTTCAATATAGTGCACACCTTAATAAAGGAATAAGGGGTGTCTTCATCCACGTCGAGGCCAGTGACTGTGATTTTAATTCCCTGGTCTTGTTCTGGTGCATCGGTGACCACTTGAGCTCTCCTGTGCAGCACAAATGGAGGAATGGTCACACCCAGACGCTGGCAGAGGCCTTCAGTAAACTCGTCACACTTGGCAAACACTTGAACTGTGTTCTCATCTGGACTATACTCTTTTATCTTCTGCAGGCTAAAAAGAATATATGAATACATTCTTAAGCATGTATAGTAGTAGTAGTAGACATGTTGAGTGAATATAAGTATGACCACATGCTTGGTTTTAATTAGTCTGGCATAGCCAGACTCTTTACCAAACTGTTAAATGGGAAACGGGTCTGGTGCCAGGCCTATAAACTCCATGTACTCGAGGAATGGTATTAATAGTGTGCAGTTGGTCCTGTTGCGAGCAACAACCCACACAATACCGTATAGACATAGGTTGTTAAGCGCTGTTTTTTTATTTTGTTTTTTTAATAAGCTAGTCTAATGCTGGTAGGTGCTTCGTCCCAGTCTTTAGGTATTTCCTTACCATTTGGAGTTATTAGCGAGCGAAAGGGGGGGGGGGGGGGGGAGGGGAGTTCACAACCAGAGTCTACAGTAATTTGAATTGATTCATTGTCTTCAGGTTGCATGGGCGTTTAAAACGCCAATTGATCATGATATGCTTACAGCGATTTCATTGGCCACACAGGAATGTTGTCATCTGGTACAAATCGGATAGGTTTGATACCAGACCCTTTCCCCGCGTAGTGGTTTGGTAAAGGGTCTGGATATGCCAGATTAGGTTGTAACTACCCTTTGTTTTCCAGCTAAAATACAAACTTCAAAAACAAAACAAAAAAAACAACAACTAGGTACTGCAAAATAAGACCATTAAAAGAGAAAAAAAAGAGTAAATTACTCAATGACTGCCGTCACACTCTAATTCAACGAGAGTTGTTTGAGGAGAAATATACATACTTGCATATGACGACTTTTCGTCCTCTGCGATGGATGTTCAGAGGCACTTGGTTGGCAGGACTGACTCGTAGGCTGGAGCCAAGAACAATGCACAAGTCTGCCTCCTCGCTCTCCTTGAAGGCAGCCTGTATCTCTTCTGCAGGGAGAGATTCTCCAAAATTAATGATGGAATCATTGAGGACTCCTTGGCAGTCAGGAATTTCACACCGACGAGAAGTGGCGTGGTTGAACACACCCTTGGCTTCACTACACACATGCACGCACATGTTTATTTTCTCACACACGTCTTTGTTCTGTAAATTCTTACCGAGTCTCAAAGTCTCTCAGGTATTGCCTTTTGCACTTCTCGCAGGTCTCCAGATTAGTGTTGCCGTGAAGTTCGGCCAAGTTGCTCCTCTTCAAACCACTGCGGCGATGGAGGCCGTCTATGTTCTGCGATACAGTGCACTTGACCACACCTTCCTTGTGAAGTTGTACCAGAGCCATGTGAGTGAGCGATGGCAGAGCATTAATGATAGGGGTCACAGAGGCACCCTCTGGACGCTCTTTCTCCTTAGCCATCAGCTCCCAAACACCTGGCCCAGTCTTCAACACCGTGTTCATACCACTTCGATAGTCAGGGATACCACAGCTATAAAACCCACAAATACATGCACATGTCAAGAACTAATGTGAAGTGATTAGGTCCTTTTCATCTGGTCTATTAATAACAAACTCTAATGGTTATGTATTTAATCATTTGTTAGCAAGAAATGCTTGTTTTATAAATTTGCAAAAAAACGGTTGATTGTGTAAAGCATGCTCTTTAATTATAAACACATCCAGTTGATAAGGATGACGGAAATGCTTTGGCTTGGAGAACATCTACAACACAAAACAAATACAATTCAAGCTTCACTCTTATTTGAGGCAGTTACATCAGTTTACGTGACAATCAAAAGCGCGCACACACACACACACACATTCAATACCTTTCATCTCTTTCAAAACTTACCTGGTGCTAATCCCTGCTCCAGTAAAGACTATGACATGTTTGCTGTTCTTCACCCAGTCTGTCACCATGTCAAGCTTCTTTGCCAGCTCTTCTTTGCTGTCAAAATATTCCTTTTTGTCATCTTCATCTGCAATGTTAGGTTTTGGCTTTTCGTTTCCTCTTTCTCCCTGATCAGGCTTTCCTCTTCCTCCCTGGCCAGGCTTAGCTGCACCAGGACCAGGACCGAGCATGGCAGCTAGATTATCCACCAAAGAGCTGTCCACTGCACTACTGCTTCCTTGCTTACGGGTGAATGAAATGAGTTGCCGCAAATAAAGTTCCATCATCTTTTGAACTAGAAAGGAGGAACGGTGGCATCACATATGTACTTCATAAACTAACCACAAAAATCATATTTACTTTCAGCATCTTTTTCTTCAGCTTTTTTAAAGTCCTCTTCAGAAATCGCATATCCTCCACCTTCTGTAAGATTTTAAAAAAAAAACTTCAAAAAGAAGACAAAAAGTTGCATTTTGTCATTTTTGAGTAATCCTTTTTTCCCTTCTCATTGATTACTCCACTTGAGACATAACTTTTTTTAACTCCTCACCTCGCAAGACCCGTGAAGTTTTGAACTTCTTATCGTGATATTTGGTGACATATTGAAAGTCGTCAGTTGGAACATCAAGGCTGTTCTCTTTCTGATGTGGCTCCTGGAAGAAGACCTTGAACCCAGAGCAATACACTGTATAAATAGACTCCATGGCTGTAGGCTCGTAGAAGTAAAGCTGAAAGTCATGGCACCGTTCTGCTGTGAGTGTGGGCAAAGGTTCCTGAGGATTCACCTTTAATGTCACCCTTCGACAGTCTACAAATTCCTGATAATAATAATAATAATAATAACAACAACAATAATAATTAGCAAGTACCCTGCCACACATCGGCGTTTGATGTAATCATTTGAAAATTATGAATGCAGTAACATAAGGTATTTTTATCCATTCTTGTTATCCTCTACTACTTGATTTCTTTCCTGCTCTCTTTCTTCCTGAGTCATTTCAGCTCTTCTTAGCCTTTCCTCTATTCAGCTCTTTCTCCTTGAGTCGTCATGAATTCCCTTCTCCCCTTGTCTATCTCTCCTGCATCTCAGGCTCTCTGTCCCTCTCTTCATTGTGGACTTAGGCTTTGTGAAGATATCAACTTCTCTGTTTGGTCTTCATTGATTTTATTTAGTTACAATTACTTATTAGTCATTGTTTCTAATCACCTTCGTTTCCTTCCGTAATTATCTTCTACCATGTGATGACACTTTACCCATTCTGCTCAAGGCAATGCTTTACCAACTGGGCACAGCTCATGTATTATTATGAATACATACACCGTCGTCATTGTTACTGACACACAAGCATTAATAACTCTACATCTCTCACCTTCCCCTCCCAACCTTACAAAACAAAAAAGTGGCAACTGACAACAAACTGTATGTCATGTCATTCAGCCAAAATAGTCGTTAAAAAAATGACAGATGTTTGTGTCATTCATGAATATGGCATCTCACTGCCCGCATTCTTACTCAGCATGACTGTGTATTACCACATCATATGCATGGCAGAATTAAAATCAGCAATGACTCAGTGTTTTGACAGACTGAGAGTCATGACACAGGACTTGCAGACTCATTGTCATGACAGTCAGTCCATTCAACAATGGATCTCAGCAATGGTGGCCACTCGAGCATTGACAGAGGCACAGGCTGTTGTACTGGACGATTTAAGCACCTTGTGTGCCAGAATTGTTGGTTTTGACTTAAGTCTTAAGCTAAGTTAATTTTTTGCCGTATGACTGGAAGCTTTGCACTTTGGGTTTAATTGTGAAGTTTTACACTGAGTGATGGAATTAAAGCTTTGTGAAACTACAGGTGAATGTCTATTGCACATTACTCTAGGGAGATAGCATTTACTTCTACCGTTTTCACTGATATCAATCTATAATCTATTGATACCTATATAATTGGGAAACTGCCTGAGAAATTTTTTTTGTCAAAGAAATGGTTTTCAGTAGCCAGCGCCGTGAATTACAGCACTGAGGGTTCACACCTAAGATACTCTAGTTGCGCCATCTAATTGTACATTGATCATCACATTCTAATCACACTCCCACTGGCTCCTCACTATTGTGCCTGTCATCAAAGATTCCTCCAGTTCTATCTCAAGGTCTGTACATGAATCTGTGGGGTATATTATTCATAGCTATCCAGCATACACTTTCAAGCACAACTTACCCACGATAAATTTAGCTGCTCTCTTCTTTAGGCTGACCTTGCATTTCTCACATTTTTTGAAGAATATAAGATCAGAAGGTTTGGGGTTGATGGAGATGTCCTGTTCCACCTGCTCAACCTACACAATTACAACTTCCTCACTCAAAACAAGGAAAATTATTCCAATTTCATTCAAAACTTACATATTCTGTCTTAGGGCGGCTGAAAAGTTTTCCAATGCCGCCTTTTGCCAAGTCAACGACGTCTCCAGACATACTTCGCAAATGTATACAACTCACGAAAGCTAGCTATATATTTTTATAGGGCAGGATCACCGAAGCCACAGTCCAAGACTAGAGACCGCTGCGTCATTGCCGACACGAACTACGCCCCTTAAATCCACACCTTACCATTTAAAGATACCGGAAGTAAACAGGATGAGGATGACTGAGCGTTTGGCCAACCAAGTTACCAGTACCAAACGATTAGATGCAACTTAATTTATTGATCACACAAATTAAATACTTTACATCAACACAAATTTTTACACATAAATTTTTTTTAACTGAATCGTAATTTCAAATGTTTATTGTAAGTAGCAACAAGTCCAGCAAAAGAAGACACAACACCAAGAAGACCCACAATGCCTCCAGGTAAATAGATATGGTCCAGTCTGGAAAGAGGTATGAGTAGATCTCCACAGTTCTTTACCACATCCAAACACACAGCTGGGTTATTCTGCAGCACATTTCCGAGGGCTTGCTTGTTTACGGACTGGTAATTCTGGTATTGTTTCATTCTCTCTCTTTCTCTTCGAAGAGCCTTAAGAAGTTCATACATGTCTCTGACTAGCCCAAGAAATATGGCTAAAAACCAAAATTGGTTTGCATACCGAGCCCAGTATTTATCTCGTATAGTTATCAGGCGCGTTCTATGGGCCCAGATGAAATGATCGATGAGTAGATAAACACCTCGATTGATTTTAGTAAGGGTAACAAGGAAACGAAGAAAAGGATCGCCGAGTTGAATGGTCTGAAGAATAGTCCGTACTTGTGTTAGACTTGTCCCCAATCTGAATACTGGTTAACACAACAAATTAAAGTTAACAACACAATAGGATTCCCTTCCTTTCAATCATAACAGGAAGTAAATAACTTGGGTTTCAGGAATAGTGCAACACAAGACACTTCAGCAGTCAATATTGTTGGCTCTTTTACAACTTTTTCACTGATGGAATAATTGTCATGGAAACTTTTCAAACCACATTGTAGTAAATTGAGCTACTTTTTTTGGAATGTAGCCGTATTGTGGATATAGAATTTTAAAAAAATAAAAAAAAGACAAATGAATTTTTGTACTAGTGCTCTCAGTTAGCTTAAACCATAATGAATTGGGGAGAAAGAAATATTATTTATGTGGTAAATTTTAGAGACAAGGCCAAATATATGTTGTAGTCACCACTCTGATGGACCAAACAGTCACTATTATCATAATAGCCTATTTTAAAGCTCACATTTCCTTGCAGTACTGATTGATCCCTCCAGCTGTTTCAAAATAGCTACTAAATCTGGACTGACAGCCCTAATCTCCAGCAGCCAATACACAAATTTAGTTCCATATTGCACCAGACGGCACAATTTATCTCTTCCCGAAGTCTTTTCAATTAGTTCCACCATTTTAGTAACTTGAACCTCCATCTCAGCAATTTGATCTACTACCTCGATTAGTTGCAGTAAGACAGGATCAGGAGAGGCCTGGGGAAATCGTGGGGTTCACAGCTTGCTAAATGAAATGCTACGCCCACTTAGCCGTCTGAGGGACTACTTCGTTTAATTTGATAAAAATTTTACACAATCGGTACCTTGGCGACAAAATCAAATGGGAGCATGGACGGAGCAATGGACGATCGCGACTTTCTCCAGGACCCCGGAATGTGGGAAGACAAGCTTCCACAACCTTACAAAACTATTAATAAAATTCTTAGAGACATTTTGAAAGACACCTGGACCAGAATAGAAGAGCGGGAGGTAGCTAGGGTAAGAGAAGAAGCTCAGGTAAAAATACCCTCTGGTGCTGATGGAATGCTGTTCAACAAAAAATTGCTAAACAATGCATGCGCAGGCATTGAATGTGGAGAAGATTCTATGGTAGTGTTAGGTAATGGGACAAGTGTATATGTCTTAAAGCATAATAGAAACTGCAAGGAAGTGGTGGAGGAGCCGGCTGAGAAGAACGTGGATGTTGAAATTGTAAGTGAATTAAATCTTAGGCACTCAATTAGTACACTCAAATCTGTGAAGAAAAATGATGGCTTAGTTATCATGGCTCAACTAGAGGCAGGTATGTGATATATGAAGCATAAATGTAACTAGTAACTATATGTTCTCTTGTAGCTATTAAGGTTTTGGTGCTATTCAAAGGTACCTTACATGAAGTTATTGACATCACATATATAGTAAGCTATCATTTTTCATGGAATAGTCTTTATCTTTCATTATACTATACATAGCACAAAGAAAAGTCCTCAAAAATCTTAAACTTTCTTTTGTCCACTGTGGGATCCCATTTGGTCGTGTCTTACCATTGTCCACCAGCTACAGAGGACATCAGTCCATCAACTGCAGCTACTACTACTGCCATGCCTCGATCAGCAGCAGTCTCCTCTAAAAACAGTGGCAAAGGTTCCAGTGCTAACAAGCCTGGGATGCCTCCTGCACCCATCAGTACAGATGATGAAGTCATTGTAGCTCTGTACAATTTACCAGCATGTGAATGGATTGCAGAGTTGCTCAAAGGTATTGAGCAAAATGAAAAGGTGGATTAACAAAAAAAAAAAGTTGTAATTTGCATTTGTTTACAAGCAATTCTTTCAATTTTTGTAGGCACAAGATATGACATTTTCCAAGATTCAAGTGATGTATTATATTCCTTACCCCAACCCACTGACACCTTGCCCTGCTACTGCCAGCCCAGCATCTGTATTTCAGAGGTAGGACTTAGCTATGAGTAATAAATTTGCGTGAGTCAGAATAGCATGAGGATAAAGCACCAAGCTGATGGCATGGCTGTTTGATGTGACTAAGTGAGTCTTGCTTAGTTGGGTGGAGCCCGACCTCTTCTGAAGGGAGAGGTCGGGTAACAAGCCAATACCCGGGTTTGTTCTGCTGAGTCAGCTAATTTCCTTTAGCATTTAACCACACTTCAATCTGATTGGACTGCAACGTACGTTGCAGCAGGGAACAAACCCGGGTATAGGCTTGTTACCCGACCTCTCCCCAGCAGAGGTCGGGCTCCGCCCAACTAAGTCTTGCTGCTTAGTACAGTAGATTGTCCAAATCCCCATAGAACCAGGAAGTTCTTTACTATAGCTAATATTATTGTTATTCTTATATATTTTCTAGTGTATGTGATGAGAAAAATCAGATTTTGCCTTCAGGAGAGCTTCACTACTTGAGTGAGCAATATTTAGAGAACAGGTGGAAGCATTTTGTGAATAAGAGGCAGGATTTTATGCCCTTGGAAAAACGGCAACTGCCATTGAAGTCTGGGAACTTACCTTCCAAGGAACACAAGCCAACTTACCACTTCCTTTACTACAAGAATGGACTAAGGCAAGGTGAGAACTTGGGTATTTAATTTATATTTGATGTTCTTTGTGTGACCACGTATAAAAAATACTTGTGTATGATGTGGGTTAAATATTTATTTTTAAAATTGTGACTTCAAAATATTTGCTTGTGTCAGAGTTGCCATGTGCAGTTGCACTGTGGTGGGAGGGTCATTCTCAGCTGCTAATCTATCCGGTGAAGGAAGGTGGCAAACTTCCCACCCTGCCACCCATCAAAAGAGTTCCTCAGAGCAGCGCTATAGTGTGTAGCAGGATCAGCCAAGACAGTGGCATGTTTGCACTTGGTCTTAGCAATGGTGTGGTAGCAGTATGGAACATGAAGACAAGTGAGTCACAAAATTTAAGACTTGTCATCATTCAGCTCGGTTTGGATACTTAAAAAAAAACAAATAAAACAAAAAACAAAACAACAACAACAAAAAACAATACATCCTCAGCTCTGCCTGCATTTGCAATTGACAGCTCCAGTTTTCTATACCTAATTGTACAAAAAAATTCAAAACACTATATACTGTTTGTGGTGACAACAGATTTCTGCCTACGAGTTGTTTCCTGTACAAAGCCACCTGACAAGATCACGGCACTGGACTTTTACCATGACAAGTATGGACATGATCATGTTGGTGTGGGCTCAGTGCTGGGAAAATTGCTAGATATAAATCTCAGTGAGGACCTCAGTCAGAGTAATCACAACTCCACTACTTCATTTACAGCAAGGTACTATTTAATTAGCTATACAAAACCTTTTTTTTAGGTCTTATATTATTCAATTAATGTGATTCCAGGACAGCCAAGCAGCAACAAATCTACGGTGACATGTTCATTTCCAATGAATATGACTTGAGTGGTAAACTGACTTCCTTTATTACTGACTCCCATTATCCCATGCTGGTAAAAATAGGCACTACCATCATTTTGTGTTAATTAATCGAAATATTATTTTTCTAAATCTGTAGCTGATTACCTTACAAGATGATGGCTGTGCAGTGTTTTGGAACCCAAGCGAGAGTGAGGCAATATACAAGTTTGAACTGCGTAATGGGCTGATGTTTCACTCACCAACTCACTACAGCTTCACAGCAGATGGAAAACACCTTATATTGATGGGTAAAAAAAAATTGTGATAACATTTTAGCACTTTAGCTACTGTTTTTTTTGTTTGTGTTTGTAACTCTGCAGTTAAAAAGTTTTGTTCAAATGTGGAAGAGAACGAGTCATGTGTTCTTTGTCTTGACATTTTCTCAGTGCCATATCTTGCTCATTATTGGGTACCTGAGCCTATCAAGACTAGTGATACTAGTTCAGAAGGAGCACTTATGAGACCTGTGGAAACCTTTCTAGACAATTATAATATATCGAGGTTATATAATTTAAATATAATACGTTCAGAATAATTATATGTTCACTATTTTAATAGGTATACAGATGATAGCACAGTTAATCAGTGGGAAGAAAGCTGGAAAAGCCTTTCAAGATATCTACTTCAGGCAAAATAATCAATACTGCAAATTATTGCTGTAGAACAATTGATTGTATATAGCTATTATCACACCTTCACATTCACACTTTATCCATCCACCCAGCACACTTTTCATTCTTCATGACTTGCAAATATGTCATCTCCTGCAAACAGTTGCAATTCCTTTATTCCATCAGTTGTTGCATCTCCTTGGGATTTAGTTTCATTTTTTAATGTTAGACTTACTCGTGAAATGGGAAAATCAGGAACCACTTGCTCCTCTCCTAAAATTTGCAACGATAGCTATTAGCAATAGCTACAGCATATTATAAAAATACCGAAACTGGTTTTTGAAATAATTGTGTCGTAGCCAGCTAAAGTAGCTAGCTAAATAGAATACATAGTTATTGTATTGCTTTTTTAATTATAACCTTTTAACTATGCCATGTTCCAATGTCTATCATACAATTATATACTTTCCATCACCCCATAGGCTTACCTTTCCTTATTTTATTTCTGACTGGTTTACTGCGACTCAGCACAACTAATCCACTTTCTTCACTGGTTGAACAATGCTTGCAAAATCTTTTACTTGATGTTACAATTGGACTTGGACTAGCAGGGCTATGGTCATGTGGGGAATTTAAAGTTCTTTGCCTCTTTCTACCTGATAAAAAATTAATTTGAAATTAAAAGCTAGAAAAATTTTCTATTTTGCTTACTACCAGTTGTTAGTATACTTCTTTGTAGAGGACTCCCTGAAGCTGCAGCAGTAGTTGGAACCAGTGCAGCGGGGGAATTTCTTGTTGCTCTAACCCCAGTACTGTTGGGAGGATAATGAACAGGAGATGAATAAGTTTCTCCAGTTTTCTTGCGGTAAAGGGGAGAAAGGCTTGGTGAAGAAGGAACAGTTTGACATTGTTTCTGTTCTTTCCGCTCACTACATATTAGGCTAAATGTAAAGGGAGAAAGGAGTCTCCGTAATGGTGAAGGGGAACTTTGAGGAGCTGCAACTGTCATTATGACCTTTTTTTTTTACAACAGCTCAGCTGACATTCGAAAGACTTCGCCGGGAAAAGTGTTGGTGTGAAACGAAACTAGCCGCCAGTTCTGCGCCAATACTTTCGCGCAGAAACTGCAATTGCTATAAAATTGTTCTGGGTCTGAGCTAGGTAAAGCATTGGAACAAGTGGTAGACAAGTATCTAGCAACTTCTTTTTGAGACTAGTAGCTAATAATTAGCTGTTTCTAAGTTTCATTTTGAGATATAAATGGCTATAATAATCTGAAAACACTTATATTTACTCCCATATTCTATGACATCATACTTCCTTTTAAAATCAACAATAAAAGAATACAGAGAACAAGTACTATTTTGACATTACAGTGTATGAACATTAAAAAAAAAAGGCTTCTGAGACTGTCGTGATCTGGAACAGAACATGCAAGAATTCTATTGTACACAGAAAAGAGTGCAAGAAACAACAACAACAACAACAACAACAACAACAAACTATCAATCAACTTTCTGCTCTTGCAGCTCTGATTCTCTCATCTAACACTTGGCAGCGTTTTGCTACTAGAACAAGCTCCTCAGTATGAGCAAGTTTTTCTAACAACATCTTTCTTTTGTCTATTTCTTCTTCAATATTCTCCAACTTGTCCACAAGCTGTCTACGCAAGTGTTCTTGGGCCAGAAGACGGTCCTGTAGGACTTTGTACTCCTCTGCTTCACCTGCCTCCATGTTCTTCATCTCCTCTCCATAAACTGGTAGGTTTGGAGGTAATTTAAACACATTCTGATCACAATACTGAGTGAAAGGTTCATACCATGACACTTCATACTCAGATTCGAAGTGCTCTAACATTTCACTGGAAAGTTTTCCCACTAGATCTTTTTTATCAGGAAACTCTTCACTCAGAGCTTCTTTCAAACTGAATACAGCCTTTAGAAACTCGTTATACCCTAATGAATGAAGTTGTTGGTATATTTTTTCCGGGAAGAATCCAAAAAATTTCCTGATGAGGAATTTGTTCTCGGCAGATGACTCTGTCTCCAGTGCTTCCATTTTGCCCGCGTCGAAATCAAAATTTCATACAATTAATTGCGCGGCGTACAAAACTTCGAACATACGAAGGCGGAGTTTGAGTAGAATTGACACACCCACTTCACTTACTTTAGGTTTACTTCGTGGTTGTGGTTGTTTGTCATTGTTTGTTGCTGCTTATTGTTGTTATTGTTGGCCACGTAGAAGTCGTTCCATATTATCTTTCGTTTTCATTCAATAAAAAAAAAAATTGTCGACCACTACAACTGTCGGTGGGTGCGGCCTATTTTCACGTGACGCGCCCCTCCTCTTGCTTTATGTGGGTTACAGGCAGTTATCATTAACCAACACACTTGAAGGAAGCAAATCAATTGAAAGGGAATGGCTGCTGGAGGTGGCTACAATGCCCCTAACTTAGCTGACACTGCTACAAGCTTTGGAAGTGACTCCTTTTCTAGCCAAGATCCAGCTGTGTCAGAAAGAAATGGAGGAGGAGGAGGGGGATTGTCTAGCCAACCTCTGTTTGGTGTGGATTTCAAAAGGTGAAAAAAAAAATGCTGCTATTGGTTAATTAGCATTGTGATGAAAAAAGGTGAAGAAGAATTGAGTTGCCTCTTTAATCTTTTGAAAGAACAGCTAGTAAAGACCTGAAGTTGGTTAAGACAGCATGAGTCCTCTGTCACTGTCCAGTTATATACAATAGATTTTATTGCATGTTGAAATTTCTGCATCTATATTTTATCCAATCAATTATGTTTAACTGCACGCACTGACCGCTAGGCACGAGGATTTGAAACAAATGCTGGACAGTAATAAAGACGGACAAAAGTTGGATGCCATGAAGCTCATTATTGGCGTGAGTTGATAATATGGGATGGATGGGTGTGTCTTGTATTCACTAGCTGTTGTCTTGCAGATGATTGCCAAAGGAAAGGACTGCACAGATCTGTTTCCAGCAGTGGTGAAGAATGTGGTGTCAAAGAACTCGGAGGTAAGGAGAGAGGATGGAGAAGTGGAGGGATGATGAGGGGAAATAAATTGAAGGTGCTGGTGAAGAAGTCTTGAGAAAGGGTGGGAGTAGAGAAGTGAGTGGACATAAGGACATGAAGAATCGTTTAGGGTTGTGGAGAAGCAATGGAGATAACCAGCAATGTTGGCTACGTCTTGACTGCAATGCAGTGGATATGACTTCACTCTGCATGCTGGGTTCCATCAGATTAGTTATAAGAGAGGGTACTTACCTATTCTGGATGGAAAATGATACTCAACTGCAATATTGATCAACATCGAACATGTCCTTAGAGATCCAGTTTCTTTGTCATGGCCTGTAGGGTTCTGGGAACTTTCTCAATACTTTTTCCCCTCCTTACTCTTATGTTTTAAATAAGATGGAAGAAGTGAGTGAGCTCATGTTTATACTCATCAATTCATGAAGGGGGTTAGTATTGAGGTAGAAAATTGTGTCGTTATGGGTATAGATTTGACCGTTGCTCAGAATGTTCACTATAAATGTTATTGGAGTGGTTTACAAGTGTTGTACCGACCACAATGGACACATCAATGTCTATTCCATTATCATGTGAGTGGGTGGCTTCATATGAAATTTAGCTGTGCAGGCTAAGAGCATGTTTTCTGGTTATTTTATGATATGTACTTGATGCCATTTGTAAGTTAATATATATCTTACCTGGAATGAGACTTTTGTTGCTGGTTCGTGGTGATGGGTCTTGGTGCTGGGACGCCTGCACACACACACACACACACACACACATTGATATCACTGATAGTGTACAATGGTTGCCACTATGGTAGTTGTCTTTACAATCATTCTTACTACTACAAAGTTCCATGGCAAGTGAGGGACTCATTTGCTGTGAGAGCTACTCGTAGATTAAGTCACATGACTGGTTCATTAAACCTTTCTTTTATCATGTGATATATAGGAAGGCCCTTTTGTTTCGAGCAGCTGTATTATTTGATGTGATGTTTTTACATGCTTCCTTTGTCCTTTTCAAAGTTAATGATTTTTTTTTCCTTTATATCAATGTTTTAATGTTTTCATTTTCAATTTATAATTTTGGTACAGAAAGTTTTGTGTGTGTGTGTGTGTGTGTGTGTGTGTGTTTAACCTTTGTGCTGTATGTTTGTCTCTGTGCTCAGATCAAGAAGCTGGTGTATGTGTACTTGGTTCGCTATGCTGAGGAGCAGCAAGACTTGGCTCTTCTCTCCATCTCCACTTTTCAGAAGGCCCTCAAGGACCCCAACCAGCTCATCAGAGGCTCCGCCCTTCGAGTCCTGTCCAGTGTCCGTGTCCCGATCATTGCCCCCATTATGATGCTCTCCATCAAGGAAGTAGGTCACATGCACAACACTCTCTCGTGGAGAACATTCCACAAAAATTAGGATTGTCTTGCGTCACTAAGTCTCTAGTCATCAGCCTTGTTAGTTGTCTCACTGTGATGTCTCTTGTTGAACCATTTATGATATTTGCCATCTATTGTATTTGTTGTTGTTGTTTTCTTTCCCTGTAGTCTGTGACAGATATGTCTCCTTATGTACGCAAAACTGCCGCCAATGCCATTCCTAAACTATACAGGTAAAGTTTGTTTTGTCATCTAGATTACTTTTAATCTAAGTTTCCTACTTCAGTCTTGACCCAGAGCAGAAGGATCAGTTGGTGGAGGTCATAGAGAAGCTGCTCAAAGATCAGACAACAGTAAGTACTGCTAGTGATGGGATTACAGCACCAAAATCTCTCTCTCTCTCTTTCCTCTCCCTCTTCTATATCATGCACTTCAGCAGTAGTCCTTGTTGTAGATGCTTGTCTTGAACTTTTGTGGAACCAGCTGCTGTGTACACAGCAGGCTCTGGGCTACCCAAACAAATTAGTTTGCATTCTTGTGTTTTGCTTGCATGACTCTGTTGATGTGTTCATGCAGCTTGTGGCTGGGAGCGTTGTCATGGCATTTGAAACGGTTTGCCCTGAGCGGATTGATCTGATCCACAAGAACTATCGTAAGTTGTGCAACTTGCTGGTGGATGTGGACGAGTGGGGGCAAGTCATGATCCTCCAGATGCTCACCAGATATGTACGCTCACAGTTCCTGGACCCTAACCAGCAGGTAGTACTCAACTTTTCTCATCCTATTTATTGCCTTTGAAGCTTCTTTTCTTCTACCATCCTTCCCTTCTTCACTCTCTTTCTTCCCTCTCTCTTCTTCACTCTCTATCTTCCCTCTCTCTTCTTCACTCTCTATCTATCTTCCCTCTCCCTTCTTCACTTTCTCTTCCCTCTCTCTTCTCCACTTTCTCTTCCCTCTCTCTTCTCCACTCTCTCTCTCTTCCCTCTCTCTTCTTCATTCTCTCTCTTCCCTCTCTAGTTTCATTCAGTATGTTGTTTGTAGAAGTACATGTTAGAGTGTATGAATTCCTTAAAACCAGTACTTTGCTAGTTTTCTCTTCCCCTTTCCCTCCATTTCTTGACATCAACATGTTTAGCCACACCTGTGACATAGTGGTCATACAATTGTAGCTAATATGTGTGTTTATGTGTGTGTGTGTGTGTGTGTGTATAGTCTGAGGAAGGAGATGCAGCATTCTACAGTGATAATGATAAGAGCAGTGAGAGTGATGATGATGACGATGATGAGAGTGACGAGGAAAGTGAGAAGAAGAAAAAGAAGAAGAAAAAGAAGCCTTATGTAATGGATCCTGATCATCGCCTGTTACTGAGAAATAGCAAGCCCCTCCTACAGAGTCGCAGTGCAGCGGTACGTACACTGCTGGCCTTATTTTTTAATGGGAACATACTTTATTACTTACCTTTCCTTTGCCTCCAGGTTGTCATGGCAGTGGCCCAGCTATATCACCATGTTGCCCCTAGTAACGAGGTGAATGTGATAGCCAAGCCTCTCATTCGTCTGCTCAAGTCTCACTGTGAGATTCAGAACATTGTCCTCAGCAACATTGCTACCCTCTCTGCAGGACGACCGGTATGTTAAGTGGGGAAAAAATACTGAAAATTCTTGGTGGCAAGTATCTCTAGTAATTTGTAAAAGTTTTGCTGACTTGTCATTATTCTCTCTCTCTCTCTCTTTACTGCAGAGCATGTTTGAGCCATACCTGAAGAGTTTCTATGTTCACTCTAGTGATAACACCAACATCAAGCTACTCAAGGTAAGTGATAGAGTGACTCACTGATGGTGTGATGACAGTCATGTGGAGTAGCAGCACCAATGAGTGGGTGTGTACATGTGTGTCGATGGTGTGTTTGTGTGTGTGTATGTGTCTGTCTTTGTTTTCTTGTTTATTTGTGGGTATTTGTGTGTTTGTAGCTGGACATTATTGCCAACATTGCAGGAGAGACCAGTATTCATTCTATTCTGAGAGAATTCAGGGTGAGTTTCCCCTCTGTGGCATTCCATAGGAAGTTGTGACTTGGTTGGTTGGTTTCCTACAGACTTACATTGCCAGTTCTGACAAGTCTTTTGTGGCGGCTACCATACAAGCCATTGGCCGAGTGGCGTGCTCTATTAGTGAAGTGACGGAGACGTGTTTGCACGGTCTCATGAGTCTGCTCAATCATAAGAATGGTGGGAGACTGCGAGTTTCATGAACTGTAATCTTATGTGTTGTTGTTGTTGTTATTGTTGTTTGTTGTTGTTGTATTCAGAGGATGTCGTTGGGGAGAGTGTTGTTGTGATTAAAAAGCTGCTACAGCTTCATGTGAGTGGTGTGTGCGTATGTAATGTGTATCTGATAATATCCATATGGTTGTTTAGCACTTGTATTTATGTATTTTATTTTGTGTGTGCTTGCATAATCTCTGTTGTTTTGTTTTTTGTTTTTATTGTCTTTATCTTTCTGCAGCCTAAGGAGAACAAAGACCTCATTGTTCAAGTGGCAAAGCTGGCGGACTCTGTCACTGTAAGTCTAACACGTTTGTTGGTATGTGTGTGTGCAGGTATGTAAGGTCTTACCACCCTGCTGTGCCAGTGTGTGTGTGTGTGTGCATGTGCATGTGTGTGTGTGCATGTGTGTGTGTGCATGTGTGTTTGTGTGTGTGTGTGTGCATGTCATGGCAGATCTAATAACTTCCTACCACATGTGTCTTTACTCCATGACAGGTACCTCTTGCTAAAGGTAGCATCCTATGGCTGGTGGGAGAGTACTGCTCCCTTGTGCCCAAGATAGCTCCAGATGTCCTCAGAAAAGCTGCCAAGACATTCAGCGATGAAGTACGTTTAATAAAAGTTAGTGCTTTATTTTCAGTGGCTGGTCATCTTAATACTATTTAGGAGGACATAGTGAAGCTTCAGACGATCAATCTGGCCGCTAAACTGCACATAGCTAATGCCAAACAGTCCAAGCTCCTGTGCCAGTATGTGATGAACCTAGCTAAGTATGACCTCAATTATGACATCAGAGACAGGGCCAGATTCCTCAGGCAGCTGGTATTGCCAGATGAGGTAAGGATGGAAATGTATCAATTAGGATTATAACTCCTTTTTGCATTGGGGATGTTCGTATTATAGAGGTGGATGTGTGTGGTTGAATTGGATGTGTGCAGTGGAGGTGGATGTGTGCGGTGGAGGTGGATGTGTGCGGTGGAGGTGGATGTGTGCGGTGGATCTGTGCGGTGTAGATATGTGTAATTATTTTTATTATCATTTTTTAATTAATGATTGATAACAGGAGTCAGCTCTGTCTAAGTATGCCAAGAAGATCCTGCTGGCATCTAAGCCAGCACCAGTCTTAGAGTCAATGTACAAGGACCGTAGTCAATGGCAACTCGGTTCCCTTACACATGCCATCAATGCTGAGGCCTCTGGTTATGTGCCACTTCCAGACTTCCCAGCGGAGGCTCCAGACAAGTCTGTGAGGGATGTAGAGGATGCCTGGGGGGCTTCAGGTTCTGGTGCAACGTCGCGCAAAAAGAAAAAGAGCGAAGGAGGCTTTTATGATTCCGAGGGCGACAGTTCAGACGGTAGTGATTTTTATTCGTCTATTTCTGGTACAGATGAATCTGGTACAGAAAACTCTGAGAGTGGCAGTGAAGAAGGTGAGAATTGGTGTGTGTATGTACGTGTGTGTGGTATGCTTCAAGGGTTCAAAGTGTATTTGTGTGTATACGTGTGAGTGTGTGTGTGTTAAAGAGGGAGACTTAAGTATTTGGTTACATTTTTTTATTGGCAGAGTCTGAATCTGGGAGCGGAGAAGAAGAGGATGAGGAGGACGAGGAGGAGAGTGGGTCTGATGAAACGAGTAGTGATGAAGGAGACACTCTTGAAAACTTGCAGAAGAGATTTGGAGTGGCTCCAACGAAGAAGAAACAAGTGAGCAGTTGATATGCATTGCTTAATTTATTCTGGCTATTTGACTCTTATGTCATAGCTTAGAGATGGGTTGCAGTAAGCTGGAGTGAGATTTGGATGGGTGGAGCTTAGCTACAGTATCGATACTGTTTGATAGTGGAGTGAACTTTAGATGGGTGGAGCTCGGCTGGAGGTGTGACAGTGTGGTTCCCTCTGTACTGTAGGTCTTGTCAGACTCAGAGTCTTCTGGGACTGAAGACAGTGAGGAAGATAGCACCAGTGAGGAGGAGTCCAGTTCAGAAGAAGATGCTCCACCCGCCAAGCCCCAATCCAAGACCACCTCTACAAAGAGTTCTTCAACCAAGTCCAAGAAGAAGGATGATGATCTTGCTGTCAAGCCCAACGAATCCTCTTTGCTAGATTTAGATGACTGTGAGTTTGCTTTGTGTTGTTCACCTCACAGCATTGTGTCATCCATGACTCTGCTCTGTAGGGAGTGCACTCCCAGCTACCTCCTCCACCTCCGCTACTATGGCTACCAATGACCTTTTGACCCCCATGAGTGCTGGGCTGGAAGGTCTGTCATTGTCGGATACTCCCAAGACTGCTCCCACCTCATTCCAGGTGTGAAACTTCTTGAGAAAAGAGAGAGAAATATAGTCATTTTTTGCATCATAAACTTCTTGAGAAAAGAGAGATGAAGTTCAAATGTGTTCACTATCCAATATTTAGTCGCAGGCTTTTGACAAATTCTATTAGCAGGAGAGTCACTATTTGATTACATAATATGAATAGGCTACACCACAGGGTGGAGGCTAGTACAGGATTTAAACGATTGAGAGGCTCGAGGATAGTGTGGAACCGACTTGTACCATGGCGCTAGGCTATAGAAAACACAATACAACCATATTCACCTCCTAGGAGGTGGGTATGATATATATTCACTGCGAATTGAGCAATCTGATTGAACGGTTTGAACGAACCATAGAGCAATGTACAGTTATTATTACTGAATAACAGTGACAAAAACAAGTACTGTAATTCTGTGGTTCTTATACTAGTTCTGTTCTGATTTTCTATACCTGATAAAGTATAAAATTAAATTTGTTTTAGCTTGTATTGAATAGCATTATTGTTGAGAGTGAGTAAAGAGGTCCCAGTGCTGACTAATTCCAATTGTCTCTGGTGTCTTCTTTAGATGGCTGAGCCTTCCTACATTCCCAAGAAGAACTATGAACTCTTGAATCGCATCAAGGGAGACGGACTGCAGATCCACTACCGCTTCACTCGTCGTCCTCACATCTACTCCGCCAAGTTGGCAGGGGTGGAGCTAACTGCCCAGAACACAGTGGAGGCACCCATTGGGAGTGTATCTGTCGGGGATACCAGGTTGCAGTCGGGGATGAGCTTGAAAGAGACAGGTGGATTGAGTGGACTTGCTCCTGGGGCCACCGCTAACTTCTCCATTGGCATCGACTTCAATGACACCCAACAGCCAGCCAAGTTTGATATCTGGTGAGTTATATGGTCAGCTTTTGTTTCCAGGATAGTATGAAGGAATTGATTGTTGTTGTGTTGTGTTTCAGTGTGGCCTCTGGGAAGAAGTATGCTGTCCAGGTGGAGCCAGTGGTGGGAGAACTTGTGCGCCCAATCTTTCTGACAGAGTCAGAGTTCAAAGCATTACAAAGTAAGTTCATAGACCGTTAGAGCCCTTGGTGCTAACTACACATTTTAGAAGCATGAATTAATACTTAAAATTTAAATTGACTTCTATTAACTAACCAAAGTAGAGTGCTGAATCAATCTGTTGGACTCTGGTTCCAAATTTCACTGTTTTGTTTTTTTATATGATAAACTGGATTAAATTTATAGACAGTCTTGGGTATGGATGGTCAAGTTAATAAAGTGTGTGATGTGATTGGCATTTTTATTTGTTTTAGATAAATTGACAGGTATGCACGAGACATCGGGTAAATTGGCTGCAGGTTCAGACACTGACCCAGCCTCAGTGCGCACTTCCATTCTGGAAGTGATCAATGTTTCACAGGTGTGTGTGTGTGTGTGTGTGTGCTTAGATCAGTCATCCTCACTTTATTTACCATTTGTTGATGTTGTCCAGGTAACAACCTCTAACCCTGAGGTCTTGATGTTTGCTGGAGTTACATTCTCCAGCAGTCTCCCCCTTCTCATCACTATAAATCTAGGTGCTAAAGTCACCATCAATTCGGAAAAGATGGTCATCAATGGAATGCTGTTGAAAGTGGTGCAGAAGGCATTAGCCACTTAAGATGGTCTCTTATTGTAATGTTTGGCTCCACTTTTATTTATTCTGAATTAGATGCTAAAACTGATAGTTCATCTAGCATTCTCTTTTGGTAAATAAGGCTTGTTAAAGACTTCAAATTTGTTCGAAATACTATTTTTTGTGGTATTCTTCACTCGATTTATTGTACCCACTGATTGTGTTTGTTTGTTTTTAATGGAGTTCTTCCATAAAGTATTTTACAGCAAACTAGTAATTTGCAGAGCTGAAGTTGCCCAGTTTTAGTTAGAAAATGTGTGATTTTTTTCAGTTCTTATAAATACAAATGATTAGAAAGTACCAAATTAGGATGTCTAGTAGTGAAATACATAACATAGATTACGACTTCTTAACTCGTGGCTTGGCATTGCAATTAGATTCATGTATTCTGTGCCTGTCTGTGGCAAAAGTTCGTCCACACACTTTGCAAGGAACTAGTGTGTCTTCAAATGTTGTGTAGCAGTGTTCCAGGTAATTCTGAACTGCAGTGTCTACATTCATTGAAGCTCCACCTACCACTATGTTGTCTCCAGCCATTGCCTTGGGGGCTTCCGGCTTTTTAGGAAAAGCTCGCCTCTCGCGAATGGGCAGCCTCTGATTCTCCTCATGAAACTTCTTAGTGCATTGAGGAATGTGAATTCCAATAGAATGTACTGTGTACTCTTTCCCACATATATAACAAATGACAAACTTGCGGCTGCGACCCTGCGGTAAAGAAGCCACATCAACAGAGTGGTCTTCATCTGGTGCCACAGGTGGATGGTGTTTCTTAGAGTGTCCCGGTGCACGCCCAGTGCTGCACATTGCCACGTGAGTGTCCAGTTTGTTACCAGATACCATCCTGCCACATTTTTTACACTTGATCAGACCTCTTCTGCCCGACTCCTTGGATTGAGATGGCACTCCATGACCTGTCCTTTGTAACCTACTATCTGTCACAGTAGAAGTAGTAGGCCTGGTTCTATAAAGGGTGTACATGGTCTTCATATAGGAAGCAGGCACGGTTATACAGCGTTACCTTTGAGCCTCTGGTGCACGGATATAAGCAAAATCTGGTTTTCCAGGTGTTAATCCTATAGTCACAACTCTAGCCACCACGTCCGTCGGTACGGCCGAGTCACCACCCGAGGAAGAAGGCTCGCGACACCATCTACCGTGATTTGCTACGGAAAATTTACTATACTGCAAACCGCAACGCTCACAACGTCTTTCCCCTGCAATAGCGCGCTGGACCCGTCCTTTCTTCGCAGGATCTCCCATCATATATTTCTTTGCGTAACGATCCGAACGTTTCCAAGGTGATGGAAACGTAAACTCCACCCAGTGGGTTGAGCGAAGTAGTTGGTAAGGGGACTTCACTGTACTGTATTGTATAACTTTTTAAAAATACATAAAAAATGCTGATGTGATCCTAGTGCAGTCAATGCCTTCATTTATCCACAGAATTATGTGATTAGAATAGAACTTAATCGTTCAGCTGCTCGCTGTGATACGTTGAGTGGTGCATGCACTGGAAGAAGTCCTGCTTCCCCGTTGAGTGAAAGACCGCAAAGTCCGAGATACGTGTGGAGTGGATCTGTGATAAAGTACAGAGTTGAATGAATCTTAAAATAATATATTGCAGAAACACGCCCACCTGGATTACAATCTGGCCATTTAGAGAAACCACCTGTTATGGCACCTTCAGTAGACAGGATATACCGTCTGTTAAGGTCCCGGTCAACAAAATGTGAGCCACCAAGAATCTAATATATTAAACCAATAGGGAACACATTGCCAGTGAACACATAGACTGGATGTACAGTCAAGCCTTTACAAAGGGACTCTAAAAAGCAACCTGCCTCTCAACAACAGCCAACATAATGGAGCAAAATGATCTACGACAATACAAAATAACCTCTGAAAGCAGCCAAACTCTTTAAAAGGAGCATGACTTTTGTAGAAAGGGGTTACTGTAATTGCTATACTATGGAACTTCATCCATTCTAATCACTTACACCTACATATGGGCATCATTCAGGCAACCATATCAGCAGGGTGGACTGATTATTGACAAAATACTTTGAGGGAAGCTTTCAAAAGTTAAGGACACCCTCCAGTTCAAGGATAATTTTTTTTTACTGAATTTACCAGACTTGAGTACAAATTGATTAGCAACATGTTTCTATAGGCATAGAAACATTAAACCACTGACCTTCAGAGTGGCGCCTACCCAGAAGGAGTAACATGTGTCCACAGGCTTATTCGGACGACCCTGGAAGCCAGTTTGCTGCCTCAAGAGACACCACCTTACCAGTTTCTTCTTTTCCATAGGAGGAAACACTTCATCTAATTTGCCCATCAGACTGAGAGCAGCCACAGCACAGAAAGTAGAACCACCTGTTGCCAAGACAACATTTATGCTATTAAACTATTGAGAAAATAGCAAGCTAAAGGGTAACCTTGCTTAACCGAATCTGCTGCAGCAATCCAATTGCTGCTGCTTAGTGAGAGAAATAAGTGTGTCTATGGAGCCATAAGTCTCACCTTTTTTTTTTTTTTAGTAATCCATTGCTAAGGTTTATTATTTTTTAATTAAAAAGTAAAACCTAATTATAAGAAAAAACAACAACAACAAAAAAACCAAGTATAACTCGGATTGGAGGCCACACCTTACCATGTGACTCCAAATAAGGACCTTGAGCAATACCATGATCATAACTCTGCAAATGCAACACACACACACAAAAGACAGATGAAGAACAACACCAAAAATTTAACACACACTGTGCAGCTGCATCTCTGACCAACCTGACTGGCTTTGATGTATTCAACTGTTCTCTCCAGATTCATGGCCGACCAGTCCCCCAGCATGTACGACACACAAGCTGCACAGTAGATAAACCGCATGTCACTCTCACCACCTTGTGATGTAGAGCAGAAGCTTCCATTGTCCAGCTGTAGCCGACGAAGACCAGCCAGCACGGCTGGTCTGTTGACGCGAGACAGGTCATCTCCGAGAATTAAAAGGGTTGCCATGGCAGTGTAAGTCATGGCTATATGCCCAGTGTCATAAGGAAGATGCTGCCCAGATTTGTCCTATTTTTAAACAGGAAAAAGAATATATCTTAGTGTGGTAATTAACATAAACCTTATTACAGAGATTTCACTCTCACCAATTAGGCACTTCATAAGGATAGACTATTAATCTGTATCGTGTTTATAGAAGCAAAGCAGATTTTCTCAGCAATATATATATTAAAAACTTAAACCCCCCCCTGCTATTTCAGTCAAGAATGACTGAATGACATAAAAACAGTTGATCCCCCAACATTTTTTTACTGAATTTTAATGCCAACTTTAATTAGGTAGCCTGGTGGGTGTGTGGGTATGACCATATTTCATGGGACCAACTGACTCAAATTTATTATGAATTCAGTTTGGTTGCCAGGCTAATTCACATGCCATTATTGAAACGATCATAAACAGTAATTATATGACCAAATAAAACAGCTAAAATGTAAGGAATTGTCTACATCAGATACAACTCCACGTAAAAATCCCAGTCAAACCCAGGAGCCAATAAATTCTTAGGTCAAGGCATCTCTGCCTAACACTACTCTACAAGTAATTCTATGCTTAGTTATACACTTACCAACCGGTTTTCTTTCATCAGTCAATATTGTAAACTAACCTGGAACAGAGCTCCAATAAAGCTGGAACCTCGAAAACCACAATGTGAGTCACTTCCATCAGCTGCTGGTAGTATCTGCTGACTATAAATCCACTCAATTATGCTCTCCTTATCTTCAGCAGACACAGAGTCCAAACAATCAAGAAGGTCCAGCCCAGACACAGCAAAGAACAGTAGAGTCATTCTTTAGCCAAAGACAAGAAAATATCATCATGCATCCCTAAATGCAGAGTTATTAATACACCTGCTGCTATCCAAAGAGGATAAGAAGCTTGGTAAAACCCCAAGAACTCTCTTGAAGTATTTGGCATGGCTCTTGAACTCGGGATCTTTCTGCGTATTGTCGATTCCTTCTTTTCCGTCAGGTTCAACAGACGGTTCCATTGACCTAGTGTTATTTGTGCAATGCACTGAGAATTCTTGGAAGATACCGAGAAGGATTTATACAGGGATCTTTAAATAGAATTATTATAATGTAGCCACGCCTTCCTTTTTTCTGAGTGATGGAGGACAATTACTTCTTAGGTCTGGCCGACGAAGTTTTGAAGGAAGAATTTGGACACGCAAGTGGTAAATTTACACAACAATTTAAAGAGTTAAAACTATTTTTTTTTATCATTTCAGGAGTGACTTACTTGGACCATGCTGGAGCTACCTTGTACTCATGCAAGCAACTGAGAGATCACATGGCAGATTTAAGCTGTAATCTCTATGCCAATCCTCACAGCAGAAATCCCAGCAGCACAAAGACCACAGCCATCATAGACGGTGTCAGGGAAGCCATCTTGCGACATTTCAACACAACTTCGGAGGAATATGATATTATTTTTACATCTGGCTGTACGGCTGCATTGAGCCTGCTCAGTCAATCATTTCCATGGCAATCTGGGAGAGGGTATAGCAGCACTTGCAGTGGTGGTAGTGAAGGTAAAGAGTCTCCCTGTGATGGCAGTAGTAGTAGTGGTAGCACATTCTGTTACCTTGACGACAACCATACATCCGTTATTGGTATGAGAGAAGTGGCGCGTGCTAGTGGAGCGAAGTCTTGCTGCGTGACTAGGGATGACTTGGTGCCTGTTGAAGATATGGCTGCCACAGAGTCAATATCCACTTGCAACCATCTCTTCGCATATCCGGCCCAGTCCAATTTTTCAGGATTTAAGTACCCACTGTCTTGGTGCAGGGATATTCCGGAGCAAACGGTCGTCATCAGGAACACTCGGTGTGGGCGTGGTCAGTGGAAAGTGGCTCTGGATGGAGCATCTTTCGTGAGTTCCAGTCCTCTGGACTTGTCCTGCCATCAGCCGGACTTCCTAACTATCTCCTTCTACAAGATATTTGGCTTCCCCACTGGGCTGGGTGCTCTTTTGGTACACAGAGACAGCCAACATCTTCTAAGCAAGAGCTACTATGGAGGAGGAACAGTGAGAGCAACAGACAGCTGGACAAACTTTCATGTGGGCAAGGATACCCTTCATGACAGGTGATAAAGTGTGCTTGAAAAAAAACATTTACACAAGATTACCATTTATTCTTAACTATTTATTTTATACTAGCACACCTCATGTTTTTTATATGTGCATGTGTTTGTGTGAAGGTTTGAGGATGGAACTATTTCCTTCTTGGAGATCTTAGCTCTCAGGCATGGCTTTGCCATGCTCAGTAGACTAGCACGGTCCATGCTGGGAGTCCAACAGCACACTTTCAAGCTCGCCAGGTCAGTAGGTATGTTTTGTTGTTATTATTGTTGTTGTTATTACACGCATGGTGCAGAATTCACATGTATCCCCAAATGTAAATACAATGTTGTTGTTTTTCCTATAGAGAGAGTTGGCACCAGTGGTTTTAAAAAAGCATATGAAAACAAAACACAACAAATATACCACAACAAAAAAGTGTTAAATTAGGCAGACTAAAAGTGTTTCACATTTTCAATGGTGTACGTAGATTCTATTAGTGAGAGAGAGAGAAGGCAACAAACTTCCGTGTTTGTTTGAGTAGAAATATTTGTCTCTGTCTTAGATTGGCTTATGAACAGCTCTCTTCTCTGACTCATTCCAACAGACACAGAGTGTGTGTCTTGTACGCACATACAGACTACGAGGACCCCCAAACCCAGGGACCCATCGTGAACTTCAACGTAGTTCGCTCTGATGGCTGTTTCGTGGGCTACAGTCTAGTGGAGCGGCTGGCCACAGTGTGTGACATCCACCTGAGAACTGGATGCTTCTGCAACACTGGAGCGTGCATGGCATTCCTGGGGATGGACTCTGAGCAACTACAGCGCAACCTGAAGGTGAGCAGAAGGAGGGAGAAAAGAAGAAGTGGGAAGTGTGTGACTGGAAATAGAATCTATGGTACATACATACATACATACATATATGCATGTATGCATACATACATACATACATACATACATACATACATACATACATGACTTATATACTAGTGATGTGCTTCAGCACAAATCGTGAGCAAGCCAATGTGCACAAGTAATTCACACAAAGTAGAATCTGACAAAAGTTGATTACAAAATCTGTAAAAAGTTACAATGAAGTTACTTTCATTTAGTTTGCCTGAAGTTAAGTCTATCCTGTTCACCTAGTTTTAGAAGGCATCATTCAGTCTATTTAGTCCTAACAGCTACAAGTAGCTATGTAGCCATTGACCATAGTAGTAATAGCTTCATCTAAATGACCTGTGTTCCTGACAAAAAACACTCAAGCTACAAAACGGCTGATCAAGTTTTTAATTGACATACGGTAATGGGTTTCAATGCCATAGTAACCACTCTTCGTAACTATTTGACTTGAGGAAAAACAAAACTAACATTTCTAAGGAATTACCTCACAGTTTATAGTCTTACCCTAAATGGTGATTAGCTTACTGCAGCAGTAGCCACAAAGCTGTGTAAAGGCAGCTAATTATGTTTATTTAGAACATAGTTGTTTAGGTTGTGCTATTCTTAGGTAAGCAGTAGTTGTAACTTTAGACTTTCACACACTAGTTCACTGAATATGCCAATAATAATGGATTTTCAAGTAAAAACAATATTGTCGCGTTGGGCTATAACTGTGACTAACAGCGTATTAGCCAAGATAACTTACCACCACTGCTAATTTGAATAGAAAATGAACTCCTAGGTTTGTAAGACATAGCTGCATCCGCAAAAAATCAGAGGTCAGACACAACCTAATTTAAAGAGGTAAAAACAATTGATGATACGGGTAAAGATCGTTAACCGAAGGATTGTGTTTGGTGAAGAATGGGGACGGGTTCGCCCACTAAGCGAACACAAAAATGCAAGGGTCAAAGTACAAAATGACATGCATACGTCCACACATATATACAATAATATCCCCGATTCTCAATTTGACACCACTGTATGTGTCTCACTCGCTTCGCTTGCTCGCCAATAACACACATACATACATACATGCATGCATACATACATGCATACATACATACATACATACATGCGTACATACATGCATACATACATGCATACATACATACATGCATACATACATGGTAGGGTATGGTGGGTGCGGTTTTGAATAAACATATTTTCATGGGTGAGAGCTATTTAATTGAGCTGATCATTGAACGCAAGAGAGGACTTATGTGATGAATTTGTAGGTCTATCAATATTTTGTTTTGTGAGTGTGCATTAACAAAGCAAGCTAGTTTTGGTCACTCGTATCAGCTGTAATAACACAACACAAAGTGTATGTGTGCGTGTTTCATAAGCATTGATTTGATGCTATACATTAGCACTAACTCTCAGTGCTTCAAAGGTTGGCCTTCACATCGAGCTGCTCATCTCATAGAATGTTGACTATGATTGTAGACCCTTTACCGGGCATATACTAAGGAGGTTGGTTGTAGCAATGAAGTCTGGGTTTAGAATTCCTGCTAGTGGTGTGCTTGAGCACAAATGGCGAGCGAGCCTTAACTACACTATTGTTATTCAAACTACTAAAATAAAGTTGAGTTGTTAAATTAAGCATATACGGTAAAGGGGATTAAATGCCATAGTAACCACTCCCCTCAACTGTTTGAATTGAAAAAGAAGCAACAAAATCAAGTCACCTTACCTTCGTGGTTCGTCTAGTGGACAATGAATTTTCCAGTAAATGCTGTTGAGTAGGGCTTATAACTGTGACAAATAGCGACTAACTTGAATAGAAATGGAACTCCCATAAGTTTTAGAGTTTTAACTGCACACGCAAAAAGAATTCAAAGCTTTACACACAATTCAATTTCTAAGGTGGTACAGGTAATGGTCGCAAAACCAGAGGATACTGTTTAGTGAAGTTTGGGACGGGGTCGAACGCGGAGCGAACACAAAAATACGCGAGGGTCAAAGTACAAAATGACATACGTACGTCCATACATACTGATAAACAAACATCCCCGATTTTCAATTTGTGTTACCCCTGTAAGTGTCTCGCTCGCTACGCTCGCTCGCCAACTATGAAGTATAAGTGGTTGCCACGATACTTACAGTGCTTCCAACTTAAAGAGTGGATTTTTTTAAACTACTGTATAGACCCTCACTACAGTCATTTAACATACACATACCTTTTCTTCATCATCCCAACAATGTTTACAATAGTAAAACTGCCTGTTTAGAGAATGGAAAACGGAGAACAGCACTTTCCTCATTCACTCTAATACATTTTACGCCATTTTTTTTTTACGTCAAGATTTTGTGGTAGTTCGTCATTAAACGTAACTAGTTAACGAGCTAAGGTCGAACGGTTATTTCCCCGAGCAGTAAGACGGGACTTTCCCTAACTGCAATCGGCTGTATGGATTTACTAGCAAAGTCGAAATCAGTCAGAATTGTTGGCTGGTATATTACTAACTTGGAGCCAAGCCTATCCAAGTGGTCATCTTTTTCAAGAGCTGAAGAAAAGCTGAAGGAGTTTAATACTCCCAAGGCTCCCAGCATTCGGTATTCTGACAACATCAGGGCGATGCAGTTGGAGTCCTACGGGTTGTGCAGCTCCAGACGGAAGCTAAAACGCTGGCCGTGATAGGCAGTAACGCCGTAAAACTTGATACCTAGGGCCTGAGATACAACCCGTAGCTAAATCAGCCATACAGTGTAACAATTAGCGGTAAACTGGCGCCCTTGCACAAATACGCATGCGCTGTTTTGTGACGTCGCGTTTACGTGTACTAAAGGCCCACAACCCGCTCTAAACGTCATCATTTGATGACCATTACCGTGCATAAAAATATTTTGGTGAAAAACAGCCACAACTCACTTAATTTTCAAGGTATAGCTACCAAAGTTATACATAATAATTTTAAGGCAATTTTACATCATGTGTCAAATTTTTAGAGATATAACTCAATAAATTCATAAATCCTGGCTTAAACACTTTTTTTCTTAAAATTTAAAATATTTCGAGATTCAAATTTCGTGTGCCCACAAAATCTGGCTCATATGAAACTTCAGGTATTAAAGTATCAGTATACCAAGTTATAGAGATAAGGAAAAATAATTTCTCTTTTTTTCAGCTTAAACACTTCCAAATTCACTGTCTTGAAGCTCCCAGATCACCTATAACCACAACAATAACCACAAACCCACAAAATTGTTTTGTCTGTATGTTAATATGACATTAATGTATAATAATACAAATTTTTAGCTTTCTATTACACATACTTGAGAAATTATAGCAGAATTAGCAGCCTTAACCAAAAAGCTAAAAAATCCACTCTTTAAGCTGGAAGCACTGTACTACAAGTTCTAGCTTCAATTTGTGTTTACTATGTTATACACATTAAAAGATTTATACTAAAGTCCATTAATTTTACATAATTAGTGGAGTCGACCTTCAATACTGTATGTCAGAGTCATAGTGTGGAGTGGTGCTAAAGATCTTTACTTACTGAGTAAGTCACCTTGAGTGAGGAGCCTTTTATATGAGGGGGGTGGGGACATGGACCTTGGCTGTTTACTCCTAATAATACCTCCTCTCCCTTCCTTCCCCCCCAAATATTTTCTTTCTCCTCCCATTACTCCTACCTCTATGAGGCTCCATTTATTTAACTGTACTGATAAGTTCAAAGTAGCAACAACAACAACAACAACAACAACAACAAAAAAAGATAAATAAATAAATTAAAAAAACAAAATAGCTAATAGCTAATAGCAGGTTCTTATGATTCAGGAACTCGTGGAAAGAGCAGCTCTCAATTGATGTTTATTTCAGTTGTGCTGTGTGGGCTAGTGTAAGGAAGTGATGCATACTAACTCATATTCGTGCATGCCCTTATACAGGATGAAGTACAGCTAGCAACCTCTTACCATGCAGCCATCGCTAAGTCGTGGTCAGGCCACGCACCAGACACCAAGGCATACATAGGATCACTTTGTTGGAGTAGTAATTATTACTACTAAGTCAACACCTTATTATAGTGTCTTCTTTGTACGTGCAGTCACACACACACACACACACACACACACACACGTATGCACTACACAATACACATTATGTAGTTCATAGATACTGAGTATATAATAACACACATACATACATCACTTAGTCATGACGTGTGTAAAAGACTCACATGCACATGTTTGCCACTAGCCTGATGAGAGCAGTTGGTATCCTAGGAGAACAGGATGTGTGGTGACCATTGAAGTGGGAATATCTTCTCTCCACCTTCTGTGACTTCTATAATATTGTATTGACTATACAAATCTGAAATTGGCTAATAGTCTACATTCTGTGGGTGGAACAGCAACTTGAAGTATCAGGTGGTTGCAGAATTATATTCACCTTCAACACACACACACACACAAGCCCAATTGGGCAACAAGTCACAGGATTTCCAAGTCTGGTCAACTCTCTGGAGGTCTACATGTGTGAACTGCCAATCTTCCTCTGCTAAGGAACCATTTCATGCAAGTCACACATTGCACTGCTCCTCTCTGCTCCCTCACTGGCTTCCTTCTCTCTTCAATACACTTGTGCCTCTTCTTGTCACTCTCCCTTCTAAACCTCCTTCCACATGCTTCACACGCCACTTCCCTCAATGATGCTGACTGTCTATTCATGGGCTGCTGAGTCTCCATCATCTCCTCCATCCCAAGTCTGCACAATGCCCTCCATCGTGACCTGGACCTCCTTGCCACATCATACCATTCCTTGTCACTGACATTCACCTCCTTAAGATCCACGTCTCTCCATCTTCTGCATGGTCCCCCTGTGGGCGTGGTCCCCCTGTGGGCGTGGACGGCTCAGCCATCCAAACAGCTGGACTTGGGGATCCTGTGATCAGGCATGCGTGCCACGTGGCCCAGCCACTCCAGCCTTCTCCTCATCACCATCTCCCTCACTGTCTCTTTATCTCCCCATCTTCCTCACTTCTACCCTACTGATCCGCTCTCCCCATTGCTGCTTGTTGCTGACTCCCAGGATGGTCCTAGTGCACCGGTGGTGGAAGGAGTTCAACTTGTTGATGTGTTTGTTCAGTGGTGTCCAACATTCTGACCAGTACAGGAGTAGTACTGACAGAATACATGCCTGGTAGATATTCTTCTTGGTAGTCAAGGTCAGAGTCTTATCTAGGAACACTGCCTTCCTCAAAGCACACACACACACACACACACACACACACACACACACACACACACACACACACACACACACACACACACACACACCTGGCCCAAGGATTTCCTTTTGTGTTATCCAATCCTGAGGAACATGTACTACTGCTAACCAGCTTATCATCTGTAGACACATGCAGAACATCTATATACACCATGTTTGTATATACCTATGTAAGCTGCAGTGCACACATATACACACACCTGTCTTGTCCTGTTAGTAGCTGTCCTGTTAAGTAGCTTCCTTTAGCCTGCTGGCTTGCCCATAAGGGGGCAAATGAGGTGCACAGAGTGGTCAGTGGACACCAGCTGCCTGGCCCACAGTTAGTTTTGTGAACGGCCAAACCTGATCCTTTACTGTGAAACCACACCTCTTACTCTGTTGACACTGTGCTGACCCATGCTATACTCATTCACTGGTTTCCTGGCTCCTCTGCCAGGCACTTATGTCTCTCTCTATCACTCCCTCTGCAGCACACCTCACACACTACATTTTTGACTGCTGCAGATTTCCTCATTACCTCTACCTCCCCATGGTTTTCCATCCTAGCCCTCACATCTCCCTCCAGCCAGCTCTTGACCTCATTGCCTCCCCATACCACTCACTTTCCTCCACTGCAATATCCTTTAGGTCAGTCCTTATCACATCTCTCCACCTCCTTCTAGGACCACACCGAGGGCAAACCTAAGGCCATTCTGCACCTCAATCTCTTCCACCACCATCATTCTGTCCAATCTAATCCTGGCTTTCATGTCCTGGTGGAAAGACCTGATGAGCTGGATAGTTTTCTCAGGCACACCCAGCTTCCCTAGAGCAACCCATAGTGCATCCTGAGCACATATAGTCATAGGCCTTCTTCAGGTCAACAAAGGTGAAGAAAGCACAAGACCTATGCTCCCAGGATTTCTCAACCAGCTGACCCACAGCAAACATCATATCAGTACAGCTTCTCTCTTTCCTAAACTCACACTGTGACTCTGGGAGCTCATCCTCAGCCACCTTTTGCAGTCTCCCCTAAAGCACCACATCCAAAAGTGATATCCCTTTCCAATTATCACAGCTGCTAAGGTCCCTCTTTTTGGGACTAGGTACAAGGATGGCATCACACCAATCTCCTGGCACTCTCCCTTCTCTCCATACATCCTGCACTAGCCGCACCAGTCGGTCCAGGAATTCTGGTTCACAGCACGCTGCCTTGACCATCTCTGGAAGGATGCCTAACTCACCTCCAGCCTTCCCGTTCTTCAGTTTTTCCCACAGCACACAGTAACTCTTCCTCCGACGGCACATCCTCCATGTCTTGCCTAACTTCTCTCTGTCCGACCCACACAGTAACTCTTCCTCCGATGGCACATCCTCCATGTCTTGCCTAACTTCTCTCTGTCCGACCCACACAGTAACTCTTCCTCCGACGGCACGTCCTCCATGTCTTGCCTAACTTCTCTCTGTCCGACCCACACAGTAACTCTTCCTCCGACGGCACATCCTCCATGTCTTGCCAAACTTCTCTCTGTCCGACCCACACAGTAACTCTTCCTCCGACGGCACATCCTCCATGTCTTGCCTAACTTCTCTCTGTCTGACCCTCTCCAGTTCCTCCACACTGAACTCACTGGATATTCAATATTTTGGAAAAGTGTCATCTCCATCTCTGTTGCTGCTCCTCAGGTGAGTCACACACATTCCCTTCCTCATCTCTCACTGCTGCTGTGTGTACAGGAACAAGACCTCTCCTTCTGCATGCTGAATGTCCCTGATGCAACGCCACACTACCTTCCCTCCATTCCTGCCCATCTCTGCCTCCATCACTTTGCGTTGAAACCAAGCATCCTTTGCAGCTCTCACCTGCCGCCTTGCATTCCTGCGTGCTTCTGCATGCTTCTTCTTATCTCTCTCACAGCCGGTAGTCAACCACAAAGCATGCAACCTATTCTCTCCTTTAACAGTGGCCTGAGAACTGTCCCACTCTCCAGGAACCAGTTGGGTTGCTTCCTATCCTCATGATCTATCACTGCCTCAGCTTCATCACACAGAGCTGACTTCAGTACTTCCCACTTCTCAGACACACTACCTTCCTCCACCCAGGACTCACACACTCTCTTCTTTAAGCCACTCAGATACTTCCCTCTGGTTGTCATCCTGCCTCTGGCATCAAAACAACCACATTGCAACTGAGCAACATCCCATCTCTTCACACAACCATCAGCCCCGCACTCTTCTGTAATACCTTCTCCTCCCGACATCCATCTTCATCCTCACCATCTTGTGATCAGTGTTGCAGTCTGCCCCACCAACCACAGCGACATCCGACCATCCTCATAATCACATGATCAATTCAATGTGTCATCTCATAGATTTGGGATACTGCCAGCCTTGCTTATTGATGTCTCTTCTCAAATTAAGAGTTGCATATAGTAGCCCTATTGATGGGAAGTCAGCAGCTCCCTGCCAGCCTCATTCAGGTCTCCATACCCATGAGGACCCCTCTCATACCACCATAGATCATCCTCTAGTCTGGACCCCACACAGCCATTGAAATCACCTAGCATCACATGACACTCATTAGCTGGGATGGATGAAAGCACCTAGCATCACATGACACTCATTAGCTGGGATGGATGAAAGCACCTAGCATCACATGACACTCATTAGCTGGTGGATGAAAGCACCTGCTGAAGAGGGTCATAAAAAGCATCTTTTTCATCTCTGCTGGCTGCAGACAACACATGCAACAAACCACTCAGTCTCCTGCAAGACTCCTACCACCACCTTATGCTTATCCAACTCCTCCACTACCTGGTCTATCTTCCTCCCATCTGCTGTCACACCCTCCTCTCCTGATTCATTTCCCTTTGCAGTCTCAATGCCCCGCCCCATTCAGCAAAGTCCTCCAGAACCACACACTCAATTTGCCTCATGTGCACCTAATGATGTCTCATCCTGTGAGGGGTGCAAGCCCTCTGCAGGAGAACAACCTTGTGAAGTGGTACCATCAGCCCTGGTATCCTGTACTTATCACAAAGAATTCCAAGGCTGCTATTTAGTCAGATTCAGTGCCCAGGGTTGTCACAAGGAGACACACACACACACATGCACACACACACACACACACACACACACACATACACATACACACACATACACACATACACGCACACATACACATACACACACATACACATACACACACATAACACACTTATACACATACACATACACATACACACATACACGCACACATACACACACACACACATATACTCCCACATATGCACACACATACGCACATGCGCACACACACATGGTGGTATGTAGGGTGCATGTTGGATTAGCGTGATGCTTTAGCTTGTCTCTTTCCTTTCATCAGGTATCTTTCAAGTTACTCAAGACTGGAGGGTTTGGAACTCGTGTTTGATATTTTAGCACTGTAAGGTTGTTAACGGACTGTTGTTTACCAATGGACCCTTTGTATACATGTTGTAATGCATTGAGGAGTTGAAGACACATTGGTATTGCATGGGACATGGGTGTGCGTGGTGCTACTTGGAGATGTGGGTGTGGCTGGTATTGCTGAAGGAGTGTGGGTGTGGCTGGTATTGCTGAAGGAGTGTGGGTGTGGCTGGTATTGTTTGGGGATGTGGGTGTTGTTGGTATTGCTTTGTGGGTGTGTTTGGTCTTGCTTGGGCGTGGCTGATATTGCCTGGAGTGAATATAATCAGCTGGAATGGAGCTCAGTACTATTAACTGTGGTATCCACGTATTTGTAACAGATGGGGCACGAGTGTGGGGATAGTGTGGATCTCATTGATGGCCGACCCACCGGCTCAGTGAGGGTATCCTTCGGCCTCTCATCCACAGTCGATGATGTCAGCAAACTCTTGTATTTCATAAAACTGAATTTTGTAGAAGTGCTGGATGGTGAGAATGTGGATCATCTCCAAGAGGAAAGAGACCAACTCCTTGAGGAAAGAAGCCATATTGACAGAGTTGGGATGGAATTGGAGCCGAGAGTGAGTTCAGTCATAGAATGGCGGTGATTAGAGATTCATTTGAGGTTAAAGGTTATCTCTGGCATTCCAGGGCTGAGGGCACTGTATGGTGTACTTGACTCTCAAAACATTGACTGGTGGAAAGGAGGGAACTTGGGGAAAGAGAGATTGTAGAGTGGGCTAAGAGGGATGTGAAGGCTGAGGACATCATTTTTATGTACATCTTTGGATCATGTTCTGGTTTCTATTATACTATTGTAATTATACTGTGTGAACAAGTGGGCAGTGTAGTCATACTCCTTATGTGCTTTGTGATTACTTTTTGTCTTCCCTTACCAACTATATATTTAGTTTATTCTGTCACTTTGACATTTGAAAGTGAAGGTATTTGTGATGCTTGAGACTATCCTAACCTAGGGGTTAGACACTACACAAATGTGACCTTAAGGGGAAGTTCATTTCTAAGACTACATGATGGATCCCAGTGTAGCTAGCTTATAGTAAATACAAATGCCCCCTCCCCCGATATTTTGAGCAAGCTAGTCAAACTAATGAACTGGCTGAACTCAGTGATTTTTTTTTTTAAGTTGAAAGTTCAACCAGTAAATAAGTCAGTAATACCTCTGTCAGCTCCAAACTAATACCACCTTTCTCATCTTGTTCATGGACTAGTGTTGCAATGTTGTTTTGTTTTAATGTCAAGACTCTCGGAATCGTTTAGTGGTTCAAGTATAATTATGTATACATGTATTTGTTTGAGGGTAGTTAAGGGGAGGGGTAGTTAAGGGGAGGGTAGTTAAGGGGAGGGGTAGTTAAGGGGAGGGTAGTTAAGGGGAGGGGTGGGAATTGATAGCTTTTATTTATTCCTTCTCGTATTTATAATCAGCCATCAATTCCGACTTCCATTTCTGGCTCCATCCCCAGTGAACCCGGGACCACTCCCATCCCACCTGACACCCAGGTCCATCTGAGGTGGCGGATATGGCAAATTCACCTCAGGGAAGATACAGGTGGATAGTAGCTGCCCTGGGCTTGATACACCACAACCTGTGCTCCTCTCTGCTTCTTTGTCAGGCACCCATCACCCTCCCCCTCCCCCTACCCCTCCCTCTCCCCCTCCCCCTCCCTCCATTAGATTCATTCAGTATTTCCTGTTTACTAGCCAATCACATGGCATTACTTAAACTCTCTCTCTCTCCTTTATGAGAAATGAGGTGTAATTAACAACCCAACTTATGGAACTCAAGCCCTACACGGGTGTGAACTACTAGGTAAAGTGTTAGTATAAGAAAGGTGGCTGGCTAAGATCTGGTGTCTCCAACTTGTGGCATTATGTTTGCAGGAATTCATAGTTGCCATATGGAGCACAGTGTTGATAATGCTAGTGCCTATAATTGGATATCACATACAGTGCATCATTATGGAGCACAGTGTTGAAGGCTAGTGCCTATAATTGGATATCACATACAGTGCATCATTATGGAGTACAGTGTTGATAATGCTAGTGCCTATAATTGGATATCACAGTGTGCATCATATGGAGCACAGTGTTGAATGCTAGTGCCTATAATTGGATATCACATACAGTGCATCATTATGGAGCACAGTGTTATGATAATGCTAGTGCCTATAATTGGATATCACAGTGCATCATATGGAGCACAGTGTTTAATGCTATAGTGCATAATCACATACAGTGCATCATATGCTGAACTGGAGTTGTAGCCACATCCTACACTCCACTGTGCACCTCACCTCTGACCTCCTCCAGGGCTGCTCAGTGGCCCTTGTGGCCCGGGCTATTCCCAGGCCATTCCCAGGCCATGCATTTCCCCTAAGGCTGCTTTTATTGTCCCTGTTATGTTGTGTACTTGAGCTCAGCATGAATTAATTAGCCTCAACCACCCACACACTCCTGGGGATTCATCCTGCCTTATGCAGAGTTAGTGTAATTGCATAGCAGAAACTATAATTGTGTCTTCAGCTTTTTAGAATTGTCTCTGTGGTCCTTGATAAGGTTCCTCCCACTTTTTATCTTGTATACGCACACATGGCACTTTTCCTTTTTTTTTTTTTTTTTTTTTTTTAGTAATGGCTAGTGGTCTTAAATTTTATGTACTATTATTTACTGGTTCAATCATTTTGTTACAGACCACGCCCCTTCTTCTTGTGCATCATGTTATCAAAGTTCCGGTTTCCACCTCCTCTCCATCACCGTCTTCCCAATCAAAAGCTGTGCTGGGTACAAAGTTCAGCAGTGGCCGGTGGGTGTGAAAGGGCTGCTGTATGATCGCGAGTGGATGGTCGTTGGAGAGTCAGGGAGCGTGCTATCTCAGAAGCAAGTGCCACGCCTCTGCATGATCCAGCCCGTCATCAATCTTCAAGAAAGAACTCTCGTCTTGACGAGCAAAGGTTTGACAATAATTGGTTCAAGTTTTCAATATTGTTGTTGTTTTTTGTTTATTTTATATGTGTTAAGAAGGTGATATCCTCTGTGACATCTAGATGAAGTTCCGTGAAAGAGAGAGAATAATGTGATGAACATTTTCCATGTTTGAACTAAGGATCTAGACTAACCACTTGGTGTAGCACAAATTTCTAGGTTTATGTTTTGGCTGAGTCTGTTTGAGCATGCCCACAAGATCATACAGCCCTTATCTCTCCCTGAGGCTTTGTTTTGTGAGAGAGCTCACTCATATCCTCTTGCCTTCGTAAGGTGTCCAGCACTTCCTGTGTATTTCTAATTATGGAGTTATTTGTAACTCCACTCAGGCTTCTCTAAAAATAGTGGCTTGCTGTGTGTAGTTTCTGTAGCCAGGCATGTCAACACCATGTCCGCCCTCTCCAGGTCATACTTGTTCCTGTGTTATCCCTTTAACCACTGGCGAGAGATCCTCAGAGGAACTCATCCAGGAAGGAAGCTCTGATCTTGTGGCAGTGCGCGTGTGCGGAGATAGGTAAGCAATCAGTGCAGTCCACTCTTGTCAGTGATATTGTACATATAAATGATGAGGTGGGTGTGTCTGAGTCACAATGCAAACTGTCATATGTATATAAATAAAATAATGCATTCAAAACTATGCTGTAATAGTTATAGCATAGTTCTGTTATAGTCCAGTGTATCGAATGAGATATGCTACAGTTTTGTTTCCAACATATTTAAACAAGAGTTATTTTTCCTCCCTTATTCATCGTGTGTGTGTGTGTGTGTGTGTGTAGAGTTAAGAGCATCAGCTGTGGTGAGTCAGTGAGCGACTGGCTGAGTGATGTGATTGGTCGACGTTGCCGTTTGGTTCGTCAGAGTTCCGACAATTCTCGGAGAGTCAAGAGGAAGAAGAAGAGCCAGAGCAATGGTGGTGTCGGTGCAGAATGTCCTCCCTTATCTCTCGCCAATGAGAGCCAATACCTGATGGTGGCCCAGGGAAGCCTGGAGCAGCTGCTTTCTCAAATCAAGGATATAGACCAGCATTGTGAGCTGAGAACCTCACAGGAATTGACAGACAGGTTCAGAGCCAACTTGGTCATTGGTGGGCAAGAAATGGAGCCATACATGGAAGAGAGATGGTCTTCCATTGATGTAGGGAGCAACAGGTTTGAGGTGAGCAAGTGGAGACAATTAGAGCTATAGGTCAAGTGGTTTAATTAAGGGAAGAGCCTCTTAATAAAATGATTTTTCAAACTGGTATATAATTCAGTGCCAATCATAATCAAGTAGCTTTTTTTTTTTTTTTTTTTTTTTTAAGATGTAACCATTTCCCCCCATCTCCAAATATATACCTAATTCAAATTCACTTCAGAATATACCACGTCTGGTACTAAACTCAATCTTTCGCATGTGGGCTTGCGGAGAAAAACAAACAAACAAACAATTATGTGTACATATGTGTGTTTGTAAGGTTACTGGGCTTTGCACTCGATGCCAAATGGTATGCGTCAATCCATTGACTGGTGGGCGTGGCCCAGAACCCCTCAGATCACTGGTGACCCATCGTGGCAGCAGCAAGGTGAGCACTAATTGATGTACACCTCACCAACAGTGGGTTTGTGCTAGAATCAATCAATCGGCCTCACCAGTGAACAAAAAAATCATCATTTAAAGACATTCAATTGTGTTATGAATATGATTAAAGTCCTGATAAGGTCATAGACTTCCGCCCATGTAGTTCCATTTTATTTTGTGATGTGTGTGCAGACTTCTTTTGGAATCTACCTTTCCTTAAAGGCTATTCACGGACTGTGCCTCGCCCCATAAAGTCCGTTTCCATCCCTACACGTGATGATTTAATACACACAGCTTCAGTGCACTGTGGGTCATAATTGCTGTTCACTAATTTCTATTTATTTATTTTTCTTGTCTTTCTCCAAATAATATTAGAACATACAAAGATGAGAAATTTAGAGTGAGCAAATATTAAAACTGGAGTTTAGGGTATTTCTCCAGAGAATTAAAACTAAACCAGCACAACAAGAGAGAGAGAGATGGTTGCTTCACAAGACAAGTCACAGATGAAGCTCTAGATTTGCTTTACAATGTTCACAGCTAAATAAAAAAAAGAAAAGAAAAGAAATGGAAATAATACAAGTCATAAAAACATAGTTGAGAGGATGTAATGTTTCACATCTAAATGCTCTTGAAGCAGCACTGCAAAACAAACCAAACAAAAGAATAAATGGAGCTGCCTAAAATAAGAAGAAATATTACCTTTTAAGAACTACGCAAAAACCTGTTAACCATGTCAGATTTAAACCTAAAGCGACTTTAAGAGCCTGGTTTGCACTCACTGAGTAACCTGGAAGAGTTCAACTAGGGAAGATTTAATTTTTTTTGGTAATATTATAGAGGGAATTTACAAGCCCAAGGTTTCGCTCACTGATTTGTAACCGTATAGTGGCAGGGCTCAATGAAGCGTAAGACAGCTGACTAAACAGTGGCATATTATCTTTGCTAACATTCAATACACATCTCAATGAATTGTGCTGCTTACAGTTAATCAAGTTAAGGTCAATACGAATTGGGCTCTGTGTTTCACTTGCATGATAAAAACAACAACTACCACTCACTTGAAATTAGCATTATGCGAGGAAGAAAGGGTGAATGCAGAAACCCAAGATAGCGAGGAAGCCCACGATGCCGAGGAAAATGCTGCCAAAGACAGCGAATACAATATCCCCTGCTTCCAGGCCGTAGTTGATTGGTCTGGGGTTGTTGGCAAACTCCTGCATTCGTCCTGTTCGGCTAGTAGTGGCAGTTTCCAAGGTTACGCTACCTGCATGGCATAACAGACTTGGTAAACGAAGGATGTCAAACAGTGAAATTCTAGCTACAGAGCGGTGCAGGCACATATAAAAAAATTTAAAAATTGTATTTCAAGGACACAAGTTAAATGTGTATGATATACTCATGACGAACAGACAACAACGAACTAGTAAACAAAACAACAACAACAACCAAGGGCTCAGACTTACCGACAAAACTTGAAATGAAGACTGCTCTCAGAGTGGGGTCGTTTTCTGAAGTGAGCCCCTGGGCGCCAGGATGTGAGTTCTCGTTGATGAAACCACCAGCAGGCATGATGGAGTCGATAGCCAGAGCATCGCGCTCCAAGAAGGTTTGGACTCTGTCGTCAGTGCTACTCCCAGTAATCCTTCTAAAGCCTATCCTGAAGTAGTTGTCTAATTCCATGATAGTCATAGGGGGTGTGGTAGTATTGCGAAAGTAGAGTCTGAGCAAAACACTGTTTGAGTGTGTGTGTACGTGAAGTGGTTGAAAGTAAATACTAGGGCGAAAGAATATACCAGGTCATTGGAGTTGAAAATAATGATTAGGATGAACAGAGCTTGCAGTAACTACAAATCTGACTGTAGCATGTTACAGTTGCATAAACATTGTGCAGCATTACAAGTTTCTGTAGTGCCTAACTCACTCTAGACCGTACAATATATCACATACGCACAACACAACTTACGATTCGTCATAGTATGATACTCGGTAATGGTCAACAGGGCCAACACAAAGGTCAGTTTCATTAAGTGTTGAAGCACTACTCGTTGCTTCTGCTCCCTGCTGTACGACACCTGCAATCAAGGCCAGAAGGTTCTCTTTTCTTCTGATGTCCAGAAAAGAGATGACAGGATACTGGAATAGGACAGACCAGTAGATTCTGTTCACAGTCCCATCATTGTTCGTGGTCTCCGGTGGGAAACTTGTATCAGTAAAATCTAGACACTAAATGGAAGAACAAAAGGTTAAGAATAATTTATCAACGTACGTAGAAAAGATCACTCTCATTAAAACACAAATCACTCCACCTCCACTCAATATTATATATATATATATATATATATATTGTTTGGCTGGAACTATTAACTTTCCAGATAGATCACATATACTAAGTCCTTTACCGCACTCCATCACTCTACATAATCAACTCACGTAAAAATTCCTTTGTCTGAGATCCCTGGCTTGTTGCATGTTATATCGCGCATACAGACTATTAGGGTCCATGGTTGGCACTTCCGTCGTAGATGGGTTGGTGGATGTCATGTCAGTGGATGTCATGTCAGTGGATGTCATGTCAGTGGATGTCATGTCAGTGGATGTCATGTCAGTGGATGGCATGGCAGTGGATGGCATGGCAGTGGATGGCATGGCAGTGGATGGCATGGCAGTGGATGGCATGGCAGTGGATGGCATGTCAGTAGTTGTACCAGGCTGTGCCACTCCCAGGTACAGGAGGGTGAAGAAAACGAGCAACTTTGACAACATGATGGAAGGTGAAGATTCTAAAGAGAAAATTTAAAAGTATAGGTTATGATTCATTTCCCTCCAGGTAACTAATTTGTAACTTGACACTGCAGATAATAAAAAGGGGAGGCAGAAGGAAGCAAGTCTGTTGCTCCAAATGCTAATGATAAGCAGTAGTTAAAGCTTGGCATAGACAGTTGAAATCACCATTTTGGAATATTGCCTCTATCCTTTGCAATCATGCATTACCTTCAAATGCCACTAATTGTAACAGTAATCTTGCACACACACATTCTTCTTCACAGCTACTGCTAAATACACCCACTTCTTCAACTTTCCAATTAAGAGCAAACAAGAGTAGCCCAAGTAGTAGGACCATGTTAGCTACGATGAACGGAACAGTGCATTATGAACGATCTCTCTCTAATCAAACTTTTCCTATAACAATTACAGCATCTTTCTTTCTACGTCATACCTTCTACAGCGTCCAAGGAAAGCCGAAGTGTGACCGGCAACTCCCGCAATTTGTTCGCACTTACACACAAGCAGAGGCGATGAACCTTGTGTGAGCTTCAAATCAACCAACCCTTGCTATACCAACCCGGTTCAAAGAAAACTTGTAAGTAGGAAGTGGCACTTTGGATACGGGGCAACTTCCCGCAAACGCTGATCAGGGCCGTAACACTTTTAACACATTTGACACCATAATTATTTTGTTTCCGTAAAAGTGGATGCGGAAGAAAAAAAAAAAAAAAAAAATTAGTGCGCATGCAATAACCTATTACCTCAGTCAATCAGGAAGAATCTGATGTGGACTATCAATAAAAATGAATGAGAAAAAAAACAACAACAATAACAAAACATCGAACTCTATTCTGTAACCTAGCGTCCTAGGACTCACCAACCAGAGATAAAGAGGAAGTCTTGTTGGTGCTTGCTTTCATCTCATTTTTTGCAATTCTCTTTTCTGCATGCAACGGTCAAGCACAAAAAAAAAAAAAAGAAAAAAAGAAAAAGAAAAAAAAGAAAACAACTCCACCCTTCGGACAATCTACCCACGCATTATTTTAGTAAGCAAATTTGTGTTGAACTTCGACCTCCCTGCAAAGGGATAATGGGGATTGTTAGTATATTTCTGCTGCCTTTGCTGATCAACGCTGCAGTGGCGCAGTTTCCCCGAGGATGCTTGTGTCCACACCGGTGTATTTGCAGTTTAACAACCAGAAAGATTGACTGTACTAATGCGAACTTGTTATATGTACCAACGGAAATTAACACCTGCTCCTGGCCTGGTATACGAACCGTGTAAGCTTGCGTGACGTCGCGCACGATTTGTGTGATCGAGCCACACCCCTAGACTGCATAATTATTGTTCTGCGTTACGTGTTGTTGTTGCGTTTGTATATTTTATTGCATGTGCGTGTGCTGCTGCAGGGACCTCAGTGGCAACAGTATCAGATTTGTGCACGAGTTGGCCTTTTCCAGACTTGAGAATATCACTCGCTTGTATGTTAATTTGTCCACCAAATTGTGGCTTGTGTTTATAAAAATGCAATTATTTACATTAAAATTAATGGAAAATGTAGGAGTAACAGTATCTTTGATTTCTTATTGTTGTCAATTTTAAAAAAAATTATCTGATTGCCTTATATCGGGAGTCCTTAACGAGTCAGTTCCCAATTGTTGTAATTTACAGTTTTGTAATAATGAACATCATATTTAAAACAATGTGTTTCTGTTAACGGTCCCATTTTGGCTTTGTGTCAACACCATTTGTGTGCTTATTATTGTTATTGCTATAATTGTTGATATTATTTTTGTTGTTGTTATTAGTACTAATTATTATATTATTGTTATGGTGTTATTTATATGGCTGCATTAGTTGATGAGTTGTGGTTACAGGTATCTATACAGCAACTTGATTGGTGAGATAGACCGCAGTGCTTTCATTGGACTGAAGTCACTTGAATATTTGTAAGTTGAATGGCACCACTAGTGTGTAGTGACATGGAAACAATGGCATTCTTGTCGGTGTCAACTGAATGTAATTGTGTTAGGTATGTCGATGGCAATAGACTTATTGAACTACCATACACTGTCTTCTGGCCGCTGACTAGACTCAGGAGACTGTAAGTATTGGTGGGCGGGTAAGAAAGGGAAGTGATAGAAGATGAGAGGTGGAGAACACAGGTAGGAGAGGGTTTGCTACAATGAGTGTCAAGGACTTTATTAACAGGACTTACATAAACATATTTAGGATGCATTATGATTGCATTACTTTATTGCTCTGCATGTGACATCATGTGACTGAAGTGCTCATATCATGTGACTGAAGTGATTTGTTCTTACTTGAAAATCCATTTTCCACTAGTCAAGTCACTAAGAGAATACAATACACTGCTTTGTCTACTCGAGTCTGGTACAATAGAGCATTTTAATGGAGCGTACTTTAGAAAGGCAGGTTTTTGGTTTAGCGATCCTTACCCATCTTGGAAATTTGATTGCTTACCTAGAAAATCAATTGCCCAATAGTCAAGTCGTGGAGAGAATAGCTAGTATATCCAGTGATCAAGTGTGTATATATGTGTACAAGGTTGTGTGTTGCTAAAGAATAGCACAATAAATTAAAACAAAAAACATTCAACTAACAAAGAAATATTATTATAACTGCTAGAATTCAAATTGTATTTCAGTCAGACCAGCTCCCTTCATTTGTGCTGTAGCACATCACTAGTTATTTTTAAAAATAAGTACCTTTATTCCACGCTAGGCTAGATATCTTCACAATGTTATTTTTGGTAAGTGATCATCAGAACTCCAGGTACCACGGTGTTACAGGCTGTATTGCAAGGTGTTACTCAGGCTGTATTATTAACCAGTAGTTATAGCAACCAGACTGGCTTATCAGTTTTCCATGTTTTTACAGCTACCTTCCTTCTGGTGTAGCCTACCCAACCAGGTTAGATCAGCTGCTAAAATATCTGCAGGGGATGCTGGGGAGCTAGCCAAGAGGGTTATGGCCAACTTTGAACCTAGGTTACCGACCCTAGTAGAACTACTTTAGTGAAGCACTTATTACACTCTTCTGAGTGATATGGCAAGATATTTCACTCTCAGGCTTTATTTTCACTCTGGGCTTCTGGCTCGTGAAAATAAATTAAGCCTGTTCAGTGAAATATTTTGCTGTATATCATCAAGCTCTGACTCATGTAATAAGTACTATATATCTATGATCTAACTGATTAATCTGAGCCAGTCCCCTATACTGTGCACCATACCTGTCTCTTTACAGACTCCTGTATGGAAATACACTGACTTCTCTACCTTTACAGATCTTCAGATACCAGAAAAGACTGGAGCTGCTGTAAGTTACAGAAATTATGCAGTACCACACTATTTTTAATACTCCTAAGTAATTGGTGATTTTTATTTATAAGATTACAAGTTATGCAATTGCTACTGTCTAAGTTTGAAAAGTTTAAAAAATGCTCCGCCATTGATTAAAAAATTTGTTGGGTTAAATTGAAGTGATCAACTTGACTGAAGGTGAACAAACTGATTTGGCCATGCCTCAACATGCAAGATGGGAGGTGTTGTAATAGCATACTATTTTTTTAAATTTTTACTTACTATTGAGAACTCAATTATTGTTTTATAACAATCCTGGTTACAGAAAAAATAAACATTTTGCTCATAGTGACATTCTGACTGCCATGTTTCAAATGGTTTTATAGCCCGTTACCTGAGCGACTGCGCTTGTCATCAAGTACTATAAATTTGATATAGTCCCCGGTATTACCGTATGAAAATGTATTAGAGGGAAAGAGTTGATATAGTTCGTAGCAACCACTAAAAAGTAATGGGAAAACCAGAGAGATCTATAAATAGAGCTATTTGTTATCAACGGGCTATAAAATAGTTATAAACAAAAAAAAATCGGTTTGTATTGCGATTCACAAACCCACGCCACTCGGGATTTATAAATCGCATACAAACCTCAAAATTGGTTTATAACTATTACACATCATATACCTCATTTTCTACTATATTATGTATATATTGTAGAAAATCTATATATTTTGGCAGTGACCAGCAGTACGATTAAGCTACTGGTAAAGGGTTTTCAACTATATAGGCACAATTCCATGGTCTAAAGTGTGCATTTTTACCATTTTCCTGTGTGTGTGTGTGTATGTGTGTGTGTGTGTGTGTGTGTGTGTGTGTGTGATGAATTAGATCTCTGTCAGATAACAGGCTATCTTATTTGAGTGTTCTTATCTTCAGGGACATTCCTCAACTGAGCCATCTGTGAGTATAACAAACACTTGGTATTCATGTGGCAGATATTGCAGGCTATGATGAGATGAGTTGGTGAATTAAACTCCTGTGCCCTCTAAATCCTTAAGTCTAGCATTCACTTCATCAGTGATATACTCAGTACATTCTTTCATGCAATACTCGAGACAATGTGCCAGAATTATGGCAGCATCTGAGCCTCCTTTAAAATAGCTTGCATTTATCCTCTGTTCTTGATCTAGTTGTCATTGCTTTATTGTTGGTATTGTTTTTAGATATCTGCATAGGAACCGTATTACTAGCTTGTCTCACGGCCCTTTTAGAGAACTTCGGCAACTCCTAACACTGTAAGTAATTAAAAATGTAATCGATTCACTTGTTAGTTCCAATTTCCAATGTTCAGATATTTTTACCCCTGTGGCTGTTGATTCTGATTCCATTTAGATATTCCATATTGAAATATACTGTCAGTCATGAGACTTCACACTCACTGCCCCCTCACGACTATAAACATAGTTTGTATATAGAATATCTTCTATCATGTATACAGAGTTTAGTATACTATACTTTAAACTTGGATATCAGTTGTAATCTAAGGTGTGTGTGGTGACACACATGTTTGGAGGAAGCTCTTCAAATATGGAAAAGTTCTCCTGTTTTTCAACATGTCTAGAGGCAATAATGACAGTACTTAAAAGCCTGCCCACAAGCAATCCTAAAGCACTAATGCAGTTCATTTAATTTCATGATGTAGTTTTTGGTCACTTATTACTAAATTTTTAAATACAGAATTGCAGAATTTAACTAGTAGCATAATTAATGGTATGAACTCTTAATGCTTAACTCAGGCAATAATTGTGTGAATGCTCATGTCTTGTTCCAGCCTTAAACCTAGTCTTTAACTTTGATGATGACCCTGTACCAGACTATTGTCACTAATCTTTGGACAAGAGTTTTTTTTTAATTGTTATTTTGTGCACAAGGAGTCTGCTTTTTTTACCCACACATGCTTAAAATAAGACTGCCACTAAAGTAGAGCATGTGTTAACTTCTGGCTATGGTGGATTCAGTTGTTGTGTTGTTTTTTTAAGTTTTTGTCATTGTGTTGTTTGCTTTAAATGTCCCAGTAGCTATGTTAGCTGTACAATATAGACACAATTATAGTTAACAAGTTATTTATTTGACATGAACCTACTGATTGTTTATTAAAAATTGTATTGTATATAATAAATGGCTTGTACTGAATTGTTTGGAGTGATATTGCAGTGGCAGTTGAATTTATTGGAAACTCAGAGCATAGAATACATTTTTTTGTTTCATTTTGATGAAAAAATAAAATAATCAAATTCATTAATTTAATGAATGAGTGGGTGTGGTTGTAATGGCCATACCAATTCGATTTAGCTACTTACTCCTCTGCTTTGTTCCTGTAAATGAAAAAAGTGGCAGTGCTTGCCGTACACGTTCACTCATTCTTTAGTTCTATCTAGACAGTTTTGTCTGGGGGTGTGGAGAAGCTCAATAAAGAGTAAATGAGAGAAAAGCAATGACAGTGTGAGTTTTCATACATAATTCAGGAGTTGAGCATGGTCGGTAAAGTGTCATCAGTAACGACAACAACCATTTGTGTGTATATTCATGAATAAGCTGAACCTGCTTGGTAACGATGGTGATATTCATGAATATATGGGTCAAGAGAAATAAAAGTGGACTGATGTAACTAAACCAAGTGGTAGAAGATAGAATGGAAATACCTTATGCTACTGCATTCCTAATTAGCACAAGATAGTACATCAAGCGCCACTATGTGATTTCATACATTACCTCATTATCTCACTTGCTCGGGTGATTTAAAATGTTGATGTGAGAGTCATCAAAATCAACTAACCACCCTACCTACACCTAACTCACCTTCTTGCCTTTCTTCTTCCTTCCCAGCTGGCCACGGTAGTGAGCCGTGTAGTGTTGGCGGAGGTGTGTGCCTGGGGGCTCCTAGCCACTTGCTAATTGGTGTTAATAGGGAAGCACCAATTAGCAAGTGGCAGGAGCCCCCAGGCACACACCTCCGCCAACACTACACGGCTCACTACCGTGGCCAGCTGGGAAGGAAGAATAAAGGCAAGAAGGTGAGTTTGAGGGCACCATTGGGGTTTCCCCAACTTGTGCCCCTCCCCCTAAGCACCACTGCTCTCGGCCCCCTACCTCCACCTTCGAACCTTGTCCCCTCCATGTCTGTTTTCCTATACTTATTATGATTCATATTATTATTATTATTTTTTGGTTGTTGTGGTTTTATGTATACCACCAGCTGTGCCTCTCCTTGTGTGCTGCTCGACTAGGACTAGCTACCTAACCCTTTACCTCCAGACATATACATTGAGTGTTACCAATCTACTATACAGATATACTACTGCACAACCAAATCATACACACACACAAACTACCATACAGATATGCTACTGCACATACACACGCACAAACTATCATACAGATATGCTACTGCACAACCTAATCATACACGTGCACAAACTTAGCTGTTACCACAGTACAGTGATTGATCCAGGCCTGCTGTCTGAAGAGCCTCCCGCACTTCCGAGACCAACCGCTCCCGTATGAGAAACCGCCCCTCTTGGAAGATCAAAAGTGGCCCTGGCTGTAGACCTCTTGCCACCAGGTACCCCAGGATCGCAGCTACTGGGCATAGATCAATCTCTGTCTTCCCTATAAACAAATCTATCCCTTTTTGGAAGGGGTCTGTTTTGGACTGTTTTATCGTTACCCTTACCACTGAAGGGTACCTCAAGTCGTCAACAGTGATATCGCTCCTCGACAAGTGGGTTGTCGGGTCATATGCTGCATCGCTCGGCACTGTCATTTCTCCTGCTCTGAGGAAGCCAAAGAAACCCAGGCAGACTGCTACCCACAGCATAATCTTGTAATAGCTGGTGCTCTGGATCTGCCAGACCGCTTTCAACTTCCTCAAGATGGCAGGGGTAATCGGCAGCCTCACCCTGGGGGAGTGCCCTCTGCTAGCTTCTTCTCTTTTCACCCCCTGTAGAATATACTGTAGCCTCTCCATGCGTGTCTGAAATGGGTCCTCCTTTCCCTCAGCAATGTGCCAGAATCTCACTGCAGGTAGATATACCTTAATCATTCAGAGCCTCACCCAATGCGCCACAAAGTAGGTCAGAGTTCTTTCTGTCCCTGGCACTGCCACTAGCCTTGCTTCTGTGTAGAACCTCATATACCTGCGCTGCCCTGACCTATACTTGTTGTGTGGAATCAGCCAAGCCCCTCAGGAACAGGCTCTGAACAGTTCTGTCCAGTTCGTTGAGGTCCAATCCGGCCGTTGAAGAACCAGAGCTTGGATGAGTTCCTGAGGTAAAGCCGTTGGGGTTGGGTGAGCTGCTGGATTCTGCAATAGAAAGGAGTGGTGGTCATTTCTGGATAGTGCATCTGCGCTTTAGTTTTCCACTCCTGGGATGTGTACAACTCAGACTCTCAGCTGGTGTTTTGCCATGAAAAACACTGCACTTCTCATTAAGTGCATTGCCTTGTCCTCCTTACTCGACCCTGAGTTAACAATTGCCACCATTGCTGCGTTGTCGCATCGACATCGGACTGCCTGGCCTGTCCACTGACTTTCCCAAATAGCCATCGCCAGAACGATTGGGTGGAACTCCTTCACTGTGATGTGTACCTCTCTCCACGCTGGGGGCCACCTCAACTGGAACCACTCCCCTTCTGCTGTGTGGGCTCCACAGCCCCACGAGCCCGAGGCATCTGACGTGATTGTGGCCGCGTGTCCTGCCCTTGTCGCTCTGTCCATCATGCCTGTACCGTTCCACCTTGGTAGGAAAATGGCCCACCAGATCAGGTCTGATCTGAACCCTGCATCCAGCCTGATCTGATGATGTGGTTTTTCGCTACGGGCAGGAGTGCAATCATGCGCCACTTGCCACCACTTGTGCCGCCAGCAGTTCCATTGTTCGCTGATCTAGCTGCACTGTCGTCAACATGGGCCTAGCAGCCGATGCTGTGGTCAGTGTGGGGCAAGATGGGGGGGTAGTCCCCGTCGAACCTGCCGTTCCCACGGCTCCTGTTGGCCCTTCCGTAGCTTCACTCTCTGCTCTCGATGACGACATTGTACTTCTTTCTCCTCTGTTAACTTTTTCCCCTCTGTCGACTTGTTTGACTTCCTTCTGTCGCCTTCACCTTGTCGGTTTCAAGACTGCCCTTACCCAAGTGTGGTCCATCCGGCCGCCTGGCCTTGACCACACCCCTAGGACCACATGATGCAGAGCCTCCAGCCCTCAGTAGCTTTAGCATGTTGCTTCAGTATTTTTGGTATCTGTTCCATACTTGGCTCCTTACCCTCCCCCCCTCCCTTACCCTCTCATACCTAGTTTGGCATAGCCAGACCCACGTAGCGTGCAAAGCGCGCGGAGGGTCTAGGAACATGGCCGTACCAAATTTGTTCTGGAGGAATGTGGAAGTGGTGAGTGCCCCACCTCCTTTATACCTGAATTTCTACCGCAAATTAGCCATGATTGCTAGCGTTGGAAAGGGTGGCTGACACGCACAGGAATTTCTATTTGTGGTTGAGGAGAGCTATTCCCGGTAATTTGCTAACGGTAATTGACCGCCGCAATATATGTGCGGCAGAACAAATTTAGTATGACCATGTCCCCAGACCCATTCCCAGCGTAGCGGTTCGGTAAAGGGTCTGGCTATGCCAGACTACCCATACCCAACTTACTGAAATTGTTATAGTGATCTGGAAATGTTGAGTGGGAATATTCCAAAAAGTGAAACAAAATTGTAAAGAGAAATAGTAAATTCAAGAAAAAGTATTGGAACGTCTGATAAGTAAAACTTTTCTTCTTGGTATTCTTGCATAGCTAAACCCTTTACCAATTTCTAAACAATACCTGGGTAAAGAAATTAGTATGGGAACCTGGTTTGGTTTGGTAAATAGTCTGGTTACGTCACTGTCTTCTTGATTGCTGCATCAGCCATGCATGATTATTTACATAATTTAAAGTGAAGTATTTTAACTATTCCATAACTTTCATGCAATTTCAGTAGTCAGCTCTGAATCCATACAAATTACAAATGAATCCATAAGGTTGGAGGATTTGATATTGTCCATGAAATACCTAGATGCTGGCCATACTGTACCTAGATGCTGGCCATACTGTACCTAACTGGAGCATGTCCAGTGTAGGTTTTGCTAGACAGCATAAAATGCGGTTCAAGTCACAGTCTAATGAAACCTATTCTCACTGCCCCAGATCTGCTCCACAGCTCTTTAAGAATTTTAATGGTGTAATTTGGCTGTCTTTTTGGCTGATCCACTTACCTTCACAACAGTGAGAAGTGTCACTGGATGTCATGTATCACTACAGGGTGAGCTGTTGTTGTTTCTGAGTGTGTAAGTGATGCTATTCAGTAAGGCAGGAATAAACAAAATAATAAGCAAACACTTTCACTGGCCATCTGCTGTTTTCAGATTCACAAGCTATAAGTTAGACTCTCCTCCCATCACCCTCCCTTTTAATATTCTACTTGAAGTCTATTGAGATGCTGAAGCCTCCCAGACCTTGAATAGCAGTGTAACCTCCTCCTAGCTGTGCTCAATTATTATTTTATAAGCTTCTATGGTGTTGACGTTATTTCCATGATACTGTACGGTTAATGGCAAAATTCTATAGCTTACCAAAGCCCTCTTACTGTTTGAGGTCAAATATATAAATCTTATGTTCTATTACCAATTCCTTATATGTACTTTGCTATTTCTCCTCTCTTTCCCATCAGAATTCCTTCTACCATATTGTCAGACAAGCGAATCTTTGATAAAGATCTGTTTTGAAACTACCAGCAGTGTGTGTGCACATGTGTGCTATTGCGTGTGTTTGTGTTTGTGCGTAGCAGTATAATATCATAGGCACTCCTACACTTACTTATTTGGTGATTTGGCACTCTCTTAGTGTCATAGTTTGTTTGGAGTAACAGAATACCAACAGCTTGCCTGCCCGTGGCTGCGCTTCTTCTATACAAGGTAGCTACTAGCCCTGCAAAGCACTTCCATACAATGACTGGGCATGACTTTTCCATAATAGAGCACACACTATAGCTAGACCTCTGGGAGTTGTAAAATGCAGCTGCCACCTATCACAGGTAGGCTGTTATTGGAATGTGAAGTTACTACTGAGATACATTCCTTTTTGAGAAGTCAGTGGTTAGTCTAACTTTAGTCTCTATTGTCATGTCACAAGTCCAGGAGACTTCACACTTTGTTTTAGGCTGCTTTGCCTTTATTATCTTTCTACATCTATCCTCTCACAAAATAATATCATAGGAGAATGGATAGTTTATGTGCAATATATTCAAGACTGTAGCTACATGTTAACATGATGCTCTATATAGATAAATGTTGCCGAGTACAAGAATTAAAAAAGTTTAGGTGGAAGATGTTGAGATGCAGCTGTCAAGTGAACAATTACCTGAGGTGCACTTCATAGGAATATTGAATCTTGATTGTTTTGACTACAGATGTAGCCAGTTACTACATGTAGCTAACAATTAGAATTTCTTATGTTGTTGGTCTATGTTTACACACATAATTGTTTTCAATTTCCTTTATTTAAGCTCAGGTTGGTAAATTTGGTTGTTGTTGTTGTTGTTGTTTTTTCAATAAATTCTTAAAATTTCCACTCAACCCAATACATTATTTCATATCTTTCTGCAGGTCATCAGTTACGGGTGTTTTAGTTTTTAATACAAGATTTAGGAAGCCGAGTGGCAATCTAAAATGGGTACAAGAATCCTATAATCCTTGCTTTCTGAGCACACTTTTCTCAATTTGCCATTTATTTTTGTGCTCTGTGTGTTTAATTCCAATTCTGTTAGGTACTTATACAGATAGTGAAGAGATGGAGGGAGGAAATGTTGTTTGTGTGTCTCTTATTGCAGGTATCTCAATAATAACTTACTGGTATCTTTGACAAGGTTCGACTTCCTAGGACTGAACAGATTAAGACACCTGTAAGTTTGACTGTCATATCAAGCAATGGTGAGGCATAGCTTTGTACTCGTGTGTGTGTGTGTGTGTGAATGTATTATTTGAATGTTTTCGTAAGTTGTATATAATCGTATAAAATCTGTACATGATGATTCACGTGCTTACTATTATAAAGACTTGAATTTATAGTTAAAACCACTGGCTTTGAGTAGTGTACTCATTCTGTTCAAACAGCTACTACTTGGTGCCTTAGATTTTTGTTATGTATTAAATTATTTTTGTTATGGAACAGCAGAAGGATAGTGAATATGGTTAATCAAGTATGTTGAGTAGACTAGATTGAAATAATACACACTTCATTTATCAAAGAGATTTGGCTCTAGTTCTATTTTAAAATGGTGAAAAGTGCATATGTTTGGAATGGAATACATGTTGACAGGTCATCTTCCTCATCAAGTATACATGCTGCTACCAAAGATAATTTTTGTGGTGTAATTGTGTACCGTATAACTAGATTTTATCTGTGTACATTGCCTCAGGCACTTCAATTGATATAGTTTCACTCTGACAGACAATAGCTGGTCATCATCACTTGTTGAGTTTTTACTTTCACAAAATGTTAGTTATGTCATAACAACAGCATGAAGACAACTTTCTGATACTCATAGAAATGCTGCCAATGTTTTGTCATAGCTATTGAGATTTGGTAACTCGTAAACGGTAGGATCAATTTCTAACACATTGTATATCTTTGCATTAATAGTAGTAATACTGAAGCACCATCAGTGCTAACCCTCAGTGCTATTCTATACTAGCTAACTATTACCAATCATTTCTCAGACAAAGGCGGGAGCCAGGATAGCTCATGCAATGAAAACAGTAGTTATAAAAGCTGTCTCCACAAACATGCAAGGGACACTCACCCTTAGTTCCAACACGAAGCTCCAATTCCAGCACTCATAAATAAAGCAACACTACCGCGGGCAGTAATGAATTGTTTGCTCACGTGATAATGATGTGATGATAGGGGGCATTACCCAACAATTGACAATGATGCTCTCAATGTTCGGGAGGCTTCCGTCTTTAAGAACCATAGTTGAGTGACAGAATGACTGACCAACTAACGGACTGACCAACTTACTGAGAGTACACTGTCTCGTGCATGTGCACTGAGGGTTAATAATAATAATAATAAAATAATAATAATTAATAATAATAATAATTATAATGAAAACAACATTAATAATAACATTAAAATAACAATAAATAAAAAAACTAATAATAATAATAACCGAATTATTAATAATAGAATAAAAACATGATTAATAATAATTTTCCCAGAAGTATGATAATGACTTGTGTGAGTGCATGTATGTGGGTGTGTTGAAGAAATTGTGTTCTCATTCAGACATATTTCTATCTGGCTATCTGGTAATACACAAGCTCAATGGCAAGGTCTTGTTTGGTTCCTCCAGCTATAGAGACCACTGCTGCTGTATTTGCTTCCTTGAATTAGCTCAACACTTTCACCCCAAGCCTCATAGCATTCCTAATATGGTAGTATAACATTTGTAGTATACTGGGAGTATCCTGAGCTGAGGTTTAGTTTCCTGGGTGCAATTAGCAGCAGTGCGACCTCTGTGGGGGCATTCCAGGCCCTCTGCGTGCCTGCGCTGTGAGTTTTACCAAATATGGTCATTCCACCGCTTTTACCCTGATTGTGTTGACACTGAACTGACCAATCAGATTCAAGCCAGGGAGGCCACAGCCTGGGAGTATAAAAAGGCCCTACCTACCGAGAATAATTACTCTCCTGTTTTTTTTTCTTTTTGGAAGTTGTGAGGTGACTCTCTTGTGCTTAGCCTGTCTTGACTCCTTTCTCTGAAAGAGCAATCCAAGATGTGTGATGATGATGTAGCTGCGTTGGTGGTAGACAATGGGTCTGGAATGTGCAAGGCTGGCTTTGCTGGTGATGATGCTCCCAGGGCTGTCTTCCCCTCTATTGTGGGACGCCCTCGCCACCAGGGAGTGATGGTTGGCATGGGACAGAAGGACTCCTATGTTGGAGATGAAGCCCAGAGCAAGAGAGGTATCCTCACCTTGAAATATCCCATTGAGCACGGAATCGTCACCAACTGGGATGACATGGAGAAGGTAAGATTGTAGGGCTAATTTGGAGAACTTTATGATAGTGGGTGTTTAAGTTATGGGTATAGGGAGGAGTTGTGAAGCAAAAATGTTAGTATCTGTAGATGCTTGGCTCTATAATTTAGTACATTGGAATATGTTATTGATCTTTCTTTTGTTTGTGTTATTCTAGATCTGGCATCACACCTTCTACAATGAGCTCCGTGTGGCCCCAGAGGAGCACCCTGTGTTGCTGACTGAGGCTCCCCTCAACCCCAAGGCCAATCGTGAGAAGATGACCCAGATCATGTTCGAGACCTTCAACACCCCAGCCATGTACGTTGCCATCCAGGCTGTGCTCTCCCTGTACGCCTCTGGACGTACCACTGGTATCGTGTTCGACTCTGGAGATGGTGTCTCCCACACAGTTCCCATCTATGAGGGATACGCCCTTCCCCATGCCATCCTCCGTTTGGACTTGGCCGGCCGTGACTTGACTGACTACCTCATGAAGATCCTCACTGAGCGTGGCTATTCCTTCACCACCACTGCCGAGCGTGAGATCGTTCGTGACATCAAGGAGAAGCTCTGCTATGTTGCTCTGGACTTCGAGCAGGAGATGGGAACCGCCGCCTCCAGCTCCAGCCTCGAGAAGAGCTACGAGCTCCCTGACGGTCAGGTGATCACCATCGGAAACGAGCGATTCAGGTGCCCCGAGGCCCTCTTCCAGCCCAGCTTCTTGGGAATGGAGTCTGCTGGTATCCACGAGACCACCTACAACTCCATCATGAAGTGTGACGTCGACATCCGTAAGGACTTGTACGCCAACACCGTGCTCTCTGGAGGCAGCACCATGTACCCAGGCATTGCTGACAGAATGCAGAAGGAGATCACTGCCTTGGCCCCACCCACCATGAAGATCAAGATCATCGCTCCTCCCGAGAGGAAATACTCTGTATGGATTGGTGGCTCCATCTTGGCCTCCCTCTCCACCTTCCAGCAGATGTGGATCTCCAAGCAGGAGTATGACGAGTCCGGCCCATCCATCGTCCACCGCAAGTGCTTCTAAAGCAGAAGGACCTGCTAACTGTAGTTGTCCAATGAACTCTAGATCAGATCATGTTGACTGTTTTATGTATGTTGCATTTATCTTCTGTACCTTTTATTCGTTTTTTTAATTTTGAGCTCTCCAACAATCATCAATAGAAGACTAAAAATGTTGCAGTTGTTTGCAATAGGTTTAAAAGTTTTTGAAATTAGAATTGAAATTATTGTTTATAAAAGTATGTTAAGGAGACTCTTTAAACAAACTGTAGTGCTTGGAAGTTTGAATCTCATGATTATCTTGAGTCTGGTTTAGCTACTTGACAGAAGTGGACTGGTGCATTTGTCAGTTTTTCAAATTTTAGCCATTGATTAGTGTTGAATTGGTGGTTGTTTTCCTGGACTGCCACAGATTGTGGTAGTTGAATTGGGTACTAATTGTGTCTAATCTAAGACACCATTTCCTCTGTCTGATTGAATTTGGTGGTTTGTGGCTATTTTAGGCGCTTGCAGGAGAATCAGATCAGCAGTTTTGAAGATGAGACTTTCACTCCTACCCTGAGCCTGGAGATACTGTAAGAACAGCCACATGTGCTGGACATTTCAAGGGTTTTAATTTTGTTTTGTTGTTTGTTCAAATTGTGTAATCACTATGGTTTCAGGCGCTTGGAGAAGAACAGGATATCCTCTATAAATGTCCTCCATTTTGCAGGGCCTGTGAGACTCACCAATTTGTGAGTTGTTGTATGTAGTGAGGTATTGTGTGGATACAGTAGGGAGGATGTGTGTGTGTGTGTGCGTGCGTGCGTGTGTGTGTGTGTGTGCGTGCATGTGTGTGTGTGTGTGTGTGTTACTATCTCTTTCCTTCAAGTTGATTACTATTATATAGTGATCAGCAAAAATGTTCAGGCCTGTTACTCAGGTTTTCAAAGTAGGGGGTTCTGTTGATTAATTGGGTGTGTAGTTGACCCATATGTCTGCAACATTTCCTGCTGGAAGTATAGTAATAGTACCAGAGTCTTTCCAAGTTGCGTAATGGGATTAATCAGTCAGTTCAAAGTATTTGCAAAGTTCACGTTATTTCTTCATTGAATGTTTGGTTCAAAAGTTTTATTTATTTTTTGTGAGCTTATAAGAAAAAGGAAACAATAATCTCAAGTGAGTGTTTAATTGTACTCCCTCGTGTGAACTGGCTTGTTTACAATAAAGTAACCACTGAATTTACTGAATTATTTTTTTCCTCATTGATTTAGTTCAATAGCTCTTTGTCAGCAAAAGCTACTTCTCATTATTGTCATTTTCAACACTAGTTGTGTATCATCTTCACTCGACTCTCACCACTCAAAATCTCACCACTGCGTTTCCACTACTTCCATAAATAGACACCATCTCATGCCAACAGCTGTCAAATTATCTTGCTCTTCAACAATGTGTTTCAAGGGCTGTGTGTGGATGGGATTCTAACAAGCTACGATTACAAAGAACTCGTCGCTACATGGCTGGACAGATAGACCAGTCACTCCACTTGGCAGCCTGAGGCTCTTTGAACTCGGGCTTGTCTCCCACTGAAGCAGTAAACTCGGCCAAGTGTGCCTGTGGTCATTTGAGGGGGAGTGGCTCACACGATGTGTGTGCGCACGTGTGGGTGTGTCAATTCTTGAGTCTGAGCCAGCTTACAACAGCTTCTGTTGGAGTCTTGGCTGCATTTGTAGCACTGCAAAAGGGTCCCTGATTTAGCTTCTGTATTTAGAGGGATGTCCACTTTTATTAATTTTACCTGTTATGCTTTTTGGCATTGATGTAATTATGCGTCTATTATAAAATGCTGGCATAATGTGGGCATCCCTAGCAATAATGTAGACAGACATCCCTAGCATAACTATGGTACAGCTAACTGCTGAAGATGACCTCACTGTTTATTTCAAAGAACACGACTCTCCCCTTTCTTAAAAGTGACCAGTACATTTATAGTCCTCATATTTAATTATAGCAGTCGGCAGCCATTTTTAACAATTAAATATACAGTAATAGCACACTTATAGCTGGTGAATGTTGCAACCTTTCACTTGTTATCCAGTGACCTTTGTCCCTGGTTATCCAGTGACCTTTGTCCAGGGCTCTTACAAGATTCAGTGGTCAGTCAGCTGGCTGAAATGGTTCTGTAATGAGAGAGATTTTGAAACCAATGTTGAGTCTGTCCTCACTACTTCTTATTGCCACTATTTGACATTGCACGGCTTTTGTTGTTGTTTTTGAGAATTTCTCACACATTCACTTTTCCTTCTTTTCTCTTTCATGTTTTGCCTGCAGGTCTGTCCATTCCAATCGAATCTCTAAAATATCCAATGGTGCCTTCTATCGACTTTCTAAACTGAAAGAACTGTGAGTGTGTTCTGTCACCCAAAGCATCAGATGAGGGAATGTATTTATTTTGTCATGACAGGATGCTGAGTTTGAATGAGCTGGGACAGATCACCACTCAGACATTTGTAGGTTTGGACTCCATTCGCTCTCTGTAAGTTAAAAATGTGTATTACTCTACCACTATGTTTCTATTCGCCTCTTCACACCCTCTTAATTCCGGTGACTCTTATACAATAGAGCATAGCAGTGACTCTAATGCACTGTTTATTCATACAATTTGTCTTCCATTTTTCTCTATTCTTTGCAGTTACCTCAGCAACAACAGGATAACATACATCGTGAACAACACCTTCATTCAGTGTGGGGAACTGATATATCTGTAAGTCCAACTCTGTCTGTCTGTGTTTGTATGCATACTTCTATCCACACTTTATTGGAGTAATAACAACCATAGTAATAACAACAACAACTATTATTATTATTATTATTATTATTATTATTATTATTATTATTATTATTATTATTATTATTACTACTACTACTACTACTGCTACTAGTGGTGTGCTTGAGCACAAATATCAGTGAGCCTGCCTAGTTAGGTTACATAAAAGTACAGTATTGTTACATAATATACTTCAGCTTAGTTCATGCAAAACAGTATACATATATAGCAGTTGACCATTAATATTACCGAACAAATACAGAATTACTCTCTTACCTCAATTTCCTGAATAGAGGAAACTTCTGTAGTATCAAATTTAAGCCATTCTGACTACCTCAATTACCAGTAACTAGTGAAAAATCTCGCAGCTCTAACAAAAAATAATAGCCAGAGTTATTTTTGTAATGTTAGCTTACAAATACGGAACTACGTACTTGCCTCAGCTTCTCCCAAGTAATGTGATTCCTTAGCATTAATATTTAGTCAATCTAGCTACCAGTGGCACTTTGACTACCAACAAGCGGTATTTTTAGCAGCCCTAAAAAAAAAAACGACAAAGTTTTGAAATTAGGTCTGGTAAAGGGTTTCAATGCTATAGTAACCAGTCACAGTAACTTTTTGGGACTTGAAAAATAAGCGTTTCGCAGGAATTATTATGCGAGCTAGCCTAAAACTACACTGTTGTTAAACGATTGATTTTAACTTCTAACACTCAAGCTACTAAAAAAAGTCGAGTTTTTTACATATATACGGTAAATGTGATTCAATGCCACAGTAACCACTCCCTGCAACTGTTTGAATTGAAAAAAAAAAAAAAAAAAAAAAAAAGCAAAAAAAACAAGTCACGGTATTTAAACGTTTTATTATTTTTCTAAGTAGTAGTTGTAACGCACAATACTGAACACACCTACACGAGACTTACCTTCGTGGTTAGTCTAGTGAACAATGAACTTTCAAGTAAATACTGTTGCGCAGGACTTATAATTACGGCAAATAGCGTATTAACTTACCACCGCCACTAACTCGAATAGAAATGTAACTATGGTAAGTGTTTGATCAATAGACGAAAGGATTCTGTTTAGTGAAGTTTGGAACGGGGTTGAACACCGAGCTAACACAAAAATACGAGAGGGTCAAAGTACAAATGACATACGTACGTCCCCACATATATAAACAAATATCCCCGATTCTCAATTCAACACCACTGTATAGTGTCTCGCTCAGTCGCCAATAACATACACCCGATTCTCAATTCGACACCACTGTATAGTGTCTCGCTCAGTCGCCAATAACATACACCCGATTCTCAATTCGACACCACTGTATAGTGTCTCGCTCAGTCGCCAATAACATACACCCGATTCTCAATTCAACACCACTGTATAGTGTCTCGCTCAGTCGCCAATAACATACACCCGATTCTCAATTCAACACCACTATATAGTGTCTCGCTCAGTCGCCAATAACATATCCCCGATTCTCAATTCGACACCACTGTATAGTGTCTCGCTCAGTCGCCAATAACATACACCCGATTCTCAATTCGACACCACTGTATAGTGTCTCGCTCAGTCGCCAATAACATACACCCGATTCTCAATTCGACACCACTGTATAGTGTCTCGCTCAGTCGCCAATAACATATCCCCGATTCTCAATTCGACACCACTGTATAGTGTCTCGCTCAGTCGCCAATAGCATATACCCGATTCTCAATTCAACACCACTGTATAGTGTCTCGCTCGCTTGCCAATAACATACAGTGGTGTTGAATTGAGAATCGGGGATATGTTATTGGCAAGCGAGCGAGACACTATACAGTGGTGTTGAATTGAGAATCGGGTGTATGTTATTGGCGACTGAGCGAGACACTATACAGTGGTGTCGAATTGAGAATCGGGTGTATGTTATTGGCGATTGAGCGAGACACTATACAGTGGTGTCGAATTGAGAATCGGGTGTATGTTATTGGCGACTGAGCGAGACACTATACAGTGGTGTTGAATTGAGAATCGGGTGTATGTTATTGGCGACTGAGCGAGACACTATACAGTGGTGTCGAATTGAGAATCGGGTGTATGTTATTGGCGACTGAGCGAGACACTATACAGTGGTGTCGAATTGAGAATCGGGTGTATGTTATTGGCGACTGAGCGAGACACTATACAGTGGTGTCGAATTGAGAATCGGGTGTATAGTGTCTCGCTCAGTCGCCAATAACATACACCCGATTCTCAATTCGACACCACTGTATATAGTGTCTCGCTCAGTCGCCAATAGCATATACCCGATTCTCAATTCAACACCACTGTATAGTGTCTCGCTCGCTTGCCAATAACATATACCCGATTCTCAATTCAACACCACTGTATAGTGTCTCGCTCAGTCGCCAATAACATACACCCGATTCTCAATTCGACACCACTGTATAGTGTCTCGCTCAGTCGCCAATAACATACACCCGATTCTCAATTCGACACCACTGTATAGTGTCTCGCTCAGTCGCCAATAACATACACCCGATTCTCAATTCAACACCACTGTATAGTGTCTCACTCAGTCGCCAATAACATACACCCGATTCTCAATTCGACACCACTGTATAGTGTCTCGCTCAGTCGCCAATAACATACACCCGATTCTCAATTCAACACCACTGTATAGTGTCTCGCTCAGTCGCCAATAACATACACCCGATTCTCAATTCAACACCACTGTATAGTGTCTCGCTCGCTTGCCAATAACATATCCCCGATTCTCAATTCAACACCACTGTATAGTGTCTCGCTCAGTCGCCAATAACATATACCCGATTCTCAATTGTCCACCCCTAATTATTATTACTATATTACTTATGTTGTTGTTGTTTGTTGTTCTAGTTATTATTTTGACAATGGCATAACTAATTCAAATGACAAACAAAATCCAGGAGACAGCAAGGATCGTTTAGCCACGCCCTCATATCCAATGTTTATTTTTGTTCAGTTTCCTGGACAACAATGATATCTCATGCTTGGAGGGAGGAACCTTCAGAAATCTGGGCAAGCTGGAACATCTGTAAGTCATGAACCCTCCTCAGAGTGTCTGAGATCTTGTGACCCTTAGGCAACACCCCCTTACAGTGTCTGTCAGTGGTCATTGGGCTAGCCAAGGGAGACTCACTAATGGGTCTCAATTGAGATTTTGGTATATATATATATATATTTATTCCACCCTAGATATCTTCACAATGATATCTTTAGGTACATGACCTGTGATCTCACATCCCGTGTAAGGTTGAAGTATGTATTTCTGGTAGCTTTATGAGACTTGTTGCTATATTTGGAAGTGTTTACTTGATTGACTAAAAGTTAGCTAGCTATGAAGCACTGAGGGTTTGTGTTACTGACATTATATGCAAAGGTGTGTGTGTGTGTATATGTTTGTCAGTATACTTGCCGTCAGGCTTTACAAATTGTTTATATTACTTTCATTCCTTTTCTCTAGGCATTTGGAAAGTAACCGACTGTCCTATCTTCCCGATGATCTGTTTTCTGACTTGCGCAATCTTAAATATTTGTGAGTAAAGTCTCATTCAGTAGTAGTAGTCGTCATTGTAGTAGTAGTAGTAGTACCAGCAGCAGCAATAGTTAATAATCATAGTAATAGTAGTAGTATAAGTAGTAATAGTAGTAGTAGTAATAATCATAGTAGTTGTAGTAAATGTTGAATGTCAACATATATTTTTACTGCTCGTATAAAAGCAACAGTAGTAGTAGTAGTAGTAGTAGCAGCAGCAGCAGCAACAGAAGCAGCAGAAGTTATTGTAATAGATAAGTTAGTTGGAAACTTGGCTCTTGCTACCATTCATCAATACTCTTCCTCCTCCAGATTTCTCGTCTTCAACAACTTGAGGATCATAGAGAATACTCCACTTATGAACTTGAAAAATATTATTCAAGTGTAAGCTATTCAGTCACCTGAACGTCACATGACCAGCCTCACTGACATGTATATAGGAGTCTATTTGGAAACTTCATTGAATATATTGCAGAAGGGAACCTGAAAGGATGTGATAAACTGGTCTACCTGTGAGTCTAACTAGTGGAGCTAATCATCTCCCTCCCCTCCCTCCCTGTCTCCCTGATATCACTGTCTCCCTGATATCACTGTCTCCCTGATATCACTGTCTCCCTGATATCACTGTCTCCCTGATATCACTGTCTCCCTGATATCACTGTCTCCCTGATATCACTGTCTCCCTGATATCACTGTCTCCCTGATATCACTGTCTCCCTGATATCACTGTGCGTTTCTTTTTGTCTTCATGCAGGGATTGGGATAGAAAAGATGAAGCCTCTCTGGTTTGTGACTGCAGTTGCCTGTGGCTACGTGAGTGGCTGGAAGGACGTGTCATCCACACCACCATCACATGTGCCGGTCCTAGGGAGTTCACAGGGAGGGAAATACGCTCACTCGGCACTTCAAGTTTACTCTGTGGTTTGTTTGTTGTTACTTTCTAATTAGTTTTTCTAAGTCATATTAAACCTCTAGCCTTTCAGACCAGAGGATGAAGAAACTATCAGATCACTGTCCTGCTTGAATTTGTTTTTACTCGTTCAGCACGCATGTGCAAGAGGGTTGTAGTAGTCGTCCTGTCTGTCTGTCTGTCTGTTTGTCTGTCTATCTGTCTGTCTGTCTGTCTGACACACTCTAATTTTGGAAATTACTGCCAATGCTGTTGAACTTACCCAGAACAACAGTTTAAGACCTTTTATTGTGCTTCTTTTTAAACTTTTGGGCTGATTCTGGAGAAACGCAAAGCTATGAGCTCACGATTGGTACAAGCTTTTGTGGGTAACGCCCCGTTTTGTCACATAGTAATTATAGACAAATGAGAAATATTACCTAATAATAGGGCCATAGTTGCCACACACAATTAGATATCTCATCCCCACTCCGTATTAATTCAGGGTTGCCTCCATTTTCTCAATCTGGGGCTGTCCCCATTCCATCTCCATTTGGGGCTGTCCCCATTCCATCTCCATCGGGCTGTCCCCATTCCATCTCCATCTGGGGCTGTCCCCATTCCATCTCCATCGGGCTGTCCCCATTCCATCTCCATCTGGGGTTGTCCCCATTCCATCTCCATCTGGGGTTGTCCCTCCATCTCAACCCGGCATTTCTTCCATCCTCATTCTGCTCCAGTTATTCATTTGATGTATTATTTATTTCTCTCCAGGGGACTCGAAGGTGTCCATCCACGAAGGTAACAATCACGTGGTCACCAGTGGAGGTTGCCTGAGGCTTACTTGTAGCTCCACCCCCAGGGGACCGGTGAGATGGTCTCGTGTCGACGGTCGCCCTCTGAGAGCTGTACCTGAGTCTTGCGTACATAGATCTCCATGTTTCCAAAGCAACCGAGGCAGTGGAGTCCTGGCAGTTGAGGAGGCGGGGACTCAAGATGCTGGCTATTACATGTGTTCCTCCTCTTTCCAGAATAAGACCAAGGCAGATGTCTGTCTCGTAGTAATTGGTAGTAAGTTTGGGTGTATGCATGAGTGTACAAGAAGTGTGTGTGTTTAGGCAAGGGTATGTGTGTATGGGTGTGCATGTGTGTGATGTGTTGAGAGAGAATTGAATACATTCATAAATATGGAGACAGTGTGAGTGAAAGATGATGTGATTGTTCCTGTTAGTTTGCATTCTTTGACAGAACTTTAGCGTCATCAAAACCTTTTACATATAATTTGATGAATATCTGCGATAATCCAATGATTGATTCCCATTCTATTCTATTCCAAACTAATACCAGTCATAGACAGAAACCATACTTGGCATAGGTGTGAGATTTTCAAAATCATAGTGTGAGTGTGCAGAGTGTGTGGGGTGTTGGGATGTGTGGGGTGTTGGGATGTGTGGGGTGTTGGGATGTGTGGGGTGTTGGGATGTGTGGGGTGTTGGGATGTGTGGGGTGTTGGGATGTGTGGGGTGTTGGGATGTGTGGAGTGGGATAGGTCAATATGTTACATGATTGATGCAGATACCGTGTTTGTTTTTAACATATTTTTTACCTGAATGTCCCTCATATCAACTGTACTACTTAAGTTTATATTTTTACATTCCCCTGTAGCTCCACCCACCATTAATAGTAATGTATTGGATGTTACACTGCCTCATCCAGGAGGTGTGGTCAAGTTTCCGCTCAATATCTCAGGAGATCCACAGCCAACAGTCACATGGGAGAAGTTTGACGTGTCAGGATCATCCTGGGCTATTTCTGGCAGCTCTGCTCTATCTAGGTAGGAGGGGAGAAGAGGGTGGGGGGGGGGGGGGGGGGGCATGAATTCTGTAGTTTTATGTAAACTGCAGGAATAAACAAAACAAGTAGCTAAATAAATAAATAAATAAATAATAAGGATTAGGTGATGATTGTTCACTAAGAGAGCTGGAAAAATAGTCTCTAGCCCCTTGTTGTAGATATATATATATATATATATATATATATAGAATCCATTTTTGTCACCATGAAATAAAAGCATCTTCAGGTAAAATACATCATATAACACTATTGTAGTTTTATGCAGCCTACAAGGCAGGCTCGCTCGCCATTTGTGCTCAAGCACACCACTAGTGTTATAATTATTGTGAGGGACCAAAATATAATATGAATAATACCACTCTGATTTGTTTGTACGCCTCAGTTTAGGCGAGTATACTCACTGTTACACTGTATGTTTGCGCCTCAGTTTAGGCGAGTATACTCACTGTTACACTGTATGTTTGCGCCTCAGTTTAGGCGAGTATACTCACTGTTACACACGCCTCAGTTTAGGCGAGTATACTCACTGTTACACTGTATGTTTGCGCCTCAGTTTAGGCGAGTATACTCACTGTTACACTGTATGTTTGCGCCTCAGTTTAGGCGAGTATACTCACTGTTACACTGTATGTTTGCGCCTCAGTTTAGGCGAGTATACTCACTGTTACACTGTATGTTTGCGCCTCAGTTTAGGCGAGTATACTCACTGTTACACTGCGCCTCAGTTTAGGCGAGTTTGCGCCTCAGTATAGGCGAGTAGGCGAGTGTACTCACTGTTACACTGTATGTTTGCGCCTCAGTTTAGGCGAGTGTACTCACTGTTTTATGGCGAGTTTAGTGTACTCACTGTTACACTGTATGTTTACGCCTCAGTTTAGGCGAGTGTACTCACTGTTATGGCGCCTCAGTTTAGGCGAGTGTACTCACTGTTACACTGTATGTTTGCGCCTCAGTTTAGGCGAGTGTACTCACTGTTACACTGTATGTTTGCGCCTCAGTTTAGGCGAGTGTACTCACTGTTACACTGTATGTTTGCGCCTCAGTTTAGGCGAGTATACTCACTGTTACACTGTATGTTTGCGCCTCAGTTTAGGCGAGTATACTCACTGTTACACTGTATGTTTGCGCCTCAGTTACTCACTGTTACACTGTATGTTTGCGCCTCAGTTTAGGCGAGTATACTCACTGTTACACTGTATGTTTGCGCCTCAGTTTAGGCGAGTATACTCACTGTTACACTGTATGTTTGCGCCTCAGTTTAGGCGAGTATACTCACTGTTACACTGTATGTTTGCGCCTCAGTTTAGGCGAGTATACTCACTGTTACACTGTATGTTTGCGCCTCAGTTTAGGCGAGTATACTCACTGTTACACTGTATGTTTACACCTCAGTTTAGGTGCGTATACTCACTGTTACACTGTATGTTTACACCTCAGTTTAGGTGAGTATACTCACTGTTACACTGTATGTTTGCATGAGCAGAAGTTGAAATACAGGAATTAGAAAAAGAGTTAGTCTCATTCAAATGCAGTTATGAGTGCAGCAGCATTTAACATAAATGTCAATTGATATACTTTAAATCTTGAATTCTTTATTTCCTTTGCCTAATATTTTGTGCAATAGATTTAACATTTGCCGTCTCATAGTGACATGGGGTTAAGGGTTAACAACAACTGTCATGATTGTGTTGATCAGGCACGTTATCAGCAAAGAGGGACATCTGGTGATCATGGATACGAACTCTGAGGATAAGGGTGTGTACCAGGTCACTCTGAGGAATGGGGCGGGGCAGGTGAAGGCTAACACGACGCTGTCATTTACGTCTCCCACTTCCTGTGGCTTGTTCTGTGAAAATAATGGCACGTGCAAAGTTGTCAATTACTGTGAGTGTCCTGCTCACTATGGTGGACGACATTGTGAAGAATTCGTAGGTATGTGTGTGTTGAAGGATCAGGGGTTGTGGTGGTCTAGAGAATTAGACAGCTGATAATGAGACTAGGAACATTGTGTAATATTTTGAACCCATTTACCGCCCACATATCAGCAAGCTGTCAGCACCTGTACCATGAACTAAATGTCATTCCAGTTGTAAGATGACATGTATGTGTGTTCACATGTGTATAGGTCCCTCTGAGACTACTTCTACCACTGAAGCTACATCTACTGAACTTGAGACTACTTCTACCACTGAATCTACATCTACTGAACTTGAGACTACTTCTACCACTGAATCTACATCTACTGAACTCGCCAGTCCTTCAGCCTTCATTTCTACATCCACTACGTTCACTGATACTACTACATCTGACCCTTTACCAACTACAGCCCCTGAGGAAGAAACAACTCTAAACATCATCCGTGCTGACACTGAGAGTTCATCAGAGGAGTTCATCCCCATGACAACCACTGGCTCAGAAGAAGCTACACCCATCACCTTTCATGCCGAAACTAAAAGTTTGTCTGAGACGTCTGTCCCCTTCACTGTCCCAGATAGTACTGTTCCAGGAAGTGGATCAGGGGATGGTATTGGATCAGGGGATAGTACTGGATCAGGGGATAGTACTGGATCAGGGTATGGTATTGGATCAGGGGATGGTACCGGATCTGGCTATGGGTCAGGTAGTGGGTCCGGTTCTGGTGAATCAATCAACTGTCCCGAGGGCCCGCCATGTGATGCTAGTACTCTGGAAGATGACGAGGATTACGCCAACACCAAGAGGCTCAGAAGAAGCACATTCTACACATCATTGGACGAAAAGAAATGGGGTCATTTTGAAGCAGAGCTTAACAACAAGAGAAGACACCGACATGCATCAAGATTGAACACCAGACGTTTCTTGCGGAAAAGGCTAGTAATGAGCAAGTTACAGAATCGCTAGAATTACTACCATCTTGTGCTGCTACCCATATTCAAAGACCTGATAATAAAATATAATTTTGTACTTTTGTAATGATGTTGCAATATATATTCAGTGTTTTAAAAGATGCCGAGATCACAAAAATAATATAAAATGTGAATAGGGCCAGTAAAGAGAGAGATCAGATAAAACAGCTGTACAAAATGGTATCATCAAGACTGGGAGTGAAATCGAATGGCTTGTACATGACTGGCAGTGCCACTTCTATGAGGCTTGTCCATTTTCGATATGATAGCCTATTAAACACTGGTAAAGGGACATTATTTAAAAAAATACACAGTTGACTCACAACTGGGTCCTTTTGGCTGTCTACCATGTACCCAATGCACATGCTTTCTGTGGTATGACCCCACGAGAAATGAATGACTCCTGAATTAAACAGATAATTAAAAGAGATGTAAACAGTTGTGCAGTATTACCTACCATCAGAATTTAAATGTAGTGCTATAGCTCCAGCTAATTTCTGTTCCACATGTTTCAACTGTTTGGATTCTACAAGGGGAAAAAAAGTCATGAACTGAAGGGGCTACATAAGTTTAATCCACCTACGAAGAAACCGTTGATCTAGAGCTTTGTGGAGTGAACAATCAGACATTGCTCTGGTAAGGAGAAGAGACAATATATTAGGTAAAGATAGTCAAGTAAGAAAACTCGCTTACAAGGCACATTCCTTGGCAAGAGAGGTCTTTATAATGTATTCTCCTGTACCTGCAGTGACACAATACAAGTAATACCAACTGACTACTGAACATTCATTACAGCAGAATGGACACAGTTAAAATTTGAGACCACTGATAAATGACTGCCATGGATGAGCAATAAACAAAGCACGTGCTATTATTTACCTGATGTGCTACAAGCCACTGCCTCTCTGTCCTTCACTTCATCTTCTGCCCAACACCCACAGCCAAACATGGCAGCCTGGCCCACCCTCCCAGGAGACTTTAGTGATATGCCACCACTGGACACTCCCGCCGCAGCATGACCGTGAGAGTCAAGGCAAATGGCACCCACAGTATCTAGAGGTGGGTGGGTCCCATTGGACTCCTTGATGATTGGTGGGGAAGGGCAAGCTTGAACTGGACCAATGCTTTGTTGAACAGGACCAGTACCAACTTGAGGTGGGCCAGTACTCACTTGAATAGGACCAGTACCAACTTGAACAGGACCAGTACCAACTTGAGGTGGACCAGTACTCCACTGAACTGGGCCAGTACTCACTTGAGGTGGACCAGTACTCCACTGAACTGGGCCAGTACTCACTTGAGGTGGGCCAGTACTCACTTGAGGTGGACCAGTACTCCACTGAACTGGGCCAGTACTCACTTGAGGTGGACCAGTACTCCACTGAACTGGGCCAGTACTCACTTGAGGTGGACCAGTACTCCACTGAACTGGGCCAGTACTCACTTGAGGTGGGCCAGTACTCCACTGAACTGGGCTAGTACTCACTTGAGGTGGACCAGTACTCCACTGAACTGGGCCAGTACTCACTTGAGGTGGACCAGTACTCCACTGAACTGGGCCAGTACTCACTTGAACATTCTATAGAGTTGCACACAAAAGTTAGATACAAACATTATAATTATGGTCTTTCACCCATTATGTGCATATGTGTGTGACTGTGCGTGTGCATACAAGTGTGTGTGTGAACAGCATAAACCTCCCTCCACACACACACACACACACACACACACACAAGAAAGTGAATCCTTTGAAACTTACCTCTGGAGTAGGGGATAGCCTCCTTCTCTTGACTGCCCTGCCCTCGGGAACATACTTCCTAAAAGATGATTTCTCCCCTGGAAGCTGACCTGCTGGCCCCGCCCCTCTTTGAGACACCAGGCCATCTCCCATCCTGTCAGACAATGATCCATTCACCAACATCTCCTGAGCTACATTTTCCAGTCTGGCCACGTGATCCAAATACACGGATTTAGCACGGTCTGTTTGGAAATCAGAAAATATCTCACCCACACACGTCAAATATATATATCACTCATATCTCTTATCCGGACACCTCTATTACAGGCACACCTCTGCACTGGGTATCAGTTAGACACTCAGTTTATCAATTCTTACCATGCGACTTCGCTATTCTGACGACCATTACCCGTCTGACGATTATTACTGATTGCAGCAGTGGAAGTTATTTCTAGTTCCAGAGAATAGTGGAGAAGCCTACTGAGGGGTGCAAGAGCGAATGAGGACTGTGCCAAAGCATAAAAATAAGCCTGAAACTTCTTGAGAAGGGTTTGTTTCAACGTTTAGTTGAAGAAAACTATGGTCTTTCCCTCTGTAATAGGCAGGCACCCTCAGGTCCCAAGGTGCCAGGATAAGAGGGATTGAGTGAATATACATATATTATACACAATATATTTATATCGTAGGTGTGGACCTGTAATGAGATCATCCTGTGAACAAGTGGCAAGGTGATGTTGCCTGGCCCACAATTTAGCACCTTCACCTACCAGAACACTTGAACATACACACACACAAACAAACAAAATAAAGGAAAAATTATGAAATATCACATGTCCTCATCACACTAAATAGGTGTGGTCTTACAGAGGGGGCACCCGACCCAGTGAAAGGCATCCTTGGCAACTCTCCTTCAAGATGGCATGAGCTAACAGCACTGGATTCACTATCCCTGGACGTGAGAAAAATAAAAACAAATTATTGTAACAGCATAGATAAACACGTGTGTAACTCATCCTACCTCCCACAGCACCGACTGCACCAAAGTTTCCCTGGCCATCCATAATACTCGCATCACATTCCACAGTTCCCGCCAAACTCAGGTTTGAACCTAACGCAGCATTAGTATGGACACTATTCTGTAACAGGAGGAAGCAAACCATTGAAGTTACACATTTTAAAGTGTACATAATCGAACTAATGACTTGTCATACTTCAAGAATAGCAATAGCCAGTGCAGCTGCATCACTGGACGACACACCACTCCGCAGACTTATCATTGACTGAAAATTACCAAGTAGAAATGTTCAGTGGTTTTATTATTTTGTGACAAGGTTTTTTTTTATACCTTTCTGCAAGCCTCTTTACACAAGGCCTTGAGCTCTTTGCTGTTAGCATCGCTGTGAAAACCTGCTCCTAAATACACGTAAACACACACCAAACAATTTAATGGAGTTTGAAGTTCATTTAAACAATTTGAAGTTATTAAGCATAGAAGTCATTAGGCTTACCTACGTGCACAGCTACGAAAGGAGCTGCCATTTAACTGCTTAGAATGGATTAGCAACTATACTTTTAAGCTCAAAAAATTTTATTCATTGATGTTGAAATTGCTCCAGCTAGGGTAATCCCCTTACCACTCAGGCGGCGGGTAAAGGAGCGCGATAAAAATAGAATAAAAAATTAAAATTAAAAAAAAAAATAAAGAGGAAAAAAAAGAAGAAAGAAAGAAAGAAAACAAAGCCAGGAGAAAAGGGGTAGTATATCGTGTTAATTTTTGAAGCTTGGCCCTGCTTTTTCTTCTCATACGAATTTCATTCTCAGGAAAGGGGTCGCTAACACTAATTACACAGTGCAGAATACATTTGACGATCCGTAGTTGGAGAAATGGAGTTTTCTGCTCTCAACAAGGAATCCTCCAATAGTTCTTTTGCTTCTGTTCCTTCAGCAAAGAGAGAAAAATTAACCCAGGAAGCCCAGGTTTGTGCCCGATGTCAATCCTGAATATGGAATAGGAATGCTAGCGTTCCGTTTACCAAGTTATGTACCTATACAGGAGTCAATATGCCTGAAGATATACCATGAAGCTATGAAATACCAGCAGAGTGGAGAGTGGAGGAAAGCTAAGGAGCTATATTGTGAGATCCTAGAGTCTGCAGTGATGGAGGAGGCATGTCAGTCTTCAGACGATTCTGTACGAGTCTCCACCTCCACCATCGGCCGACTCAAGTTCCTTATATTTAAGAATATAGCCAGCATTTCCCGGGAACAAGGCGACCTCTCTGCTGCAGTGGATGCTTACATTGAGGTTGGCATGAAGTACCTACACTATACCTTCACCTCATTTATAAGAGAGGGTTGAAAAACTGAAAACCAAACAGAACAAAAAAAAAAAAGCACAGGGAATGAAAAATTATGCGATGAAGTTTGAAATATGGTGTGGAACTTCAAATGATTTTATACCAATACAGACATGTGTTTTGTAATATTTGTGTGTGTGTGTGCGCGTGCGCATGTGTAACAGGCCATCAGTGTGGACTCGTCAGATATCACTGTGTGGTCTCAACTTGCTGGACTGGCATCTTCTCTGGGGAACCTGTTGTTGGCCAGGACTGCTTTGGAGCAAGCACTTGTTTGCCATAGCAACCACTGGCCTGCCATAGAGGCTCTCTGTACTGTGCTTTTCGCACTACAGGACTATTCAGGTAATGTCTGTCCGTCTGGTTGGAATGAAAGTCAGAGAATTTGTAATGCGAAGACCTAGTTTAATACTTGGCTATACTTTACCATACACAGTTGTGCACTTATGGATGGGATGTGCTGATTAAACACTGATGGCAATCTCTCTAGGGTTAGACATTTAAATGAGGTGCTGTATTTAGTAGATAAACACCATAAAAAAGACTTGTAAGAGAATGAAGCACTGAAGGTGTGAGCCCTCAGCATTGCTATAAAGTAGCTAGCTAGCTGTTACAAAGACCCAAAGAATAATTAATTTGGTGTAGCTATAATCAATATGTCTATATGTGGCTCGTGCAATCAATATGTATCTCTTGCACTGGAATGGTAGACATATGCTGTCTTCATAAGAACACATGCAACAGACACTCACCTACCAGGCAGTTTCCACCCAGTAAACCACCGAGACTATGAAGCAAAACTACCGCGGGCAGGGACAAGAAATGAATAGCTCACATGAGTACAGCGTGTCCAGTGCAACATTTTGATGCTTGTTTCAATCTTCAGGAGGCTGTCATCTTTGAGATCTGCTTTTTTGTTGTGTGACAGAATGACTGACTGACAGACAATCTGAGTACTGTAACCCTCTCACCCATGCACGCTGAGGGTTAATGATGTCTTTACAATCTCTGAAGCTCATGACTGTCTGTTGTCTGTCTGTGTGTCTGTCTGTCTGTGTGTCTGTGTGTGATGTATTACTAGCCTGTCTAGATGTCATTCGTATGGGACTGGATATTGACGACCATTTCCCACGAGGTAAGGAATCTTAATCTGTCAAAAGTCCTGCAGCATCATTTACATACTTTGTAGGGTTGGTGTACCTGCAGGAGATAGTGGAGGACCAGCCTGGGTTGCTGCATCGTGGCGACGGGCAACAGTTACAGCTGTGAGTCATGCATGTGTGAGTGGCTGTAGGGGCCAGTTGTGAAGTAGGTGTGTGTGTGTGTGTGTGTGTGTGTGTGTGTGTGTGTGTGTGTGAAGTTACCTTCAAAATGAGCAACCTGACAATAAGAGAGTGTTTCTTGAAGAGGCGGAGCTTCTGCGTAGAAGGCGTGCAGCCCTTAACGAGGTGGTTTCTTTCCCGGAACCAGTACTACCTCCTAAACAACTCTCATCTTTCACGTGAGGAGGACAATTATTCAAATATTTTATACGAGTGATGACACCTTTCCAACTATTTAGATTCAATTCTCTAGCAAACAGTCTGTCAGCATTGTACAAACACTGCAAAGACCTTGCCTCCAAGAATGTGGGTGGAGCCTGGCTAGTCCAGTGAACAGACTTTCTCAAGTTATGTTGCTTGTCTTTTGTTTGTGTAGCCTAGTTTTCTTGTTCCAATTGATTTCTCTAATTTCACTGGAGCCAGTTCTTCTGATCCATCATCACAGCTTCCCTCCGGCTGCCTCGAGTCACCAGCTCGTAGAGCTTCATCTGTGAGCGAATCACTGGCAAACTTGTCACCGCTGAAGCCACTTGAAGAAGGAAAAGAGGAGCTAAAAGTGGGCATGGTGAGAAGAGAAGCCAGGAGGAGGATTTTGGTGGAAGGCTTGGATGCATTTGCCCCTAAGAGGAGATCCTCCAGGGTAACTCCATGGCAACCTAGCCACGTATTGTCATGTGACTATTAATATTGTTGGTTGGTAAGGTCTCAAGGAAGAAGGAGAAAGAACACAAGAATTATTACGATATGCTCTTCAAGTTTATTCCCAGCTGGGTCAGGTAAAATCTGTAGTAGCTACATATGAGGCATATGGGTGGGGGGAGGAAAGGAGGGAGGTAAACAACAGAGGAGCTTGGAGCTGAAGGTTTGTTGTTGTTCCTTCATTCTCAGATTGAAGGAGTTGCCTGAGATGTCAGAGATGTCTCCATTGAAGAAGAGAAGTAGAAATGATGATAATGCAGAGTAAGAAATTAACTTGATTGTCTGTCTGTCTGTCTGCTGTTAATGTGTCTGTCTGGTGTTAGTGTGTCTGTCTGTCTGTCTGTTAGTGTGTCTGTCTATCTGTCTGCTGTTAATGTGTCTGTCTGTCTGGTGTTAGTGTGTCTATCTATCTGTCTGTTAGTGTGTCTGTCTATCTGTCTGCTGTCAGTGTGTCTGTCTGCCTGTCTGCTGTTAGTGTTTCTGTCTGTCTGTCTGTCTGTTAGTGTGTCTTGTCTGTCATGCGTATGAAACTAGTGTTATTTGGTGTGTGTTTTGATTGTATTGCTAGGTTGCTGAGCGAGCGTAAGCAGGCAGTGGCGGACATGATTAGCTCCACCCCTTGCCTGGCAGAAGGGGAGGAAGTATTGAAGTTTGTGCGTGAGTGTGAGAGCAACTCTGGCACTGTTCAAGTCGCCTTCAACTTTATCCGCTTTCTGTCCCTCCATTATGACCACAAGTGGTATGTATGGAGTATCTGTAGCTGCATTAGAGTGCATGTTGGACCTGCATGGTCAGCAGGCAGTTGCCATAGCAAGTTGCCATGGTTATCACATAGTTAATCCTGGTGTTTTGTGTTTAGGTGTGAGCCAATGGGATCTTTAGCACGTTCTTTTGTGGATTTGTTTCAGAGCATCTATTCTCATCTTGTCTTCCCTTCCCCGTACTGGTAAGTGGAAGTGTATATCGAGTTGAACAAGATTCGAGAGATTCTCTTATAGCCATACCAAATATACATGGTCCTCCTCCTAATCATCGTTGTCGTCATCATCATTGTTCAGATTCTAACAGCTCTAGCTCCTGAACAACGGCAGTAATTACATCTATCTACCATTAGAACTTCCATTAGAACTACAATAAACTTTATGATTCTAGATTCGTTGAATAAATTCTATAATCACCATAGTTACATCATATTCCTATATAATGTAATTCTTACTCTCAGTTCTGTGCGCATTATCAGTAGTTGCCACACAAAACTCTGACAGTCTGTCAAGTCACAATGTTCCTCCTTCTGTATCAGGTAGCGTCATTGTATCTGCCCTGCCGACTGGCCATAACTTTGTTTTGGGCTTCCCTGCTGAGCTAGCTGTGGCCAAGTTGGCTGGTCCTTTGCCCCTGTCCTGTTTAGCCTTGAACCTAATTGTTACTTAACTTTCTCAGTCATCATCATCATCATCATCATCATCATCATCAGTGCCTGCAACTGGCAAACAGATAGTGAGTAACTTTAAAGATGACAATGGTGACAATGATAATAATAATATAATAATAATAATAATAATAATTATTATTATTATTATTATTATTATTATTATTATTAAGAGGTGTATCTATATTCATTGGGTATTTAGCATACAACACACAGTGATGTTGCATCACCTTTTCTTCTTTCTTACAGTTCTCCGATAGAAGCTCAGCAAAAGAAGTTTCAAGAGGTTGCTATGGTTAGTGTTGTTATGTGTGAGTACACATGGAGGTGTGTTGTGTGGATGGGTGGATGGAATTGTTTTGTTTGTATGTTGTTGTTGTCGTTGGTTGTTTTCAATTGTCAGGTTTTTCTGTGTTATGTGGAGATGTACTTAGACGTCTGGAAGAAACCATCTGGGCAGAGTATTGGGTAAGGGGTCAGTTGAAATATACTCAATGCAACGTGGTAAGGTATGCCATGTTTTATGTAGGTGTGTTTGTCGGAGTTTCAAGGAATGTTTAGCCTTCGTTCGTCATGCGAGTGGAGCAGTGGGTGTAGGAGCGTTGGGTAAAGTACAGTTCACTCTTCGAGTACAGTGGTGTGTGGGAAAGTGGCACCAAATATGTCACGAACAAACACCTGCAATAAAGGCACTCACTATGGTAAGAGAAAGAAGAAAACAGTTCTAAAAGAATCCTTTTGTGCACATTTCTCCTTCATTTTATACATCTACCAATTACTTCATATCAGCTTGCAACAGCTATCAGTATATGTGTGCAAGCGTTTGTGTTTGTTTATGTATTTGTTTATGTATTTGTGTATTTGTTTGTGTTTGTTTATGTATTTGTTTGTGTTTGTTTGTGTTTGTTTATGCATTTGTTTGTTTGTATAGTGTAAGGATCTTGTTCAGGTTTTTCATGTTGATGATTCAAAAGGTCCGTTGATAGTGTACCTTCCTAATGTTACCAATGGCAACGTCATTTCACTGGGTAAGCTAGGGTTGGATTTGCAGGTAACACAGAGTTACACGATGTGATCCTTTCTCTGTATCAACTGTTAGATCATGTTGCCGAGTGCCTTAGGGCATTGGAGCGGTCGGTGTCTGTGAGCGAAGTGGAGCAGCTGTTCTGTGAGAAGAGGTATGACTGTGTCGTGGAGAGGCTGCTACCTCTAGTCGAGCAAGGCACGGACATCCCTAGTGAAGTAAGTTGATAGTTCAGTGTTCATTCTATGTTTAGATCAGGGATTTGATTCCAGTGCCTTTAGTTTGGAGTCTGGTTTTATCCCTGTGTTCATTCTGATGCTAGCTGTGTTGGAATGGAATTGATTCCAGAACTAGCCCTGTGTTTATTCTGAGTCTAGCTATGTTGGAATTGAATTGATTCTAGAACTAGCCCTGTGTCTAGCTATGTTGGAATTGATTCCAGAACTAGCCCTGTGTTTAATTCTGATTCTAGCTATGTTGGAATGGAATTGATTCTAGAACTAGCCCAGTGTTCAGTAAGATGTTTGCTTGTTGTTTTGTGAAAATTTAATTATATGATATAAAATTAAAGTTCCTTGTAGGTTCGAAAAGTCAAAGGTCAGACTCCACCTCCCTCCACTACCTCTTGGATTCCTTGTACTGCCTGCACCGTTACCACGACTGCCTGGAGATGAGTGTGTGGGCGGCAAGACAACTTCTGCAGCATCAGCAGCTATACAGCGAGGGCTGGAGTAGTGCTGTTGCAAACACGTTCAGAATCATTGACCGTTGCCTCAGCGATGCCGATAGCCTGGAGGTAGTTCTGTGCGAGTGTGGTGTTCGCCTGGTGAGGCAGCTGCTGGTGTGTGTCCTGAAGGTGCTAGACTGTGTCTATGATATGGCCGACAGCTCTGATTATTTCTACACCATGCCTATTTGCCTTCCGTGGAAGACTTTCTACATAATCATTGACAGGTATGGATGAATGGATGGGCTTGGTGGGTGGGAGGATGGGCAGATGAGTGGGTGGATGAGTGGGAGGATGGGGAAAATGAGTGGGCAGATGAGTGGGATGATGGGCAGATGAGTGGGAGGACGGGCAGATGAGTGGGTGGTGAGTGGGAGGATGGGCAGATGAGTGGGTGGTGAGTGGGAGGATGGGTGGATGAGTGGGTAGATGGGTCCAATGTGTGAGATGTTCTAAATGACGGCTGTTCTGTAATTTTCAAGCCAGTTCAGGTAAACAGTAATCTGGAAGTGGTTTAAAAAATTACGGATGACTCCATTGGGTTGGAGGCTATGGTGTACATGTATGGATGGATGTAAAGTGTGTGTGTGTGTGTGTGTGTGTGTGTG
>WLWD01002230.1_pt1 | contig 111001 bp, 89 predicted proteins | sample 6712731 | NCBI WGS metagenome assembly WLWD01 (sample SAMN12718690, study PRJNA576275) | sponge metagenome | isolation source: marine sponge | host: Mycale hentscheli | place: New Zealand: South Island, Marlborough, Capsize Point | collected 2014-11-01 | reverse complement strand
TCATAGATGTCTCCTACATGATCACAATCAGCACCAAATACAACAAACAACATATTTTAGTGTAGAACTAATATAATATTGGTATACATTACATCAAACAATATTATTTCTATTTTTTATTTTATTTTTATTGATGGGAAAAGTGGAATTTTTTGGGGGAAAAAAAATTTTTTTTAAAAGTATTAGTAGAGGGCCTAAATATTATTCAATTTTCTCAATCAAAAAATGAGGGGAATCCCAAATTCTTGGTCTATTTAGTGATATATGGTTGCTATGGGGTTTTCCCAGCCAGCATTGAGTTAAAAAAATAAAACGGTATTGCACTATTCCGCGGTGAAAGATTAGATTTTTCCGCGCGCGTCCAAACAATTTGGGAACGAGATGGTTAAGGAAGTTAGCAATTTCACATAATATGACAGAGACATACATACATATAGTATGTCTGCATTAAGTGTTGATATTAGTATCTGATAGGTATATTTCAGTAAGTAGAACATAAGGCTATAGTACTAGATTACTACTACTACTACTACTACTACTACTGTACTGCTAAACTTTTTTTTTTCTTTCCCCTATTCCTTATTCTCCACAGCTGTGGTTGGTGTCAATGATGTTGTGGCTTACCCTGGTGAGCATGTCACTTTCTTCTGCAATGCGTTTGGTTCCTCCAACCTCATGTATCGCTGGTCCATTGTTAGAGGTGGCTCTCCTTCAAGTTCATCTGATCCTGCTAATAGATTCCCCAATAGTTTTAATGAAAGTCGAGTATTGAACATCGGGACGGCCAACTTGACTATTCTTCGAGCGTCGTCTCAGGATATTTTCAGTGATGATAGAATGATTGCCTGCACTGTACTTCTGTACGGAGTGGAACTAGATACCATCAGTGGAATGTTTGATGTTGTGTTGAGTAAGTTGGAAAGGGTGGTTTATGTAACTTAACTAAGGTGAAGCATTACACACACACACACACACACACACACACACACACACACACGGTGTGAGTTCTATTGCTGGTGGTTTATAAATCTGGCTTGAGGAAGTACAAGTATCACAACTACAAGTTCCTCCACCTCCCCCAGTTATTTCTCTATTGTCTGGTGAAATGCTGTATAGGTAGTTTCAATGTCATCAACTTTTACTGTTTTGAAGTAATGAGACGAAGGAGGAATTAATACTGCTTTATTTATTTTTAATGATAATGATATCAGTGGGTGAACAATAAGCTAATAACCAAATGAACGAGGTACGTAAATGAATAAATAATAATAATAATAATAATAATAAAAATTATAGTAAAACAAATAAATAAATAATAAGGATTAGGTTGTAATAATGTAGTTTAATGTGGTTTTTTAATGTTTCATGTTGTTGTTTTTATTATTATTATTATTATTATTATTGTTTTTGTTTGTTTGTTTTTTCCCTTCTGTTCCATGTGTGTAGGTGTCAATCTGACTGAAGGTCCAGCAGCCCAGACTGTGTTGGCAGGGCAAACTGCCAACTTGAGCTGCATGGCACAGAATGTGACGGGTTCTCCTCACCCACTCATGTTCCAATGGATGGCCAACACTACTGTCGTGTCCCCATCAGCCAGGATATCTAGAGAGACCAGCGCTCCAGACAGTAATGGAGTGGTCACCAGCTTCCTTGTCATTAGAAATACAACGTTCACAGATTTTGGGCGCTATCGATGCAACGCTTACAGCTTTAGACTGGAAGACGGGGTTGAAAGTGAAGGTGCAGTGTTGACTATCCAGTGTACGTTGAATAATGAGTAATTAGAAAGGAGTTTAATAATTTATTGTTAATTGTGTGTGAGACGATGGTTCCTCTAAAGAAAAGGGGAACTAATTGAAGGAAAAACAGCAGAAGCTATTTCATCTAATTACCGAGCCAAGCCTGGTTTTTGTTTCTACTTAGGCTGTTGTTTTGCCGTACAAGCCGTATTTTATATTTGAATCAAACTGATGCAGGGTTGTGATAGAAAATGAATCTAGGAGTGGAAAACAACTACAAGTACCATAAGTTTTAGGAGATATTGTGTATGTATAATATACACTGTGTGTGTGTATGTGTGTGTATATTATATATGTGACCGTCTACAGGAAAACCGGGCACAACGCGGCACCCTTCGAAATTTTTTTTTGCACTTACAGAGTTGTCGGCATCCAGATATTGAGCTCTCCAAGTTTTATCGTCGTAGAAGTCTTTCCCACTATAATAGACCTAACCGTTCCCTTCTGTCGGCTTGAAACAATACATTTTTAAGAAATTGATTGATCTTTTCTTGATATTACGAACGCCGCGTTGTGCCCGGTTTTCCTGTAGACGGTCACATATATATAATATATATGTTTGCTGTATAAGATACCCTTACAGTGTACTTATGAACATGCTAAGCAAATCAATTTTAAATTACATAGTCAAAATGTTGCTACGAAAGGATTTCAAGAGAGGGCAAAAGCTCTTCTATGGTTGACGAATGTCCCCTTGGGCCCCCTATTAAATGTAGCCCTGTGATATATAGCTTGTTTTTTTAATATTTGGGCCAAGTACTATCATTATGTGTATATACATGTATACTATATATAATACATATATATACCAGAAGTGCAGTGTTAGCGTAGATGTTTCATCTTACATGTGTGTATTATTCACATTGTTGTGTGTTTGCAGTCTCTCCAGTTGTAACGTCCATCATCGTAGACGTGCCCAATACTGGCTTTCTTGATCCCTTTGCACCCGATGTCTACCGTGCAGATGCTCTCACATTCAACAACCGCCTCATAGCTTTCACTATCGCCCAGCCAAGGGTGACCGAGGACAAAGTACGACTGTATCAAGTACTGTCCAACGGAAGAGACAGAATTGACAATTGTTCAATTTGTACAACTGACAATTCCATTTCTTGTTACTTTCCTCCATTCAATGTGTCCACCAGCAACTTGATGTTTGAGCTGGTCGTCAACAATTCCATTGGCATGGTCTCCAGGAGTTTCATGCTTATAGTTCAGGGTAAGTTTTTAACTTGTGTGGTACATGGCATTTAGTTGATGACACTGGTGGTAACATACAGGTTCTAGAGGAGGGGATAGGGGGGACTGGAATTTTTCCGCCTCCCCCTTCCCCAGATGATTAGAAGTGATAGCTAAGGACAATAATTAAATTATTATAATTCGTTTAAATGGTTTAATAGTTGTAAGAAACAAGAGGTTACTTAAGTAGCACCAATTCTTTTCCCTCCCTAAATATGTATGCCAAAAATTTCTTATTCCCCTCCCCTCCCCCCAGAGTGAGTAATCCTGTATACATCATCCCTGGCATAACTCATTGATTTGATCCCGTGGACCTCCTGAGACTCTACTCCTGGAATATGGGTGTGTTTAGCACATCTGTGTGTGTGTGTGTGTGTGTGCAGATGTTCCTGATCCCATTGACCTCGGTATGTTGCGGTCAACTGTGATGAACCTCCTTCAAATAGTCCTGACTTGGAGGCGCCCTGATAGTAACAATGCTGACATTCGGTCTTACACTCTCTCCTACTGCCACCAGTTGGGTGGAAATACATGCATTCCACCCGTTACTTTGCTCGCCAACAGTTCACAGCTCACGGCTGGCACAAGAGGTACTGATAGTGAAAACAATATCTCTTACGTCCTACCTCATGTGGCCGACTTGAACACTAACATCAATGTTACCATTGTCGCTAACAACAGAGTAGGCATGGGAACCTCTATCAACGGCCCTGCTGCTGTGCCTGTGGCTACTACAGGTATAGTGTGTGTGTGTGTGTGTGTGTGTGTGTGACAGGCAGGCTGGCTGGCTGGCCACTCACTGTTGTATGTGCAACATATTCTATAACTTATAACTACTCTTATCTGGTGTCTGAAATATACAAGTTTTTATTAAATACTATCTACTATTCCTACGTATGTGTGTATTGTGACAGATTCTTCTCTGGACTGGTTAATTAAAGTGGGGTATGGGCAGTTTAAAGTATCTTTTATAACGCTAACTATTACGCTTGGTCGTGACTGATTTATGCAATTTTCAACTAAATTAAAAAAAAAGTGTGTGAGCCAATACACTATTCGGCCGTTGATAGAAACCTCTCCTCTAATGACCTTCAAAATGTTCTTCGAAGAAGATGCTCTCAGTATATGTATCTGTAGTCATGCTTGACTGTACATAACAAGCTATGTGCACAGAATGGGGTCACTACACAAACAAAACTAATGAATTTAATCGTATACTGCAATTGTTCATGCACCACTTCTCCTCGGCAAGCTACGAAAGAAACTCATTTTATTTTACGACAATTAATGTCAAAGGCAAGGACGAACCAATTATTTTATTCTGCATTTATAGATGTCAAGCACAAAAAATTTCACTGACATAAAAACAAATATTATATTCTACTGTATAGAAGTCAAGTGCATATCTATATAGTTTTCCTACAATTGACGTGAAGACGAATATTTCATTCTGCATTAATAGACGACAAAAGCCAGCATATCATTTTGCTGAGGTGGATGTGACACACAATGTAGGAAATACATTATTGTATGTAAAATCTCCCTCTCTTTACCTGTGACACTGTTACATAATTCTTACCTTTATTAATACTCCGAACTTATACTTTATATGTATACTTCCTGTGTTTGTGTGCTCCAGTTGATGCCACGCCCATTAACATTCGAAGCACAGCGTTATCGGGCGTATTTGCAGTGGTTGTGTGGGACTTACCTCCAACAGCTTCAGGCGATGGAATAGCCATTCTTAGGTACAGTGTGGCCCTCGATTTTCAGGGAGCAGCCACTGACAACGCCTTTACAGTGAACACTAGTACTACACGTGGTTTAATGCTGAGCAGTACAGCGTACTCCCGTTACGGGCCAGGTAGAAGTGTTGGAATTACAGTCACTGCTTTATACTCGATGCCCACTGGTGTTCAAGCAGCTGCATCAGAATTTGTATTGGTAGTACCTGCTAGTGAGGCTAATGGTAAGATTACAGATTATGTAGCCTTCTTGTTGTTGTTTGTTTGTTTTGTTGTTGTTTTTCTAACAGGAATGGTAAGACTCTAGTAAACCATATTAACTTCTTGTTATTCTTGTTAGTTGAAAGCTCACGCGTATAATAATAATCATTTTTCATACTTCTTCTTTTTTTTCTCTTTGTTTTTGTTTGTTTGTTTATAAGGTGTTCATGAAGTCACTAAGACTTTTGTAATTTATAAAGGGATAATACTTACAGGAGTAGAATCTTGTAATGAATTTACTTATAATGCTATTAGTTAACAGATTTTGTGTATGTGTGTACCTGGGGTGATTTCAGTCATTAGTGTAGGTCCTAGCTATGTATCTGTCCTTGTGAGAGTATATAGTCCTCGTGATTGGGTGCTGCTCAGAGCAATCAGTGATCCTAGACAAATACAGCATTGTAGTTGTGCTTGTGTATGTACTTATTGACGGGATAAGCTGTGCTTTAGCAACAGTCAATTTAGCAAAATTTATAAATAGAGCAAAACAATTATTGCTAAGCTGAAAATATAACCTTTGTTTTTTTTTTGTTTGTTTGTTGTTGTTTTTTAATCCAGTGATGCATTATTATGCCAATGAATGATCCTAAACAAATACAGCATGTAGTTAGTGTTATGTACATAGGTATTTATGGACAGGATTAACGTAGCTTTTGCCATCTTTTATTGACACGAATTAATTAGCATTTTTTCGATGAGTGATCCTGAATACATTATCATTGTAGTAGTGTTTATATATTGACTGGATTATCCATGCTGCTGCTTTGGCAATCTTTACATTCATCAGTATATTATTTTGCATTTTTGCGGTAATAGCTGTACTTCCAAATGTTAAAGCTGAGAGTAAACCTCGGTCAGCGAGAGTTGCAGACATTACGTGGGAGTTGCCTATGAATACAGAGTTCCTGGATGAGATACGAGTGAGGTTTACCAGCGTACCCATTGTAAACGTGGCCAGCCGCAAGAGGAGAGCCGCTGCCACTTCTCCATCTGTTACAGTCAGTAATACTGCAACCAGCACTGCAATTACCACCGCTCCCTTTTCAGACGTCACGGCTTGTGTGGATGCTGTCTACACTGGGAATGTCAGTGTTCCTCTAGTCAATCCTATCACCTTCCAGACTGCTCAGGACAGTAAGTGATGTGGTGAATAGGTGGGAAGGAAAAATAAATGACCAACTTCAGAAAGGGTGCTGATTATATATGATTATGTATATTACTATATTTGTGACCGTCTACAGGAAAACCAGGCACAACGCGGCACACTTCGAAATTTATTTTTTCGCACTTACAGAGTTGTCGGCGTCCAGATATTGAGCTCTCCAAGTTTTATCGTCGTAGCTTAAGTCGTTCCCGCTATAATAGACCTAACCGTTCCCTTCTGTCGGCTTAAAACAATACATTTTAAAGAAATCGATCGATCTTTTCTCGATATTTACGCACGCCGCGTTGTGCCTGGTTTTCCCGTAGACGGTCACATTTATAATTATTATTATTTATTATTATTATAATTATTGCTATTATCAGAAGTAGAAGTAGTAATTCAAGTAGTAGTGGAAATAGTAGTAGAAGTAATTAGTAGTTGATTGGGCATTCACTTGTTGTTGCTTGGTCAATTTAATACTTTAGGCATAGTGGTTCCTGTAATAAAGAAGTAATGATTGTGTGTGTGTGTGATGTCTAGCTCCCACTCCTCCTAGGAGTTTGCGTGTGTCTCCAGTCAATGCGCGCATTCTGAAGTGTGAATGGCTGCATCCTGATCCCACCAATGGACTCATTCAAGGATATGAGGTAAGAGAGAGGGAGAGATTCAATGATGCAATACATCTGCCAAACACGAGCTAATTAACCGTCAGCGTGCATGCAAATGAGGGTAATGTAGTCTCTTTGTCATTTTGTTTGTTCAATCTGTCAACAACGGGTCTCGAAGACGAAGACTATTTTTAGTCCCAGCTTATCATTCTCAGTTTAATCTGAAATGTTACATCTTTATTGTGTTCACTGCTCCTCCATACTTACTGGAGCATGTTATATATGTGCACATGCACACACACACATGCACGCACATATGTGCACAAACACATGAACACACACATGCACACACATGCGCACACATATATGCACAAGCCCATGCACACACACTCACGTGCACACACACATCCACACATACACATGCATACATATGCACACATGCATGCACGCACATATGCACACACACATGCATGCATGCATGCACACACACACGTGCACACATACACATGCATGCACACACATACACATTCATGCAAATAAACATGCCACACACTACTTCCTGTTAAGTAGTGGCTACCATTAGATTGCCACACTTGCCCATAGAGACAGCAAATGATGTGCACAGAGTCCTCACTACTTACACTGACACACACCTACTTGCACATGCACATACCCCTCATGATTATGGTTTCTTTCTCTGTTAGATCTTGTACCGTAAGTTCAGAGGAACAACCAATGAGGTTAAAACTATGCCCATAAGAACCAACGTGACTACGGGTATCATCCCCGACCTCTTACCCAACACGCAGTACGTGGTGAGTGTGATAGCTATCAATGGTGCTACTACTACTGATCCTAGGAGTGCTGAGTCTCAGCAACAAATTGGAATGACCGGATTCGGAGGTAAGTCTTCAATGGATTAAATATTGTATCTATTTTATATGGTTTCAGTTCATTCCTATTTATGTAAGGTGTTGTTGTTCTTTGTTGTGGTTGATAATTGTCTCGCACCTTCTTACACATGCAGTTATATTAGTGGTGGTGGCTAGAGAGTCCATAGGTACAGCCCTCTCCCTCCCTTTCCACAACTTTAACCAACTGTTAATACACAGTTACAGTAATATTAATTAGCACTTAAAGTTTACATCATAAACACTCACTAATATTGTATAACTGACTTGTGTTAATAGAATATACTGACTATGTTGCAGTGTAAGGTTGAAGCAGTTCTAGTTAGGTCATTTAGGGTTGCTCGTAAAAGGATTGAAGCTTGGACAACTACAGTTCATTACTGCTCTAAAAATTATGGAACCAAGAAAGTCAAATTTAGGATCCCTCAGAACAGTACATGAATGAGAAAAAAATCTATGATTTTATTTAAAAAAATAAAGTCTTAATAGTATTATCATATTTTTGCCCAGCGAGTGCTACCGATTTTGTCCAACTGGCTCATGAGGAATATGGTAATGTACATAATAAAGTAAGATGCAACTTTTTATGTGCTTATTTTGTTATTTGTTTTGTATAATTGTTTCTACTATTAGTAGCTAATGTGCTTCAGCACAAACAGTGAGCTAGTTGGTCTGACTAAAATTCGAATACTAGTCATTCATTGTTTCCCCTCCTACAGTCACTCGACCAGTTATAGTGACCATAGTGCCATCAAACACTACTAACGGAGAGTTCTGTGTCCAGTTCACGGTGAACACAGAGGATGGACCAGTAGCAAGGTTCCAGGTCATCGTCAGTAGAAACCAGCTTCCAGATTCCACGAGCATGCCCAATATTGGACCCTATTCCTCCGGGTCTGCGTAAGTTTCGTTGTACTGGCATAGTGTTGCTAGCAAGGGTTCAAGGTGAGAGAGAGCTGAGAGCACTCTCTTATAAAAAAAAAAAATTTTTCTGGATTAATATGTTTTTTGTTTTGTTTCTGTTTTTTACTTTGTATTTTATTTATTGTTTTTTTTTATTGTTTGTTTGTTTTTATTGTTTTTATTTTTATTTTTTTCTTGTTTGTTTTTCTCCATACTTATGAATGGAAAAAATATATATTAAACTTAATGGGTAGTACATACTATTTTAACAGCCAGTACTGGTATGTACATCTTGTCTCAAAAGATAACAAAACATACTTTCTTCTATTCTCCAGTTGAAGTAAGCTAGTTGTAGCATTCTTGCTAATTCCTTTCACAGCTGTTACTGTACCACAACATTCAAATACCATTAGCTGCGTACATGTATACGTAGTAACTTTACGGTCAGTATAGCAATGGTTGTGATGAGAGTAACTAGTCTGTATATATAGTTTACAGAGTAGCCATGCCAGAGTCTGCCCTAGAGTAATTAAAGACATAATGTACATATTTTATAGAAACTTTTGTGAAGCCGAGAACACTTTTAATGAAGATAATAATGCTGAGAAAGGAATCGTGTAACTTTTACTTCACTAGTGTCGGGCCCTCTGCTTCTTTGGCTAGGTCCACCCAACAATGCTATAATAATTTCCTCGTCAGTTCAAGTTTTAACTTAATTTTGATATATCCAAATAAAGATAATGAGTGAGAGTGTTTCAATCAAAGAGTCACACTCATGACTGTCCCTGGTCAGCCCTTTTATAGACTGCCAATGGGATCACAAGAAAACAGAATAAAATGAAAAACTGACCAATCACAGAAAATACAGCTGCTACTACAAATTAACATACAAACAACATACAAACATACATACAGAATAAATGTCTGGCAATAAGTTAATAATACTGTTGTGGGGTGTGGTCCCCACATTCCCTCCTCCTTAAGCCAAAGTCGTCCTCAGCTGAATTGTGCCTTATCTTTGAGACTTCATCACCTTGCTGGATGTCCCAGGCTTGTCTCGAAAGACCATCAGCATTACCATTAGTACTTCCTGGCCTGTAAGAGATAGAAAAATCAAAATCTTGTAACCATAGAGCCAATCTAGCCAATATTGTGTTCAAGAGTTTAGATTTAAGAAAGTGAGAGCCTTATGGTCTGTCTGCAACTGAAAGTGGCGACCATCTAGGTGAGCTTCGAATTGCCTGAGACACTCTACCACAGCCAGGCACTCTAACTCAGTGGAAGAATATCTAGATTCACAATCAATGAGTTTTCTGGAGTAGAAAGCTGATGGAAATTCGACTCCATTTCTGATCACTGGCAAGCATCCTCAAATATACCAACTGTTGAGGCATCTGTCTGCACAAGTAATTTGTCTGATCCTGTAGGTATGGTAAGAAATTCTGCACAAGATAACATTGAACATAACTTACTGAAGGAAGCCAGAGACTCCTCAGTCCTCACGACTTTCACTGGCTGGGATTTATGAGTAAGAGCATGAAGTGGTTTGGCTATGTCTGAATAATGCCTAACAAATTTCCTATAATATCCTCAGAGGCCTAGAAAAGACTTAAGTTGCTCTCTTGTTTTTGGTCTCACATAATTTTTAATACTTGCTGCTCTAGCTTCAGGTATGCTAACTTTCCCCCTACCGACTGTGTGGCCCAAATAATTGACACAATCTTTTCCCCATTCACGCTTTGAGGGTTTTGCCGTCAAGTTAGCTTCACTTAATCTCTTCAAGACCTGTTCAACATGATTCAAATGGGACTTCCAATCCTTAAAAAGCACTAAAATGTCATCAATGTAAGGAACAGCATGACTGGTCATTCCAGCTAACACACAATCCATCAGTCACTGGAAGGTAGATGGTGCATTTCTTAATCCAAAGGGCATTTTTGTGAATTGGAATTTTTCCCATGGAGTTATGAAAGCTGTTTTCTCTTTATCACTTTCCTGCACTGGTACCTGATAAATTCCTTTTGCAAGGTCCAGCTTTGTCAAGAATGCTGCCTCTCCAACCTTATTTATAAGTTCATCTACAGTAGGGATGTAGTAAGGGTCTGGTGTTGTGACTGTATTCAATTTTCTATTGTCAACACATAGTCTAATACTTTGGTCTTGTTTAACTATGGGCACTACAGAGCTGGACCATGGACTGGTACTGGGTTCAATAATGCCTAATTCAAGTAGACTGATTATATTTTATTTCTTAACACCTTCAAGTTTATGAGCAGATATCATATATGGTGGTGACCTCACTGGCTGAGCTGTACCAGTATTTATTACATGTCCCACTAACTTGGTATCTCCTGGCTTATCACTGAGAACATGCTTCCATCTACTCTTTACACTGTTCATTTCTGCTTCTTGTGCTGTACTTAATCTCTTTCCTGACAAGCGAGGTTGTCTGTGTCAACATTGTGTTCCTCAGCAGAGACTACTAGTCTGTATACCATCACAGTATCTTTCTTAAACTCCTTACAGTTGTTTACATGCACCACTCTTCCTTTGCCTGGTCTACCTTCGCATTGACCCCATTAGTCATGCATTCCACCTCAAAAGGGCCTTCCCAATCTTCTGATAACTCCCAGAGAGACCTGGAGTTCTTAAAAGTATCAAAGATCCTGGTTTAAATTATCTCTTGAGTGTACCTTTGTCATGTTGAGATTTTCTTTGGTCTCTAGCATGCAAACCAGATTCTCTCATATAATCTCTTATAACACTTAGATGAGTCTCCTGGGCTTCTAGTTCTTCAACTAACAAGTCAAGTGGGGATCTAGCATTCTTACCCAACACAATCTCATATGGGGTGAAACCTGTGCTCCTGTTAGGTGCACTTCTGATAGCATACAGACAGTACTTTATTTGGCTTGCCCAGTCTATTCCTTTAACCAAGGCTTTTCTGGGGATCAAGGTTCCATGAAATCTTTGTACTGTTCCATTTGATTGTGAATGGTATGGGGAGGACTGCAGCTTATGAATCTTTAATTTAGAACACAACTGTTTGAACAATGCACTCTTAAATTGTTTTCCCTGATCTGACAGCAACTGTCTGGGCACACCGTGTCTGCAAAATAACTTCACCAAACCTTCTGCTACCTCATCTACTGTTATTGACTTTAGTGGCAGTGCTTCAGGATATCTGCTTGCTAAGCATATCATCGTTAATAAGTATTTATAGCCTGACTTAGACCTGTGAAAGGGTCCTACCAAGTCTACAGCTACACTCTCAAAAGGTTCAGTTACAATAGGTGTTATTCCCATAGGTGCACTTCTAGATTTGACTTTACTATGTTTCTGATATGTCACACAACTTTTACACCATTTCATTATATCTGACATCATACCTGGCCGTGTGAATTTCTGAGCTATTACATACTTGCATTTCTTGTCACCCATATGACCAAAATTATTGTGAGCTAAAACTAGCACAGACTGCCTGCATTCTTTAGGCACAACTAGTACACAACTTTCACTGCCACTATTCATTAAAAATTTCTTTTTCATCAATTCTTTATCCCAAAAATAACCATTTTTAGACTGGTCTGCCCATTGTCTCCACTGGTCAGGAGTTTGGTCAGACTTTAACTGTGCAACAAATTTTGTCTTAACTCATTTCTTGCTGGTTCACCTGGAGGGTCTAAACTAGTTAATAATTCACAATCATTCTCAATGTGATCAAGAGGAATAGCACATGCTTCGTTTACTGAGGTGGGCTGAGCTGACAGCTATTCAACCAAGGCATCGACATCCATCCACTCCCAGCCATTCTACCTCTCTTGAAGTATCTAAGCCATTCAAATCAAGATCTAAGCTATCTTCTGCTAAGACTACACTGCCTGACTCCTCTTCCAAACCGTTTTGCTCAGCCACCTCGTGATTTCATCAACACTCTCTGTATTATTGATACGTTCAATTGGGATTGCAAGTGCACAATCTTCACTCTCTTGCCTTTCTAATTCCTGTTCTGCACATTCCTGTTTTTCCTTTGTGCCCTTGTTAGTTTCACATACACTTTCTTGTCAGCATGTAACCTGTGAAGTTAACAGGTTCTTAAAAGTGTCATAATCAATATCATTCCCTAACAACCCTCCATCATATTTATCGTGAATATCAACTACTGCAGCTAGGACAGGTAACCACAAGTCTCCTACCTGAATTTCAAGTACTGCAGTGGGAAAGTGAATTCATCACCTCCAAACCCATTAAATGTTATAAGTTCCACAGTTAATTGCTCTCCATGCACTAGATTCTTATTTATTATAGTGATGTCAGCACCAGTATCTAGCAAAAAAGATGTTTGTATGCTGGCTAGTTCCACCCAACAATGCTATAATAATTTAATCGTCAGTTCAAGTTTTAACTTAATTTTGATATATCCAAATAAAGATAATGAGTGAGAGTGTTTCAATCAAAGAGTCAGACTCATGACTGTCCCTGGTCAGCCCTTTTATAGACTGCCAATGGGATCACAAGAAAACAGAATAAAATGAAAAACTGACCAATCACAGAGATGATAATGAATTATTAAAGTAATCAATCAAATGAGAGAACTATTCACACAAAATATTATAACTAGTAACCTAGGCAACATAAAAATGATACATAAAGTACAGCTGCTACTACAACTATTGAAACTAACACACAAACAACATACAAACATACATACAGAATAAATGTCTGGCAATAAGTTAATAATACTGTTGTGGGGTGTGGGGTGTGGTCCCCACCACTATCCAAAAGGTTTCTTATTGAACATTATTTACTGTACTGTATACTTTAGTACATATGTAGCCGTAGTTGGGACTTTGACTGGCAATCAGAGCGGCGTAACGATTGGTACGGGGGAGTCAACTCAGTATGGCTCCACCACGTATGTGGACCAAAGACTGAATGGAAACACAGACTACTTTGTCATCATCAGACTCTTCTCCATGATTGACGCTTCAGTAAGAACAAACGAAAAAGACAATTGACTTGCTTACAATAGTAATAATGATGATATATTTGCTTGACAATGTGCTAAAGAATAATAGGAACAATAATTACTGTATATAATTATGTTTAATGTAGACCCTCTCATATCTGAACTCTCTAGTAACAGAAGGTGTTAAGATAAGCTAAATGTTTGGGTATATCCAATTGAAGAATATATTGTTAGCATGCAGTATATTATTAATGTTTTTGGTCAGCAATATTTTTTTGAAATTCTAGAACCAGAATATACAGAACAGTGAAATGCAATGTAACAGCAAATTTTTGGTGAATCAATTAGCTTTTTCTGTATTAAATACAGCCCATTTAGAACAGCAGTGAAGGTACTGCTGCTTCAGCTGGACTAGATAATTTGAGACTGGAGTTCAAAAAGGGCCAGGTACATGAGGGTCTACAGAATGCCATATATTTTTTATTTGTCATTGAACTCCAGCATGACAGCAGTTATCATTTCCATCCATGTGTTTGTGTGTAGGTATTTAATGACAGTGATAGCAGCCCTAATCCCATCAGTGAGTTGACATTTAGTTTCTCGATTATGTTTATGTTATTGCAATATTTGCATGACCATGCTGAGGTAACATACACACAATATTATAATCACTAGTGTAATCATAAAGTAATATTTCTCACTGTATTTCAATTTATATTAGTGTAGCTAAATTTATTTTATTTATTTATTTATTTTATTATTATTTATTTAATGAACAGATGAAGATACTCTAAAAAGCATCACAGGGCGAAAACTTGAATTTCCTGTAGTAATGTATTTAAGACATTTCATGCATTCACCACCTTTCCTGTAGTGGATAGGGCTAAATGTCCTATAGTGCAGGGCATTTAGCCCTATCATGTACAAGAAAGGTAGTGAAAGCATGAAATGTCTCAAACATGTGACTACAGGAAATTTAAGTTTTTGCCCTGTGCATTGGATTGCAATAATATTTATTCTTATCTTTATGGTCTTATGTATTAATAGTGTTATGAGGAATTAAGGTACTATGTAGTTTTCGTTGATAGTAACAGTTGTCTATTATGAGTGTTTATTTATGTTGTTTGTATTTAATTTTTTTGTTTAGGATACAGTCCAGTATTGAACACAGTAGCAGCAGTCATATCTCCTATTGTAGCCATAGTATGGATACTCACAATAGTCCTCATCATTATTTATGTGGTGGTGGCCTATCGGTAAGACAGTGCTCCTAGTCATGTGTTTTATTCATGTATGTTCACCAGGAAATTTCTAGTGCAATCATTGGTGCAGTAGTGACATTTGCTGTAGTAATAACTACTGTGATTATGGCTCTTGTCATATTGTTGACGTGCATAAAAAATAAAGCATTCAAGTCAGTATATGAGACAGCTAATATTATCTAGATGAGTTCTATTATTTATTGGAGTGTGCCATTTGGACAAAGTTAGATTAATAATTGTAATATTAAATTATTTAGCAAAGAGTTTGCCTATTGAAGATTCACGTTTAAATAATTGAAAATTAATGTTACAATAGCCCATTTTTTTAATTCTGCTAATCAAAAATCTTTAGAGCATGAACATACTCTAATTAACTCTACATCTTCAAGCATGATAAAAAGTAGATATAATCTGCAAAATGTGTAATTCTCAATAATATGTTGAGTCAGGTAAATTATGTAGCTACACAATATTTTTTTATTTTTTTAATCTTTTCTACAAGTGTATAAGAATTGGAATCAATTCAGAAATGTTGCACCTATACTACCACCATATATCAATATTATACATGTTGTGTTAATAGGAAAGGATCCAATAGCTCCAGGTCAGATAATCATGTAAAGAAGAGTATGGAAAATGACGATAATTATGAAGAGATTGAAATACATCAAATCAGTAATTCCAAACCTGAAGATATGTCAACGACTACCTGTGCCTCATTATAGAGACATAAAATTAACCAACTATGCAGCGTATGGTGAAATATCAAATAACATCTAAATGAACTCACTAGCTGTTCAGTGTAATGTTTGGGATTACAGTAGATCTAGTTACATAAGCATGCTTCGTTATTAGACTTTCAACCTACTGATTATGTACATTACATCATTTTTACAAACATTTTAATCACTTGTACACCTGCATTAATATTAATTGTAACTAGTGTTTTGACTTAGTATACCATGATCAAATGTAGATACAAACTATATTTATGATACCCTAATAACTGCAGACACCCCTTAATTCATGGAGTTTCTCCCCATCCCCTCACCCTAAAATATCAGCTGGTGGAGTGGTAAGAACAAAACACGAGTTATTACAGCGCACATGTAGTTGGCTAATTCTTATTTATCTGGAGAAACTGAAAAAAATTGTTTGCCGCGTTTAAGCGGATTTTCCCAAATCCGGTCACATATTGGCTGTTGTAGGAAATTAAAGTTTAAACTAGCACCCCACCAGCAGTTTCCAGTTGTCTCACTGTTTATCCATGTATTCACTTTCATAATAATAACATATTATTCTTACGATACTTTAGCAGGAAAAAAATTAGCAAACTCAATAATTTATATATTATTGTGTTTTTTTTGACTGACAAACTATGTTGTATTCAAAGGGTCAACAAGAAATGTAATTTCATTGCAGCCTTATGATTTTTTTCAAAAAATTTTTTACGGCAGAAATGGATAGACACCAGTTAGCTCTAGCTTATTACGCAGTTGTAAGCTCTGGCGAGCTCTAGCTCACGCTATGAAGCTAGAAACACTAGCCGGTTAGACTCGTGTACAGAACGTTGCTAAGAAATTATTGGCGGGCTTTTCACTAACGGCGGGGAAAAAAACTGTAGCAACTATAATTCATTACTATTCTAGCCTTTTCGACTTCTTTCAATCCGCCTGTAACATGTTTAGTCCGTAGTGTCCCGGAGACACGCAATAATAGTATACGGATAAAAGGCACGCCCCCTGACCTTAGCAACGCCTTTACACGGCGCTTTTTCGAAATCAGCAAAAATAAGTTTAGCAAAAATACTGAAGTGTTGTAGTGCGTAGGGCCAAGACGGCTTGTGCTACAGCTTCCAAATTTGGAGGACGACATCCCAAGTCCCCGTGCAACGTACTGATAGAATAAATTAGAAAACTTTAGATGCCGCATTTAGACGGATTTTCCCCAAACCGGTAACATATGGAGAAAGTATGAAGACCTCACATTCCACTTTGAAGATCACCATGGTGACTATAGAGGAAGCTAAGACAGAGTTGAAGTTAGCACAGCCTGACTGTCTTCACTATAATGGCCGACAATGAATCAGGATGACCAGTTTCCACGTGAACCAGACATAGTGTGTGTATTTTGTCCACTAGTGTAACACATCCTAATGTAAGATTGTGAATGAAACTAGTTGAAGCCTCACTATGTCAACAAGCTGCTCCAGGAAAGGCTATTTAATTAGATTGACTTCACTACTGCTCCTATATGGTTTGCAGACTAAAAGACTTCTACAACACTTCAATGTATTGGGAAGGTGTCAAGACCAGCACTGGTACATCTTCTAATGTCATGTTTGCTGGCTTATGCACGTTTGATCTGTGCCTAGTACCCTCAGTCTGATATAGAGCACGCCTAATGGTTGAGGTCTAAACTATGTAGGTGAGGGAAAAGGGGGAGGGGAGGGGTTGAGCTATTCTTATTACACATTAAGAAATAAAAACACCTTGATTACACTAACAACAGCATTTTGGTGGCTTTTTCTTCCTCCTCTGTTATTACTACATTGCAATAAATGTTATTAATTAAGACACTCGCAATAAATAAAAATTACTAATTGAAGTGTTTCAGTCTTATTTTCCACATTATCCTTTTAAATACATAGACTACACATGTATACTTAGGGCATGTGAACTAGAATTTCTGGATTAACCTTACGTAAAACAGTCAGCGATCCGTTGGCTGAGACGATGACAGGCCCATTACTCAAACTGATGTCACACACAAATACCGTAGCATTCTCTGGTGAATCCGATGACGTAACTTCAGATATGGTGAGGTTGGGAGTGGTAGAGCCATAAGCTCTCCTACCAAACCTCCTAGGTATCACTGCCGCTACCCCTGAGGCAGTTGAACTCCATCTCCACTGGTAGGTGAGGTCCGGTGAACCAGATGCGTTACAGAAAAACATGGCCATCGTGCCGGGTGAAATAAATAAAGACTTTTCAGCATTATGTAGTACAATAGACAGCAGGGTAGATGCAATATTTTGTATCAGTATTTGTGAAAAATGAAGCAATACTGCATAAGATGCCAATAGACAGTTTCTGTTCACTTTGTTTACACAGCATGTGCGTGTGAGCAAGGGAAAAAATACCTGAAATGGAAATAGTGCTGCGATGGAGCTGTGCTTGAAACGTGTCCTTACTCAACTGGTTGTCACAAGAAAATAGAAACTCTTCGATGCTTTATCTTTTTACTGGAGATATAATGGTTATTCTTTAAAACTCTGAAAGCAAATTCAGAAGACTATAAGAGCTAAAACAACTCTAAAGCAATGAGCCATATAGTTGGTAAAATTTTAGCATGAAAAGCATAAAATGAACCAACTGTACAACCAAATTTGCTTCATTGATGCAACTCTAGCTCAGGTAAAAATACAAAACAAAAAAACAAAAAACAAAAAACAACAAGAAACAAGTTGTCATGATGTATTAAAACGTGTAGTGTAGGAAGCCAAATTGAGTAGATATTATCACTATAAGCTCACTCACTTAACCACACTCATTCGTTTGTTAAATTAACGCATTTTTTTTTTAAATCAGAAGGTTCATGTCAAATAAATAATTTGTTGAATTATAATTATATTATGTAGACTGTATATATTGTATAGATAATAGCTACATAGACATATAGCTAAAGCAAACAACTAAAAAAAATGAATTCATCATAATCCGAACTTACAAATGCTAGATCTGCTTGTGTGGCATTCTTAGCTTTATTTTCTTTAAAAATCTTTAAGTATGTCTGACAAAAAACTAAAAAAAAACCAAAAAAAACTACACCAGCAGACTCTTTGTAGTGTAAAATGGTCACTTTGCAAACAAAAAAACTAAACTATGTTTCTTTTTCCAAAAGATCACTTTGTAAAAAGAAAGAAACAGGCTGCCCCAGACCTGCCCCTTTTGTTGAAATATTGGTGCAGCCGGTGTAACAACAAATTGGGTCTCCTCGCGTATTTGGCCCGGGCGGGCCAAATCCGCTTAGCAGATTGGGTCCCATCTCCGCGGAATTGGTCCGGTTTTTCAGTCTTCCTTTGTTATCTACAGCTAGTGAAGTGACAGATGGTATCCAGTCAGCCATTGCTAAATTTGTATGTGCAGCATATTGCCCTAAGGTTAAGATTCCAGAACTGCGGTGGTATCTTTTTTGCAAACACATGGCTGAATGTGTCAAGCTACCGCCAACTATTGGAGCTTTTTATGAGTACACTTGCAGGCAAGTGTGTGGGGCCAGGCATGTAATGCTCAGCAGATATTTCTGGATCCACTGCAGAATGGCTATCACAGAAATTCTGATGGAGAGTTAACACCAACAACAACGGATATCCTTCCAACACCCAAGGCAGTCATCGAGATGGTGAGATGTCAGTGCAAGGGCGATTGTACATCACAAAGGTGTTCATGCAAAAGCAACAGCTTACAATGTACTGACCTCTGCTTGTGCAGTACTCAGTGTGAAAATGATGAAGAATCCTATTTTGAAAATTATTTATCTGATAGTGATAGTGATGACTAGTAACAGTCAAATTGTAAAGAACTGGTACAAAATATTCATACAGATAAATATTTCTATGCATTTATTATTTTATCTAAATCTTATATTTTATTTTTGCTTGTGGCATAGTATGAATGATTGTATTGATTTTTACAAATTTGTAACTCTTACAAGGAATGATTAGTCACGACAAACAAATACATGCTTATCCAACTATAGAAATACTTTAAAATACATTGTTTTCGATGTTCGCCTAATTAAAATTTCATTATTGCTACCATAAACGCTTACAAAAATTTGCAAACATTGATTTTCTGTTTAACTAAAACATAATGATTAAAAAAATACTTAGATTAGAAAATCTCCAAAAAAATTTAACGAAAAAACATTTCGAACCTGACTATTATGTTTAAGTCTTGTTTTCCATTTTAGTAGCTTGCAAGAAATATAATCTTTTTTTTTAAATAAATAATTTTTCTTAATCCTGAACTATTATTAATATACAAGTATTAATAATTATTGTTACTATAATGTTATATAAACTGCACAGCTACAAAGTTAGGGATTTGATATTGAAACCATAACATAAGCAGGTAATATAACAGGTATCATTAACTGGATTAATAACTAAGTTATTTGAAATCAGATTATTCTTCGCAGAAATAAAATTTAAAATAAATATATATTTCACACTAACATGAGGATAAAATTACTTTATAATAGTAAACTAGGCTAGTTTATGAGCGAAACTGAGAGTATCTAGCCATATCACTCTCATGAGTGTAATAAGTGGTTTATTCCACACAAGATATCTTCAATGGTGTAGTTAGTACTATACTGGTAACTCACAGTAAAGTTGGTTGTAGGGGCTACCCACACCTCCAGCTGTATTTTTAGCAGCTGCTCTAACCCAGTTGAGTATGCTACACATTATGAAGGTAGGGTATGAAACCAGGAAAAGTGACAAGTTTAGCATGTTGCTATAACTAATAGGGTAATGAGCTTATGCAGTACAGCATGTAATAACAACCATAAAATATCATGAGTTTTTCAGGACCATGTACCTAAAGATATCATTGTAAAGATAATGAGGGTGGAATAAATGTGTACATATATATTTATTCCTCCATAGATATCTTCACAATGATATCTTTAGGTACAAGAACTGTGAAATACTCATATTGATATTTCAAGCTTGTTATTTCACACAGTATTGAGCAAGCTCATTAACCTTGTAGTTGTAGCGACCAAGCCAAGTTTACCACTTATCCTGGTTTTTACAGCTACATTCCTCCTCTGGTGTAGCCTGCCCAACCAGGTTAAAGAAGCTGCTAAAATAACAGCTGGGGGTTTGGGGAACCACTACAGCCAACTTTATACAGTGTGAGTTAAGGTCCTACTCTGTCCAAGTTGTGTTGGCCAAAAAAAAACTTGAATAACTTTTGAACTGAAGCAGCTATGCATCAGGGGTTACCATAGAATGTTGTACTAATGTACTGCTGAATCCTGTGAATATCAGAATATTTCTTGGGACACAGTAGATAGAATCTACTGCCTTTAATCTCATTTACTAATCATATTAAAGTTTTAAAGTAATTAGAACTTGCAAAATTGCTTTATAATAATGATGAAATTAATCATTACTAGCAAGTACCCCACCACACAGTGGCACTTGACATATTGCAAAGTAAGAATGCATTAGCATAAGTTATCTTGCTCAGTTATTGTTACATAAGTTTCCCTCTTCTGCTCTCTTTTTCTGAACTATTTCAGCTTTTCTTATCCCCCACCTTTCCTTTCTTCAGCTCTTTCTACCTATTCTTACATACTTACCTCAGGTTCCCTGAGTAGTGGTAGCTTCCTTAGACTTAGATTGAGACATTCTGACTACCAGGTGGCTCTTGACGACAAACAAACAGCACTTCACGGCAAAGTTTTTTTTTCAAAATTAGTCTGGTAAAGGATCTTCAATGCCATGGTAACCGGTCACAACAACTGTTTGGGGCTTGAAAGCTGACACAAAAAATATGTGAGGGTCAAAGTACCAAATGACATACTTACGTCCAAACAATTGTGTTACCCCTGTAAATGTACATTTAATTTTTAGTTACTGAATGTGACCACACTTTACCATTCATGTAATGACGAGGCTTTACTAAACTGTTAAGCTCATGAATATACACACGGGTAGGTCGTCTTCATTAGCGAATTAGATGGTAAGCTATACAGGAATGAGTAGTATATCTTTTATAAGTACGCTTAAAGTAACACACTAATAACAGTTTTGGCAATCATAATGCACAAAAAAAGATTCTACTTTTTGAAATCTGATTAGTCTAAATAATTTCCTTATTTTGTAACGCACATGTTGTTTGGGTCTACACCAAACAACGCCATGATATCACCTTCAGACACTTAGTGACATTATTCCTGCATGAATTTAATCATATTCATACATTACATCCTGCTTGGTGAGTATGTTCATTAACACTGTCATTCCATATGAAAAGGCCTGAGGCCTCTTTCCTCAGTCTATCTCAGTTTTGATTATTGGTGTAGGGAATTATAAATCTTTTACTTCTTCTCCACTCGAGTTCCGTCAATCAAGTTAGCTAACGACAGTCTAACTTTTAAGTTGTTTTAATATTGGTTACTAAGACAGAACTAAACTGAGAATAATGATACAATGCTTAAATAGAATGTGTGAGTATGACGTAGTTATTCAAATGTCCAATCAAATAAATACAAGTGATGGAGCGAGGACGAAATTGTTCGACGAACATCGTACCCTGCAGCAGAAGTGCCCGATTCACGGTGTGCAAACTAAAATACAATAATAATGATAATGATATAAAACATAACTTAGCTAAATAATTATGTTCATGTGGAGTGGTTCTCCACAATTGGTAAAGTGATTACTAGTGCACTTTTTGTTGTGTGCATGGGTGTCTGGTTCTTTTAAGAATAGGGCATCAGTGTATGCTGCATCCTAGGGCTTTGCCTAGGTGGTCCTTCAATTGAAGCTTCTGCTCAGGGACTTACACCCCTTGAACACATTTTACACAATACACCAGTGATGTACTTAAACACAAAAGGCGAGCAAAGCTGGACAAACTGAAAATTAAGTTTCAATGCTAGCTGAGTGAAATCAATTTTAGTTTTAATAAGCTATAAAATATCAAAGAACTTACAAAAATAAATTTGTTGTATGTAACAATAAACAACAGTAATTAGAATTTGCATAATTGCTTCATAAAAAATTACTAAATTAATTCTCACGGTAGACTCACCCACTGCCTGAAAATTATTCATTGACAACCATAACTTATAAAAGAACATAATTAATGTAGAATGTGTTAAAACTAGCTTGTTAATCTCTAGTCTTTGTCAATTCTATGTCAACTCTAATTATCAGTACTGTTTACCTATTTTGTTATAATTGTCAATAGACTCTTTTCTTGCAGTGATCTCTTTGGTAAATGCAGCACTATAAATAATAATACTAATAAGTTGTTTTTTTTTTGTTTTTGTTTCTTTTGCTTTTTGGGAAATCATACACAGGGTGAAAAGTGTCCATTTACAACCATAAAAAAATCCGTAAACTGTCTTGATAATTATAATTAACATAAAATTTACAAGGCAATATTATAAGTTAACACATTATACACTAATATTTACGATTTTGTCATGGTTGTCAATGGACATATTTCAGGCTGTGATATTGCTAAAAAAGTTTCTGTTTTTTAAATCTAATCTGTTTACTTAATTCAATTCATATAATATAGAACACACAATACATAATTGGGGAAACTACTCCAAGGTTCTAATGTTTTTTCTAGCTACAACGCATTTGATCACAATGTTGTAAAAAGTTAAATAATTCAATAGTAAGTTTTATCTTTTTTCATATTGTCCAAATCAACTTCTTCATAATAGTGACTTGAACCACAGTTCTTGAAAGTATTATCATTGATGTTACTATTCATTTCCACATATTCACTTTCTGAAGTAGTAGCAGCAATTTTGTTTAAGTTGCTTGTTTTTTTTCTGTGTAGAAAATGACAACATTGTAAGTCATAATTATTATAATCTGTTTATATAGTAGCACAAAGATTATTATAAGTAAATTAGCAGCACTTTCAAGGCCTGTGGTACTATATGATATTGTATATACATAATAGAAAGAGTATGATGTTCTATCATACAAGAAAGTAGTTAGAATGAAAGTTTCTTGATTAAAGGGTTCTAAAATACGCGAACATAAAAATGTGAAATAATTCGTATTTTTGGCTAGAAAATTAACCTGGGATCCCTGGGTTTAGCCAACAGTGCTCTAGTAACTGTGCTACAACATTCCACAAATTCCAAGACCTACACATTTTACCTTTATGCTGTTAAGCAGTAGCTACTGCTTTCTGCATTCTCATACACAAAAGAACAACATATTATATGAAGGTCATGGAACTTGTAGGTTGTTATTTCTCATTGATTAGAGTACTGGTGACTGACCAGGGGTAACAACTAATAATTATTATATCATATTCTGTCTTTTCCCTTCTCCAGACCGCTTTGATTGAAAAAGGCTCATTCTAGCATTTATGAAGGGTCACAACAATTAAGAAAATTGCTGTAAGATTAGCGTTCATATAATTCATTACTCATTATTACGTTAAGTAGAGCATTACAATTTTATCCATAATAGCATTACTTATTACTTGTAATTGTATTATTTATTACTTGTCTACAGACAATTGAAGTAAATTGAATAATAAACACATAATGTAGAATATTAGCTACTTTCGAGGATATTCATCAGTTTGCCACTATACTATACTATATTTAATATAATTATTTTCAACACAATTGTTCACTGTACACTATTAAGCCTAAAGTAATTGAACACTCAGTTAGTTTAATGATTTAATAACTTACTTGAAAATTCCCTTATTATATGCTATTATAATAAGTGTACACGATAAAATAATAGTGCTTAGGACAACACAAACAGCAACTGATATCACTATCACATCAATATTATATTTCACACTTGCTGAATTACTTGTGGATATTTCTACAGACAATTGAAGTAAATTGAACAATAAATACATAATGTAGAATATTAGCTACTTTCGAGGATATTGTTCAGTTTGTGTTTTTAGTATTATTTATTACTTATGGAATATAATATAGCTTAATCTAATAAATTATTATATGTATTTTTCAAAACTATATGACTTAATTTATAATTAAACTGCTTTTATCTAATTTTGCCAGAATAACTTGTGTGTATTATAATATTGCTGAAACTTTTTAACGTTTGCATATAAATAATATAATTATTATTATTAGTCAAAAGTTGTTAATATTATCAATGAAGTAAAAAGATCTGTTAAATTTTTTTATAATGTGTTTTGTGAAGAACAATTAAAGAATGGAGATAGCTATGGCTCATAAACGTTAGTAATAATGATTTCATTAGTTAATATGAAAACATATTACTTAAATATTGCAATGGTATTGTATAATTTATGTAATTAGAATTATTATCTCTATTTCCTGTTGTTGTTTTTGGTCGTCAAATGGGATGAAACCCAGACCATTTGCTTAATACACAATCATTCTGCCACTGAGCTACAACATTCAGCCAGCAAGCAAACACTTCAATTCTGTACTTATATACTGCTTTGCTATACAGTCTTTCTCTCAAGCTCAGTAAAAGAAGGGTGAGAAAGAAATTGTAAAGTGATTAAATAGCAGAGTAAAAAAAATTAACAAATAAAAAAATCTTAGCAATACCCCTTAGTAATAAAATCAGAATTGAAGCATTTGTTTGCTGTCTATTGTTGTCTTAGCTCAGTGGCAGAGCACTTGAGCATAAAGTAAGTTGTCCTGAATGGTGGCTTAATATATTTCATTCAGTGTTGTTCAAAGCCCGTGGAAAGAGAGTGAATTATCTAATGAAAAAAAACATATGGCTGAGAATGATAAAATTTCTGTAATTATTGTAGTTTCACTAGATTAAATTTACAGCTCGATACAATTTCTGTTTCATATTTGTTGTTTCCGTTTAACTAAGAGGAAAATATATTAACTAATTATAGATAATTGAATATCTAACTATTCATTAATACAACCACACACTTTTATATAATGCTAAATAATTACCATATTCTTGTGAGTGAATAATAAAAACTACAGTACTTATCTCTGTACGACCTATAGGCAGTTGATTGATAACTTCACAAGTAAATTTTGTGCCATTAGTCTCTAAAGAAATTCCACTGAACACTTTTAAGTGTAACTCATTATGCCTTGTCTGAATTATTGAAAATGAAACTTTCGAAGACTGTATTAACCATCGCATTGAGACCACTGATAGGTTGGTGAAACATGTTACACTTGCAGTAGAACCTGCTTCATAAACAGATCTATTTCCTGTCAACCCTACAGCTGAAATAGAGGGAAAATAATAGTGATGTATAGACAGGTTGAATATACACTTACATTTAACTATAGCTGTTTTAAATACACTGCCTCTGCTATTGCTAACAGTGCAGCTGAAGATCCCAGTGTAATCTGATAGTGTATTACTAGATATGTATAAAAGATTGTGGTAAGTGGCACTGACAGTATCCACTATTATTTTACTCTGTGAGTAAGATCCTCCTCTTCTGTTCCAAGTTAGATTAGTGACAGGACCTCCAGAAGATAAACAAGTGACAATACGAGTTGTAGTGTCATATGATAATGACTGTATTGTAGGTAATCCTTTTAGCATAGAAAAAAATATATATTCAGTATGAAACAATACAATTATTAATAATATGCACATTACACATAAGCAGCTACAGAGATATGCAATGTAATAATGACTTTATCTCAAGTAGACTTAAAGTAAATAAATTGGCCAATTTATACGTAGCTATCATTAAAACTATAGACAGGTGTTTGTATTGTTATAACTATACTACAATTCCATTTTGGTGACTCTCATAATGCATTCATAACTAATGGTAGCAATATACTTTTGAAAATCATTTGTTAGCTTGCTTAATGATATGTTCTGCAATAACACAGTGACAAACAGGTCAAACAGATTATATGATTATTTGCTTTTCCATGAATTGACCGTCTATTGTAGTCATTATCAGTAGCTGTTTAATAATAATTACACAAAAACTCTATTTTTATGTAAAAAATTATAAATCCAAAAAGGCCTCTTAGTCTCTCACTCCACTTTACCACCTCAATGAAATCATTGTGAAAAATTTTAACGTAAATAATAGCTATATGAGTCACCAATGTCCATAAAAATAATATTAATTATAGGTGAAATGATGTTAATAACTATTTTTATGAAATTTGTGACTACAATAATTATATTATTATTATTGTACCTTCACTTTTATGATACAGTCCAACATAAATAGTCATTTGGTATATTTTACATTTATACAGTCCTCGTAATGTAAGACTATTGTTCTTATTATGAAGTATCACAGATTGAGGTCCTCTTGTTTGAAATACTGCATTTACTAATTGATTATCAATAACTATTCCTTTCGGATCATACCAATCTCGTATGCCACTAGGAGAGTTGTCTTGTAGTCTACAACATTTATTAACTTTAGCAATACAAAATAATGCATCACCATCTTGTCCAATGCAATCTATGTTTATGATGCTGTTATTTGAATATGAAAGTTCTTTGAGAAGAAGAAAATCTAGCATAAAAGAATAGATTACATATTATTTTCATATACAAACACTTATAGGCATACCTCTAGGTATTTTTGTTGAAATCGTGTAATTTGATGAAGGCCCAGTTTCATGTGAGCTTACTACTGCTGCGTGAAATGTATATAAAGTACCAGGAAATAATACTTTCACGAATAATGATGTGCGCTTTGTTGATATTGGCTGATAGACGATCCCATTTTCACTATACAATATGCTGTAATTGGTTGAAGAGTTTAGCTTGAAGCAATTTACCGGAAGCCATGTTAGTGCTATGCTAGTGTAGTTAACTTCATTAGACATTAATCCATTAATAATGTTAATTGGAGCTAATAATAATTCAGACAATGCACATAATAATGTTATTAGTATAAGTTTAGTAACCAATATTTCGTATTATAAATTATAATTATTACATGAATCAGAGTGTGATACCGCTAAATATTTCACCAGCAGGCTAATTTATTTTCATGAGCCAGGATATAAAATTATATAAGAAATACTGTAGTATTAACAAAATAATTATTGAGAAGTAATTTATTACTAAGGCTACATAAACTTTCAATTTGAGCAATTAATGATGATTAGTCGTTCAATAATCAAATGAAATAATAATATGCAAACTTACAAGTAATTTCAATAATCAAGTGAAATAATAATCAAATGAAATAATATGCAAACTTACAAGTAATTTTAATACTAGCATTGATGTACACTCCATTAATATTTGGTACGGAACAAATATAAAATCCAAGAGGTCCGGTTGGTGACCCTGTACTTCCTAGACGTACTTGATGAGTGTGTAAAACTCTATACAATGTGTCATTAATGCTACCGTTATTTTGTAATTTATTCAAGGAAATAAGTGGTAGTCCAGTAGGTAAATACCAATTTCCAATGGCCCCTATTCCACTTTCTGCATTTCTACAACAGTTCTGATTAACATTAGAGGTGTCACAAACTAATGTATGTCCAGGGTCATCACGATCTAAAGGCTGAACTCCAATATCTGTAATGCATATGAAATCTCCACTATTTAGCACTCTTCTTCCGATTCTAAACAGAAGCCCTGAAAAAAACATTACAGACAGATATGCAACAAGGACATACTATGAACAAATAATATGTTTGATGTATAAAATTAAGCAAGAGGAAGAGAGAGGCGACTTGAATTTTCTCCTTATCAAATTATTTTTAGAACTCTAAGTTAATTCAAATGATAAAATTATAGACAGCTTATTTTCCCTTTATATTATTATTATTATTATTACTATTATTATTATTATTAATTATATATTTCATTTTTTCATGTAAAATCTAAATTTAAAAAAAATGTATGATTATTCTGAAGCATCATAATTAATTTAATTTGTATCTTATGTTTATCATGCATTATTCTTTGCTAATCTAAAGGTAATAATTATATTGAGTAATTTCAAAATTCTAGAACAACAAGTCTGCCAAAATGTGTTCAAATTTATACATTACATTAAAACATTTTATTATTTTCACTTTGTTGGAGTACAATATTATTGGATCATTAATATAGTGTAAAATCTTTATTTCAAAGAGAAAATATGGCTATCCTGAGTCTTGAAAACTAATTAAACTAGTACATGTATGTTTGTTATACATCCACTTAGTGCTTCTTTACTAAAAACTACCATGAACTGATTATTTAACAGCAAAAAAACAAACAAGTTTACCAATTAACTTCATGTGTTCTTACTAAACAGCCACTTAAGTATAATAACATTAACATAATCCAGTCATGGGTGAATCGTGTTTTGAAATACATGAGGGGAAATAAGATCAGCAGAATGTATGCTTATAGAAACATAGAGTTGTACATTTCGAACAAACATACACACAAAATTAGTATATAGGTCTTTAAATTAAAAAAAATTCATTAATGTCAAGGAATTGAGACAGTGTAGCACCAAAAAGTTTCAAACATTCAAAAAAAAAAACTTCGACTGGGACGACAATGAGATCAAAAGGTTAGTAGAATCACAAAATAATTTTGGATAAAAAATATTAATTTTGTATGCCTGGTGTGAATCTGTCAGTGAATTACGAACACTAGAAGAAATACCATCCATTGAATTAGACCAACTACTCATTTATATTTTTGTCAAAATAAAGAAGGCATATTATCTTGACTTTGAACCTGAATCACTTACTTCTTTTCAAAGTAGTTTGAATCATTATTTGACTGAAGAGTTTTGTAATTCCATTAATATGGCTGCTCAAAAAATGTGTAAGCAGGAAGAAAAGGGAAACAAGCGTAATGCTACTAAATCTTCAGAAATTCAAGATATGTATACTACCTGGGCTTCTCATCAATCTTAAAGGCTAGTATAATACATAAACGACTTTAACATAGTAAACAGTAAATAGTAATTTCTATTTTTATTTTATGCTACACATTTACTGTATCGTCAAGCTCACCTTGAGTGTTTCCACATGGTAATAACAGAAGAAATTCAATTATTAGTACAAAATAACTTATTTTTCTGCACATAGCTGATATTTTCAGCTTAAGTTGTTCCCCCAAGTACTTCAAACTCTCCTCACTTTACAGTGATGGGATGATGACTGGCAGTGAAAGTGTGAAACCGTTAACCGAAGACTTGGGAATGACGGTGTCGTCAAGTTTAATGTACCCCGAAATATGCGGGACAACCCGGATAGCGTAGCTTAGTCGGACCCTTTACCAATAGTAACGCTGAATCGGTCTATTTTTAGTCAGAGAACATAGAGTGATCCAGCTTCTGTCTAGGAATATATACACAACTAGAAAATATTTCTCATTCAAGTCAGCAAAGTGATTAAATTCGAAGGCATTAGAATATTGTTGTGCTTACGAAGCGATCAGTATTAATTATTTGTAGCTTAACTTTATATGTGCCTTTTTTCTAACAAAGCCTGTATTCACATTATTGGATCCTTATATTTCTCATTATGGATCTGAATTTTACATTAGAGGTCACTTTTTCTCTTTATGTGGTAGGCATATTTATGATGTCAATTCTTTTAGCACTTGACTTGAATTTAGAAGTTTAAGTTTAGATCAAGGATTTAATGAGTAGGAAACTGTGAATTCAGAATTTGTCTTTCTTAATAACCCTGGATAACACCCCCTATCGGCACGTCGTAACCAAGTGAGCTAAAATTCCTTGCTGCCCGCTGTATAGTTTCGCTTATGCTGGGATATTTTTATCCAGGCACAGAAGTGAGTGTCTCCAGCCTGTTTAGCTTCTCTTAATAAAGACATTATTTAGATCTATTGTTTTCATTGCTCGAGCTATATATTATATTGATACCTGATTCAGAACAGCCAAAAAATTATTCTTTTAGTCCGAGATGATTTTATATTTTCTAGCTAGTTTAATAGTAGCACTGAGGGTTGCACCTTTCGTGCTTCATTATTATCAGGAGTGCTCAACAACATCTTGAAAAATGTTTGTAATAAGGTAGTTGTATCCCATAACAGTATAAATTGAAGTGTTTAATTGGTTGATGGCTGCTTGTTGTAACTCAGTGACAGAGCACTTGTGTAAGCAAGAGGTCCAGGGTTCGATTCCCAGTTACAGCCAAGCATTTTTTTTAATTCTGTACTGTTAAAAAAAAAAAGAGTACATCAAGAGAGTAAAAGAAGACAAAGAAATTGTGTTAGTCAGAAATAAAGATAACAATAAATATACTTTTAAAGAGCGCATCATAGAAATTGGGCTACATGTATCTTCACTATACTTGACTTTGCTAGTATCTTCAAATGTTAGCCCTTAATTCAAGATCAATCATTGCCATATTCTTTGGGTCTGTTTTTTTTTTTCAGCTAGGTTTCCATTGCTGCTGACCATCACAGTGTTAACAGTGAGCAGTCATTTGTTTGTTTGTTTGTTTCAATTGCTCATAAAATGCATATATTTAACAACTGGCTCTGCCAATCTGTCTTGCCATGGCATACTTATAATTGCATGATGACCAAGTTTCAAATTAATTGAATACCCATATCTTGAGTTACTTGCAAAGTGATAAGCTCAATCCATTGCTTCCTTTTACAGAGACCTTGGCACTTCATTACAGGAGTGTTATTCTTACCAACCCCTGCCATAACAGTATCAATAGCCTCTGTATTTTTAGCCCATTATCCTCAATCATTTAAATTGAAAATACCGACCTCAAACTTGAATAACCAACCTCATAATTTGAAACTGGAACCCATTCAGGAAAATGGTCCCTCAATATTGCACTAAAATGACCCTTAAATGCTGACTGAATGAAGCAAAGAGAGATGTGAATCATAAGTACTACTATACATTAGTTATGGTATGTCCAAGTATGTTGTTCATGCTACTTAAAAAAAGCTGACAAGAAATATTATTTACTAAATAAAATAGAAATAAGAATATTAACCTCTGCTTGGTAAAATTTTAATATTTTAATCATTTGTTAATATCATCAATGATAAATTATTAATAATAACAAATACTCCAGCTTTAATCTGCATATCTATAAAAAAATTCTTACTGTGCTACAACTCTTCCCATTATAACAAACTCATCATAAAATTTTGCTGATATAAGCACATTTCATTTAATGACAGCAACTAAGATCTACTTCGAGATCAATGCTATCATCAATTCTAACTCTAGAAATGTATTCCCAAAAATTATTACAAGCTTTAATCAGTGGACACTGGCTCCAGGCCTATAGGTCCACAAACTAATGGCATGTTCTTTATTTTCAGTGAAATATTTATTTACCAAATTAATTAATATTTATAGAGGACATAATAATAATATGTCCTGAAGTGATAGTGTGTACTAATCCAGAAAATGCTCTGATAAGCAGTACTACTAATATAAATATTCTATGCTGTAGAAGCAGGGACAACAATGACAATGAGACTGGTTCTATCAAAACAGTTCTCAAAGATACCACTACTGACAATATAGCTATTGACTAAGTCCTTATTTGATAGAGAAGGTAGATAATTGGAAAGAGGAAACTTAACTGGATCTTGGGTCTATACATGTGTGAAGTACCCAATTCAGAAAAGTGAAATTGTCATTGCCAGTTTTTACCACACTTGACTTATGTAAAAAGTATATTATATATACATTTTCTTAGACCAGGCTCCCAGGCTAGAGCCCACCCATAATTTTTATAAGGCACAACTAAAAAATGTGATTTCTCGCATGAGCACCTGCAAACCACACAAACATGCCCTTCCTATACTACTGTAATGTTCAGGTAAGCATCACAGTAAAATAAATAGAGATGATAAGTCCTTGAGTTTTCCTTTTCAATTAAATATGTTATAAGTTAAAGAGAGCGAATGGATGACTTTTGCACTTTAAATGTAAAAGTTAGGCAATATAGTGAGTATTAGCTAAGGAGAAAACTTTGTATTATATTTAATATAATTATTATATAGGTGCATGTATTTAGAGTCATAATACATTGAGTCAACTATCACTTACCTTAGTTAGCTACCACCAAGAACAAAGCAAATGAAGTCCTTTGGTCACAATTTTATTTAAATCAAAATATTTTGCTAACTTCTATTCAAACTTTAAATTGATAAACATCCAATGGAATTGTAGTCTTATGAGTATTCATTAATATAGTTTTCCACTAATAACAATAAAACATTTTCTACAGTGTATTCTCACTTACAATTTCGAGGCAATATGCTATTTCAACGGGCAATTTATCCACTTTTATATGATAATATGCCATATTATCTGATTAGAAGATATCTAAGTAAATTATTCATTTTCAATCTGCATGAAACATGTACTTTGGGATTTTAATATACAATTAGTAGTATCTCTCCCGTTTTAATATTCATTCTGTGCTATGGATTTCCACTTAAAAAAAAAGATGTTTTTATACTTCTATTTCAAATGTAACAACTATCAAACAAAAATATATTGTGAGATGAATTTCATCCTTTAATTTCACACAAACTGAATAAATCAAATGTCATGTTTCAAAAAAGTCACTCAATGTTTACTCACAAACAATAATAAGCTTCTATATTGATACATTTTTTTAACTAAAGCACTCCTTAGAATTCACAAAAGTTATGGCAAAAATTATGCTTTATATAATTTCTTTGAAGTTGGCGTAAGTGTCAAATCCATCCAAGAAGTCAGCCAAAACTTGATGGCAGAGCTCATACTGCTCCTGTAGTATATCATTGAAGAGAAACGTAATTTATACTCAGGTGTTTTATAGCAACAGTAATGTGTAATTGTAAATATTATGTATTTGATGGTTGCTAATTGTGATCAAATAATATTAGGGTAGTATGTTATATTACAAATAATGTAGGAATACCTTGTACCCTGTGCTATTAATACCCAGTCCATTCACGTCAGTAAAAATGTTACGTCTGTAAGAAGTTATTATAACAGAGTAGAAAATATTCTGTATTATTATGAGAACATTTAGATTCTATAGCAGCAAATAATATTTGTTGACATTTAAATCAACAAAAAGAATTTTTAATAGAACCAAATTTAGCTTAAGTATAGCATATGGATAAAATAATGGTGTGACAACTATAAGGGTTTCAAGTGAAAAATCTAAAGTAATGTTCAACTTCTTCTTTGAAGTATTGATTTCATAAAAATTAAAAAAAATTGCATCAAACTGTATTCATTCACTATTGAACATACTATGTTGCTTATTAAAACTAAATACAACGATTTCAACATTGACAGAAGATGAGCTTTGCATACAATATAATAAAGAAGAATAACTTATTGACAAAATTCCTGTAGATATTTTTATACTTCCTGATGTAAGTTTCATAAACATATAACACATGCATCATTTAATATTTTCATACCTTATTAGCTACCAGACCAGCTCTTTGGAAGCGAACAGACTTTATGAACTGGAAGACATCAATTACTCCTTCAGACTTCATCCTCTCCATCTGAGCATGTATTGTGATGAACGTGCCACTCCTACCTACTCCATCACTACAAAATACACATAAAATGCTTATATCTTGCTTGAAGTTTTAACTTGATGATTCATTCGACAGCAGTATAATATAACAAGTCATTAATTCTATACATTATATACATATCAATATTATGATAGCTTCATTATAAACAACTAAATCTTACTTGCACATGACCACAATAGGCTTGTTGCCAGTACTCATCTGAACCTTCTGTATCAGGTTGGCAATCTCCAATATGGCTGTAGTAGAATTAGGCACAGAATTCTCCTGCCACCTCAGGTACTGAAATTGAGTGATACTGCTTCCAGTTGGTGCCACAGACATGCGAGTCTGGTTCTCTACTATCTCAAACTTTCTTGCAACATATTCACTAAATGCTTTTTGGTCTTTGAATGTTACTGCAAGTTTACCATATTCTTGTGTTGCACCTTTGCCTTGAGGCCAATAGCGGTGACACACTTCCTGTACATAGTAAATTTATACAATTGACAGAATAACACTCTTACATTATAATTTTAACATTCTTAGTGTAATTATTTTATAAAGACAAGCATTTATGTGCAAGCTATTATTAAAGACAGTAATAGAATGAGTTAAAGATATCAAAGGCAACATATGCACTGCACGAAAAGTGTCCATTGACAACCATAACAAAATCATAAATTAGTGTATAATCAGTATAGCTTGATAACCTCTACATTCCAGTCAATTCTTTGTCAACTCTAATTATCAAGATAGTTTACAGATTTTGTTATGGTTGTCAATGGACTCTTTTCAGGCAGTGATGACTCTAGAACATAGTGAAACTTAGCACTGCATTACACAATCATTATACAAACCACCTTTAAGAGACTTCTAGGTCGACCTTCGCGAATAATGTTTACTCCAAAGTATTTTGAATGGTAAACAGTCCATAAAAGTTAAGGCTATGTTTTTGAAATAATATTGTGATTGTTATAATCAAGTAGAATAAAAACCTGCTCACTTCAAATAGAAAATAACTGATGTTTCATATGGGACCACCCCTGTTCTGAAAATGAAGACTATAAGACAAGCCATCATTTTATTGTGCATACGTACACAGTCATTTTGTCATTATCTGTTTTTGTATTTACGTGCAAGTATGTATGGTAAGGTTAGGTCATAAACTATGGAGCATGCTCAGCCTGGACTATATATTACATGTGTCATTCAGTCTGTATTTTGTGCTTGTCCCTTTACTCTCAATTTCTTCATTAACTTTAGTCTTGAGATTCTGTTTTACCTTGGGTTTCCCAATGAGGGGACCATGGTGGTGGTAGATATTATTGACTGAGTGTGTGAGGATAACTCTTGTATAGTTATGTTGATTAAAACTTAATCCGATGTTCGACTTCTTGCCAAAGTCCTCTTCAGGAGTCTAATGAGGTCATACCCGGTAGTTACCAGACACATTTATCACTCTAATTTATTGGCAGAAGTAAGACTCACAAAAATACTACCTCCGGTTAACTCTGAGTATTCAAGCTAGCATGAGTGCATTTAGACACTGTGCTCCTAATCTTCCAAGCTTCTACACTGTAGTATGTGTGTGAATCACTCTGGATGGTTCTATAATTCATTCAGAGTTGTTAAGCATGACATAAAACAAATTTTGAATAAGTCAACATGTACCATACACTTAATAACAAAACAAGAAAAATTCAATTATATGACATCAGGGCTGTACTTTAGGGGCAGGGAGGAATGTGTGTATAATTTCATGGTAACATGCATATGTCACTGTCCAGATAGTTTCCTGACACATTATGAACAAAACATTTTTCTTTGGCAAACAACTTTTTGTGCCCAAAATGTACAACCAAAAATTTGTAAAGTGATGCTGCTACATTCATTGTTCATAAGTTTTTCTTTCTACAGATGTTTCCATATGATAGAAAAAACATTGAATGTCATAGCTACTCCTTGGCTATTGTTGTAAACAGAAGAAGTCAGGCATTAAATTACAAGATCTTGACATAATATTTGAATCTTAAACAATATTCGAAAGATGGGAGTTTATTTCATGGCACTCAATTTCACTGAGTAATAGAATCATGACTTCAAATTAAGAATAGTATTACTACAATCACTCATAATTTTGCTTAAATATATGTAGTTATTAACTATTTCACCTGTTCATTATCTTCTGTTTTGGAAAGCATGACAATACACCGACACTGTTGTTCCCATATCATCCTCCAAAAGTCATTGACCGTATTAGGAAGTGGTCCTTGAGTAGCTATATAGGCTCCTTTCTGACGATAACCCTGATAAAATATTGCATTATACTACATGCAGTCTGACAAAATGCAATATTTAAAATAAAGGTGTCAGAGATTGACAGTAAATTTTGTAGCAATGCTTTAAAATGTATACTTAATGTTCATATAATAATAAAACCAACCTCAACAAAGCTTGCATTGATGTAATCAGGACCTGCTGCCCTCAAAATCACTCTTGTATGATTAACTAAATGTACAAAATTTGTGAAATGAATTGTAAAATATTCTGAATTGCGATTCCTTTACCACACTGACAACATTATTAGTAAATGTAAAGGAATACAGGTAAATAAATTAGAGTACTGTGCAATAACCAACTTTATACCATGGTTGCTGCGGTAACACCCATGGATTAAAAGTGATATTTTCCCGGTGATTTTTCCTGGGGCTATGATATTTTCCCGGTGCGGTGTCAAGCGAATTCTTCCGTGTTTCCGGCCCAAAATTAAAATTCAATTAAAATTCAATTGAAGCACGCCAGAAAGTTTACTTTAGCAAGTTTACTTTAGCATTGTAGCTGCCAGCTGTTATCTCCAGATCTAACTCTACCTGGGCTGCTCAGCAGTAAGCAGTAAAGCAGCTAGCTGTGGTAAATTCCTGTGGTATGAGAGCGGCAGGAGAGTTATATGTGGTAGGGCTGGTCCCATATAGGTGGATATGAGAGAGTAGTAGTAGCAGCAACTATGGTATAAAACAGTTATGCCATGGCAACATCGGGGTTATGGAATATCACCGCCCTTATCCCTCGGGCTTCGGACGGTTATATTCCATAACCCCTCATTGGCCATGGCATAACTATTACATCAATGTATACATTATCTAGGAACTCCACAATATTATTCAGAAATATCAATTATTTCACCAGTAAATGATCATTATCATTAATATTATATCAATATAGGGTATGACATGTATATTCCTGATATTACTGTAAAATTTGGACAGTCTATTAATCTCATAATTTTTGGAGGTCTAAAAAACCCTGTTCTGAAAAACATTGGTTAAAGATTCCACTGTCTTCCCAGGTTTGATGCCATAAAAATAGTAGAGGAATTGTTCATGTTTCTATTAAATACTATTATCAGTTTTTTTTAAAGTTAGGTCGTTAAATGAGAATTTACAGAACACAAAATAAAGCAAAGTTTGCACTTACAAGGAATTTTGTCATTGTAACGATTCTTTACACTATTGGCCTCATTCAATGCCTGACTGAAGTCCAAACCCTGTATCTCATTAGCTACTTCAGTCAGTATCTAAAACATAGACACACAAATCAATAGTTACAAAAATATAATTAACAATAATATTTACAATATTTATTGCATAGCCATATAAAATATGGAAAAATTATTTCATGGCCACACATAATTTTTTTTTTGCAAGCTGAGGAAGAATTAGTTGAAATTAATATAAAAGGGCTATAACAATCTATATCAATTCATATCCCAATGTTCAGTAGGCTATCATTTCTGTCAACTATAAATATTATTCAAATATGTTTATGTTCAGTTATTCAACAATAATAAGCATGCATGTACTTCAATGTTTTTATACATTTGCCTCATATTTTAGTCGATAATAAATGCTATTGGTGAGTCCTAATTTAGTCGAGTCTAGGAGAATACCTCGAACTGTTTTTGAAAGCCAGACACCTCAGACTCTTCCTCTATTGGTCTACTCAATCTTCCAATGGCAATCCTCATATTAGCAGCTGCTACTTCAGTATCTCCACAAGTCAACAACTCATTCAGAGCACTGTGGATGAACACATATTGGGCCTACAGAATGATGCAATTTATTATATCACACTACGAAACTTATGTGGTAGTACAAACTCTAAAGAGCTAGTATGTCAAGTACTAAAATATGCACAAATTTCATCAAATACACCATATACATATATGTTATACTAACACTCTTCATATATTTGGGTTCATACTTTAATGGGTAGTGTTTTGTTAGAATAGAGTTAATTAAAATATTGTGATCAGCAAAGACAGAAATATTTTAAGGGCAAATGTAATCAGTAAGCTAAAGATAATGTTTGAGTAACTATTTTGATAGTAATATAAATTTAGCAATACCTTTTACTGATGCTAATATAGTGGTTGCTGTAACTTTTATCAACAAGGACATTTCATTTTACCAATGTAACCTCAGAGAACAAAACGTGATCATACAGAAATAAACATTCAAGCATTATGATATACAGAAACAACTTCTCTGAAAACACCATATGATAGACAACAACAAACATTACTTGATATTCATAACTTTACTTAATTTACATTCAGTGTTTTGGAGAACCAGATGTTTTATAAATCAACAAAAAGCCATGTCCGTCAACAAAAAATAGTAAGATTCATGTAAGATACAGAATACATTGTACAACAAGGCTTTATAATGTCTTATAGATCAAAACAAAAACGAATAAAACCACCAAGTAACTAAATAATACATTTTATATTCTTTCATCATCACTAAGGCATCAATTTTAATAAGTGACACTTGCAATATTATTGACATCATCTTTATTCATCTCTAGGCTGTCATATATTGATAGAAGTTTCAATTATCTATTTTGCTATAAAAAGTGGTAATTATTATTAAATTATGTAGAATAAAATTATTGCACAAAAAGAGACTGTAAATAATTATAAATCTATTCTAAATTAAACTAACTAGCCTCATTCAAACAAATTTTAAGAATTTTTCTAGGTGGCATTGAAACTTACTAGAGTCTGTACCATCAGTAATCTCTGTTTCCTCAGTCCAGTGACGAACTCAAAAATATTGAGAGAATTTTCGGTCTTAATTCTCTCAAGCATGTAATCCAGAGTAATGAAGGTACCAGTCCTGCCCACACCAGCACTACAGTGGACCACCATGATGTCTGTGTTACTATGAGGGTGGGACCTGCGCACACGTCTGATAAAATCAATCATTGATATGGCATTGGCAGGAACTCCGTGGTCAGGCCAGCCAAGGTAGTGGAACAAAGTGACATCATGAATGAGAGAATCCGGACTATCCTTCTGGAATTTTTTAGTTGTTTTCATAGTTATGTAAATGAAAAGTAAATAAATAACTATGTTCTAGATGTTTTCAGATTTTACTGTAATATAGCAATCATAATCTAGTATGTGGTTGACTATAGATTTTAACAATAATGGAAAAAGCTGTGTAATTCCAATTAAAATCATTTTATTATCAAATTACATCAGAGTTGCAAGTATTGAATTGTGAACATCATCAGGTTTTCAAGAATATAATGTAAAATGTAAGCAATATCTTGTGCTCCAAAATTAGCTACTTAAATATTCTTTATTGGCTGCAATATAAAAGTATTTTTTTGGATGTAATTTATCACTGTCATAATACAAGAGTACTTGCCTGTTTTAAGGTCATATTTCTAACAACAAACTCTGGAAATTGAGATGAAGACTTCAACTCTACAACTAATGAACTCTTGGGGGATGGCACAAATGGCTCAGACAAACTCCTAGGCCAATATTCCTCACACTTTTTCTGGAGCATAATTACAGGAATATACTTTACATTTACTATACACATACTACTGAGCTTTTTTACCTTTCCTTCAAATACTTTAGTGAGCATTACTATAGTAGGAGATTTTTGTTCCCAAATCATACGCCAGAAATCATCCACTGAATTATCCATTGGACCTATTGTGGAATCAATGCTTTAAAACATGATTTAAAATTATACAAGGAGTTTAATCTTTTAAAAACTGCCAATTAAATCACAAAATATGTAACAAGCCCTTAAATATGTCAACTAATGATACATTTCTCAATTATAGAAATAAAAATTAGCAGTAATTCTATTTTTGTTACTTGTACATCTAATGTACATTTTATGTTAAACTATCATTTCCATCATATTATTATAGTATCTAGATGAAATGCAAATTACATGTAATAAATAAGCTAATATTAAAATCTTGTCTTTATATTTTCAATATAATAATTGGTACTGAAGTAAATGTATTTATTTATCATCTATCATCATAGTTCTGCAAATCCCAATGTCTATTTATTAATACAATTGCTGTTTCATTTTTAAACAATAATTTAAAATTCATTATGTAGTAATATTTACGCAAAATGTTACCTTGAGCTGCTATGTATACTTTACTTCTCCCACAACCCTACAATATAATGTACAACCGTTAAGCATCACAATTATTAATTACAAATATGTACTTACATCTACATAGCTGGCATTGATATAGTCGGAGCGTTCCACATCTGGTATTTCGCTCAATACCACACGATTAAAGTCATCTGAATGCATATGTATATTTATAATTATATGTATGTTCATTAGTATATATAATATATTATAGGTCAACAAGTCTACTATTTCTGACATGAAATTAAGTATACTGCACAGTTTGTAACTTCTTTTTTATCTCATCTACATAAAGTATGCCATTCTAGTAGATTTTTATCATTACCCATTAAGTATTTAAACCATTACACTTAATTGAATGAATAATAATAAAAAATGAGGTAAAACATTACAAATTACAACTGAGTTATTGAAAATCAATGCAATTTTACATATGCAAATATGTCATTATTAGCCACTGTTAAGTTTGTTAGAACATCTAACAAACAATCAAAGTTGTAATCATAGCACATACATGGATAGATGTTACCAAATCTGTTTTTTGCTCGATTTTCAGGAATAACAGCAGTACTGAATTCAACTTGTGGTTCTTTGTCTATAGACTAAGATACATTTACAATCACTATATCAGTTATAATAAGTAATTGTTCTCTCACTTTATACTCCATTTCAAACATCTTGTCTCGGTCAGAATGCATCCGTGCAATGTGAGCCCTAAACTCATCTAGTGGAACTTGTTTTAAGCAATCTTGAACTAGAGCATATTGAAATAATGTATTATTTTCAATTGATACGCTTGTACATACCTATAAATGTTGTATTCTCATAAGTCTGCTCCACACACTGTTCTGAGTTTGTGTCTAGCTGAATACTAATATTCTGAACACTTTTTGATGTTAATTTCATATCTAGTGGTCTATTTTCTCCTTTAGAATGTAATATTACATCGTTGTTGGGAGAAAAGGAGATTTTTTGTCGACTCCTAATACACTATTATCAATACTTATGTTACTTTAATAATTAAATTAAGTACCTAATTAAAAGTTGAACTCCAATTACAATTATTGATCCAATCAATATAAAGACTATGACTGTTACAATAATGCCAATTATTTCTGCTTGAGTTCCATCAGGTGTACCTAAAGAAGCAATAAATTAATCATCAATTATATATTAATTGCAGTGCAAAGTAACTTGATATTATATAAAATTTTGAGCTATATTGTAGATTTTTATTCTAATTACATCAAACTCAATGATTCAATTATATTTTAACTCACTCATTTGTGAAATGATGATATGAAATTTAATGTTGCTCATCTTGGTTACATTTGTTGGTAAGAGATTAATTACATTACATGTAAATGTTGTCTCATTATCCCTTAATAACAATTTTTCTATATTTAAAGCAAGTTCGTTATATTTTGTTGTCTCAGTAGAATATGAAACATTGGGATCCATAGTGAACCATTGAATAGAAACTACTGTAAGGTTACTATAGCAAATTACATTAGCAGAAGATCCAACTTCATAAACATATTTATTTCCAGACAGTCCTACAGCTAATATGTATGCAAAATATTTTAATACTTTTTAAATAACACTTTATATATCTTACACTTATATTCCTTGCTGTGCTTCGATGAACTGCCTCTGCTATTGCTAACGGTGCAGCTGAAGATTCCAGTGTAATCTGATAGTGTATTACTAGATATGTATAGAAGGTTGTGGTAAGTGGCACTGACAGTATCCACTATTATTTTACTCTGTGAGTAAGATTCTCCACTTCTATTCCAAATTAGATTACTGACTGGACCTCCAGTAGACATACAAGTCACAACACCAGTTGTAGTGTTGTATGATAAAGACAGATTTTCAAGAAATCCTATATCATATCAAAAATACTATTATGCTTGTTATCTACACAATACTATTTTTAGGTTAATAAAGGTCTGCTCATCAGACTCCAACAGATATTATTGAAGCTGTTTTGACCTAGTTAAAATATTTTTTAGAGAACTTGTAAACGAGGATAATTGCTATAGCTAATTACTTATTTGAGGGCATTGACATTGGCAATTTAGCATGCAGTTTAAAATCATAGGGGCAAATACTTGCAGTGTTACAGCCAACTTTATAAACTGAGTTATTAATCCTAGTTTGACTGGAGTGAAGATATCTAGTAGAGACAAAACCACATCTTACATTCCTCTAGGTGATATAGCAAGATATTACACTGTCAGACTGTATTATCACACTGCCTTTTGCTCTTGAAGATATATTAGCTTGCTCTTGAAATATCTCACCATATACACATGACTCATGTACTTGCTCTTGAAATATCTCACCATATACATGACTCATGTAATAAGTAATATATATTATATATAAGAATATGTTATAGCTTCTGTGACAACTACAATACTTCAATCAATAACATCATTGTATATTTCATTATTTCAAAATCAAATATTGTAATTTTTTTGTCATGAAGCATTTTAAAACTTGTTGTATGTAATAACAGCATTCTCCATTAAAAAGTATACAATTTTGAATTAGTATGCAACAAAATACATTTTATCAAGCTGTATTTTTAATATAAAAATAATGCAACTAAATGTGTGTATAATTATCTCTATAATATAATATTACCTTCATTATTAGAGTAGATTCCAACATAAGTATTCTCATCATATATTCTACATCTGTATATTCCAGTTGGTGCAAGTACATTGTCACGATGAAGTATGACTGATTGAGGTCCTCTGGTTCTAGATATAGTATTGGCCATTCTATTCCTAATGACATTTCCATTAGGAAAGTACCAATCTCTAATGCCTCGGAGAAAATTATCTTGACTCCTACAGCATTGAGACTCATTAGTAAAACAGTACAGTGCTTCACTATCTTCTCCAATATCACTGATATTTATAATACTGTTGTTAGGAAAATAATGACCTTTTAGTAATAGAAAACCTAAGGAAAAAATATGAAATGATTATTTAAGTGAATTCTTGCAATATTATCATACCTGTAGGTGGCTGAGTTGATGCTATGAACTGTTGATATGGCCCATCACCATCTTTGTTAACAGCTGCTATTTCAAATGTGTAGGAAGTGCCAGGGAATAATGAAGTAGCTACAAATGATGTGTCAGTAGTTGTTATTGGTCCTGTAGTAATAGAAGTTTCAGTGTAACGAACTTTGTAGCTTGTAATTGGAGAATTTTGTTGTAGACAATCCACTGGATGCCATGAAATAGTAATACTAGTGAAGTTTCTATCTTGAATTGATATTATCTGAATTGTGCCACTTGGAACTACAAATACCATGAATTACAAATACAGTTTATATGATGTTATGAATAATTAATATATACATTCATTTTGTTGTACAGGTAATATAGTTTTCAAAATTTGTAAATATTTAGAAAAAATTAATATTATATTACGTATAGGAGTCAGCATACTTTCTGTGAGAGTAGTAAAGGATTCAGTAGCTGATAATCTATTTCTAGTATTTATTGCAGTTAAAGTGATGTTATATGTTATGCTTTCTTGTAAATCACGTAGAGTATACATCCTCATACATCCTGAGATATTCTGGCTCCCACTTGGAGCATCAGAACATCCTGCAGTTCTAGTGTAACTTATGATATAATTTTGCACTGCATCAATATCTGACTGTGTCCATGTGAGCATCACTGAAGTTTGTTGAACTGTTCCCTGGATGTTAGTAGGAGGACTGCTTAATAATTCAACTAAAGAAATACAAATATAGGTATATTAAGGTGCATTCTAACTTTGATGTTAATTATTTATAAATAACATACAATCATAAAGTGCTGTATGCAAATAGAAATAAGAAAATAGCATTTTTACTATTACTACCACTTCTTACATGTAAGTGTTATTGTATGTGGAGGACTGGTAACATCCACATTGTTGACATATACTGAAGAGGCTGTGTACTGACAAGTATATTGTGCACCATCTTCACTCAGTGGCAGAGGACTCAAGTTCAGTTCTCTATTATTCTGATTTTGTACAACTTGTCCATTTCTTCTCCACTTATATGATGGTGAAGTCACTTCCAAAGAAGAAGGAGGTGTGGCTACACAGGTGAGGATGTAGTTACAAAGAGCGACAGGTGACTGGCTCTCCATTATAGAAATAGGTATAGCTGGAGCTATGCATGTATAGCAGCATGAAATACCTCACATATTCAAATGTGACAATCTCACCTGCCACTGTTAATGGTACAGATCTACTCATACTAGATGCTCCAATAGTTACAGTACATGTATAAGTTCCAGAATAGGATTCTCTAACTCGAGTTAGTACTAATGAATCACTGATCATACTAGATGGAGCTGTAGCCAGTGGTGAAGTACGCATCATTTTCCCTGTCCATTGAACTCTAGCTATAGCAGGTCCTGATAGAGTTCCAGTACATGTGAGTGTAACATCATCTACACCAGCTACTCCACTAGGGTTGGGTAGAGTTATAGAGACAGAGGTAACTGTAACTATTCAAAATTGATAGAAGATAATATTAATTCATTAAAACAGTAAATAATTAATTTTAATTGGGATGGTTGGGGTGAAAACGACGTATAACCCTCTAAATACTAAGCAGTATGTTCTTTTTAATTCAAGTTTTTTAACAGCTTATTAATTCATTTTCCTTCGATTATTCCTTTGTTTTATGGTATGTGTGGTGTCTTACAAGTATGTAAACTATTCTTATTCCTTGAACAGCACAATTCATTTATAAAATGGATAAATATTTTATCATTTTAATAAATTCACTAACTTTTTTTTCCCTATGTAGTTAATTTTTTTATATAACCATGTGACATTTAAATTCAAAGTGTGTGTTATACTCATAACATCTCTCTCCATTTATTGGTATGATCTATTATTGTATCTATATAATTTTGAAAAACTTACCAATTATCAGAATTTCATGTGAGAAACTCATTCTCATAACAGGATTCACAAGATATACAGATAAAACTGTATAGTTGCAGGCATATTGTGATGTATTCTGAGTTAATTGTAGTGGACTCAAGTCTAACTGATGAGTATTCTGTCCTGTCAATAGAGTATTTCCCTCCATCCATGAATATGATACTATCGTCAATGTTGATGGAATATTCACATTACAAGTGAGTATGTAATTGAATGAAACTGTTGGCACTCGACTCTCTGTAATGCTGGCTGATATTAGGGGAACTGCATAACATTATATACTGTGGATAATAATGTCTGTACATGGGTAACAGTAATTACCTGACACTGATAAAGTGACTGTAGTCATTAGAGTAGAATTGTTAATTGAAGCCATACATTGTACAGATGGATTATGTTGGCTCACTCTCTCTATTCTCAACATATCTGTGAATGTGTTTGTACTTCCTTGAACAGCCTGACCTTGCAGTGGACCACGAGATACTTGACCAGACCAAGTAAATGATGGCGTACCACTTATACCAGTTGTAGTAGCAGTACATGTTAATGTAAGAGTTTCTCCAGCTACAACTTCTGGGTTGATAGGAGATATTGAGATAAAACTAACTATAAACATCATTAGAGTGCATTTAAAAAAAAATTTACAACTGTGTAACTGTTAGAATAGATTCATTTATTTTTTAACATTGAAAAATTTCCATAACATTATATGATGGAAGATGAGGCTTTTACTGTGTAATACTATATGTGACAACCGGCTCTCTGAAAGGGTACAAATTAGCTTAAAAAAACTAATTTTTTATTGTATTAAACATTAGTTCAGTAAATTACCTACCTTCCTAATACCCTAAATACTCTATGAAGTATTTGTTCTCCTTTCAAAGTCTAATTATTTTAAACTTTATACATTTCCTGTTATAATTGAAATGCTTCAATATGTGGGCTGGTTTGGGAAACGGTCGAAACACTATTCCAATAGCTCGCACCTGGAGACAGCAAAGGTATGCTGCCACCAGAATCTCAGCTCTTAACCAAGTACCCACCCGCATGTTGGATAATGAGGATAGATTAAATTACTTTAATTAAGAGACTGCACACACAACGAATTGAATGATACAACTGAAACTGAAGCACATGGCACAAAACTCAACTATATATACAACACAATGACTCCACCTACTTAGCACAAAATAATGCACACTTCCTGCTCTGATACAAATGTAACACACACACATATATACAACTGCTTTACAGCACTAACCACTCATACACACTAATTTGTTCAGTACACACAAAAGACAATGACAGTGACACAACTCATGCACACAAAATGACGTCTCTCTCTTCTTCTTTATCTTCCTCTCCTTCGTCTCTTTCTCCATTTCATGTGGGCTGGCCCACACAATATAATAGGCAATTTGAACTACTTGTCAACTAAATTCAGCATTCATACTTTGCCCAGACATGAAAGAATGCAGACACATTTTTTCCTGGACTGCAAAACTTCCTGTTTGTACATTTGTAACAATATTGACTAACTATAATAGATTATTAACACCAATCATTTATGTTTGAGCTGAAATTAGTAGCTCAGAAAAAAACTTACAATAATATATACTGGTAATGTTGATAGTTGCATTGACAAGTGTTCCATTACCATCCACAGGTACTGAACATGTATATATTCCCAGTGGTCCAACTGGAGCTCCTTTACTTGCCAGACGAACTTGTTGAGCATGCACTACTCTGTATAATGTATCTGTAGTCATTCCTAAATTTGCTGCAGTAATAACAGGAGGTCCTGTAGGAGGATACCAGTTCCCAATAGCTCCCATTCCACTCTCTGAATTTCTACAACACTCCACATTGACATTACTAGTGTTACATATTAATGTATTTCCAGAATTATCATGATTAGAAGGTTGACCTCCTATATCAGTGATATTTACGGAATCTCCATCATTGACTCTTCTAGATCCAATTCTAAAAAATAACTCTGCAAGTTAATGACAACAAAAATAAATATTACAAACATCCAGTTTTATCTAAAGTAAAAGTTTCTACAATAAGAAACTCAGCTTGCAAATAATAAACTTAATAGCTATGAACCAGCTTAACCATGCACTACTTATAATATGTAAGTTTGATGACAGATACGAACCTAGTTCCTGAATTTGTATCCCCCAACAGTAGTAGTATAATCTTACCTTGACCGTTTGCATAAGAAAGTATCAAAAGAAGTCTACAGAATGTCAAAATCGAAGTTAAGACTGACATGTTCTTTTTACAGTACCTGCCCAATGCTGGGGACTCACTCTTGGGCATTTTCGATCCCCTTTCACTTTTTCTTGCGGGTATGGTGAAAAACGGGGAAAAACTGATTCACTATTAACTAAGACGCGTTACAGTGAGCATGCGCTAAATATTCAATTATTCATAGCGTGTGTTTCAAGGATTTATAAGAAAGCACGAGTTTTATAGCTATAGAAAGACATAATTACACGTTCCAAACTTAACTAGTGATGTGCTCTAATAGCACAAAATAGCGAAGCGAGCGATGCATGTTTCCTGTAATTGCAGCTATTCCATGCATGCTTGGTGTGGCTACAAAATACTGTCAGATTCTTTACTTTGCTACCTGTTTCTGTTTCGTTTTAGCTCTCCTCCGCCTTGCCCTGTCTTTTTCATTTCTTATCGCTCTCCTTAATAAATTTTCTTCAGGAGTTTCTAACGCCCTCAAAGCTCTTGACCGAGCGTTATTGGCGAGCGAGCGAAGCGAGCGAGACACTCTCAGGGGTAACTCAATCGAGATTTCGCTATATTTATTTATTTATCTGTTTATGGGGTACGTGAGACCTCTGTTTTCGCCCGCGCTTTTAATTACGTAAGTTAGGTAAAGCGTTCACAGTTCCAGTATTTTTCAATTAACGAGCTCTGAGAATCCTTAGTGGCGATGGTAAGTCAATGCGCTCTTTGTCATGGCTATAAGCCTTGCGCAACAGTATTTACTTGAAAATACATAGACTACCACTACTTAGCTAAAGAATATCACAAAGAAAACTTTTAAATAACGTGTATTGTTTTGTTGTTGTTGTTTTCCTTCCAAGCAGTTGCAGAGAGTTGTTACTATGGCACTGAAATCCCTTTACCGTGTATGCTAACTTATTATTTTCAGTAGCTTCAGTGTTAGAAGTCAAAATCATTCATATAAAAATTATAGTCTTTAGGCTCGCTCGCCATTTGTGCTCAAGCACATCACTAGTTTAGGTCTAGAAATTGTTTTTGTTCTTACGTGGGCGTACGTGTGCACCTTTTCTCCTACGCGCTTGCGCGGGCCGGGTAACCTTCCTAGCAACATTTGGTTTTGTTGGGGGGGGGGGGGGGGGGGGGGGGGGGGGAGGGGAAAGCAATAAAGTAACAGCATTAAAAAAATTATTATTATGCAATTATAATAATAACAATAAAATGAAAGCACAAAACAATAATTAAATAAACAATATTATATAAATGAATATTTAAATAAATTAATTGATTATTTTAACTTAATAATCATGATGGTGAGTGATTCTATACAAGATAGACTCTATAATAATTCTTATCTATACACAATTTAGTTGTAACTTGTATTAAATATACCTTCAATTCATTTCTAGTTATATAATCTTAACTGGCTAATATTCTAGTTATGTGAGTGGTGACTGGAGTGAGTGGAGTAATCTAGTTAAGATGACAACCCAGCCTGAAGTCACCAGTATTGTCTGCCTAGCAGAGTTGATAAAGTCTAAGCCACCAGGTAAGGTTCGCTGCCACCAGAATCAAATCTTCTTTCCCAGGGATTATATTTCTTCATCTAACTAGGGTGTAGTTCAGATTACAGTTTTGAGTGAATAAAGAATCGACTGACTCAGACACTGTAAGGCAGCCACATAAGGTGAATCATTAATAAATTAATTGGAACATGAGTACAAGTAACAAATGTTAATATAAGATTGAATGGGTGAAAAAAGTGAAAATGGATTTTATCAAGTTGGGAAATGCTAAGTTAATTACATTAAACTGAAAATTGAAAATGGTTTGTACAAGTAAGAGGGGTGGAGAAGCATAAACTAAAACATAGTTGTACACAAACAAGTAAATTTAGTAATAGTACAAATGTATACATTGTTGTGTGTCTTCTCTGGTGTATGGTGGAGAGAACCACCACATGTGGCATAACCCTTCTTTCAAGCATGTTTTGATTGCTTTTACTATAGCTACCTACTTCAGGTCATAACATAGTAAATTTACAATCGCACTGAGTATAATTTGGTACACTATTCTATTACAATAATAATCATTAAAGAACTATTTATACTTTAGTTTCTTCCATGAGCAGCTGTTGCAGGAAGAAAATAACCCTACTCTCTTTTAGAAGCAACTTGAATTGCCACAGCTGTGTGTTTTTGAAATGATAGATATCTACTATATCATTGTACTTGCATTGCCACTACTCTTTGTGGTAGAATTCAGTTCACTTGGAGAGGCTTCTGAGATGATTGTTGATTAATAAATACAACACAAAGGTTACAAATACTATTGACTATGTAAAGTTTGCATATAATTATAACTATTTTATTGTTATGTTATAATTGCTTTGGACAATCAGAAGGTGATGGGGGGTCTACCAGAAAATAGTGGATGAATAGCATTTGGTTTGATATTTTGCTGCATTGCTTTGGACAGAATAGGCATGGATTCACAGTTGCTCATGTAAAGTGGTCATAGAATGCTCATGAGGCCATCTCACTTATTCCTTTTTACTGCACTAGCAAATCCAATGTTGCCCTAATTTGCCACTTTTGGAACTGAATATGGTTCTGGGACAAGAGAGGAGGAGAATGCCACGATTCAAGGTAAGATTATAAGAAATAATAAGATTCATCGTATCTCTAGCTATGCGATCCTGTTATCTACTCAGACTGAAGTTCATACACAAGATAAGGAAATACAGTGTGATCTAATATCCAGCCTTCTCTAACCAAGATATTCTACTAAATTTGGAAACTGATGCTGCACTAGCAGTTCTGTGTACAAATTGCAGGAACCACACTGAGATAATAAATTAGGTTCCTTGTGAGTTTGTGTACATTAGTAAATGTTAAAACCACATTTATAATGAAGAAAGAGTGGCTGGTCAGAGGATTACTTTTAGAGAGAATGACCTCATAATGGAATTGCTTGTGTGATCGTTAATGGCAGATAGACTTATGGATGAGGAAACTAAACTGTAAATACAATCACTGATATGACCTTTGGTATGCTGCAGAATGTAAGTGTACTCATAATTGCAGGGTGTCTGTTTGTGCCACTAACACTCAGGTAGGTGGGAATATATCAAATAACTATCTATTTCTTAGGAATAAAGTTGTAATGCCTAGTTGTAATATTTTTAATCATTAATCTTACCAAATGCATAAAGCTTTGTACATTGTTTAGTTTCTATTACATGCCTCATTAATTGCAATCATCATTTTGTAAAAGAGTAGTGGTGGCTAAAGCTAGGGGTTCTGGGTTTGATTCCCCAGTGACAAGTGAGATTTCTTCACATCTTAGCTTTGCTTTTTTTTTAGACCCATTTAATTGAGAATGGTTCAACCTAAATTTAATAAAGACGTCATGTCAGTATAACAGTGTGATTATGGAACAGTACTAATAACATGACTATTATATTCTTTTATGATCCATCAAAAAAAGCTTTCAAAACATATTTGATCTTTTTTTCAGTAAAAGGAGACCACCATGAATTACATTAGTCCTAAGCTTTACAATGAGATGAATATTAATCAATTGAAAGGGGGCTACCAGTAACCCCATTAACCCACCCCTACATATGCCACTGATGCTAGAGATTCTGAGGGGGCATGATGATGTGGACCAAAATACTATAATAGACAAAAACAATCATCCTGTACCAGGTGTTGTCAGAACCATAATAACATTCAATCATAGAATTGTTTTTTACAAGTCCTGCAATATTCAATATTCTTTTTATGTTCAACTATATTATTATTCTTCAATTAATATTCTTCTATTCCAAAAGTACCAACAATAAACTCAAAACAGAAAACAAGTGTTAATAAAATTGATACAAATTAATGGAATTAAATGTCATGTAAAAAAAGTCTTTACAAATACAAAGCCACACAATATTAAATAAGTTATAATCTATTGAACTATCATTAGTATTCACAACAATATATTAGCTAGCTACAGCATTTCAAAAAAAATAGCTTTATATAATTTCTTTGAAGTTGGCGTAAGTGTCAAATCCATCCAAGAAGTCAGCCAGTACTCGATGACAAAACTCATACTGCTCCTGAAGTAGTAAAATTCAAGCAAAAAATATTCAATATTTACTCGTATATTTGGGAATTAGCTTTACATTATTTTACAATATATAATAGTTGCTTCACTTCAATAATCAAATAGCAGCATAGTCAATAATATCACAGTATAGTATTTATACATCATTATATTACTAGTGATGTGCTTGAGCACAAGGGCGAGCAAGCCAGTGCACAAATGAAACACTTCAAAAGGATCTATCAGTCTATTTCTAAAATATGGCTAAGTACGTAGCCGTTATGACCATTATATACTTCAGCTAACATGTACAGAACTACTACATATACCTTACATCAATTTCCCAAGTACTGGCACTTTCTGTAGTATCTAATATATGTCATTCCGATTATTTGAGTGACCAGTAGCTTTTGACAACAAGTACTCACAGCTACTAAAAAAGGCCAAGTATTATGTCTGGTAAAAGGGTTTCAATACCATAGTAACCATTCAGCATAACATTTTGCGACTTAAAAAACAAGAAGTTATAAATAATTACTGCACAGTGTTGAGTATAACAGTAAGTTTTTAAGACCTAAGTGTCTTGTGCCATTCAGGAACGACCTAATATGAAGGGTAAATTTCCTTGAATAATACCGGGTCACTAAACAAAAAGATTCTGTTTATTGGAGGTATGGAAAGGGGTAGACCATGAACCAAACACAATAACTCTAGGGTCAAAGTACAAAATGATGTACGTATGTCCACACATATATCTAAACTAGTGGTGTGCTTGAACACAAATGGCGAGTAAACCTAAAGCTACACTATTGTTATATGATTGTTTTAACTTCTCAAAACTACTAAAAATAAGGTTGAATTTTTTAATTGCATTTATACGGTAAAGGTATTTCAATGCCATAGTAACCACTTGCAGCAGCTGTTTGAATTGAAAAAAAAAACAGCAACAACAAAACAATATGCGCTATTTAAACGTTTTCTTTGTAATATTCTTTAGCTAAGTAGTAGCTGTAACTCACAATACTTTCATACAACTGGACATACCTACACAAGACTAACTTTCGTGGTTAGTCTAGTGGACAATAATTTTTTAATTAAATACTGTTGTGTACGGTTTATAACTATGACAAAGAGCACATTGACTTACCACTGCCACAAACTCAAATAGAAATGTAACTCCAGTAGGTTTTCACGTTTTAACAGCACCCGCAAAAGAATCAAAACGATATTATAAACATTCAATTTCTAGGGTGATATAGGTAATGATCGATAAACTAGAGGATTCTGTTTAGTGAAGTTTGGGATGGGATTGACCACCGAACTTACACAAAAATGCCAGGGTCAAAGTACAAAAATGGCATATGTACGTCCAAACATATAATATACTAGTGGTATCCTTGAGCACATGTATCGAGCGAGCCTGCCTAGTTAGGTTATATAAAACACATGGTGTGCTTGTGCAGGCAAGGAGCCTGCCTAGATAGGTTATATAAAACACATTGTGTGCTTGTGCACAAAAGGCAAGGAGCCTGCCTAGATAGGTTACACAAACTACAGCATTATTAAATGGTGTAGTTTACCTTAGATGCTTACTTCATGGACAAAAGTGAATTCTATTATACAGCAGTTGACCATTCATTATAACAAATACATAGAATTAGCTACTTTCTTATTTCAGTAATGGTAGATTCTATACCATCAAAAGCAATTCAGACTATTTGAGTTATCAGTACCTCTTGACAACAGCCTCTCAGCTACAAAAATACGACCAGAGTTATTTGTACAATTTTAGCTGACAAATATGGAATTGCTCACATACTTCAGCTTCCCCCAAGTAGTGCTAGCTTCCATAGCATTAGGCATTCTGACTACCAGTGGCTCTTGACAACCAATAAGTGGCACTTAGTATAGCCCCCCTTATAAACACATTTACTAATGTGGTTATAAGGTATATCTTCATTACTGGATTAAAGCAGCTGGGTTTGTGTCAGCCACTTGGTTATTATACTTCCAAAAATGAAAAACAAAATTGAAATAGTGGGAAAGCTGTCAGCTCAGGCTCAGAGTCAGTAAGTCATCTGGAGAATTATGCTAAATGGTTTCTCGAACTTTTTTTCAGCTGTAGCAGAGCATGTTTTCTCCATTCTTTGAACATTTTTATGGGGATGTTCAAGTCACTGAAAGAGTAGCTAGCCATATAGTGAATCCTCTATATTGAGTAATTCAGTATAACAGAAAGAGAGACTGATTCTTTTACTCATTCATTCCATAACATACCAACTTAATATAGTTACGGCAGTCATCATTATTTCACTTATTCCTAATTGGAATAAGAAGAGAATAATAATAATAATTCTAAAATTTTTGAGCATAATCCCACAGGCCCTAATGATAGCATTATCCTATTAATCTTAGCTTTGCAGAGTGTCAAAATTTGTGAAATAGACAGTATTACCACACCTTATTTGCCACTAGACCAGCTCTCTGGAAGCGAACAGATTTTATGAACTGGAAGACATCAATTACTCCTTCAGACTTCATCCTCTCCATCAGAGCATTTATTGTGATAAAAGTGCCACTCCTACCTACTCCATCACTACATATTACATGACTAAAATGTTTGTAGATAAGTTAGTTTGATTGTCAAGGTTAATGAATTAATTATAGCCAAATAAATATGTGTCATTACTTACGTATTTTAAAATTTATTTTTATGGTATTTTCTCTATTTCTAACTAACTGTATCAACCACATTTTCTTGATAAAATGTGGTTGAACGTACTTGCACATGACCACAATAGGCTTGTTTCCAGTACTCATCTGCACCTTCTGTACCAGGTTGGCAATCTCCAATATGGCAGAAGTAGAATTGGGTGCAGCATCCTCCTGCCACCTCAAGTAGTGAAACTGAGTAATGGTGGTTCCAGTTGATGTTACAGACATGTGAGGCTGGTTCTCTATAATCTCAAACTTTCTCATTATATAGTCACTAAAGACTTTCTGGTCTTTAAATTTTACTGATAGTTTTCCATAGTCTTCCATCATACCTTTGCCGTTAGGCCAGTAGTGATGACACACTTCCTATAAAACAAGTGTCAATTAACATTTAAAACTCCTTTTATAGTTGTAGTGGCACTCTTATTGTATATGTAAATATATGTATTATATACTGGTGGTGTGCTTCACCACAAATGTGTGAGAGCCATTGTGCATAAATAATTCAAACTTAGCTAAAATGCTAAAATTTAAACCTTAAATCAGACAGAAATTTGATTATATGTAAAAATAAAAAGGTTACCTTTTTTGTTCCTATTAGCTTACGAGGAATCAATCAGTCCATTTATTCCTAAATATAGCTACAAGTATGTAGCTAACAAGTATGAACTTCACTTCATATCTGATGTAGGGCCACCCACAGAACTGTTGCAGGGATACCAGGGGTAGGAGCTGGGTGTGCGTGACTGTGCGATGTAATTGTGGTCAGCTGCTACATCATCAGCTACCACACTGGTTTCACAGTTTTGGAACTATTCAGAACTAACTTTAGGCACACGTGGTATCACTTTGAGCATGCGCATACACCTCTTTCTTTTTAATTTCACTATGTGGGTAGATGGCTATAAAATCACCGTAGTCACTCCACCCAGTTTCAGTTGGTCTCTGTCTTTCTTTTTATCAGCACCATACCTTATTAGCTAATATCTAATTAACTTTCATTATAACTTCCTTGAATACTTTCGAGGCTAGTTGGGGGATAGCTTTAAGTTGCTGATAGGAGAGCGCCAGACTTCCCATAGACCAATTCTGGTGGCAGTGTACCCGGCTGGAACTTGGGATTTACGCAGAGTCTCCAGCTGCTTAGTAGTCTTGCAAGGACTTGGTTCAATACCCCCCCACATCTGACTTATTCGAAGTAGCAGTAGGTTCTGCAATGTCTAATTCTCACTATCTAAATGACAATATTTCCAGCACAAAAAGCACTACATTTACTGAAAATTGCCCAGAGTTTCGGAAATTTTCTATGGTAGAGGTTTTTCAATATCATATGAAATACTTGTGGCAACTGTTTGACTCAAAAAAAAGCATTTTTATCAAATTTTCTTACAATTTTGAAGATAAAACGCCTTCTAACTCCAGTAGTACTACAAAAAAATATGGGGAGAAGCCTAAAAAACTGTGTGAAGGCAACTAAAGTAATTTATTTGTAAATTCAATATTTGATTATAAAAAAAATTTCTTTTGTTTTACTCAGCAGTAATTGTAACACAAGACACTTCTCACACACTTGCTCACAAATATACCAGCACAAGACTTGACTTTTATGCTTTTCATGATTTGCTATCCTGGATAATATTTATTTGTCTTTAGACATACTTGATTATTAAAGTTCAAATCACCAGTCATAAGTGTCTTTGTTGATCAAACATTTCGGCTGCTATCAGTGAAATAAAAACACTAGAACATCAGAGGGAATGGAATGGTTTATGAGATACCATGTGGGACATGTGAAAAGTTTATGTAGAATGGTCTGGAAGGACACAGGAGTATAGGGTGAAAGGACACAAAAGATCTCTGACCTCTACTGATTGCAGTTTTTACACCTCCGCAGTTGCAGAGCATGCAGTTCACAGCAACCACGTAATTGACTCCAAGAAAGCCAAAGTGGTTAATTGCAAGTCATCATGTAAACAGAGATGCATCATACAGTCATGGTATATTGCGAAACGGGGCAAGAATACTATGAATAAGGACATTGGAATAATTCCTGGGGTGTACACAAGCATCATAGCTTGATGTTTACCTAGTACTACCAATTATGGTTATAGTTTCACCATAGCTACGTTATCATTTCTAGCAGTTACTATATTATTGTTTCAGTGATGATGGCTAGCTGAATAGCAGCCATAATGTTAGTTTAATAGAATCATTTATGACTAGTGGTTTGAACTTCAACAGTCAAGTATGGCTACACTATTACACAATGAATGTATGAACAATGCTGTTGCTAGGGCATACAAATGTGACAAACAGTGCACTAACCAAGATAACTTAATATCACCACTAATTTGAATGGTATCGGCAGCAATTTGATACGTCACAGGCAACCGTATTTGAAGAGGTCAGCAATTAAATTTTTTTAATTGTATGGGTAAAGATCACTAAGCCAGAAGATTTCTTTTAGTGGAGTATGGGACTGGGTCGGCCATAAATTTGACGTTCAAAGTACAACAATGATAGATGTATTATTTATAAACAAAATATAACCCAATTTTCAATTGTGTTATTCCTGATAGTTTCTTAATGGCTTTGCTGGTTTACAAATAAAGCAATACCGTTATACTGGCAAACTCTAACATTCAGTAATAAAGAACGTGTTTATGATATGAAATCACCAGATGGCTCTATAACTTTGTGGATATTTGTACCACATTACACATTAATCACAAACTACACCTGTTTAATGAATAATATGGAAGCATAACAATAACATGACCAGTGATCATTTCATTAAAATACTAATATAGAAGCTTCATGTCCCTAATATTTCTTTCTACAGATGTTATCTTATGATAACTATATAATTGAAAGTTATACATACTCTTAGCTATTGTCCCAAACAGATGACAATCAGTTAACATGCATTGGATCTTAAATAACATTTAAAACTTAAACAGTACATGAAGGATAGCAACATTTTCATTGTGCATTAAATCATGCCTTCCATTTATCAGTGTTATCACTTTTACTCTGTACATAACATTGTTCTACTGATCAACTATACACTGGAAAAATATCCAGATTTCCTGTACCAGGTCAGTAAAAGGAAAGGCTACTGGAAGGTCACCTGTCAGTCACATGGCTGTCACCTTTCCTAATGCCAGGGAATATCTGGTTTCCCTGTACCTATCCTATAACAGTACAGGGCAAAATTTCCTATAGCCTTTCCTTTGAATAGACTGATCCATGACAGCTCACGTTACCCTACACCTATCCTTGAGTACATGCCACCTCATGTTCTGTGTAATATTTCAGATATCTTCCACCTCATGTTCACTGGACCTGTCCAACATGATGTCATTCCATCTATACTGGACCAATCCTGCATGATGTCATCCCATTTTTATTGGACCTGTCCTGAATTACGGCATCCCATCTTTACTGGACTTATCCTGCATGACAACATCCCATCTGTACCGAACCTTTCCAAATGTCAGGGAATATCTGGTTTCCCTGTACCTATCCTATACTAGTACAGGGCAAAATTTCCTATAGCCTTTCCTTTGAATAGACTGGTCCATGACAGCTCACGTTACCCTACACCTATCCTTGAGTACATGCCACCTCATGTTCTGTGTAATAAATTTCAGATATCGTCCACCTCATGTTCACTGGATCTGTCCAACATAACCTCATCCCATCTTTACTGGACCTATCCTGGCATGATGACATCCCATCTTTACTGGACCTATCCGGCATGATGAAATCCCATCTTTACTGGACCTATCCTGCATGATGACATCCCATCTTTACTGGACCTATCCTGCACGATGTCATCCCATCTTTACTGGACCTATCCTGCACGATGTCATCCCATCTTTACTGGACCTATCCTGCACGATGTCATCCCATCTTTACTGGACCTATCCTGCATGATGACATCCCATCTCTACTGGTCCTACCATCCCATCTTTACTGGACCTATGATGATGACATCCCATCTTTACTGGTCCTATCCTGCACGATGTCATCCCATCTTTACTGGACCTATCCTGCATGATGACATCCCATCTTTACTGGACCTATCCTGCATGATGACATCCCATCTTTACTGGACCTATCCTGCACGATGTCATCCCATCTTTACTGGTCCTATCCTGCATGATGTCATCCCATCTTTACTGGACCTATCCTGCACTGATGACATCCCATCTTTACATGGACCTATCCTGCATGATGTCATCCCATCTTTACTGGACCTATCCGGCATGATGACATCCCATTTACTGGTCCTATCCGGCATGATGACATCCCATCTTTACTGGTCCTATCCTGCACGATGTCATCCCATCTTTACTGGACCTATCCTGCACGATGTCATCTCATCTTTACTGGATCTGTCCTGAATAACATCAGTCTATCTAAACTGAAACTGTCACGAACACTATCAGTACATCTGTACTAATCAGTATTGAATAATGTCAGCACATCCTGTCATGAACAATGTCAACCAGGTTATTGTATAATCTGACCAGTCCAAATAATATATATATATATATGCCCACCCATACTGTACTACAATTAAGTCATTCAATTCCGATAGAAAAATGAGAAAAACTATACCAAGTTATCTCTACAGTTTAGTCTGAGAGTTATAAAAACCTCTAGCGTCCATTTATATGTAGCAAGTTCAGATGATAGTAGCACCAAGTCTCATCTTCCATGACTTTCATCCATTGAAATAAACATCCACTGTGTAGTATGCTTCAAAATACTCAATTCTACAATATAAATTTTACATGACTACTAATTATACGAATATAAAACTGTAAGCAACTATTTAAATTAGGGTAACATAGAAGGCTTTCAGTAGAAAACTTACATCAAAATAAGACTTCTTAAGTTGCCACTTCCACATCTGAAAACATTACTCCCCCTTTGTAGAGAACTCCAATTTCCTGAGTAATAAATTAGTATACTGCATCTAAAATGTCATCAGTACATATAGCTAAATTATCACACTTACACCACCAAAATTAAATTAACCAACAATGACAAATTACAAGAAACTAATGAAAGGTTTCTATTCTATTTTAACATCGGGTTGCACTGTTGAGAGGTACAAAATGAATTGCCTGCTTCTTTGAAATGTCTATCACAATTGGTACCCGGAGGAAGCAATAATTAGAACATCCGAACCAGAATTTGTTTTTGTGGGGGTAAGGGAATGCTAGACTCATACGTCAGACACTATACCTAACCACTCCACTCGGAAGGTTCTGGCAAATTGGCCATATCAAACTCGTTATGCCCAGAATCTGGAATGTATTGGACGTGTACAGTGTATGGTGAGGGTATGTGTTTTGATTAAAAGATGGCAGGTACACTACTTATGAGCTATCTCTACAAATCAAAGGCGCCTCAAACATGGCAACACTACAACGTCTGTAGATAGAATACTATAATAACAAACAACAGATTGCTACAAGCACTCTCTTAAAGTACATTCTCTACCGTTAAGGAGATGTACTGTGACTAAACTTATACGAGTCTAGAAATCTTCCCTCAGTAGGTGTCGTGTGTATCCAAGAACAGTTAGCACCATTGCTGGATATCAATGGGGAAGGCATGATACAGATACTGCACTAAACACTTTACCGAGTATTGCATACATTTTATTGATTTACTTGCGGTTAAACACAGTATTCCAGTAGTCTGGCGCACGCAGACCCTTTACCTCTTTAAATACTGCCAGGGAGGAAAGGGTCTGGTCACTCCCCAATTGTGGTAGTTGTGTCTACGCTGCCAGGACAGCGGCCCAATCAGATTGTTCAGAATTTGTTCGCGCTAAATAAAATTAAGGAAAATGGCAGGTCGAGTGTGCCAAAGTGTTATTAGATTTTAAAGCTCTGGAAGAAGTGTTCAATAAGCTTGGATTGAAATTAGTCAGCAGACTAGATTGAAATCAATGAAGTAACGCTGTTCCCTGATTTATTTCCTCGCAAAACTAATTATGCTGATCTGTTACATAACCATTACATAATGACACAACTACTTACAATTGGCTGTGACCAGACCCTTCCCTCTCCGACAGTATTTAAAATAGGTAAAGGGTCTGCGCGTGCCAGACTAGTATTCCAGAAGAACAAGTTAGATGTGGGCAATAGACCATATCCTTCCTAGTGGAACGGTTCAGTAAAGGGTCTTATTTATAAAACACACTACTCATGAAATATTTTGCATACACATACAAATTATACCTTCTATCTGCTATATTGTGATTATCACAGAAGAACATCATAACATGTTAAATATTTATATAATTTACCTGAATAAATTGCCACTAACATAAAGATTGCAGGCTGATTCTACCCCAGCAACACCAACCCAGTCCACTCACCTCCTAGTTGTGCCCACTACACCACAACGTGCTGGCAGGTATCTTTGAAGAAAGAAACCCTTTTCCGACTTCAGTGACTTTTGGTGAATGCTATAACCCTTTACCAGGGCTCTCTCCCGTGCTTGCAGCGTGAGCGAGACCCCGCCCCAATACGGACTGGTCAACTTAATGGTAAAGCGTGGCTACTAAACCTGGAATTTAGGTAAGAATCGAATAGTATCGCCCTCCAGACCCTTTACCGGGCGCAATAGCTAGAAGGTGGTGTAAATACACAATGGAGTGTGGAAGAGATCAAATTGTGGTAGCCGTACAGTTTCAACCAACACCTTACTAAATCTTTATGACATGTGATACGTCATTGTTTGTTTCTGCAGAATTTGTGTGTAACTAATTAGTATACTTGCAGGGCCAAAAGTCCTAGTTTGCCAATTGCCAACTTAGTAGATTGTCAAGTCTGCAACTTCTCTCTGTATAATATATGGTACGTTTTATTAACCATTTGACAGGTATGGAACTATTGGGGTAACTATTTGGACATGTCCGGCAACCATTTCACAGTCACATTCACAACTCCCTTGAAGCTTACTGTTAACCAACTCAAATTATATCAAAATCAATATTCAAAATTTTATTTCAAAATATTAATAGTATATTTTATGGAATATGGAAAATAAATCAATATCTCATTATAAAATATAACAGAAAAAGAATGAATGTTGTTAATTAAAATTGTTCAGTCTTCACCAGCAAACAAAAACTCAGTCCGGTCACTTGATCTATAATACATAAACAACAATAGGAATAAATATGATGGTATGCAATCGTTTGTGCCTTATAATTTTCCTTACTAATTTCTAAATTCTGGCCAAATGGGGAGGGGGCCAAGATGGCCACAACACTGCTACTAAGAACCTCTGGAGGAGAAGGTGGCTGGTGGAGTTAGCCTTGCCACTTGTTCTCTTGAATCCAACCCTAAAGCAGACTCCATTCCAACCAGATCCCTATATTACTGAATGCATCACAACTAATTCTCTCACTACATTATCAAAGTAAATGTACAAGTGTTTTTTTTCTATATCTACAGTGTCAGTCAATTTAACACCTTCACTCATAAACACTATTACCAAGGTAGCATAATCTTTGCAGGTGGGGAGGGAGATCAAAGGTACACATCAGGAACAATTATGCTCTTTCTGCTTCCCATTATGCTATGCTCCAATGCCTTGCCAGCATGTTTTTTTCTCTTCAGACCCTTTACCAACTTGCGCCCAGAAGAGTAGGTGCACTGCAATTGGTACCATTATGCCAGCAGTGCTCAGGCATCCAGGTGTTGCCTTATTAGGCCTACAGGAATCCCAGCATAATTTGCATAGCCTTACTACACTTGTACCTAGCAACAATGAAGGGAAAAAAATTACATAATTATTAAATGCGATACATGTGTAATGATATTTTTTCCTGTAGCCGCTTGTCTGTAGGCTTATTTACAATGTTTCACGTATGGCACAGAGGCCGTTTTTTGAAGAGAAAGAAGGATACTCTTGTTGTATGCATGAAATATTGAAATAAAGTACTTATTTCACTCCTTGGTCATGAAATACCATTTGACATTTCACTCGCAGCTGTATTTAACTCGCCTTCAGCTCGTGAAATACGGTCACTTGCTCATGAAATATCTGGTGATATTTTACTCCAAGTCATGCTATAAGTACAATTTATAATTTTTGCCAGGATTTTTGGATACAGAATGTTTGTATGTTGCGAGCCTTTTTCATTTCTATTTGTGTCACAAAATTAATATCACAGCTCGAGGAAGTTTTAAGAAACTTCCAAAAATTGGAACTAGTCCCATAAAATTCCTCTCATCTCATGATAGCTAACACACTGGTATCGAAAGGAACTACTGTATTTATGGTCTCAACACAGTGAGGGTGCTACTTGGCCTGATGGACTACAAGTACAGTAGTTCCTGCATGATAGCTGCACAGGGCCTAATTTACGTAGTGACCACTCTTCAGTTTAAAATACAGGTAGATGTGTAAGTTTATTTATTAACATAGCGAACAAATTAGAAACAAAGACACAATGAAAAGAAAGTGAGAAAAGAAAATTCATTTAAAATAACACAAACACAAGTAACCATTCATATATAGTTTAGAACTCTGGAAGAGGAACGATCAGTTTTACTTGTTCCCCATTATGCATTCTGACACTATGAGCACATCTGCTGACTATATTGTTCAGTGGTATGAAAGTATGAATACCTGATGCTTCATACACTGAATTACACCATATTTCGACAGGTTTTCCCAGATTGTGCCGTGCTGGGTGAGGAAAAAACCAGGAACAATAAGCAAAAGTTTGATGGTGTTCAGTCGTACAAATTTCATCAACAGAACTAGTAGTGTACAAAATTTTCGCAAAGTAATGGATATTGATTGGTCGAGTGTTAGGGTCATTAGAAAATGAAACTGGAAAAGAAGATAGTGGAGGACCATAAAGATTTTCATCCCACTTAGCTAAGGCCACAGTTGGTGTTGATGTCTTGCCAGAAGACCCATAAACTTTGTGGTTAAGGGTTATGCTACTATATTTGAAATATATTGAATTCACAGTGATTTCAGAGTCTGGTAAAAGTTGGGTGTGAATTTTCATTATTAAACAACAAAGTATGTCACACTCACTTGAGTGTAAAACTGCTCGTGAGAATTTACAACCCATTTTGTAAGTATCTTGACGTGTTGTATCATATTCTATTGCAGAGCCTACAGCTTTGTTTGCAGTAGAAGCTTCTACAAAAGGTTTAAAATTTTCTTCGTACAATTCAGGGTACTCAATTGAAAATACAGAGTTATCGCGAAGAAACCGGTCCATTAATTGAGTTTCTATCGATTTATTGTTATTAGGCTGTTTGCCCAGTATTCCATTGAACCTTTCAAAAGAGTAACACCAATACTCCTGCAATGGGCCATAGTCCAAAATCACATCCTTTAAGTGGGCATGCATGTGCATGTTTGGTGTAATAGCTGACGGACCAAACAAATGCTCCACCCTTTTACAAAACTTAAGAAGGAGCGCATCAGCTAAATTGATTTCCTCATGGGACAACTTTTGCTTGCACAATATTCTACAGCTGAGGACAAAATGTCGCCAGCACTCTAATTGTTCTTTTGGAAGAATATCAAATAATGCTGGTATGGAAAATATAGTTATCCAATTCTTGAATTGGTCTGCTTTGAAGCCACAAAACCCACTTTCTATTTTGCGAGGAATTCTACCAACATCTGGTGGAACTACTATAGCATCTACTAAGCACTGAATTTCAACAAAATGAGTTGCTGTCAAATATCCATGTTTTATCCAAGTATTAATCATATGCTTCCCAGTTCCCAAGTATAAGTTGTGCATTGGGTCAATCACATGCATTCTTACTGCATCAAAGTAGGGTAAATCAACCAAAACGCTGTATCTACAACCAAGTTCAGATTCTTTTTTCTCTTTTATTGTTTTTGTTTCACAGTCTTGAATTTTGTGTACACTGGCTCTATGGGTTGCATTGGTTTTTTTTGGCCATTTAGAACGATCAAACCCCGAATAATCAATATTTCCTACTGTTCCAGGAAATTTTTTCAAACACTTTGAACATCCTAAAGCAGCGCTGTGAGACAAAAATCCACAAGTTTTTCTGGTAGCAGGTAGATCACAAGAAACACATAAAAGTGCGCACCTAACAATCTTATCCTCAGTTCCATTCTTCATTGCAAGCTTCATATATTGACCTTTCCAAAACAACTTTAATTCTTCAACTAAAGGCTTTAAGAAAGTGTTTATATCATGCTTGGGTTCCGCAGGACCAGGAATTATACCAACTAATATAATATTCTCACGCTTTGTCCTAATATGACGTGGAAGGTTCATGACAGTCAAGTATATGACACCAACAGAGTATATAGTATGAGAAAATGGTTGGAACCAGTCAACATTCAACATTAACCCAATCGCAGTTGTTGCTTGAAATACCTTATGGTATTCATTCCATATTGCTCCATCATACACATTGCATAATACAGAACTTGAGCTTAATTTTGCTTTCCAAACACAGGTTTCAATAAACGAAGGTTTCAATAACAACTTCTGCAAACTAGATTTCAAGGAATTATAACAAAAAACTTTGAATGGATGAAGAAATCTACGACCTGTAGATAGTTCAACATTTTTCAGAAGAATCGAATTGCACACTCTACGCCTTGAATGTTGTGGATGATTAGGATATGCTACAAACTGACACCTTCTACTCTCTCTCCGAGACCCAATAGATTCCACACACTCGGCATACTCATACAGTGAGAGACATTTGGAGCATACAGTGAACTTGGTGTAAGAGTGATTACAGCCAGCTAACTTAAGCATGGCAGGAAGTGAGTTCGGAAATTCATTGCATATAAGCCGTATGATAGGAGAGAAAATACCAAGAACCAAAAATAAAGTATGCAAGAATCTTATAAGTAAACTAATGGCTGCATCTGGTATATAATGCTTTGCTTGCAGTGACAGCACAAATCCAACTACCCAAATAACAATGGCAACAGACCTTGGGTCGGTTGAAAAAGAAGGCAGAGATGGAGCCTGTTTTGTGCTGAACTCTTCTTCATCCATATCAGCAGTGGCATCCCATATTTCACCTTCGTCTAAGATACAATATTGAAACAGATATAAATGGTAATAATGTTAACCTGCCATGTATTAAGGTATACCTGCCACGTTATCATCACTACTTGAATCCACATCACTACAATCTAGCTGCTGTCCACTTAAAACTTCTTGATGCTCCAAACCATTTGTATGAAAAGTGGGTAGTGTAGGAGCAACTTCACAACCTGAAATAACAAAAGCCAATATCAGCATTCACACACAAACTGCTAAAAAAAATGCAAACTACCTTTTTCAGAAATCTCAGTTTCTGTTTCATTACTTAAATTGTTGTTCTTCAACTCCTTAATCCAAGATCCATCAGATTTAAGATACAATTTCCTGTGTCTTTTTAGAGTCTTCACACCTACTCGGCGATCGCAATGTGGACATAGTTCCAAACGTGCACCAGTACGATGAGTTTTAGAACTTCTTTTAGCTGATTCTGATAATTTAGAGGCTAAAAGATTAGATGGTTTACGTTTAGCTTTGGGAAGGCGATCTGGAAGATAACAACCTTCATGAAAATCACAGAGATCAAGACTGTTAGGGCCCTCACCTTCTTCCTCTGCTTCTTCACCGTTACCACCAACTAGGTCTCTACCTGGAATAACTACACTAGCACCCTCACCACCGCTGGTCATTGGGTTCTGAAAAGAACCAGTAACCACACCGCCGACAAGTGAGTTCTGAGAAGAACTAGCAGTGAGGTCACCCGTCAATGAATTGCGAAAAGAACTAGCGGTAAGTTCAACCATACGCTCCTCCATTTCCACAAAAACACACTACAAAAAAACACCACCGAAAACAACTAAAATTATAAATAGCCGCTTAATACAAGCCGCACACCTAAGGGGAGGCGGGGCTCAAGCTGCACGTAGTTTAAAAGACCACTGACTGGTCAGTAGCATCAGCTTCTCCTGTTCCATCGAATGCTCGCTTGAGGAGAGTGATGGCAAAGTTTATTGTAAGAGAAGCTTCTGAACTTCTGCGCATTTTGTCCGAGGATGAAGACGAGTCTGACAGTTCTACAACCCCAAAGAGGAAGAGAAGAAGGGACATTTTTAGTGACGATGAAGATGAAGATCTTACGTCTTTGAGGGAGAAGCTGCACACCAAGAAAAGAAGAGTCGGTGCAAGTCGTAGACTTCTCAGTCCCCGAGAGAGTTCTGCTCAATCCGCTTCCACATCTGGACCATCATTGACTCAGTCTGAGCCAGTATCTGTACCTGATCCAGAAAGAAATGGTGCTAATTTAGTGCAGGAATTAAAGAAGAACAATGAATTGCTAGCAGATGTTCTAGATAGAGTGAAGAAGACAGAAGGTCGGCTGAAAATTTTGGAAAGCCACTTGAAGGAGCGAAGTAACACGTCTTCTTCACCTGCAACGCTAAGGTCGAGGGAAGTACCTGATGAAGTTAGAGTAAGTACTGTGTCTTATTTGTGTCAGATTCCCTAACATTAATATTCATGTGGTGTGTGTGCCTCATTGGTTTCACATGTGGAGGTTTCGTTGATGTAGTCTGAACCTTACATTCATTTTGTGTTATAAATTGTGTTGTAGCGAGAAACCAGACGTGTGTACTACATATTGATAGAAGAAGATGATGATTTTAATGGCTGGACAATCAAACCTGGGTGTGTGTGCTTTTCCCCCTTTTTTTCTTAGAGTAACTGTTGGTATTATTTTATTATGTTTTTTCAGGGTGACGTACAAGGATAGAAGAAACCAAGTGGTTCTTGACAGGCTGGTACGGGAAGTAAAGGCACTGAACCCAACATACGTCTCCCAGCACATTAAAGGTTTACTATAGTAGTCTTACGTTTTCTGTGCGTCAATCTCAAAGGATAATATTTGCCCTTAAAATTTAATACAATAAGTGTTCGTAAATTAGCAATGCCTCCCTTATATTCTCGTGTTCAGAATTCTCTTCTAGCCACTTATCAGTCTGATTTTGTGTAGACATTTTTTATGATTATATGTGATAGATGCAGCATACCGATTTTATCGGTCAAGAAATGAGGATGTTTCATCCAAAAGAAGGGGGAAATATTCTGGAAAAGTACAAGCAAAAAGACGGCATCAACGACTTTTAAATGTAAGTTTTACACTAAAAACACTTTTTTTTTGTTAGTTTGTGTTTACATTTCTGTTGTTATTACCATTATTTTATGTTTAGAAACTCAATGAGAGGAAGGCAATGTTAGAAAGTGGGGACTTTGAAGCAGGTGAAAGGGATGCATCACAGTGGATGTCTATTATGAAGTTGGAGACTATGTCCTCTGATGAAAGTGGGATGGATGACGAAGAGGAAGTTATTATAGTCCATGCGTTGCCATGGCTCTCTGAGGCAGTGAAAGACTTGAAAAGCCTTTTAGACCAACGGATTGTTGCAGCAAAGACTCCCCAAGCCAAACGTCAAATGAAGCGGCGGATGACAGGAAGAAGTTCCAATCGAAGTCCCTCAGAAGATTTGCCCACTTGGGCATTGAATAAAACTTAACATTTTGAACATTGAAAGAACTTACTGATTGTTTTATTTTGTGTATGAAAATTTCGACTTCAGCAACTTGAACATGTTCAGTGTAATATGAGGAGAGGCAGGTTATTAAATCAAATCTGTATGATGGGCCTTTGTAACTCTGCTCAAAATTTGCTCTATTTATTTCAACCCCTAGCTCAAGAAATGTTCAAGATTCAATTTTATTATGCCCCATATCAATTACACTGTGTCAACTGAATACAATCTAATATATAGTAGAGCTGGTTAGCTGACTAAATCAAGGCAAATGTGCACTTTGTGGCAAAAGCATCAAACTTGGTACACAGTTTGTACATATCATTTAACTTTTTTTTCAGATGTGGAGCCACTGTGGATTTGACCTTTACTGACCTCTACTGACCTCTACGCGTAAATTAATATTAAAAAAAAAATAGTTCGTCAAATCCTTGTGAACCAAAAGTGTGTATCATTGGTATCAAATTAAAGGTATCATTCTAAGCAGTAAAATGGTAAAACAATAATTATCATATCTCATTCTGTTCAAAAGCTATCATTATTTAAGGATCTGATATAGTGTTTGCTCATTAATTATTCATGAGATACATATTTCTCACTTTCTGCAAAAAGTACATCATGGGTTATGGAGCTATGAATCATGGTGCTATGAATCATGGTGCTATGTAAGATGGACAAATACTATAACCAACAGCAGTTTTAAGTCCCCAAGCCAAGGATGAAGGCGAGATCCAGCATTGCCATGTCAATAATCAGAGATCAGTAAACTTTACTTCACCATGGATCATCAGAAACAGTGTTCAAACTATCTGTATAGATCAGTACATGCTGGAGGGTGGCTCAAAGGGTATTTTTTTTGTCTAACTGCCAAGGTTACTGGAGACATAGCTGGAAGTGGTCCTCAAAACATGATAAACACATTTTTACAACCCTTAGTTCAAGAGTTAAAATTGTTTTGGGAAGGGCAGACAATGAAGCTTGCTATCAAAAATAAAATTCAAGAAAAAATCATTAGATGTGCTCTTCTTTGTGGTGCATGGCGACTTGCCTGCAACAAGAAAAACATGTGGATTTTTATCACATAGTGCAGCATTGGGCTGTTCCAAGTGTTTGAAGAGGTTTCCTGGAACAGCAGGTTTTATGGATTATTCAGGATTTCGTCGGTCCGCATGGCCCATAAGAAATAATGTAATTCATAGAGCTAATGTACAAGCCATTAAAAAATGTCAAACTAAAGTGAGCCAAGAAAAAAAGGAATCTGAACTAGGCTGTAGATACAGCATATTGATTGACTTGCCTTATTTTGATGCTGTAAGAATGCATGTAATTGATCCCATGCATAATTTATATTTTGGGACAGGAAAACAGATGATTAATATTTGGATAAAAAATGGAAGTTTGATAACCAGTCATTTTGTTGAAATCCAAAAATTTGTTGATTCTATAGTGGTTCCTTCAGATGTGGGTAGAATCCCACGAAAGATAGGTAGTGGTTTTAGTGGCTTCAAGGCTGACCAGTTCAAGAATTGGATCACTATTTATTCTATTCCAGCATTATATGATATAATTCCAAGGGAACAGCTAGAGTGCTGGAGACATTTTGTCCTTAGCTGCAGAATTTTGTGCAAGCAAAATTTATCTCCATCTGATGTCAATTTAGCTGATGCCCTCCTCCTTCAATTTTGTAATAAAGTGGAAGCTTTGTTTGGACCATCTGTTGTTACTCCAAACATGCACATGCACGCCCACTTAAAACAAGTCATACTAGATTATGGTCCATTGCCAGAATATTGGTGCTTCTCTTTTGAAAGGTTTAATGGTACTTTAGGCAAACAGCCCAATAATAACAAATGTATAGAAGCTCAATTGATGGACCGGTTTCTTCGAGATAACTTCGCCTCCTCAATTCAATATCCAGAAATGTTTGCAGAAAATTTTGAACATCTTGTGAAAGATACTAAAACACAAAAAAAAAGTTGGTTCTGTTTTTCAATATGAGGAAACAAAGCTTGACTTGAGCTGCTTAATAAGCAAACTTGATAGCTTACAATTAGACTCTGAAATAACTGTGAATTCAATTTATTACAAATACAGAAATATAACACTGAATAACATACGATATACATCGGCAGGAAAGAAACGTATACTTGTAGTGGCCTTAGCTAAGTGGGATGAAAATCTTTATGGCTCCCAACCAGCAACACCGGCTATGTCTAACTTACCTATCACTAATACAAAGCTTCAACCAGTCAACATTCACTACTACATGAAAGTTATTTACTGTATCAAATATTTGGATAGTAACTTAACCAAAAATCACATATTTGCATTCAGTTCATGGCTTTCCCCTCATCCTGCACGCTATGATATTGGAAAGCCAGCTGAAATATGGTGTGATACAGCATATGAAAAAGTGAAGGTTATCATTCCACTTCCTGAGTAAAACTAAATTGTTATTGCTGCTCATATTAATTATTTACATCTAGTATGAACTTTGTTACAAAACTTGATGAATCTTCAGTATTCTTACATATTTTATTTCATTATAAATAAAGAATTATTGATACTGAGGTGGGGATAAGTAGCTAATTCAGTAATAGATGAATAAAGTAGAGGTTGATTTCAACATGAAGATGATTTATGAAGGAAGTTTAATAAATGGTAATTGAGGTATCATGCCTGTCCTAATGTAATAAAAATTGTACTGCTTGCCAAAATTTATTATCTGTCATTGCCCTATCATATTATCATAATCATTACTCCTTTATGCTTAAATAATAATTCTGTAACAACAATTAATTGTGAAGTATCATCTAAACTATATCAACAGATTCTGACCTTATCACCCACCAAGTGCAGAAGTCTCTATTATCTATTTGCTCTTGGCACTGAGAGCTTACAGACATCAACTGTGCTTAAGAAATTAGATGAAAGTGATTAACCATTGTCCTGAGTTGTCCTGATGAATTCATCCATGTACCTGTATACCCCACCTCATACAAATGAGATGACCATACTGGTTACATGGAGATGTACATTCCCTGGGTCCAGTTGAAGCAGGTCCAGCCAACCTTGAAAATAATACACCTGTTAAACAAGAGATCCTTCAATATAGATGTAACATTAGCTAAGCCAGAAAAATCACAAAATATACTTGAGGTAAACTGATCCACCACCCACGCTACTCCTCTCTGTACTTAATCTACTGGCAACCCTCACCTCCTTCAACTAACACACATGAGTCAGAGTGTGATTATGGCAAAATATTTCACAAGCAGGCAAATATATTTTCATGAGCCAGACCCAAGTGAAAATAAAGCCTGAGCTCAAGTACTTCAAGAATTGTTTTAAAAACATAGATAATCACAATTATTTAGTGTGTGCATTTTTATGGTGATCGGCAAGCTTTTCTTACCTGTTATATGCTCCTTATCGTTGATGTTTACATTCAAATCAGCAAGGTCTTACTTTTTAGTATTTTTTAAGCTAATGCGTAGATTATCTACAGCAATGACCACCGCACAATCTGAACATTGTTGGAATCATGACATTACATTTGCAGACTTTGTGCACATAGTGGAGTCACATAGAGTGAAACCACAACCATTGTGGTAACTGTGTATCACAACATCACCACTCGCATAGGTGAGAACTTGGACATTTGCTGTCTCTGAGGACTATAGCATACAGTCATGACAGTTGCCACTCACTGGGTGGGAGTATCGGCTCTGACTTGCGGCATTGGTTCACAAACACCAGACTACAATGCTGCTGTTTAGTTCAGTGTAACATAGATATATGCTAGAGAACATAATAACTCAATCACTCGTGATCTAAAGGTGGCAGGTATTTTAGTTATGTTCGAAATGCTTGAGTACAAGGAACAGTGCCACTGATCTCTCATGAGAAAAGTTGATAGGCATATTTGCAGGGGAAAAAAAAAAGGCTGCATCGGTGTAAAGGACTAGCATAATTTATCTGCCATTTACAAGTTTAGAGTGTCAGTTTAGCCTTGGTCACAATAATATGGTGATAATGAGTAAAAACAATCACATGCACCCATGCACACACACACACACACACACACACTCACACACACACACACTTGTGAACCATTTCAAGTGTTCCTAATTATTGGATACACTAATTTCAGCATTACTATGACATCTCTCATGTGTTCTGTAAAGACAAGAGTACTGGGTTGGCAACCAGTCACTGAGTGAGAGATCAAAATGCATTTTGTAATAGCAGTAATGGTGCTTATTTTGGTACCAATTTAATTGAATGTAGTGAGGACCATTATTGTAATGTCCCAGTGCTAAGGTACACTGCACCTGAATTTACCATACTACTCCTTCACACTACACATAATGCACTAAAGACACAGTAGTTATAAACTTACTTGAAGAGGTGTTACAAGTGCACAGATTTACAAACGTACCGCACACTTTGCCAATCTTACTGAACTGCAATAATGACATCATAATGGTTGACAGCATGGCGAACATACATGGCCATTCGAGAATCGCTGTAAGTGGAGACATCAAACTGGCCATGCACATTGGATGGAATGTGTTTGCTCCACCCATAGTTAGTATCATAAGTATACACTGACAAACTGACTGACTGACTGACTCATCACTGACAGACTCACTGACACACATATACACACACAAATATCTATATAATGCACATTTTTTAATTTATTTTTTATTTCACTGACAGACTGACAGACTCACTGACACACACACACAGACTGACTCACTGACTGACTGACTCACTGATAGACCGACTCACTGACAAACTGACTGACTGACTGACTGACTGACTCACTAACAGACAAACTGACTGACTGACTCACTGGCAGACTGAATTATAAATGTGACCTCTATGTTTAAATGTTTTACCTTCAATACATAAATGCATAGCTACAGATCTTGCAATGGCAAAAATGATCTCGGATTAAAAAAAAAAAGTTTTAGCTCATTCCAATTACTTCGCATAATGGTTTATTCGCCATTTGTGCTTAAATCACATCACTAGTGATATCAGGTTAGCTCAATGAAACATACACAGGATACTTATGTAAACTGTCAAATGTTGTATAAAACAAGTAATTATGGCGAGCGAGTGAAGTCACAAGAAGTTGTTGCGACTAGTTTTTATGGCATTGAAAGTCCATTACCAGACATAAATTCAAAAACTCGCCGTTCTTTTGGAGCTGCTAAGTGTCGTTTCTTGATTGTCAAGAGCCACTGGTAGCCAGAAAGGCTTCTACCACGACTCGGAGCAGTCGTAGTTTGGTGACTCCGTTTCTACCCTTCTGCTTGACATTCTGGTTCACTTTAGGCTCAGGTTGGTTAATTAAAATAACAAAAATAACTGTGTGTGATTACAGTGGTGTTTTAATACGCAGAGCATAAACTAAAAATCTTTGGTTCGTTTGATAAAAAGAAACCACTACATTTAATTTCTATTAATCAAACTCATATCTTTAATTAATGAGTGGGTGTGGTTAAATGGGTGTGGTTACATTGGCCTGCCTTTACACAGTTTTTTCGGCTACTATAGCAGTACAGTTGGGACGAATGGTAACTATGGCATTGAAACCCTTTATCATACTTCACATACCTCAACGTTTTTTTAGTACCTGGAGTGTTATAAGCAAAAATTAATCTACAACAATCTGGGTAACCTGACTAGGGATGCTTGGTTTTTTGCTCAAGCACACCTCTAGTATAATCATTACTAATACCTACTCCAAATAATGAGAGCACAGGTTTAACTCTAGATCTAGCAACAGAAATTTTTCACAAACAAAAAACAAAATCCCACTTACCATGATTATATCGAGCCAGCCACTTGAACCAAACAGATTCAGTCCAGCTTTCGTACAGCACAGCAGACAACCGACAATCACACACACACTGACACTGAGACACACACACTAACACCGCTGACGCAGGGAGTTCTAGTCCACGCACACTCGGTAGGCGTGGACTGTTGTTATAGTTACAGTCACTCTGAACAACAAAAACCTGTAGTGCGCTGATGCTGAGGGCACTATGTAATAGTTTGGGTACTGGTGCATTTAGTGCACTGAAGCCCAAGGGCCATAGGCCCGAGGGCTTTGTGCACTAAATCCACCAGTACCTAAGGCATGCTCTAACTATTTTAGATCCCGTTTACCCAGAGGCCTGCCCAGTTTCCACTAGCAACTTTGTTTATCAGCATTTTCGGTGTCAAGCGAATTCTTCCTTGTTTCCGGCCCAAAATTAAAATTCAATTAAAATTCAACGTGCCAGAAAGTTTACTTTAGCAAGTTTACTTTAGCATTGTAGCTGCCAGCTGTTATCTCCAGATCTAACTCTACCTGGGCTGCTCTGCAGTAAGCAGTAAAGCAGCTAGCTATGGTAAATTCTGTGGTATGAGAGCGCAGGAGAGTTATATGATAGGGCTGGTCCCATATAGGTGGATATGAGAGAGTAGTAGACCCTCCCATATCCAGCCTCACATAACCTGCTCCCTGCTTTATCCAGCCTATTCTATTAAACTAAAACTCAAAAATAGCAATACCCCAAGGGTTGTTAGTATGCACAGTTCATATACCTAAAGGCAAAAAATAGTGCACACTTACCAAGTTAGTACACCTAGTAACAATATAGCAACGGGTTCTAAAAAATTTATGAACGCAAAGACTACCCTTATCTCTTGTAAGGGTAATTCGTAGAGGATATAAACAATAGTTCAATACAGCTATTTTATAATAAATTCAATGACCTGTGGATGCATTTGAGTAGTTTATTTGAGGTGTATGTGTGTGTGTGTGTGGGGGGGGGGGGGGGGGGGGGGAAGGAGGAAATATAACTGCAGGAAATGAATGAATGAATGAATGAATGAATGAATGACACTAGGACTACTGTAACCCTCTTGCGCATGCGCGCTGAGGGTTAATGAATGACACTAGGACTACTGTAACCCTCTGGGCGCATGCGCGCTGAGGGTTAATAATCTTCCACGCCCCTGGACACCAAAAAAGCCACAAAAGTTTTAGTCTGGCGTCGCCGACCCCTTACCTTCCTTTTTGATTAATGGGCGGAGGAAGGAAGGGGTCTGGTGTCTCTAGTACCAACGACTTGTGCACGTCGTTGTCTGATGACATCATAGCGGTAGACCCGCGCGAACATTAAATTAGTGCGTTTGTATGAAGTCTGCTATGACGTCTGCAATATGTCTAGCGTGTGGTGGAGTGGCTGCTGTTGGATCGAGGAGAATAATTAAAACACAAAGCTGTGATGGGGTGAGTATTCTGTGGAAAGAAGAAATTGAAAGAGAGTTAGAGAAGAAAGGAGAAGCGCTTGATCTGGATAATCTGATTAGCAGTCAACAAGAAGCCTATATGTGTAGGAAATGTTTCTATGCTTATGAAAAACTACTAGAAGCAAAGAAGGTAATCAATTGTTAATGTTTTCATGCAGTTGTTAATTCATTATCATTTTATAGATGCTAGCTTCAAAAATGCAAGTTGCGGTATGTGTAATCCTTGCAAATATTGGTGCTACACCTAGAACACAGTTATCCCAAGACGTACAGATACCATCTTCAACTTTTGAGTGTAGCACAAATCTACAACGGAAGAGGCCTTGCACTAGCCAACCAGCTACAAGTTTACCACAAGCTAAACGAAGGCTGGTTCCTCCAAATACATCATCCCCTATTCAGCAAGGTTAACTAATTAGGTGGTATTGAATTTCCAAATCATACAACTTGAATTACAGCTCTAAGATGTGATAAACTATTGTGCTTGATTTGGTAATTATTTTGTAAGAAATGGCATATTACTACTGAAAAATTACCTCAGATGTTTGTTGTGACCCGTACTTCTAGAGTTGTTATTGTTTTTTTTTATTAATCGACTCATCAACTTTCAACCATTCTTCCAGTATTTCTATATTTTGTTCAGATAAGGGTACATATGTATAACCCACTGTTCAATCAAAATCTGAATTAATATAGCTACCTGCTTGCTTGGTAGCCAGTGATATTCAAATTTCACAACTTTCCAATCAGGTTGGAATATTCGGTTCAATTTGCCAATGATTTTATGTTATACTTTTACTCTGTCACAAAATAATAACTATATACAGACCCTACTTAGAACCTTTCTCCTAGTTTGATTTTGCACACTTAATAAATGACTTTTTTTCATACAGCTGTGGCTGCATCCTCATCTGTAGTACCTGTTGCCACATTTTCTACATCTGCTGTACTGGTTGCCACATCTTCCTGCACATCCACTGTATCTGTTGCCATGCCTTCTACATCTATTGTTCCTGTTACCACATTTTTTACCTCCACTGTACCTGTTGCCACATCTTTCACATCCACTGTACCTGTTGCAATGTCTTCCTGCATACCTGTTGCCACGTCTTCCACACCTACTGTACCTGTTGTCATGTCTTCTGGTGTTCCTACATATTCTATTTCACCTACAAGCAATGTTACTACTGATAGTAGTTCTCCAAATGTTTCAGTCAGTAAATTATTTCACTTAATTTTAATGATATCAATAAAAACAATTGTCATTGCAGATAAATGTACAATATAGTCATGGAATACGCAAGTATGCCTTAACACCAAGCAGGAAGTATGTGGGTAAAGCTATAGCCCGGCGTAGCAGAAACGCTCTTGTTACCAATTCCCTAAAGGACCCCATCACCAAAAGATATATCATCAGACATGTGGGAAATTGTGGGAATGTTGATAAGAAAAGAGCTCACCAGTATGTGTTCGGATAGGGCACAGTCAGTGCTGAAAAGCCATTCTACGACTACTTTAAAGGAATTTACTTGGAGCACACTTATGACCGAATTGTCCAGTCATGCTCCAATCTTGGTCTCCATTTTAAAGTCTTGTACTGAGACTTGCACGCTGAGACAAAATAGAAATGCAGTGATTGGAGTGTGCTGTGCAGTTTTACTTAAATTTCGCTACTCCAAGATGTGCCTATTTCAGAAAATTGTTTCGTTAATTCTTTACGCTGGAAATGTTGCAAAACAAGTAAGCTTTGTGTGTGTGTGTTTTAATAGCTGTTATTGCTCTTCATGAAATAGGTTTATGAACGCCTACAGAAAGTAGGCTTGTGCATGTCACATGTTGCTACTAATCGGCTCTTAACCAAGCTTGGAGCTGACCATGACAGTTTGGCAAAAGAATGGAGAAATCAATTGGTATAATGTCTTAAAGATAATGATTTCAAGGTAAGTCTTTAAACATATTCCAATTGTTTACATCTATTTATACATTATTATGAAAAGAGCTCAAGTAGCGCATTAAGAGAGAGAGAAGTACTGGACTGTGGAGATTATCCTTCAGACCCCTCATCTGACTCCATCTCAAGTAGCAGCCCTCGTGAAAGCAATAGTATTCAATCTCCACAATTACCTCTGAAAGTGCCTATTCTGGAAATGACATTGAGATTGACAATAACCTGTTAGATCCACAGATGGAGGTTGATTCCACAGGTATGGGGGAAAAAATTAAGGCATATGTGTGCATAATAACTACCAAGCTAATTGATATGCAGGTACGGAAACAGAATGTACTACTGCTGCAAATATGGACTGTGTGTCTTCAGGTGTGGTCTGTTGTAGCTTGCATAATAAATGAGAATTATTAATCTTTTTTAACCATTATAGATTCACCTTGTGCATCCAATTCTGCTCCACTTAAGTTGTTGGGCTATAAACTTGTTGGAGACAACATTGATAAAGGAGTAAAACCTCGATATATGAGAGTTGAGAAGCATCGTGGACAATCTCTGCACTATTTCCACTTCTGTGCTATCCAGAACAGGATAGACTTCAGTGACTTTCCAGACATTTTCCCAGCAACTTGCTTGAACAGTCCTAAGCGAAGAGCACTACATTTGCTGCCATCAGTAGAGGATGATAATGATCTTCGCGCAAACATGGCTGTTCTTGTGTCAAGGATTATAGTTGATAATATACCTTTTTTCCATCATAAATTTGATGGAATAGTTACAAGGCATATAAAGCATAAATATTATTCTGAGATGTGCCAAACGTCAGTTGTGGTTAGTATGCAATTACAAGTGTAGCATTATTTAATTATTATTAATGTAAGTGTACTATAATTAGGTACCCCTGGGAGTTTTGCTGAAAAATGAAAATAAAAGAGATGACATGGTGGAGATAATGTCTCATCTCCATCAGTATGTTCCTTCCATTGAGTACAAGAAAACAGTACAAATGATGACCACTGAGGAGACAGTAGAAGTTCCTCAAGCTTCTATAACAAAGATTCTTTTAGGAGGAGATCAGCTTACAGCTGCTAGAGCTAGGGGAGCAAGAAGAGCAAGGGCCAATTCATTATCACCACTTACCAGATTAGAAGGAATTGAACCGACTGCTGCTGATTTTCATGTGCTTCTCAATTTACTGGACGTAAGTTAACTAAGATGTGAAAATATTATTATGATTCACAGATTGCTTGGAAGTATTTTTATTCCACTAGTTCAGCTGCAGAGTTTGGCACTATGTACCAGCTTCGCAATACAATTGGACGGAGCAATGTTTCCACTGACCCTATTCATCACTTTAATGAATGTGATGATTTCTTCACAATGGTGGTAACCTGCTATGTTTTAGTGGCAACGATGAAATCTCTGAACATGCAGACATTAGATGACAATCCAACACTATCAGATATTGACATTCCAGCTGCTGACCTCTGGATGGAATCTGCTGAGAGACGCAAAGAAGTCCTTCTATCTATATGTTTAGATGTGGTGGACCAGTTTGCCTCATTCAAATTTAATGAATCACCATCGTCATCCAGTGATAAGGCTAGTTACACATAACATAGTAATCACTGTATGTCAAAATTTAAGCATATAATTGTATTTTTTAACTGCTTAGGTACATGATTATGGTAAAAAATTGCTTGAATTTGGGTGTTTTTATCTCGAATTACATGATGCCATCAGGGAAGGTGACGGTCACCGGGTTTTACGGTGTTGGAAGTATTTGCTACCAGTTTTCAAGAGCTCTGGTCGCAGAAATTATTCGGTTGAGGTCTTGAACATGTTACGTCAGTATCACTATGACCTCACACCTCGACAGGCTCAAGAACTCATATGGTCTAGATTTGTGAGTACCAAGTCTGCTCCAGGACATAACATTCCTGAAGATCTTCACCAAGAGCACCTCAACCGTGTCATTACGGAATCCATTAAAGGTCTGAGAGCTAACAAAACTGAAGTTGCTGTGACACGAGTGGGAAAGGCATTGGGAACATTGTATCCTGTTCTCGACAATTTTGATAGTGACAATTCTGTCAGGAAACCATCAGGGTCTCACAAAGTGCCCAGCTGGACAAAAGACCGCGATGTCATCATTGATTGTCTTATCCAATCCAATATTTTTTCTGTTGTCCCCAATCGCTGCCATCCAACTTTTAAAAATCCTAAGGACGTTTTGCATTCCACTGGCAAAGATGACCTTATTGATTGGATACAAAAACATTTAAGAGATAATCAGTAGTATAGTTGGTTCTGACTTTTACCTTTTGTGTAGTACAATTCTAATTAGTTTTAATACTATTACAATTTCAATTGTGCAGACCAATTTTAAATCTTACAAAATATTCTAAAATTGTACACAATTGCTTGTGCAAGAGTGTTTGAAATGATTCGATAGCTATATTTTGCAGAGCTACATAACTTTCTGTTATATATATATATATATGGGAGGGTTTGTACTGGTCTCTCAGAGCTAGCCTGCTTCTCTGCTCCACATTATTCCCCAACTGCCCCACAACAGAGCTAGTGTAAAGTTAATTCACTAGAATCACTTCCTGGGATAACAGATGAAACCAAAACTAATTAAAGCATAGCTGTTAATTGCCTGGAGGGCTTGGATGGGAAATATTTTATCCCTCAAAAAGTGTTAAAGGGCCTATTGAGCCAGCTAGAGCCCTCTAAAGAAGTGTTAATGGTTACAGCTTGCTACATCTCCACAAAGGGTACCGTACAACTGTGCCACAAATTAAAAACTGAATGCACTTGTTTGTAACTAGCTTGTATACTCTTGGAACAGACAGGAAGACTGTTCCAAGAGTTTTCAAGTTAGCTAGATGTAGCTAACATTTTTTTAACTCAGCTTTTTGGCTTTGGCTCCCTCCCGCCCCTCATTGGCCTTTAGGTGACGCGATAATATTATAATTTTTTACATTCTAAACACTTACAAGACTTGCAACAAACATCACAACATAAACACAGAGGTCCATCAAAATTATGAATATATCCATCAAAATTTCTAAAGAGGGTGTCTCTTCTACACAGACTCTTATTAGAAACATAATCTTGCATATTACTTTCCAAACGTCTTCCTGCATTCCCCTTCTTCACTAAAACAGCAATGCTGTGAAGTCCATCTCGTCCAGCTCGCCCTGTTTCCTGTACATAGGACTCGATGTCAGTTGGACAGCCATAGTGCATAACCTTACGAATGTTTGGGCAATCGATGCCCATACCAAAAGCTACTGTAGCTACTACTAGTCGTAAAGGTGATTCCCGGCAAAACAAATCAATGATTTCATCCTTCACAGCTGATTCTGTACATCCCATGTACATGTCCACAAGACGAAACCTAGGTAAGTCTGGTGCACCAGGTGGAGTGGTAAATCCACTGCCTAGATATCTTCGAAAATAAAGATATAAACTTGCACAATCGTCATATGTTTGACAATAAATAATTATTCGAGGAGATTTTGCCCCTTCCTCTCTGATCTTCAGAGCAACTTCATCAAGCGTCTTTTCAATAGATATAAATTCTTCAACGGTGTAAGTAATATTCAGTTTTGAAGGAGACCTAGCTACCACAAGTTCATTCCTCAAGCCGATTAATCTTGACACATCAGTTCTTAGTTTTGCCGTAGCCGTAGCTGTCATGGCCATAATATTAACATGAGGTAGCAGGCTTCTTACTTCTCCAATCCTCAAAAGCAGTTTCCTAAAGGTGCTACCCCTATGCCATATATCTTGAGTTCATATTTAGCAATCATGAGAGTGTATTTAATATCTTACCATTTTGTGACAGTGTGAGCTTCATCTATTACAAATGCACGCAGCTTATTGGAGTACACCTCACTGCTAAGAAGCTGTCGCCATCTCTTGCTTTGTATGAGTATTTCTGGAGTAAAATATACCAATTGATAGAGTCCCTTTTCCACATCCTCCTTAACCCTTTCGTTCCGGATCCCGCTTTAAAGCGGGTTAAGACCGATTGACTTCTCCGAATTTTTAAAAATAGTTACTTTATAGCTAGAACCTTCAGATTGCATACACAGGTGCCCAATGCATTGGAGAAGCATCTAAAATAGCTTCCAGCCAGGACTGCTTCGACAGTACCTTACAGCAGTTGCGTTTATTTCTTCCTCGGCAAAAAAAAAAAACATCGGTTCTCCGTCGAATTTTAAAAAAAGTTACCGTCTTCACAGCAGCTTCATTTATGGATCCAGTCATCTCCAGAGCTTTGTAGAAGCAGCAAAAAATTGCTTGAGCTCAGTAGCCTTCCATAAATTGAAACAACCGCTTCTTTGCCGACCAAGACTTTGCGGTTTGACTTACTGTCTTCTCCATTTTTTATAAAATCGCCAGTTCAACTGGGGACCTCCCTATTACGTACAGTCTTAGGTAATGCTTATTACATCATAGGAAAAAAGTGAGCGTGTCGTGTGACCTCGGTAACTATGCAAAAAAATTTTTTTTCAAAGTCATTTTTTGGAAGATGGCGTCTAGAAGTTACAATGCGGTGCAAGTTTTAGACTTGCTTGATGTTGACTCTAGCGACTCGGGATCAAGCGGAGAGAAGGGAGACGACATCTAGGGCTATAGGAGGCCCTGTATCAGGGTTGGTGGACCAGACCCCGTCAACTCTGATACTGAAAATGGGAGTCAAGAAGATGATGAGGTAAGCTTGTCTTTCTCTTGTCTTTCTCTTGAAAAATAGCAAGCTTCTGTTGTGGAAAGGACTTATTTATAGCTATATTGAGATAGAGTAAGCTGTTTAGCTATAATATATATATATATTTCATTGAGTTTTGAGATTTGAAAGTGGCTTGTGGTTTTTTGAACAAATTCAAATTTTCAAAAAAATTAAAAAAAGTTTTTACCACATATACTACTAGGACCAGATGTGAATGCAGTCACCGACCCAGATTACGCAGATGAGGGGACAGGAGCAGAGTCTTCCAGTGATGAAGGAGAGGATACCGGACCTGAGTCTTCCAATGATGAAACACGAATAGGCAGCAGGTTCCAGTTATGAAGAAGAGGAAGTGGCTCCTCCTGCTCCGAGTTCTGGACGTCCTCGCGGTCGGAGAAGGCGGGAATTGAAGAACAAGAGTCGGGTGGATGAGGTAGGGGGAGAGTGGAAGAAAGATGACAACACACCCATTGATATTCCATAATCTTTTGTGTAAAGGACCACAGACTTTGATATTTGTGGCTGCTCCCCCCCCTCCCCCTCCCTGAACATCCCAAAAGTTGTAATATGTATTGTTATTGTCGTTGTCGTTGTCTGTGTTTTTGTGGTGTTGTAGTGGAGCTTCACACTCGATGTATATGTGTGTGCGTGGAGTTGAAATGTTATTCTGGCGCTTCCAGATCTAACCGGGGAGGGAACGAACTCGGGGGGGGGGGAGGGAGGGGGGTCTTTTCCAATCGGGGCTACTATGCCCATGTAAGTTGAATTTCATGTATGTGTGTGTGTGTACACCAGTCAATTTATATTATACATTTATTTTTATGATCTGTATTCACCTGTATCTTTTTTTTTCTAGTGTGTGTGTATGTGTGTGTGTGAATTTGAGAGGGAGCATCCGTGGACAAACAGTATGTGGCGCTTCCGTATACAACCTGGGAGAGAACTCTGGATCTTTTTGGATCGTGACTACTATGCCCATGTAAGTTGAATTTCATGTGTGTGTGTGTGTGGTGTGTACACCAGTCAATTTATGTATAATAAAATATACATTTATTTTTATGATCTGTATTCACCTGTAGCTTCTTTTTTCTTGTGTGTGTGTGTGTGTGTGTGTGTGTGCGTGCATTTGTGGAAAGAGAGAGAGAGCAACCATGAACAAACAGTATGTGGCGTTTCCGGATCCAACCTGAGAGAGAACGAACTCGGTGGTCTTTTTCGGTCTGTGACATCATCCATGCCTGGTAAGTTGAATTTCATTTTTTCAACTTACTGATATTTGGGTGTCCAGCTAGGGCTGGGGGGGGGAGGGGGGGGGGGGGGTTATGGTACAAGAATGTCAGTGAAAAGTAATGACGGGGGAGGGGGGGTTATGGTACAAGAATGTCAGTGAAAAGTAATGACGGGGGAGGGGGGGCTCAATTCAGCGAGGCCAGCTGTTATGTTACAAATGTCATTGTTGTCTTGTGTTTTTTTTGTATTGTATGGAGGTTTCGGATCCTGTGGGAGGGATCGTTCAGTCTGTGACACCATCCATGCCGGGTAAGTTGAATTCCACGTGTGTGCTTGTACTGCTTTTCATTTTCAAAGTACACTTTCTCAATACATGTTTCTCTCATGTACAGTGTAGAGTATACATACCAGGGTTCATACAGTGGGAGGCATGGCTGGGTTCCCCCCTAGAATTTTGGGAGTTGAATAGAAATGAACATTTAGGAAGCATTTATTTTTAGTCTGATATTGTATCCCATTATGTTCCTATCATAACTGAGCCATTTAGTGCATAGGACCGAACACTGATCATCAGTGTGAAGTATAGACTCGTATGCAAAGATGTGCATCAAAGTAGTGTAGGTTCAAAAAAATGGGTGTGGCGAAGTACACTCGGAGCCCCACCCCAAACAAAAATCCTGTATAGATACAACACATCATAAAGTTGCAATTATATAGGATCATGAATAATTTGTTGTTTGTATTACAAATATCTTTGTTGTTTGTGTTTTTGTGTATATGAAATTGTTTTGTAGTGGAGCTCGACGTCCGATGGCATACGTTCCTTGTGGACACTCATAGATGTCTCCTACATGATCACAATCAGCACCACACACAACAAACAACATATTTTATTGTTGAACTAATATAATATTGGTATATAATGCATCAAACAATATTATTTCTATTTTATTTTATTTTTTTATTGATGGGAAAAGTGGATTTTTGGGGGGGAAAAAAATTTTTTTTTTGAAGTATTAGTAGATGGCTTAAATATTATTCAATTTTCTCAATCAAAAAATGAGGGGAATCCCAAACTCTTGGTCTATTTAGTGATATATGGTTGCTATGGGGTTTTCCCAGCCAGCATCGAGTTAAAAAAATAAAACGGCAATGCTCTATTCCGCGGTAGAAAATTAGATTTTTCCGTGCGCGTCAAAACAATTCAGGAACGAGAGGGTTAATGCTGTTGTCATCTTGCTCTCCAGTAATGTAGCAAGCTTTCATTCCAGCTTTAGAAAGAGCTGCCACCTAGGTCGTTGAGTTTATAATAATATTACAGCTATTCACATTAGCTAGTAAACTACACTTTTACTCACTTGATCTTTCATAATAGCTGTAAGTGGTGCTACAACAACTACAATTGAAGGGCCACCAGATGGAGCAAGCATATCAAACAAGGCTGGTAAACACTGAAAACAAGCACTTTTTCCGAAGCCAGTTGGGAGAACGACGAATACATCTTGCTGCAGAAGTCCTTCAACAATTTGTTTCTGCTCTGGCTTAACCATAGAAAAACCTAGCCCCTGGAAGGCTTCACTCAATGCTTCAGACAAACGCTGCGATAGATCACCCATAGCTGCTGAACAAGGAACGCGAAGTTAGAAACTCGCAGGCTTTACCGGTAATCAAGAATGCAATTAACTGAAATACTACAATTTGATTGGTCACGCAACTATAGTGGCGTGCACAAGTCGTTGGTACTAGAGACACCAGACCCCTTCCTTCCTCCGCCCATTAATCAAAAAGGAAGGTAAGGGGTCGGCGACGCCAGACTACAAAAGTTTATCAATTGATGAAATCACGAAGAAAGCATTTCGTCCAATAAGACCACATTTATCATTTCCTTAGCCCCAAAAGATATTACTGCTCAGTGTCATAATTTAGCAGCACAATAGATATTACAGGCTAAGCATCTTGCCACAGTCTGCCTTACGCTGCTCATATGGAAAGAAGTTTATTACAAATGACACTGATTAAATTAGACTAGTTAGCCATTGTACATTGCTTTAAATTCACCAGAACAATTATCTAATGATGACTAATTGACATTTGGAAAAAAAAATCATATCTCAATGTATTCTATTTTTTCGTAAATATTGAGTACAATTAATTTTAGGATGTCTTTAATCCCTAAGGGGTGGGGGAAGGGCGGCAAACTAGATTTAAGGAGATGTACAAGCCCCCACCCCTCCGCTCCCTGAAAAACCCCTGGTATTACACAAGATAGAACAATACCATATAACTGTAGTTAGGAAGAAAACCGATGGGTCCAGCCACTAGCACTACGGCTTCAAGCCATGAAGGCTGAAACATCATCCCTGAAGTTAGTACAGCTAGCAACTGTCTTAGAGAGAATAATTCCTGGCATCACGTGATAAAACGCAGAGCAGTGGTAGAATATGAGAATGAAGTTAAAAGTCATGCAAACACACACACACACACGCACACAAAGCTCAACCGTGGTAATTATATATGGAAGCGAGTGAGACACTATCAGGGACAACACAAAAAATCAGGGATATATTATTGTATAATCATATATGCTTGGACGTATGTATGTAACTTTTGTACTTTGACTATCACATTTTTTGTGTACACTTGTTACCTTGGTTAACAACTCGCTGTTTGTCATCACTGTTCATACTTGAAAATTTATTGCCCAACATGCCAAGCTACCAAGAGACTACACTGTAAATCTTGTGTTGGGTATATCCAGTGAACGCGTGCATGTGAGAGTGTTGTGTGTTACATCTGCTGACTAGCTAAGAACAAACAATAAATATACATTTGCTGCTTTATGTGTTAAGCTTCTTAGGTTCCTTCCTGTTTCTTTTGTTAGTAAGCAAGCCTTATATAGAGTTAGGATTTATACAGCGCAATAATTCCTTGGAATAGCTTGTTTTTTTTTAAGTCTCAAAAATTGCCGTGGGTGGTCTCGTACGCTAATTTAAAAAAGTAGGCTGTGTAAATTGTTCAAACAAATTGTGCATGATGATTTATAAAGATGAATTTTACCCTTTCACCTTATTTTTTTACTGAAGCACATCACAAGTATAATGCCTTTTCCCCTACGACTGTGTATATGAGTGGGTGTGAATGATTGTGTGCTTGCGTACTTGAGCTACAGCAGAAGGAAGGGCATGTATGGTCAGTGAAACTACACCACCTTGACTACTATACAAAAAACATTTGTACTGGCTATAAATTACATAGTACAGAAAAGCCTTAAATAAGAACAAGAAACAAAACAAAAAAAATGAAGCACCAAAAGGTGGGAACCCTCAGTGCTATTAAACATTACCTAGCTATTATAATATAATCTCCTTCAAAAAGAACAAAGCAATCTGTTAGCTATTTTAATGAGGCATCAATATAGCTCGAGCAATGAAAACAGTACATGGAAATGCTGTCTTCATAAGAGAAGCTAAACTAGCCAGAAACACTCACTGTTATAGTTTTCAACGTGAACTTCACTTCATTCAAATCCGTCGGTTAACTTTCCTGAGCATAAAGCAAATTACACTGCGGGCTGCAAGAAATTATTTGCTCAAGTGATTATGACGTGACGCTAGGGAGCTGAAAGCTTCACGTTTTATCAACAATTAGCCCCAAATTAAAAAAAAGTAGCACAATAAAAGATCCTAAATCTTTTTTCTGAATAAGTTCATACCTAAATCAACAGTTAATTGTCAGTAATCTCCAAAATCAGAGCATGACAGACAGACTGACAGGGCAACTACTACAACTCTCTCATGCATGCGTGCTTAGGGTTAACAAACATACAAACAAACAAACAAAAAACACCAACATTGTCGGTCGAAATTTTTTTTGCAAATTAACTGTCTACCAGTCTCAAATCCACATCGTGACTTATAAGACCTGCAACTACCTCTATGAGGTCATGATACTTGCATTTGGTAATGGTCATCAATACTATTATACTGTATCATGTCAAGCAAGTTGCTTATGGCCTTAGTGGTCGTCATGGCTCCCATGACCTGTCCTACTCTTATTCTATGAACTGCATGTGAAAAATGGCCATTTTTCTTCCCATCACTGCACATCTGAATACTGGAAGCCAATATATTTGGCCAACGGAAGAAAATTATTGTTCCCTATTCTCACAACATCAGCTGAAAAATGCACAAATGCTTCATAGTGACATTATAAATTGGGGAAAAAGAACATACTTTTACTTCAGAAAAAGCATATAATCACTAAGCTATCAGGGTGTCATACTGGATTCTGCGCTGGGGGTGGGAAACACTGGTGTACTTAGCCACTCTCATTTTGGAAACCCACACTGCTTTGATGGGCATGCCTATGTGAAAATGTATACCTTATACTGACCTGTGTTTTGTCACATAATTCAAGCTTATAGCTATTGTAGCTACTTACTAAATTAAAATTCTAGGGGGAACTAAAGCTTGGAGGAGATGGGGGATTTCAGGGTGCCCCTACCACCTCGGCACAAAACCTGGTTATACAAGCTAATACGACACTGTGCTTCTGAAGCCGTGATATTAGCACTTATGTGCTTAGAGAACTGACAAATTTACTGACGTTGCCTTAGAGAACATAATAAAAACGAATAATCATTTAATAAACTGTTAAAACTATAATTAAGCAATTGGCAATCTGAAAAAGTCCTACAACAACAGCTCAATGAAGAATAAGCAGATAAGTAAAATGATATCACTAAAGTTCATCAGAATTACATGAACTAAAATGACAGAAATTCATACAGGATTTTCACTGGGGGGGAAAGATAAGAGAGATTTGTAAAGTCACAAAAACCGTTTAGCCACATGAAAATGGTGAAGTCATGATCATGAAAGCTTGGACAAACTACTACAAATTCCTACAATTTTTTCATAACTTATATTGAAATAAATTCAGAAGGGGTAAAAAAAAAATTAGGGTGGAAATCCCAAGGCTCCCATAACCTGCATGAAACCATGGGCCTAAAACAAAGTAGAAAATATAATTATGTATGTTGAGTTGTATGCAATGATTATCTCCCCTTCATTGTCCAGGAGCACGCTAAAGGATGTTAGGGTGGCCATGGGAAAAGCTATGAGTGAGGATAATTTTGGTAGAGCATGTTTTAGAATAATTCAGTAACTAGAAACCATTCCAACATGCACCCACACTTTCTCACAAAGAAATGAAAAATTTCAAGAGTACTATGGAACAAACAAACTGACGAGCCCTTGTCATCAAGATACAGCTAAAACTACCACAAAATATCGCTATCATAATTCAAGCCACCCTTGCTCTTTATTTCCATTCATTAATTAATTCATACAGTAGCTATATTAGCTTAGAAAAAATTGTTCAGGAAACACAACTTCACCAGGAAAAAAAAATGACCTGGGTGACCCCGTGCAGCTAAAATACTTAGAAACCCACTGACCGCTAGCCATAAAACTACTTACCCAGAAGCATAAGCCAGGGTAGACAGCGAAAGCTTCCTTCAAGTTCCCCAAGACACAGTACTCAGTAGCGTAGCCGTATTACAAATCAGTGGACTAGCGCGCAACAATAGTTTAGACGACCACTTCCAGTCGAGAGTTTTACTTATATGGTAAAGCGTTTTTAACTTATTTAGCCTGGCGATACTTACCTACACGTAGCTGGAAAAGGGTTTTCCATGAGACAATGCAGTATCTTTGCGAGGCTGCTGGGGAAGGTCCAGCATCTCGCGCAGCGAAGTACTTAGGGCCTGAGGGAGGTAGTTCACTATGCACAGAGCCGCCTATGTCTACCCAACAGTACATAGCCTAACAAATATTTAAGGTAGCTACATTTTCATCAATGCCGTTGGAGGGACATTATAAACTCGGGGTCACTATCTAATTGTGTCTTTCTCTGGAAGGACCTGGGACCTGAGTGATCAAGTAAAAAACTACACCATTATAAAACTGTGCAGTGGTATGCACACTGGATATGCTGGCGCTTATGAGGGATTCTTCTTCAATTAATCATCAGCCATGTTATCCTTAATATAATGCAAGAAGTTAACTAAAACAATTAGTTAAATGCATTTAATAGTTAACTAACAACATTTGGACCCTTCAGTAAACCATGAGCAAAACAAAGGTGTAAAAAAACAAACCTGTAAAACTACAGTAAAATGTTGTACAATGTTTTACTTAAGGTTTCCTGTTAGTAAAACTAAGTATGTTTTACTAAATGAGTAAACTATGCAGTAAATCTTTAGTGTAATAGTTTCCTCAATTTAGTAAAACAAGCACCTTCAAGCAGTGTAGTAAAGATTTTTTTTAATGACTCTCAGTTTATTTGTGATCAAATGAATAAAATATACTTGGCACAGTACAACAGTAACGAGTATGAATATTTATGTTCTTTATCCAAAGCTCCATGTTATACCAGCTTGCCTTTATTGCTGCAATGGAAAGTAAAACAACAAATAAAACAAAACCAACAACAAATAATAATGGGAAATTATAAGTCAACAGGTTCATTATAAAATGTTGGTATGTAAAAAAAGTATTCCTATAAGGGTGTTACCTATTATTCCTGATAAAAATACACTCCTTTTGGTATGATCATAGAGTGTTTCGCAGTGTGAGTGTAACAGCACGCCCTATGAGTGTAACAATACATCCCAATGCAAACAATTGTTTCAGTACACCCACTTAGGGTGTAACTAAACACCCCGGTTTTTACAGTGTAGAGTACCTGATAGGTGCACGTTATATGAAGTGTACTCCTCCAAGATTAGCGATAGATAAAATGAAGTATCAGGAGGTCAACGACAGGTGCACGGTAAGGTGGAGTGTCGTAGTACAGTGCAGATATACTGGGCAACATAGTATGTTCTAGAGTACCTGCCAGGTGCACGTTATATGAAGTGTACTTGTCCAGGATTAGCGATAGATAAAATGAGGTATCAGGAGGTCAAGGACAGGTGCACTGTAAGGTGGAGTGTCGTAGTACAGTGCAGATACTGGGAAACATTACATGTTCTAGAGTACCTGATAGGTGCACGTTATATGAAGTGTACTTGTCCAGGATTAATGATAGGTAAAATGAAGTATCAGGAGGTCAAGGACAGGTGCACGGTAAGGTGGAGTGTCGTAGTACAGTGCAGATACTGGGCAACATTGTATGTTCTAGAGTACCTGATAGGTGCACGTTATATGAAGTGTACTTGTCCAGAATTAATGATAGATAAAATGAGGTATCAGGAGGTCAAGGACAGGTGCACTGTAAGGTGGAGTGTCGTAGTACAGTGCAGATACTGGGAAACATTGCATGTTCTAGAGTACCTGATAGGTGCACGTTATATGAAGTGTACTTGTCCAGGATTAGCGATAGATAAAATGAAGTATCAGGAGGTCAAGGACAGGTGTACTGTAAGGTGGAGTGTCGTAGTACAGTGCAGATACTGGGCAACATTGCATGTTCTAGAGTACCTGATAGGTGCATGTTATATGAAGTGTACTTGTCCAGGATTAGCGATAGATAAAATGAGGTATTAGGAGGTCAAGGACAGGTGCACTGTAAGGTGGAGTGTCGTAGTACAGTGCAGATACTGGGCAACATTGTATGTTCTAGAGTACCTGCCAGGTGCACGTTATATGAAGTGTACTTGTCCAGGATTAACGATAGGTAAAATGAAGTATCAGGATGTCAAGGACAGGTGCACGGTAAGGTGGAGTGTCGTAGTACAGTGCAGATACTGGGAAACATTGTATGTCCTATAGTACCTGCCAGGTGCACGTTATATGAAGTGTACTTGTCCAGGATTAACGATAGGTAAAATGAAGTATCAGGATGTCAACGACAGGTGCACGGTAAAGTGGAGTGTCGTAGTACAGTGCAGATACTGGGCAACATAGTATGTTCTAGAGTACCTGCCAGGTGCACGTTATATGAAGTGTACTTGTCCAGGATTAGCGATAGATAAAATGAGGTATTAGGAGGTCAAGGACAGGTGCACTGTAAGGTGGAGTGTCGTAGTACAGTGCAGATACTGGGCAACATTGTATGTTCTAGAGTACCTGCCAGGTGCACGTTATATGAAGTGTACTTGTCCAGGATTAGCGATAGACAAAATGAAGTATCAGGAGGTCAAGGACAGGTGCACTGTAAGGTGGAGTGTCGTAGTACAGTGCAGATACTGGGAAACATTGTATGTTCTAGAGTACCTGCCAGGTGCACGTTATATGAAGTGTACTTGTCCAGGATTAACGATAGGTAAAATGAAGTATCAGGATGTCAAGGACAGGTGCACTGTAAGGTGGAGTGTCGTAGTACAGTGCAGATACTGGGAAACATTGTATGTCCTATAGTACCTGCCAGGTGCACGTTATATGAAGTGTACTTGTCCAGGATTAGCGATAGATAAAATGAAGTATGAGGAGGTCAAGGACAGGTGCACGGTAAGGTGGAGTGTCGTAGTACAGTGCAGATACTGGGCAACATTGTATGTTCTAGAGTACCTGCCAGGTGCACGTTATATGAAGTGTACTTGTCCAGGATTAGCGATAGATAAAATGAAGTATCAGGAGGTCAAGGACAGGTGCACGGTAAGGTGGAGTGTCGTAGTACAGTGCAGATACTGGGAAACATTGTATGTCCTATAGTACCTGCCAGGTGCACGTTATATGAAGTGTACTTGTCCAGGATTAGCGATAGATAAAATGAGGTATCAGGGGTCAAGGACAGGTGCACTGTAAGGTGGAGTGTCGTAGTACAGTGCAGATACTGGGCAACATTGCATGTTCTAGAGTACCTGATAGGTGCACGTTATATGAAGTGTACTTGTCCAGGATTAGCGATAGATAAAATGAAGTATCAGGAGGTCAAGGACAGGTGCACGGTAAGGTGGAGTGTCGTAGTACAGAACAGATACTGGGCAACATTGTATGTTCTAGAGTACCTGATAGGTGCACGTTATATGAAGTGTACTTGTCCAGGATTGATGATAGGTAAAATGAAGTATCACGAAGTCAAGGACAGATGCACGGTAAGTGGAGTGCTGTGGTACAGTACAGGTCTAGAGTTTATGAAGTTTACTGTAGGAAAGGACAAGTGCAGTTTATATGAACAATACTGATTAAGGACAGGTGTAGAATCAAGTGGGCTGTCCTGTAGTAACTGACAAATGCATAGAAAATTGTATTATCCTGCTATAGAACATATATAGAATAGTTGGACTGTCATGTTGTGTCTGATAAGTACAGGATTTATGAATTGCAAGCATACAGTACATGTTAAGGTTAATTCATGTGTCGTGAAGGTATAGGATTGAAGCAGGGAAGCATGGCATGGAGGGTATACAACATGTGCAGGAAAGATGACAACTAACTATCCTATACATTTCCTGAAGCGTCAAAAGTACAGGAAATCTGGATATTTTTCCAGTGATACCTGCTCATTTTCCTCCAATTTACAGAGCATGACAATACATCTACATTGTTGTTCCCAGATCATCCTCCAGAAGTCATTGACAGTATGGGGGAGTGGTCCTTGAGTAACAATATAGGCTCCTTTCTGACGATAACCCTGGTATTAAAAGATATTAAAAAAGTAATGTATTAAAGAATGCATACATTTGTAATGTGCTCTATTCATTAATTCATTACTTAATGTTCATATAATATAATCTAACCTCAACAAAGCTTGCATTGATGTAATCAGAACCTGCTCTCAAAATCACTCTAGTATGGTTAACTGAAATAATAATTAAAATGACACATGTTAGAATAACACTCAATTTTATTTGCAGTAGTGCCAGCTAATAATTTAATTGTTAAAAAACGTATGAAAATAAATAATACCAGTGCGTGTTGAACAGTTGTCCATGATATATATGCTATAACTTCATAATACTATGATAAACCACTTTTGTCAGGTTACTTATGGTGTTTATTGTGACATTAATAAAAAAAACGGAAGCAGTAGGGGTTACCCTACCATAAAACAGCCAAAAGATTTGGATTTCACGATTGTCTACTTACTAACAATATTAAAATTTGTGACCGTCTATGGGAAAATCGGGCACAACGCGGCATGCGTAGACGTCGCAAAAAGATCGATTTAGTTAAGTGCAAAACAAATTTTTTCGTCGGGGCGCGTTGTGCCCCATTTTCCTATAGACGGTCACATTTATTGTTGAGCATTTGTTAAAGTTATTAAGTTCATACAATACTGAAGAAGACTAGAAAACCTGCAAGAATTAGCTCACACATTAATAACCCTCAGTGCATATGCACTAGGTTTACAGTAGTCAGTCATTCTACTGCATGGACCACTTGTAGGGTCAGTCAGAACTGATTTATCATAAGCCTGTAAGCAGCAAATTCTATTGTTAGTCCTTTTAAAAAAACTCATTGATAACATAGCCAAGTATATAGTAAGATGTGAAGACAATAATGCGTCTAAATCTGAAAATGGTAGTAATTAGGTCTAGTTGTGCATGTAACCTTAACAATTAGGGCTAGGCTAGGGCTAGGGTTAGGGCTAGGGCTAGGGCTAGTAGGGCTAGGGCTAGGGCTAGGGCTAGGGCTAGGGCTAGGGCTAGGGCTAGGGCTAGGGCTAGGGCTAGGGTTGGGGCTAGGGCTAGGGGGGTTAGGCTAGGGCTAGCGCTAGGGCTAGGGCTAGGGCTAGGGCTGTTTGCATTTTTGTCATCATGACAGGAAGAAGTAGAAGACTTATTTCTGTACATAACAAAAATGATTTAAACAGTAATATTATTATAGCATTTACTGACCTGTTTATTTTTAAAACTAGCAGAAATATTACCAATAAAAGTGTAGATATAACAAGTACTGAAGTGGCAGATATCACTATTGCAGCTACAAATGATGTATTACTTTCTCCAGTGTTTCATGGACATTGGCATAGTTGCTCTGTAACTTCAGTTTGCATTGAATTATCTGAAGGCATATACATACATATCAATGCTGCACTAACACTACTACAAGTAACGATGTAATTGTCTTTTAAGTAATAGCTATTTATTGCTATATTTAAAGACAGTATGTTATGCTATTAGGTAGTTTAGTATAGCAAAGTCATTTTAAAGTGGAGTATTGTAAAGTAGCTCCCTATTTGTTTCATAAAGTTTGTGCTATATTAAAATTGTTACATTTTAATTCTATACGATAGCCGTATTAGTTTCGTCATTAGGATTAACATAATATGTATATTAAAGGGACTGACTTTAAATAGCTAATAATGTATACATGTATGTATTTTATTTCACATAAAGTGTAATAGTACACTTCTTATTGTGATATATCGTTTCAAATAGTCAAATTTATTTTTGAATTTTAAAATTTGGGAAATACTCATTTAGATTAGGCATCGTAAAATTTCCTGAATATGGAAAAAATGTACTAAATTTTGAATACTTAGTCAGCTTTTAACTATAAGCACACCACTAGTTTTATCTTGGATTTGTGTATAAGTATTACATTGGATACGACACTTACATTAACTGGACTGTTGTAATGTGTTCATTTATGTGTGGTGAGTACTCAAGAAAACAAGAGTCTTAAGGTATTATTTTGCTTAAGCAAAACTAGTTCTAGTAAAATGGGAGGATGGAGCTAAGATCATTAGGTGTTCAAGCCATAATGTTGTATTCTATTTTGTATTATAACAGTTCCTGGGCATAGCTTGAAGGCAACTAAATTAAAGAATGCATGCAATAAGCTACAATGGGCTGTTTAACTAAAGACATGTTTTAGCCTACTAAAATCTAGAAATGACATTGATTTATCTCAATTCTTCTCTAAGTAAACGAATTCAAAAGGTAAAAACCATTTGAAGTTCTGTATTTATGCTGATCTTGCATAACTTAACCTATGTCACACCTGTTTATTATTGCCAATTTATCCATTACATAACTTTTAATAATGTTTAATGTGCGAGAAAGAATTTGCTGAATCAAATTTTTCAATCTAACTATAGTGATAGTTTTGCTATACTCACAGATCAAGTGAACATGTGAGAGTGAATATTTTAACGGATTGTGCAAATTCTTTAAAAAAATGTTTAGTAACCTATTACTCTTTTTACTATTTCAGACAATTTTAAAGTTAGTCTACGACTTATCATAATATAAACTTACACTAAATCTGATAACCCTTTCATTACATTATGTTTCATTGAATTTACCTGTTGGTAAAGTCCTTGTAGATGCAATATCTGATGTCTGACTCTCTTGATTGTTAATAGCTGTGACTGTTACTTCATATGTACTATCTTCTTGTCGATAATATTAATAAGAAACAAAATTTTTTTTAATAATAATAACTACGAACATAATAGAGTTAACACAAGTAAGAGTATTATTATAACCATAATAATAATAATAATATATGGAAAACTATACTTATGTCTCTAAGTGCATAAAAGTTATAAACAACTAAATTTGAATAAATAAATGAAAATTGTAAGTAAATTTTATTATGACTACTCCCATTCAGACATAAGTAATTTCATTTTATGAACAGTTATTCATTGACATTATATAAGTAATTTCAATTTTTGAACTGCAAGTTGTTTATACCATATACGATTATATTATCACAAGCATACACACTTGTTATATAAATGTTTTAGCTTACTTGTAATCATCAGTTTAAGCACTTCACTTCTTCTAACATACATGTTGTTGTTCACATATTCAGAAGTGGCCATGTATTGACACTGGTACAATGAATAATTTTCAGATGGAGATAATGAAGTGAATTGAATCTGATTCAGATTAACAGTTCGTCTTTGTGAGTTGTTTCTGAACCAAGCGTAAGATGGATTAGTGAGGCTCAAAGAATTAGGAAGTTGTGTAATATTACAAGTGAGAGTGTAACTTCTTAAGGCAGTAGGTGGACCATTAGACTCCATTATACTTACTGCTACATTGGGAACTAGAATAACGATTAAATTGTTTCTTAAGTCTATACATGCAAATAATAAGTGACCACTTACCAGATACTGTTAATGTAACAGAAGCTACTATTGAAGTACTATCACTTCTGAACAAACAAATGTTAGTCAAGTCGTCTTGAGCCCACGCAGCATCTAGTTCAGCCTTGAATTGGTCTCGTATGCCATTAGGGACTCGCAAGGAGACAAATTGATAAGTACTATCACTTCTGAACAAACAAATGTTAGTAATACCTGGTACAGAGGAGAGAGCCACCACAAGCTATTCCTAGCTTCAGCAAGTTTGTGCCCCGTGGCTAGTGTGAGGCAATCAACCAGTGGCTTTGCTGGTATGGTAGATCTCACACAAGCAGGTAACATGGACTGCTTCTGTTAGGTTTAACTTATGATGAACAAATTTTCCCAAGACAACTTACAATGCATATTATATGTATATGGGATGACTGATACAGATTATGGTAATTCTGGAAGAATCATGAATATAATAAGATGATAATAAGGTGATGTACACATGTTAGTTTGTTGTTCACTATAGACTTCTACTTGTTCAGGTTGCTAGACCTGAACATTGACAACACGTTTTACGTTCCATAATTCTCACTGTGAGGGTTGTGGAGTCTTACATTGGAGATATCATATAGATGCCACTTGCATATTTAAATTATCTTTATGATGACAATACTTTGCATCTGTCATTAATTGCACAATTATAATTGATACCTTAAAGAAATCATCAAAATCTTCACAATTAATGCTCAGTATACAATAAAGTATTTTACTGTTTTTGTTGTGTCGACTAATCTGTGCTCCAAACATAGCATGCAAAGTATTGTATTACTTACCCTTTATTACCCTTTCCAATACTAGTGATCAGTCTCTTGCTCTGAGACCCTTTACCAATCAAAGGAGATGACCAATTTTGCATTGAATTTAGAGAGTGTCACAATGTTGCTTTACAGACACAAATTTATTACAGACAATAATCATTATTAGAGTATTCATTCAAACTTTCATGATTGGTGTCTTGCATTGTATATTTTTATCTGGTCTTTGTATTATCACATTATAATTATATAGAAAGTTAGTATAATTGAATTATAATTGAATTATTTTTGTAATCACACTCAGCATTGTATAAAGTTAGTTAACTACAGTTTTTGCATTATGTTATAATAAAATTGTTCACATAGCTATTGATAGTTTACTTATTGCAATTTGTAGAAAATGGGTACTATAGGAAAACTTTTTTTTTTATTTGAATCCATAACATTTATAACTACTATGTACTATATTTATAAATTAAAAAAGACAAAAACCTTAAAACAAATTATTGTATTGTATTATTGTTAGATATATATTGTATCAAATAAGCATTTAAAATTTGCATGACAAATCCTTAAATTTATGGAATACTCAGATTATGGTATAGTAGACGTTTATGTGTATAATTACTATGATAATATTAAAATCCTTTTCCATGAGCTGTTAGTAGGTACATTAAATACACGTTGTATTCAGTATACTTTAAAAGCTACTTATGGTGTCAAAAAGTTCGAGAAGAATTTAATTTTACTATTATTTAATAAACTTAATTCTATTTAATTAATTGTTTATCTGCTCATTTGTGCAACATACATATCTTTTCTTAGCTCATTCATATTTTATGATGGTGAATGAAACTGTTTATGCATTAATAGTCATTATGATTTACAGCAATTTATGGAATAGAAGACTCATTCTAGTCCAGATTTAATGCAAACTTGGCAAGAAGCAAAGAATAGCTAGTCCCATTTTCATCAATAGTCAATAGAAGTCTTTCTTTTTGTAGGTTTTAATTTCTTTAGTTTCTTAAGAAACTCAGCATATTTTAACATTTTAGGTATGATGTAAGATATACTAGCTACTATTATCTTTTATATAATAATACGCTTGTGTGTCAGTAACGACGACGACCGACGGTGTGTGTATTCATGATTAGTTCATGACCTTGGTTAAGCATCATCGTTACATGGATGGTAAAGTGTCGTCACAGTCGGTAACTAAAAAGTGGGTGTAATAGACGAGGGAGAAGGCGGCGTAGAGAGCTGAAGAAAGGAAAGTGGGGGATAAGAAAAGCTCAGATAGTTCAGAAAAAAGAGAGCCTGAGAGGGAAACTTGTAACCGCAACCAATGGGAGAGAATGATAACTGAAGTAAGATAACTTGTGCTACTGCATTCTTACTTTGTAGTAGTAGTACGTTAAACGCCACTATGTGGCGGGGTACTTGCCAGTTAAAATAATATTATGATACAACGTAATGTTTTCTAATAATATTAAAAAACAGCAGTAACAACAATAACATGACTTAACCCTTTCGTTCCCAATCCCGCTTAAAAGCGGGTGAAGACCGGTTGGCTTCTCCGAATTTTTAAAAATAGTTACTTTATAGCTAGAACCTTCAGATTGCATACACAGGTGCCCAATGCGTTGGAGGAGCATCTAAAATAGCTTTCAGCCAGGGCTGCTTCGACAGTACCTCACAGCAGTTGCGTTTATTTCTTCCTCGGCAAAAAAAAAAAACATCGGTTCTCCGTCGAATTTTAAAAAAAGTTACCTTCTTCACAGCAGCTTCATTTATGGATCCAGTCATCTCCAGAGCTTTGTAGAAGCAGCGAAAAATTGCTTGAGCCCAGTAGCCTTCCATAACACATTGAAACAACCGCTTCTTTGCCGACCAAGACTTTGCGGTTTGACTTACTGTCTTCTTTTTTTTTTATAAAATCGCCAGTTCAACTGGGGGCCTCCCCATTACGTACAGGCTTAGGTAATGCTTATTACATCACAGGAAAAAAGTGAGCGTGTCGTGTGATCCAGGTAACTATGCAAAAAAAAATTTTTTTTTGAAGTCAATTTGGAAAGATGGCGTCTACCAGTTACAGTGCTGTGGAAGTTTTATACTTGCTTGATACTGACTCTAGCGACTCAGGATCAAGCGGAGAAGAGGGAGACGACATCTAGGGCTATAGGAGGCCCTGTATCAGGGTTGGGGACCAGACCCCGTCAACTCTGACACTGACAATGGAAGTCAAGAAGATGATCGATGTAAGCTTGTCTTTCTCTTGTCTTTCTCTTGAAAACTAGCAAGCTTCTGTTGTGGAAAGGACTTATTTATAGCTATATTGAGATGGAGAAAGCTGTTTAGCTATAATATATATATATTTCATTGAGTTTTGAGATTTGAAAGTGGGTTGTGGTTTGTTGAACAATTTCAAATTTTCAAAAAAATTTAATTTTTTTTACCAGAATGTACTACTAGGACCAGATGTGTATGCAGTCACCGACCCGTTTGTGAAGAGGGATTGTGAAGAGGACACAGATAAGGCAACAGGAGCAGAGTCTTCCATTGACGAAGGAGAAGATGCTGGACCTGGCGAAGTACACTCGGAGCCCCACCCCCCGTCCCTCCCAAACAAAAATCCTGTATGAAACCGCATACAATACATCATAAAGTTGCAATTATATAGGATCATGAATAATTTGTTGTTTGTATTACAAATATCTTTGTTGTTGGTGTTTTTGTGTATATGAAATTGTTTTGTAGTGGAGCTCGACGTCCAATGACGTCCAATGGCGTATGTTCCTTGTGGACACTCATAGATGTCTCCTACATGATCACAATCAGCACCACACACAACAAACAACATATTATTTTATTGTTGAACTAATATAATATTGGTATAAAGTACATCAAACAATATTATTTCTATTTTTTTATTATTATTATTGATGGGAAAAGTGGAATTTTTTGGGAAAAAAATTTTTTTTTTTTAAAGTAATAGTAGAGGGCCTAAATATTATTCAATTTTCTCAATCAAAAAATGAGGGGAATCCCAAACTCTTGGTCTATTTAGTGATATATGGTTGCTATGGGGTTTTCCCAGCCAGCATCGAGTTAAAAAAATAAAACGGTAATGCACTATTCCGCGGTAGGAGATTAGATTTTTCCCCGCGCGTCCAAACAATTCGGGAACGAGAGGGTTAAGCCCTAACATCACACTAAATATATTATTTTTGTTCAGGCAGTGTACCTAAGGTGTTTTCAAAACAGAGACTGCAGAAGATTTTATTTTTTAATCCAATAGATGAAAGAAAAGGCAAAGCTTACATGTAAAAATCTCAATGGTCTGTTCCTTACCACCAATATCTCTAATGTATTAATTTTGACAATCCATGTCTTCAAAGCTTTCCATACTTCATTTTCTGCAGTTGAGTAGTACAAATATGTTGTTTTTTTTATTAAGGAAAGATTGTAGTCTTACTATTGAAACACATTTACGCATTTATATACTGCAATCATTTTATGTTTATCATTTAATAGCATTAAATAACATGCTATTAAAGATGAATATACAGTCAGTCAGACAAGTTTTATTTGAGGTATCCAATGAATAATAAATTCATTATGTACTGTGTATAAGGTGCAAAAAATGCTATATCTTATGGGACATTATAATCCAACTTGATTACTATGAATGCAGGGAAAATATTTCCTTAAGTTACTTTAATGCATTTCCTGTTCAAAAAAGTAGCGGGCGAAGAGAACCCTTCATTTTAGCTTTCAAGTCGATCCACACCACATTTACAACGAGTGCCCTAACTAATAAAAACACTATATGTAATCATTTTTGCGAGTAATACTCAAGTCCATCTATCAGTGCTATGTGTATACCAAAGTATTTCTTTATTGACGATAAACCCTCAGGAGAATATCTTGCAGAACTCTGATAGCATGCTGTATATCTTTTGCAGTTGAATTTAGCTGCATTAATAGCAAATAGTACTTTTCTCCTTTCTCTATTTAGAGCCCGCATTCTCTGTTGTTTTTTCCTTGTTTGTTTAACTGTTTTGTCGTCTGTTAAGATGCTCACAACTTATATGTGACATTGTTTCCCAGCTCGTGTGCGCAAGTTGCTATATAATCTGGTCTCTTGGAAATCGTTGACAAAACTGTCACCGGCTACGCCATTATAATATGTGCAACCTTCTCGTTAAATCATGATTAATTCGTGAATTGTGTATTCTACTGTTATTAGTAATACTTCACTTTACCAAAGTAGCCTCAGAGTTACTGTTTCAATTGTGATCATATTAAACAAACAGAAACAGCAAGCCAGTGATCCCACCACATGTGTAGTAGCCAGTAAAAACTTTATTTATTAAACAAACATGCTTGTAGTTTACATTTAGTGTTTGTGAAAACCAGATGTTTCACATATGTCAACAAACAGGCACATATTTCCAATAGTATATAACTGTATTCTTGGAGAGTGTATTATACTTAAACTATTTTTACACATTAATAGTCATAATAATATGATTTATAGCAATTTATGGAATAGATGACTCATGCTAGTCCAGATTTAATGCAAACTTGGCAAGAAGCAAAGAATAGCTAGTCCCATTTTCATCAATAGTCAAAAGAAGTCTTTCTTTTTGTAGGCTTTAACTTCTTTAGTTTTTTAAGAAACTCAGCATATTAACTAATTTAACATTTTAGGTATGATGTAAGATATACTACTATTATCTTTTATATAATAATACGCTTGTGTGTCAGTAACGACGACGACCGACGGTGTGTGTATTCATGAATAGTTTATGACCTTAACAGTTTGGTAAAGTATCATGGTTACATGGCTGGTAAAGCGTCGTCACAGTCGGTAACTAAAAAGTGGGTGTAATAGACGAGGGAGAAGGCGGTGTAGAGAGCTGAAGAAAGGAGAGTGGGGGATAAGAAAAGCTCAGATAGTTCAGAAAAAAGAGAGCCTGAGAGGGAAACTTGTAACCGCAACCAATGGTAGAGAATGATAACTGAAGTAAGATAACTTGTGCTACGTACTGCATTCTTACTTCGTAATATGTTAAGCACCACTATGTGGCGGGGTACTTGCCAGTTAAAATAATATTATGATACACAACATAATGTTTTCTAAAAGTGAAACACACAAAAAAATAACAGCAGTAACAACAATAACATGACTTAAACCCTAACTAAACAAACACTCATGCCAAAGTAACCTCATAGTAACTGCTTTTATTGTGATCATAAGTAAACATACAAGCAATATGCAATACAGAAACAGCAAGTCAGTGATGCCACATGTGTAGTAGCCAGTAAAAACTTCATTGAGTTAACAAACATGCTTGTAGTTTACATTTAGTGTTTGTGAAAACCAGATGTTTCATTTATATAAACAAACAGGCACATATTTCCAATAGTATAATTGTATTCTTGGAGAGTGTAATATACTTATGTGCAATATGATGTTTGCTGTAGCAATCGCATGAGTTCCCACAAAATTGAAGGAAAAGTTTTCATGCAATCAGCAGTGCTAATTATTGGAAGTTACCAAATATAATTAGGTTAAAACTTCTCAGATGTAGTATTATTTCACAGAGTAAAAAGAGTCCATTTACAACAATAACAAAATCTGTAAACAATATTGGTAATTAGAGTTAACAAAAAACTTTACAAGGCTGTGGAGGTTAACGAACTAGTTATCAACACATTATACACTAATTTACAGTTTCGTTTTGGTTGTCAACGGACACTACCCATAAGAAATTAGTTTTTGTGGGTATCCCTACCTATTATGACATCGTAATCACATGAGGGAATAACATTTTGTTTCCCATGGTAGTTCTGCTTCATGCAGAGTAGTTCAATCATACAGTAAAAAGATTATTGAGATACTAGTAAAGTCCCTGTGGTGTATTACATAGAAACAATATGTATTAATTACTTTGAAGTCATGAGATGAAACATACTGATTTATATCCTTAATAAATGTTTGAATACATCAGGCAAAAAGATTTAAATTGTGCTATAGATGTGTTAGATATTAAACGTATACTTAACAATATTAAGTACTAAGTTTTGTTAAAATAAACAATATTATTTTTAAACTGGATCTTTATCTTAGGTGACATTTTAATTAATTTTTACTTCAAAGTTAAAAACAACAAGGAAGTTGTGTTCATATTTGTGTAAATAAACAATATATTTCAGAATTATTTCACTAAGCTGATATTTCCAGAAAATTAGCTAGAAATCTGTTGCATCCTGTTGCTACATGTGTAAATAAATTCTACTCTCCACAAACTACTAAGGACACAATGTACAAAATCAATCCACAACAACAATAAAACAATAAAAATAGTAAGCATTTAACGTGTAAGGCTAAATGAAGTCATTGGAAGTTACAGTATTTTCTGCTTGAAAGACCTCTTGAATATATCCAGTAATATCCTGATTTAATTCCCGAGCGAAATTTTTTTAGGTCTAAACAGGAATTAGCTGAATTATTGAATAGCTGACCAATGGGTTGAAATCCAAATCTGTTGGTTAATATATTCACAGTTTTTTGTGTGGCTTCCTCTATATTAATTGAGCTGGGACAAACTTGAAGTTCTTGAAAATTATTGATGTCATTATCTAAGTGCATATAAGTTGATATAGAGCATAATATTATTGAAGGCATATTATTATAATAGGTACATCATCCAAATATATTGTACATAAATTTAATTCATATAACATTTTAAAGGTAGACACAAAAACATTCAATTACTTATCTACTTTTAAATATAAATTGTTGATACAGTTTAAGATTTTCTTTTTTTTAATAACAAATGAAGATCATTTCATCACTCATAAGTATTTTATAGTTGTGGTGCTAAAACTGTGTCATTGGAAAACTCTATTAGAATTATTTGCTTCAAATAGATAAGAGAGTGGTACAAGAGGAATGACAGAGTATGTATGTAAAATGTTTAGTTCATGAATGTAACCATAAGACTTACATAATAGCCATAATATATGACAAAGACTAGATATACTTATTAAGATGGGTAATATTATAGACTGATTGGACAAAATTATGCATGATACAGTAAAGTGTACCTGACTGTAAGGAACTATTGGAAAAAGTATTTTTTGGACACAAACTATAAAAAGTGTTGCAGTGTTTTGTAAGAGTAACCTAGTAACTCTACTGTTAACCACTTACCATAGGTACTCTAAAATATTTAAATAATGAAATAATTTGATTTAATCATATATAATGATCATTTTCAATGTACTTTTTACATTCAGAAGTTAAATTTTCATAACGATTTCATAGTTTGCACAGGAACCACTTTATATTTATATATAAATAATTGTTTTGTGACATTAAGCATACTGAATGTTCAATTGTGCAGTTGTACCGATGCTATTGCAATACGTACTTTATATTATTTTTTTTACCAATATCTAAATGTTTTTGTTATTTATTTTTTAAGCAAATTTCATTGGTAGTAAGTTTAGCATTTTAAACAGAATACAAAAGTTTACTTAAGCAATGTGCTGACTTAAAATAATAATAAGCGAGTCTTTTTTCCGTTGATTTGAAATGCAGTTGAATGGAATTTAATATTCTTGCACTATCTGATCATGAAATATAAAATATAATAGATATTTTAAAACATGCATATTATACCACAACTACTATTTCTTACATATGACTACTATAATATGGGTAAGACTGGTAACATCCACATTGTTGACATATACTGAAGAGGCTGTGTACTGACAAGTATATTGTGTACCATCTTCACTCAGTGTCAGAGGACTCAAGTTCAATTCTCTATTGATCTGATTTGGTACAACTTGTCCATTTCTTCTCCACTGATATTGTGGTATAGTCACTTCCAAAGAAGAAGGAGGTGTAGCTACACAGGTGAGGATGTAGTTACGAAGAGCAACAGGTGACTGGTTCTCCATTATAGAGATAGGTATAGCTGGAGCTAAATATGTACAGCAGCATGAAATAAATATCACATAATAAAATGACAAACTCACCCGTAACTGTTAATGATACAGATCTACTCATACTAGATGCTCCAATAGTTACAGTACATGTATAAGTTCCAGCATAGGATTGTCTAACTCGTGTTAGTACTAATGAATCCCTGACTGTAGTGGATGGAGCTGTAGCCAGTGGTGGAGTACGCATCATTTGTCCTGTCCATTGAACTCTAGCTATAGCAGGTCCTGATAGAGTTCCAGTACATGTGAGAGTAACATCATCTTCACCAGCTATTCCACTAGGGTTGGGTGAAGTTATAGAGACAGATGAAACTGTAGCTGGAATGTATACAAGCTATGTACATATAAGTATTATAAGAAGAACTGATCAGTTCATTAAGCCTCTTAGAATTAAAGTAGATATTATTAAGAAGAATACTTAGAATATCATTTACAAAATGATGGCGTTCCTCTACCAATTATGGTCGCAGTACATGTTAAAGTCAGTGATTCACCTGCTCCTACTTCTGGGTTGGCAGGACTGATTGATATTGAAGAAACTAATACAATATATAGCTTATAAAGACCTGTTAAAGCAAACTAAAATATGAGCATTCAAAATGTAGCTATGTTGTTTGCAATAATGTGGCATAGCATACTCTATACTCCCAGAATAATGTAATTTTAATAAGCTTTGACTGACATAACATAATTGTCACTTGCTAAACCAATTTAATAATGTGAGCCTTGTGCTATATTTTGTTTTTTCTCCTATGCTTCATAATTACACTATCATAGTTATTTATTCCTGTGCACTTTTCTGTGACCTTAACATTTATGCAAAACCTATCATTATGTTGGTACGTTCATTGCAGTGATTCTGTTTTTATTGTTTGGAAGAATTTTTCACAGTTTTTCTTCTAATATTGATTGCTTGATGTTAGTAACTTAATAACAGTAAATTTTTATGTCATTTTAACTTTTAACAGGATATTAAAATTAGTATAAATAGTGAGATGAAATTACATGAAACTGAAAGAGCACAAGCTTATTATTTTAAATATGTTGAACAATTCCATTAGAGCCTCCTTTAGTGATAAGATTAAGAAGAAAACAAAGTTATAATGAAAAATATGATGTGCCTAAAAAGACTGACATGAGGATCGGAAATATATATTTTAAGAATTGATAATTTCACTTTGGAAATTACTTTTATAAACAAGTTGTGTGCTTCAGCTTAAATGGCAAGCAAAATAGTCCAGCTATATTATAAGCCTGAAAAAGAATTTGTTACTTTATGAACACCTACACCCACACACCATCATTATACATATTCTCTTCAATGTAGTTTTTAACATACATGTGTGTAATGAGCTAAAAAAACTACATGCAGAAAATGGAACCTTCTAAAATGTAGCACGGTTGTTGGTCAGTAAAGACAACAAGGGTGCTTTGTGTATTCATGACTAATTCATGAGATGAGCTCTGTTGGTAAAGCATTGTCTCATTTGAAATTAAGGCTATTAAAAATAACTAATTGTAACTAAAAGCAGGTGAAGTTGAAGCAGAGTAACTAGCTTCACAAAGCCTATATCCACAATTATGAATAGAAGGACAGAGAGCTTGAGAAGCAGGAGATATACAAAAAGGGAGAAGGGAATCCAAGATTCGAGAAAAAATAGCTGAATAGAGGAAAGGTTAAAATGAGCTGAGAAGAAAGATACCAGTAGAGGGAAACTGTTATAACTAAATCAAATAATAAAATTTATAATACAAAAGACCTTATGCTTCATCATTTTACATGTTCATTAAGCCTCACTGTCTGGCTTGGTACTTGCAAATCTTTAATATTCAATACTTTTACTAATGTGTTTTGTTCTGTTAGACCCTTACCAGATAATATATTGATGATTGAGATACTGCCCATGACTTCCACTCCCTCCTCATTTGGTACTCTACATGTATAAATTCCTAAAGGTCCGATAGGAGCTCCTTCACTTCCTAAACGAATTTGCTGGGTATGTACTACTCTGTATAAGGTGTCAGTATTTGGTACTACATTGGTTAAGGTAATAACAGCAGGTCCTGAGGGAGTATACCAGTTTCCAATAGCTCCCATTCCGCTCTCTGCATTTCTACAACAATTCATATTAACAAGAGTAGTGTTACAAACTAGAGTATTTCCAGGATCAGAACGATACATAGGTTGACTTTCTATGTCAGTAATATTCACAGAGTCTCCATTATTAAGCATTCTTGAACCGATGCTAAAAAGTAACCCTGCAATATAATAAAATCAATATGTATTGAATTTAAACTGCAGGCATTAGAAATAACAATCATACGAAATAGGTGTTTCACTATATCTAGATTTTAAATTGGTGAAGTCAATAATAGCTAATTAACTCGATGTTAAAATATTTACATCAGGAACCATCATGTGAAATTGCTATTAATATTTGTATATTGAAGTATGAGTTGATAAAAATGTTATATAAGTAGTTGTGAACTAATGACAAAATGCCCAATATTTGATTGAACATACAGATTCAAATTGATAGTATGTTTTATTTTTATAATTATTTTAATATTAATTACTAACAACTGGAAATATAAGGTAGCTAATTGCATGGAATGTTTTAGAAATAGTTTGAAATAAATGATATTTGACATTCTAATATTATTTACACTCTTGCCAATGCACCTTCGCCTCTACTTACAGTAATAATAATTTCTAAATACATTTTTTTAGCTTTAAGCAATGGTGTCTACATTTTGCCAATTATTTCTAAAACCAATAAGCAAAATCTTACTGTTACACTAGTCGATCATTCAATGTGTCCAGGCATCTGTCAACTTCCCAGCATAAAGCAAACTATTATGGGCAGCAAGAAATTATTTGCTCATATGTGAGTGGGTCTAGGAAAAGGGACCTTATGGAGCAAATCAAAAAAATTGAGTTTTTTATGCTAATAAAAAGATACAATTTATCTCAACTTAGTGCTAAAATACTGGAGGGTAAAACCTTCGACACGCAGAGAAACTGGCAGTTGAACTGGGCCCTATTCAGCAAAGCAATTGAGCTAGAAATCGAGAAAACATAAATTGAATTTCCACTTCCGGTATAATTAACGTTTCCGTATACTTAACGGCGTACTCCGCATACGCCATTAAATCGTACAGCCGCTTTTTCGGCGACTAACGAAGTTTGCGTAGAGTTCTTTTTAGCTTTCAGAGCGTCTCACGACCTGTCTTGTTGGACCTGTCTTGTTGGAATCCTTGGCTGCTCTATTCGCTGTAGCGGTAAACTTTAAGCCAAAGGTAAGCTGTAAAGTGCATGCAGTAGTCTCAAAGCTATGCCGTTTTTTTTAGCTAGCACTAGAAACTCCGCCCATTCCCCGTTTATTGTACTTCGAGAATGAGAGAGAATAAAAAGTAGCTTGTCTTTTCACGGCACGCTTGGGGGCTTTTAAGTCGTTTTGACATGCGAAATTTGGCATAGACGTAGAGTAAGGGTCACTAAGACTAATTCTGCAAAAAACAAAAATAGGAGAAAGAAAGAATTTTTCCGATGACTTACTTCTGGAGCCTATATCTCAATTTCAATTTTTGCGCCGTAAGGTCCCTTTTCCCAGACCCGCTCACATATGATTACATTGTGACGATAGGGGGTGTTACCCCGAAGAGCTAGTAACTATGTGGAGATATGTTCATGTTTTCTCAAAAATCAGCCTGCAAAATAAATGGTCTTAAATCATCGTTCTGAGTACATTCATACCCTTAATCAAATGGAAAATTGTCAGTAATCTGCAAAATCAGAGCGTGACAGTCAGACAGACTAATAATAAACCGGACAACTAGTATAACTCTCTCACGCATGTGTGCTGAGTGTTAATGAAACACCAAAGTTGCATACCCTCTAAATAGTAGCTAGATATTATAATAATACGTAATCATTTCACAGACTAATCAGGTATCAATATAGCTGTGCAATGAAAATGGTAGATATATATGCTGTTTTCATAAGAGAAGATAAGCATGCAGGGGACACTCAGTGATAATTACAACGCGAAACTTTTTCCATTGCAGTACAGGCAATAGGTTTGCTTTATACTGCATGAAATTATTAGCTCACGTGTTCACGATGTGACGAAAAAGTGTGTTACTCACAAATGCTAGTACTTACCTATGCGGAGCTGATAGCTTTGTGTTTTCTCAAAAATCAGCTTGAAATTTTAAAAAGTAGCACAATGAAAGTTCTCAAATCATTCTTTTGAGTAAGTTCATATCTAAATCAAGGTGAACGCTGAGGTTTAATAGCTAATTCCCATGAAATTGTTTTAACAAGTTTGGCGTGCATACTTATTTGTGTAATGCTAAGTGTAAAATGTCAGTGTCTAGACTGGTTGTATGTTATGGTCTTTATTCAAATTTTCCTCTCAACAATTAGCCTGCTCTTTACTACTGTGCTTCACTTGCCAATTAAAAGGTTTGTCAATTTACATAAAATAAAAAAATAAAAATTAAGTATATAGATATTTCAATCTGGAAAAAACAAATTGGTCTCTGTACTGTATCAGAGAGAGATTGATACAAGGCATTTCCGGTCTAAATTGAAAGAAAGGGTGAGTTTTAGAGTGAGCCATAACAATCCACTAGATGTCATCATTGATGCACAGATATCAAGGCAAATTCTTGCTATGTTCAACATGTAAATTAATACCAATATAGTAATACATAGCTGTTAATATTGTGGTTGTTCTTGCCTGAATTAAATTCCTTATTATATAGTCTATATAACTTACTGTCATTATTATTCTATTGTGATGTTAGAGTTTGTCTACCACAAGTAGTGTGTAATATTAAGTTCTTTAACTCGTTTTGAATTCATCTGTCTGCTAGGAGATACATAGCTACATGATCTAGCTAGCGAGCTGCTATCTAACCATGCAGTATCCTAGAATGTACTGACCTTGGGAGTTCACACAGAGGATTAGATGATAGAATCCCACTAGGCTCACCCAGACACTGGCGCTAAGCATGATGGCGAGAGCAACACACGAAGAATAGCAAAAGCTTGACACCCTTCAACCCCACCCACTTCTTATTACCTCCGCTCTCTGGCGGTGGAGTTGGCGATCATTACCATACAAACGGAAATCTGTGCAACGTAAAAATGGAAGTAGTCAGGTAGAATCTGGGGCCTAGGCAGGATATTTCACAGGGGGACTCAGAATTAACATAACGTCTAACCACACCCATATACCACAACTGCACTCATCCACGGGTTTTTTTTGTCAAGTTCACATCAGGGTATCATAGTTCCTCTCTTTAAGCCCTAAAAATGTTCTTCATAGTCAGCTCCTCAAAACAACGTTTTGTCAGCAGTGGGGAATTAATTTCACTGAATTTAGTAGCAAGAGTAAACAACATGCCAAGTAATATTGCATTTGATATTTATGTTCAATATCTGCTGGAAAAAACCGTGAAGTATTGGAATGCAGGAGAATGTGAGTTCTTCAGGAGAATGCTAATGATTAAAGGTAGCTAAAAAATTGTGAGGGAATTTCAATAACTTATCATGTCCAGGATATTCATGATTAATAACATTGAAATCAAGTGCAATAAAAACATTTCATGCAATTCCTGATGATACTGATGGCATAAGTGAGGCTTGATAGCAATAATTATTGCCTCATGTTGACACCTATTTTTCAGAGTCAGTCATAAAGCAATGTGTCATAGACAATAAGGCAAT